>Ga0307510_10003411_pt1 | contig 18544 bp, 13 predicted proteins | sample 12_EM_MG_FD_207224 | JGI IMG/M metagenome (GOLD analysis project Ga0307510, IMG submission 207224) | Populus trichocarpa ectomycorrhiza microbial communities from riparian zone in the Pacific Northwest, United States - 12_EM | ecosystem: Host-associated > Plants > Roots > Unclassified | place...
CCGCTCAGCGAGCATTTTTCTCAACCCTCAGGAAATCTACACTAAGGTGGGGGAATCACCCGGAAAAAAAATATCTTTCAGCCCCCCGCTGAAACAAACAAAAAGGAAAAGCACTGCAGACCTTGCAAGCACAAGGAGGGGCAACTCGGAGTGTTCATCGTCCTACCATCAGGTTCTTTTTATTCCTGTTCTGACTGTATGGAATCCGCCTGAGCCAACCGCTCCACCTGCATCCTCTCCACCCCCCCCCAATCTCACCAATTTCATGGACGATGGGTGTAAGACCGTTCCCAGAACCTATCGGCAATACTACGCGCACCACTTTCCGTTATGATATCTCACAACTAGCGGCACAGGAGTCTGCCCACTTTTTCTGTAATCTGCCGGCATGCCGATACCGCTCAAGTCCCTGACAGTACTGTACTGTACCTCACTCCTATTGGTTGGGCAGACCGCACCGTAGGCGTGCTCCTAGGTTTGGGACTGCTCGTTGTGACAGAACCGGGCAAGAATGTGGGATTTTTTTTTTCACCAGACTGCATGAAAGAAACCCCACCTAATATTTCACTAATATTCACTTAACCCCCACATTGTGTACTACAGAAATTACAACCCCCGCCAATCATTTGAATTGGAGGTGAAAAACAAAAAAAATATATCAAAACCCAGGACCAGTACTTTCCCCTTGATATTATTTTGCGAAATAAGAGGTGTGGACTCAATGCTCGTAATTTTCTGACGTTTGTGACGGCGGCTGCTATTGCATCCTGTCAAAATCCTGAGGCTCCCGCAGATTTTTTCCCCTCTACAGAATAGCAGCTGTGTTCACAAGCTTTAGAAAATTACGAGTATCCCCCCCCCATAGCGCCCGTCTAAGTCAGTAGCCTCTCACGCTTCAAAATTATGCCAGAGAGCTGCCTCCAGATCCGATCTCCGAATGGCTGATATCTTTGTATACTAACACCATATCCGGGAGCTATACGACCTACCCTCGTGAGTAATACGTGCCAAGAAACAAGACATTCACAGCATCAGGAACTCTGTCCCAGTGATCCTTTCCCATCATGCGTCCGTCCCGGCCTGCTCCGGGGGTGGACGGACCAGGCTATTAGATAATCCGCCTCATCTGTTTCTGCATGTAGGACAACAAACACGACAGAAACGGTAGAGGTTTAGGGCAGTATGGTAAATACAAAATTCGTGAGGATTCCATAATCGCTGCTTTTCTCTCCCCTTCTCTCATCTAAACTACCGGTGATTCTTCATTGCCTATTACCGAGCGCCTGCGGTTCCAACACTGCACCAAGGTAGTCCTCGATCCCACCCCCAATGCAAGATCCCCCCAAGGCCCGGAACACAAGGGAGGTATTTCTCAACCCCTCCCGTCTTCCGTTCTTCCCTCCCTCAAATGTCTCTTTCCGGTAATGAGCCATCAACTATCACATGTCGAACTGTAGGGCAAGAAATTTCTTCTCCGCCCTCATGTATGAAATCCCGTCCATGGTGTTTTTTTTCAGAAGGAAAAGAGGTGAGGACCACCGAGATATGAGTTTGAGTCCTGGGTACTATCGATCAACCGCCAGGGCATTGCCCAGAACCCCTTTGCTACCCATACAGCTATCTTTGGCGTGCGTGAACTGGCTAGCGGGGCTACGAGTACCTATTCCCCTTCCAATGCGGAGGTGGAAATTTGGTTAAAGGCTAGGATGTGAGAATTTCCCAGGACTGTTTGTCCGCATGGCTGCTCGAGTCCAACTTTTCCAGATGAAGGTTGCCAAGGGATTGGGCCTGCAAGAGTGCGGATACTCTGCTGGGGGTTAACGGATGCTGCAGCATTAAGGTGTTTGCCCAACTTGAAGAGTGTGATATTCGGGTAGCAGCTTGAAGTCTAACCATGGGCGTTGGATTCCAAAATTGGAGGTTTATTCATGCGAAGCGAACGGAGCTAGCATGCCCGCTAAGTGGTCAAAATAAGGTGGATGTGTGTTGTCAGGATTTTTCACAAAGTAACCCCTCCGGGTTAGTTGTTTCCCCTAGATAGATGGCAAGAGTCTCAGAATTCAAGCCCCACGGTAAATATCTATGAAAATCATACCCCTAAAGGCAAATCTCTGCCCAAAGAAGCTCTCGTATTTTGCCACAACTTTCTTTTGACCCCTTAGCGTGAAGACGAAGCTTAAGTTAACCAGAAAATGCGGTATACTTCACCCATGATGCTACTACAGAGATGGATTGAGGATGGAATTTTGGAGTGAAGGGGATCGGATTTCTAGGAAATGTGCACACGCGGTATGTGCGGTGTCTAAAGAGAGAGGTTCTGTGAATCCGTTGAGGATAATGATTAGTAATAGTAATAATAATAATAATTCAAACTTGCGAACTAGTTAAGCTCAAATAGTTAATCAGGCTTGTTCCGGGTCACTCTCCGAGCAGAGCCAGATTTTATCACTCCTCTGAGTAGAAAATTTCATTAACCGATAATCTGTATACAAATCAATATACACCGGATTATCTGGTGATATTGGAGGGCTTAGTGTTTCCATGGGGCCCAAGAAATGTCGTCTTAGCAAATATAGAAAAAGAAGGAAGGAAAGTGAGTGATAATTTATGATGGGCTAGTTACATGACCGGCGTCTATTCTCTGTCAATGAATTCCACACCAAAATCCTTACAACATTCCCCTGTCTCATGAGTGTATGGTTGCAATGTATTCTGAAGTTTATCAGAGAAGCTAGATACATAAACAACCTTTTCTCCATCACTCGGCAATATTTAAGGATTCTGAAAATTTCTTCATGTCATCTACAGGTTTGCTAATGCAAGGACAAATTTTCGCCGATTCTCATAGACATTGCGCAGTGAGAGAGGGTGGTGAAGATGGGCACTTTTGGTGCAAAAAGGGCATCGCGCGAAAAGTTTTGTCCCATCATATGAAAGCTTTTCTTATTTAATTTGGGCCTGAGTATGCCAAGCCTCACGGATCGAACCTCGGCGCTCCTGGGTTTTTGTGCAGCGCCCAGCAAGCCTTCCACGGGTCTTGAATTTATTGCCCCTGATGCGGTAAGCACACCCAGTGCGCTGTTGACCAAACTTGGGGGGCATTGGTTGCACGGTCGCGCTGTATCCATCGATCTCCCCAGAGCCCCGCTGCTCCTTTGCTTTAGTCCCGTTGAATTCCAGGACTAGTTTTTGACTTCCTCCATCATCCATTAGCTGCAATATTCTATTTAGCAAAGAGTGGAAAATGGCTCCAGCATTCAGTCACAATATTGGCTCATTCAACACCGTTGTCAATAACATTACCGCAGCCGATGACCGACCTAATATCCTAGCCTGGCTATCTCCTCTGAATCCCAAGGTGCGGCATCAGGATATTCGGGGCACCCGGGTTGGGAATGTGGGGGAATGGGTCTTACAAACTGAGGAATTTAGAAGCTGGCACGCTGGCAGTGGGGGAAGCAAATCCGATAATGCAGTCTTGTTTTGCTATGGAGATCCGGGGGTTGGCAAGACTTTCATTAGGTAAGGGCGAGCTCCATAAACAGAAGGGGAAGGGCAAGTGTTGACAAGCTGTAATATTAGCTCATTGGTGATAGACTGGTTGTGCGATCAGGCCAGGGACCGAAACGTGGCGGTTGCATGTTTTTACTTTGATTTTATAGCCCAAAAAGAGCAGTCACCGGCGAGTATGCTGGGTGCCGTGCTCAGACAGGTTGTGAGTGGGCTGGAGGAGATACCGGAGGAAATAGTGAAAGCATATGGGGACCATAAAAAGGTGATTGATGGACGGGGTCTACAGCTTGCCGATATCGCGAAGATGTTATCGACCACGGCCTCGGAAAAGCCCACATTCATATGTATCGACGCTGTAGATGAATGTGTGGCGGGATACCGAGTCAAGATTTTTGATTCGCTTAACCAAATCCTACAAAGGTCCCCGGGCACTCGGGTCTTCGTGACTGGAAGGCCCCACATCAAGGCTGAGGTGTGGAAGCGCCTTCCTGGAAGAGCCCTAGTTTTACGCATCGCTCCCCAAAGACATGATATCATCAGTTTTCTCAACAACAGACTAGACGAAGACACAACCCCAGACGCCATGGACGATAGTCTTAAGGTAGACATCCTGGAGAAAATTCCGAGTGATATTTCAGAAATGTAGGCTGAAACCACGACACCGGAGGGGCTACCTCGAGTTATTGTCCACTAACGGAAATATATCTAGATTCCTACTAGTCTCGTTGACTATCGATTCGATCTTGCAGGAAACCACAATCCGTCGCAGGCGGCAAAAGCTCAACGCAATGACCGACGGCTCGGGGCTGGCGGGTGCATATAGTGAGACATTAAGTCGGATAAAGGGGCAGGGCGAGGAGAAAGCGAGGCTCGGCATGGCCGCATTGATGTGGATCTCTCACTCGGAGCGACCCTTGAACGCCGACGAACTATGTCATGCTCTAGGAGTCGATATTGGATCAGCGGATCTCGATGGCGAGAATGTTCCTTCAATAGGGACGCTACTAACCTGTTGTCAGGGACTTGTTGCCTTAGACAAGGAGGGTTCCACAGCCCGGTTAATTCACTTTACACTTCAAGAGTACCTCCGGGCTCATCCTGAGCCTTTTGGTAGTGCTCACGCGGTAATGGCTGAGACTTGCTTAAGTTATCTAAATTCCCACCAGGTCAGGACTCTTTCGACCAGCTCCTCTCCCGATCTCCATTGCACACCATTTCTGGAATACTCTTCTCTATATTGGGGAGTGCATGCAAAAAGAGATCTTTCGGATTGTGGCAAAAAGCTGGCATTGAGGCTATTTAAGGACTTCAGCAACCACATATCCACGGAAATCCTCTTGAAAGCGGGGAGACTACGCTCCTTGTATTCCCATCTCGACAGACGTTTCCTGTTTAGTGGTCTACACTGTGCATCCTTCTTCGGGATAGTTGACATCGTAGCTGGTTTGATGGAGCTAGAAGGTTGTGAGATCAACCAAACAGACACTACAGGTAGTACAGCACTCTTGTGGGCTGCCCAGAATGGACACGAGGGAGTGGTGAAAACACTACTCGGACGGGACGACATCAATCCCGACAACCCTGATAGCGACGGCCGAACACCGCTCTGGTGGGCTTCTGAGAACGGGCACGAGGGAGTGGTGGATATACTACTCGGGAGGGACGACGTCGACCCCGACAACCCAAATAAGTATGGCCAAACACCACTCTGGTGTGCTGCTTGGAGTGGGCGCGAAGGAATAGTGAAGCTACTACTCGGACGAGACGGCATTGACCTCAACAAAGCAGATCATCAAGGACTAACACCGCTATCGTGTACTATCACTATGGGAGGCGGGAGTATGGAGCTACTGCTCGGGCAAGACGGCGTCGACCCCAACAAACCGGATAATAACAGCCGAACACCACTCTGGCATGCTGCCCAGACGGGCAAGGAAGGGTTGGTGAAACTACTGCTCGGACGAGGCGACGTCAACCCCGACAAACCAGATAGCGACGGTCAAACACCTCTCTGGCGTGCTGCCTGTAATGGGCACGATAGGGTGGTGAAACTACTGCTCGGACGAGACGACGTCAACCCCAATAAACCAAATAGCGACGGCCAAACACCTCTCTGGTCGGCGGCTTTGAGGGGAAGAGATCAGGTAGTGAAAACACTCCTTGAGTGGGGTGGCGTCAACCCCGACGAACCGGATATCGACGGCCGAACACCGCTCTGGTGTGCTGCTTGGAGTGGGCACAGACCAGTAGTAGAACTCCTTCTCAGACGAGACGAAGTCAAACCCGAAAACCCTGATAGGTACGGCCGAACACCGCTCTGGTGTGCTGCTAAGGGTGGACACGAAGGGATAGTGGAAATGCTACTTGGACGAGACGAAGTTCACCCCGACAAACCAGATACGTGCGCCAAAACACCGTTCTGGTGTGCTGCTGCCTGTGGGCACGAGGAAGTGGTGAAAATACTACTCGGGCGAGACGACGTCAACCCCGACAAACCAGATAGCGACGGCCAAACACCTCTCTGGTGTGCCGCCTGGAATGGGCACGAGGGAGTGGTGAAAATACTACTCGGGAGAGAAGACGTCAATCCCGACCAACAGAATTTCGACGGCCGAGCACCGCTCTGGTGTGCTGCCTGGAATGGGTGTGAAAGAGTGGTGAAAACTCTACTCCGGCGAGACGACGTCAACTCCAACCAACCGGATAAGTACGGCCAAATTCCACTCTGGTGCGCTGCCAGGAATGGGGCACGAGGGAGTGGTGAAATCACTACTCGAGCGAGACGACGTCAGCCCCGACATACCAGATATTGGAATCCGAACGCCGCTCTGGTGCGCTGCCTGGAATGGGCACGAAGGAGTCGTGAAACTACTGCTCGGGCGAGACGACGTCAACCCCGAGAACCCGGATAGCGACGGCCGAACCCCGCTGTGGTGTGCTGCTTGGAATGGGCACGAAGGAATCGTGAAACTACTGCTCGGACGAGGTGACGTCAACCCCGATCAACAAGATATTGACGGTCGAACACCGCTCTGGTGTGCTGCTGAGAACGGGCACGAGGGGGTGGTGGAACTGCTTCTTGGGCGAGACTACCTCGACCCCGACAAACCGGATCATGACCGCCGAACACCTCTCTGGTGTGCTGTTGTGAGTGGGCATGAGGAAGTGGTGAAAATGTTGCTCGCACACGACGACGTCGACCCCAGCAGTCTGGATAATGACGGCTGGATACCTCTCCATCATGCTGCTATGAATGGACACGCGGGAGTGGTGGAAATACTACTTAGACGGGACGACGTCAACCCCGACGAACTAGATCGCTCTGGCCGAACACCGCTCTGGTGGGCTGCTATGAAAGGCCACGGGGAAGTGGTAGCAATTTTCCACGAACTGGACGACGTCGACCCAGACAAACCAGATATTGACGGCCGAACACCGATCTGGTGCGCTGCCTGTGGTGGGCATGAACGTGTGGTGGAAATATTACTCGAATGGGACGAGGTCAGCCCGGACAGAGCGGATATCTACGGTCGAACGCCGCTCTCGTGTGCTGCCTGGAATGGGCATGAGGGAGTGGTGGAAATACTACTCGAATTGGGCGACATCGACCCCGACGAGTCAGATATTGACGGCCGAACGCCGCTCTGGTGTGCTGCAGCGAATGGGCACGATGGTGTGGCCAAAATATTGCTCAGTTGGGGCTGCATCGGCGCTGACAACCCAGATATCTATGGCCAAGCGCCGCTTTTGTGTGCTGCTCTGAGAGGGCATGAGGGAGTGGTGAGAACACTGCTCCAACGGGATGACGTCAACCCTGACAGGCCAGATAGTGACTGCCAAACGCCGCTCTGGTATGCTGCTGTGAATGGGCATGAGGGAGTGGTGAAAATACTACTCGAACGGGACGACGTTAGCCGTGACACCGCAAATGAGTTCGGCCAAACAGCACTCATGTGGGCTGCAAGGAGGGGCCATGCGAGAGTGGAGGCTCTACTACAATCCCCAACCCCTGGAACTCCCAGCACCACACAGTGTTCGCAACGGGGCAGTCCGTCCGTCCTGGGCCAGGACGAGGACGGACGAAATTTCGTCGTCCCGTCCCGTCTTTTCCTGAACTTGCCCGACAAGTAAGAGCCAAGGACCAGGACGGACGACATTGTGTCGTCCCCCACCGTCCCCCACCGTCTTCCGCCGTCTTCCGATGTTTTCCGATGTTTTCCGCCGTCCCCTGCCGTCCCCCACCGTCCCCGGCGATCCTATGTAGTTACCTACCATCCCCTGACAGAAGTTGTCTCAGGTCGTGGGGCTCGTCGTCCTTGCTAATGACGGCCGTCCTGGGAATTCAAGGACGAGGACGGACTACATTTTGCCGTCCCGTCTCGTCCGGGGGTCTTGGCAGTCCCCCCGCCGGGCCCTACGGGGACCCCGGACGGCTGAGAACACTGGCACCACATAAGGCTCTCAGTGCATTCTTTCCCTCCGCGCTCCCGACTGTCGTTCGCCTCGATGACATTTCCCTAAGGGGCACCATAGCTCAATAAACACGCCTGTCTCCGCGAAGTGGTGATGAACAGACCCATCAGATACTCGTCCAAAATTCTACACGCATTTTCTTATGTATGGGAATAAGGGTTTGCCGGCTTCTGTTTATATTCTAGGTCATGGGTTGGTTGCGGGCTGTTTCTGTTGCATTGGGATGGGCCACAGTGGACTCGAATTTCTGTTGTATTTGCCTCTATACTTGTTCTCTAGTGCCAGGTTCTCATTTTTTATTTATTGTCTATCTAGTCTCTCCATCTCACTCTCGCTCACCCATCCACCTCTAAAATTACGACATGAAGCTTCCCTACATCCAAATCTTGACAGGCTGCAAGGAGGTGCAAGCAATTTCTGACATATGGAGAAAGGGACTGGAGAGCTAGCAGCAAATTGGGGTATAGTTTTGGTTATTGACGAATTGTTTTGCTAAATCATGTTTCCGTATTGGCTTACCACATATGTGAACTCGAAGGTAAGATTAGCAGATTCTCCACACTCGGGAGTTCTCTTTTGTGGAGGAAAATTGTAGCACGGGTGCAAAAATGCTGGTCCGATGCCCGTATTACACCAAAAATGGACATGTTTAAACAAATAATTTCTCAATACTGCTGATAGAAAAACACTTGATATCTTTCCATCAGCTAGGGAATCACTATCGATTCAAAGCACCACAAGTGGAAGTGTAAGGAATCAAAGCTGTCTTCGGTATTCATGATCGTGTAAGCTAGAGTTATTAATATTGTTAATATTGTTTTATATTATTCCACTAATGGAGCTATTGGCTATGAAGCGGTAAGTACATATATTGGCAAGAACATACGAGCCTAGTAGTGAGTTCAACTCCGAAAGAGCCTACCGGCCGCTAAACAAATACCTGTATTCAGAGGACTACAGGAGGGTTGCATCATTACCACTTCATCAGCAAAAAAACTATTCACTGCAGACAGAGAGGGCCCGCATCCGCCCTGTTTGTTGTGTGCATCCTGAACGTCCGCCCTGTGTGTTGTGTGCATCCTGAACGTCCGCCCTGTGTGTTGTGTGCATCCTGAACGTCTGCCCTGTGCGTTCTGTGCTTCCTGAACATTGTGAATGTCCTGAAGATCCGGGCATCCTAGGGATGCACCTCCTGGTGCCTCTCAATGCCCTTGTTACAATTGTCACCACCCAGCACACTTGTCACAGCCTGATTCCGCCCGAACAGCCACCTCCTGACTCTTCTCACCAGGGGGCCTCTCAAGTCTACATGCCAGGGTGTCGGAGCCCGACGGCCAAGATTGGTCTCGGAACACCCCATAGTGCTTGCTACACTGTCAGCACCTCACTGGCACCCCACCCGGAATTCTACCCTAGTCCGCACCCTGCAGGCCCAACTATGCAGACACCTATCTTCGTCCATGTCCACACTTGTGATTTCTAGCACAGCTGGTATATAATTATATATATTTTATTAAAGGTTGTCTGGTACACTCTTGTAACCGAGTTGAATCTGGGGACCTGGATAGGAATTGCCATCTCCAGCCTCTGGCTTTAACTCAGCCGCATGTGTATTATATACAAATCTGTAGCCTAATTCACAACATATTTCACACATCTGCCCTACTCTCATAGCCAAGTTGAATCAGAACATTGTGGTGGCAATTGCCAGCTTAAGCGTACGGCTTTAAGTTGGCCACATGCATATTATACACAATCTAGTAGTATAGAATAGTCTAATATACTTCATTAAATATCCATAGATCAATCTTGTAATTTACTATCCATTGGCCCACTCCAGTGGGAATTACATATGCCTGTTCAATCACTGTCACTATATCAACTATTGGTATGTCTCGACCACTATGCAGCTGTTCAACTGATATATGTCCACTTAGGAGATGGAACCTCCGGAAATTGATCAGATCGAGTATATCAAGTAGTGCTAGATGCCAGAGACCATTGACCTTGCTGAGGGCGTTTCTTATCTTGAAAAGGGCAAACAATTGCGTCACACTCCACCCACTAAGCGATGTATAACTGTCCTTTTCACTTGCCTGAATCCATACCCAATCATTTCTGGGACCCCCGCTACAGAAAGGAATAGTTTCAGTGCTGTGGGCTTGGTGAATATAGAAAATGTCAGGTTCCTGAAACCTGAAGTCAGTGACCAGAATTTCAAGGTGTGTGAGTTGCTCTATGGGAAGTAAGCCCAGTTGGCTAAGGTCAGAAGAGAGTAGATAGTTATCTGTTACTGGGTACTTGGTAAAATATAATATCCCTTCCATTATGTCAAAATAATTAATATTGCAGGTTCTGCAGTACTTGGTCAGGGTACCAATATTCTTCATCTGGCCTTTCTGAATTCTCCCATGTGCAGCCACTGTCTCCCTTCCAGTGCTTTGTATTATAAGGACATTTTCAGCCTTCAAAAGAATATCCAGTGTCTTTGGCCTTATTCCCAGGGCATGCTTAAGGCTATAGTATGACAACGTCTTATAAGAGGCTTCATTTTTGTTTGGCCTGCAGTAGCACGCTTTGATTTGATCCTTATATGCTAGCTCACCGATGTGGGTGGAATACCTTGATGTCCATCTAAAATGTTGTATGTTGGAGGAAAAGTGACTAAGATAGTGAATTTTGATAAAGTTGAAGTGGTTTTCCTGCTGAATGAAATCTGTCCACAGATTAACCATTGAAGTGTTTCTTGATCCAGCTGCCGACACGGTTTCGCAGCAGAGGTACAGCAAATCTCAGGAGGATGTTCTGTAATGACCCCATAGATAGGCAACTACAGTGGACTAGAATCAAGCCCTTATAGTATACCAAGATGTAACCAGAATGAGAGTAGGCCAGTATACAAAGTATACAAAGTATACTACCAGTGTGCCCAGAGATGTTTGATAGAGTAGTGAGAGCAGTCATGTCACTTGATCAGGGCCAAGGGAAAAACATTGTTTAGTAGTTAGCTTGGGGCACACACTTTAGACAATAAGCTACCTCTTATGAAGACTAGACTAACAACGAACAACAACACCAAGGATAGCAAGTAAATCAACGACCATACTATACCTTCGTTCCGGGTTAACTCTTAGAGTCCTTTGTCATTGGCCAATCAGTCTGTAACAATCCTATTCTTGAGCAGGTATGCAACAGGCAACGACAGTCGTCTCCTGTGTAATCAAGTCTGCTCTCCTTGTATCAACGAGTGGGGGAATACTATCTTTTCAGATAGTACAAAACTGGCATGGTTGTCTTTGAGGGACTCGTCAAAGGATACTATCTCATTTGATAGTAAGATGAGTGAATTGTCGTGTTTGATAGAACTATCCCAATAGTTCTATGTTCAGGGTTACCTATCAAGACTATCACAATTGTCTCCGGGTGCTTAGAGCGCAGACTTTGGTAGATGAGGAGTGTAAGTAAAGAGAGTAAAGAGTAATGGTATTGCAACTTAAGTATAGAAAAGTACTTAGATGGTTGCGTGAAGATCCTATCTCTTGGTTGGTATTTTATATATATATATATTTTTATCATATATTTGGTAGGTACAAGAACTCGCATACAGTGCTAGCTATGGTGTGAACAAAACCGTAATCTCAAACAACCGCCCACTTCACCTCTTCATGGGAAAAATCAAATACCCCGAATTCATAGGAAAAATCCCCTCACCTAGCACCTAAGGCAATAATACCTCAGACAGGTAAGGAAACAATTCATAGAGACGTACAGGAGAGAGACACAAACCCTTCCGCAGGCTTCCCTAAAACAAAAGAAACAAAAATAAAAACCAGTGCAGTGGCATTGAGGATAGGTGATCGTCAAGAGGAGGGAAAACCACTGGACTGGTGGGCCAACATTTGTAACCATAGACGTATGGTCGCACCAGTAATTAAATTGATGCAGGGCGTTGGACACCAGGCACGAAGTTAGTGCAATACCACGACTGGGCGTAACCAAGGAGGGGACTGACAATCAGGGAGGATGATGAGGCAGTAAGGTGCCAGCGCCTGTAGCAGTAACAGTGCAAGCAGACAGAACCGGGAGGGGGAGGAAGGAAGGATCACGAATAGGCTAGCCACAACTGACAAACAGGCCATAGCAAGGGCTTTTGGGACGATGACAAAACCAAGGTGGGACCGAGATGTTACTAACTGAGGCTTTCCCCATCAGAGGTACAAGCTCAGCAAGCAGAGGCCTACTTCGACTGAGAGTCCGACACCGTAATGCCGACTGTGAACGAAGTGAGAAGCTTTCCGACTGTGCAAAATGCTAAGCGAGGTGCAAAGCAAGTGGGGTGTAAGGGGGAGAAGGGAACTTCATGAGTGTGTCAACGATGAACAGGAACAAGAACTCCAAGGAGAGGAGGCCAACAGGCCTCAGAAGAGGACAGGAGATGGCTTAACGTCAACTCCTAGGCAGTAGCCATCGTGGGAGAAGAGAGATGGGTGGGGAAAAGTGACGATAATATCTTGTGGTGTTGAGATTTCAATCGCCGGAAGTGGAGAGGAGATGGTTCATGTCCTATCTCTTGGTTGTTTTTTTTAATTTTTTTTAAGTTTTTATTGTAATCATGCGTTCATTGTTTTAGGTACAAAAAGCCTTATGCAGCGTGAGTTATATGAAAACAAAAACCTATAAATCCAGATATCCAACCGCCCACTTCACCTCCTGATGGGAAAAAATCAAACACCTGGAAACCATAGGAAAAGCCCCCCTCGCCTAGCACCTAAGATACTAATACCCCAGACACGTAAAGAAATAATTCATAGAAACGAAGAGGAGCGAGACCCAAAACCCGTCGGCAGGCTCCCCTAAACAAAAGAAGCTTTCCCGAAAGCCCCACTGGGGCTCGGGGAGGAGGATAGAGAGACTGGGATGTGAGAAAACCACAGAGTGGGCAGACAACTAACCATTAACGGTTGCGCCTGTAAATTACATCGATTCAAGGCATTGGCGAAAATCACGGAGACAGTGCAATACCACGACAGGGCGTAATCGAGGAAATCCAACAATCGGGGAGGGTAGAGTGGCGAGCGGACCCACCGGGCAGAGGGGATGCCAGCCAACGACGATGAGCAGTATGGTGCCAGCAGGTGAATAGCAGTATGGTGCCAGCAGGTGAATAGCAGTAGGGTGCCAGCCGACAAGGGGCAGTAGGGTGCCAGCCAGGGAGAGGAGTGTAGCAGTACGGTGCAAGCAGACAGAACCGGGAGGGGGGTAGAGGAAGGATTGCGAGCGGGCTAGCCACAACCGGCAAATGGGCCATAGCAAGGGCTTTTGGGACGACAACGAAACTGAGCGAGACTGTGATGTTACTAACCGAGCCTTTCCCTATGAGAGGTACAAGCCCAGCAAGCCGAGGCCTACTTTGACAGAGAGTCCGATACCGTAACGCCGACCGTGGGCCAAGCGAGAAGCTTTCTGACCATGCAAAATACTAAGTGAGGTGCAAAGCAAGTGCAGGGTAAGGGGAAGAACCGAACTTCATGAGTGTGTCAACAATGAACAGGGACGAGAACCCCAAGGAGGGGAGGCCAAAGGGCCTCAGAAGAGGAGGGAAGATGGCTTAATGGCAACTCCTAGGCAGTAGCCATCGTGGGAGAAGAGAGGTGGGTGGGGGAAACTGACGATGATTTCTTGTGGTGTTGAGATTTCAATCGCCGGAGGTGTAGGAGACATGGTTCGTGGTCCCATCTTTTGGTTGTTTTTGTTGTTTTTTTGTAATCATGCGTTCATTGTTTTAGGTACAAAAAGCCTCGTGCAGCGCAAGCTATGGAGAGAATAAAACCTATAAATCCAAACCAATAACAAAGGAAAGTTACGGCACCAGTAAATATCCACACTCATAGGTTCTCCTCCGCGGGCCTAAGGCCACTGTAACCGTAAGGAAGGAAAGATTATACAACTTCTGCGAAAGGAAAGCCTACATAAGCTATGGGAAAGAAAACGACAACTCGCTACACCCTTGTCAAGTCTCGGGCAAGGAAAACACGTGGAACACGGGGGGTGGCGGGTTGGGGGGAGAGAGGGGGAAGGGGGAAGGGTGGGAAGGAGGGGGGCGTGGTTGGCGGGAATATCGTTGGAGAGAAACCCGTGGAGGTGACGCTGATGTAGGTAGCGAGCCTTTTCAGTAGGGGGAGCGAGCACCAGAAGAGGGCCTCTTGACCGACCTCCGTAACGCCGTAGAGGAGACATGCCCGGGTCCCCTGTCTAGAGAGGCATGTGAGGATAGCGTGTTCGAATGACTCTGGTTCTAAACCGCAGCCGGGGCAGGAGGTATCGGCCTCTGGGGCCCTCCAAGAAGGGTGCGCCGCCAGGCAGCTTTTCCCGGCTCTCATTTGGTGGATGCGTCCTGCTATGAACTTGCCCAGGCCCATAAAGGGGCGAGGGTATAGGGCTGGAGGGTGGTGGTAGTAGGCAGGGGGGGGGAACAGTCAGGACTAGTCCTCAATGAGCATCTCCCTGGCCCTCTTCTTTAGGCCAGAGTACGTACTCTCCATTAGGGATTGCGGGGGTAGGTTGGGCAAGATTCCAGGGACTAGGTGTGCATTTATCATAGGCATCCTGAACAGGCCGCCGGTGAAGGCGATACTCCTGTGGGCCACTGCGTCTATCGGGAGGTGGTTCCGGAGAGGGGGAGAGGGGCGGGGGGTCTCCCAGCTCAGGGGGAGGTAGACTGATGAGAGGCCCTTAGTGTGGGCTCTTGAGCGGTCCTGGGCTCGGTACAAGCAGAGTGAGGGAAAGGAGGGGTGAAGGCGCGCTGTTGCCGGGTTGACTCCGGGCGGGGAGCAGACTGTCCTAAGGGCGGCCAGTCTTTGCCTCTGAGATACTAGGAGGGGGATGGGGGGCAGATAGGACTCGATGGCTAGGATGTCGATAGGGGTTGACGAGAAACAGTTGGTGGCCCACCTCTGCACCTTGTGCTAGAAGGTCTTGAGCCTTGTGAAGGAGCCCACGTTGGGCGTGAAGAGGTCCGCCCCATACAGGAGGATGGGCGCGACGAGTGACCTTGCCAGTCTGTGGCATAGGTAGGGGGCAAGCCCTGCCCCGGGGGGGCTGAGGCGTCTGATTAGGGCAAATGCCCCTTGAGCCAGCGCTAGACAGCACGAGAAGTGTGTCGATGTGGACAGGGTGGGGGTGAACCAGTATCCTAACCACCGGAGGGAATCGTGGGGGTGAAAGATCTCCCCACCTAACTGGATAGGTGAGAGCCCTATTTGCGAGTGCCTTTGGCTAGGGGTCCTCCAGTGTATGACTTCTGTCTTGAGGACGGAAAAGGATATGCCAAGTCATGGTGCTCTGGCCTGGATCACCCTGAACAGCTCTTGTAAACGGTGGATGTTTCCTGGGTAGGAGAGGAAGGAGGCAGTCAGGGCGAAATCGTGCACGTAGGAAAGCATTAGTCCTCGTAGGATCCTAAAGTGGAGGGGAGAGACATAAATAAGAAAAAGAAGTGGAGAAATAGGGGAGCCCTGCGGGACCCCAACATTGATGGGGGCCAGGGTGCCTGGCGCACCTTGGAAAACCAGCGTGCAGCTCCGCTCACATAAGAAGGAAGCGACCCAGGAGCCCAGGTAAGGGGGATTCCGCCTTCGCTAAGGATGCGGGCCAGAGTTGGGTTGTCGACGTTGTCGAAGCCTGCTTTGATGTCTAGGAAGAGGGAGGACACCTTCAGGCGTGGCCTTTGCAGGGTTTTCACGTTGTTCATATGGGTGAGGCAGGCATCGTATGTGCTCAGCCCAGGGAGGGAGCCGCATTGGTTGGGGTGAATCAGGCCCCTTGGGCAGGCAGTGAGGAGGAGGCGTGCCGCAATTATCCTTTCCAGGATCTTTGAGACTGGTTGGAGGAGGACTATAATCCTGAAGGAGGAGGTTGACTCATATGAGGGTTTACCCGGCTTGTCGAGGACCACCCCATTTTCCCCCTTTAGCGAGCCCGGATGGTGTCCTAGGGAAACTAGTAGAGAGAGGATCTGGAGGAGGATTGAAGGGTTGATCGCATTCACCCGTTTCCAGGTTAGGTAGGAGATCCCATTGGGGCCTGGGGCCGACGAGGAGGAGGACTTGGAGAGCGCATGGGGGATCTCTTCCTTGGTAAAAGGGGGCACTGAGCTTTGTGGCCTCAGTCTAGGAGGGGGGGAGAAGGCTGCTTTAGGAGGGAAGAAATGGCCCAGTAGGGCCTCATTCATCTGCTGCGGGGTTTCAGCCCTGGGGAGGGAAGGAAAGTGGGGGGGGGATTGGCCTGAGGCAAACCTCTTTACCGTTCACAGGTTCTGGGGGGTGGCTGAGAGTCTGAAGGAGGACCACTGTTTGTTTTTCGCAGCCTTGATTGCCTTGAAATAGCCCGTTCTCGAGATGTTCGCCGTTACTCTCAAGGCCGAGGTGCCTAGTTTGCGGGCCAGCTGTGCCCCCTTGTGATATTCGTAGTGTGGGATGGTGAGGTGGGGGGTCCACCAAGGTTTGGAGTGGTGGGAAGGGCTCGAGCTTGGGGTGTGGTCCTTAAGAAGGCCTGTGAGGCAGTCCAGTGTAGTGTTCATTACAGGGCCTCCGCCTCAATTCCCCGCCCCGCCCCGGTCAATGGCCCGGGGCGGGGTGTTGTTTTTTTCAAGCCCTGCCCCTGCCCCCGTCCAGGCCCCCGCCCCGTTCAATGCGCCGAACAGCCCCCCGTCAATGAACATTCTCTGCCCAGGGACCCGCTTTTTCCTATATTCCCCTCTCGAACATTGCTCTTTTGATACATGATTGAGTAATTGTGTGAGCATATACACGTCCCTGGCATGAATGGACCGAACACCGCCGGGGTTACGGGAGCTGAAAGCCCTTTGCCAAGGAGCCCCCTGGTGTTCGGTCCATTCATGTCAGGGACGTTTACCAAAAACCTCATACCTCAAAGTATAGAGGGGCATTTATTTGCATGGTATCATTCATACAATATGAACCGGAATAATTCACAACACCGATTAGACGTCCGAGTTGCCTAGTCTAGTAATGTATATTGTCTCAGCAGGCCATACGCCTAATTCATAAGCCCATTTCATACACTCTATTCACAGGTTCAAATCATATGCCCAATTCATAAGCCTTATTCATCCGCTGGTGCCATATGCCCAAATCATACGCCCAAGCCATACGCTCAAATCAAACCCCCAAACCATACGCCCAAGCCATATGCTCAAATCATACGCCCAAACCATACACCCAAACCATACGCCCAAATCATACGCCCAAGCCATACGCCCAAACCATATGCCCAAGCCATATGCCCAAGCCATACGCCCAAGCCATATGCCCAAATCATAACCACTGTCGTGCAATGGAGTTACTGTGTTCAGAGTTCATATAGCGAGATGGTGAGGTTAAAGAAAGAGTGTATTTATAACAATAAGAGTTCTATAAAAGGTAATTATGCTAAGTTAAATGTGACTTGGAGGTTTGAGTTAGTCGTATGATTTGTGTAAAAGTAAGAAAAGACTGCCCCGTACCCCCCACTACATGGGGACAACACCATGGAGTAATAGAAAACAAGAAGAATGAGAGTGATAATAGTTGAAAAAAGAGGTGAATTAAGAGAAAGAAAAAAACAATTCCCGAATATGCTGAGGTGGTAGCGCTCCCACCAGTACCAGCTCCTGCCCTCCCACCACCACCCCCGGAGCACGTCGGCATCCTAGCGCCACCACCGCTCCAACCACTCCCACCAGGGCCCGCAGAGCACGTACAAGCCCCACTCAAACCACACCAACCCCTACCACGAGTCGGCTGAACTGGCGTCTGTGGGGTACGAGTACTAACCCCAGCCCCAGACGGCCCTGTTCCAGCGGGGTGTGCAGGTGTGGCTCCGACGGCCCCGGTCACCACCCTACTACTCCTGCCACCACCCCCCCCAGTACCCCCATGCCCGGTATCATGGCCTCCCTGGGCACCTCTCGCATCACCTTCCTCACTACCCCTTCCATCTCCCATTCCAGAACCCACACCCCCAACCAAATTTCCTTGTCTAACAACTCCCCCAGCACCCCCCGTAGTACCACTACCACCGGTCCGGCTAGTGCTCCTATGGCCACCATACAAGCGACGGCGTACAGGTGGACGAGGGTTATCGCTGTCGTCACTGTCGCTGTCACTACCGTCATTGGCAGGGGTTGAGTGATGGGAAGAAGCTCCCTGGCGACGGGGAGGGGCACCACGCCGAGGAGGTGCACCCCCCGGAGGAGGAGGAGGGGGAGCGCGCCCGGGAGGAGGAACACCCGCAGGAAGAGGAGCACCACTGGGAAGAGGAGCACCACCGGGACGAAGAGCACCACCGGGACGAGGAGCACCACCGGGACGAGGAGCACCACCAGGACGAGGAGCACCACCAGGACGAGGAGCACCACCGGGACGAGGAGCACCACCGGGACGAGGAGCACCACCGGGACGAGGAGCACCACCGGGACGAGGAGCACCACCGGGACGAGGAGCGCCACCGGGACGAGGTGTACCACCTGGAGGAGGGGGAGGAGGAGGTGCACCCCGGG
>Ga0307510_10003412_pt1 | contig 18543 bp, 25 predicted proteins | sample 12_EM_MG_FD_207224 | JGI IMG/M metagenome (GOLD analysis project Ga0307510, IMG submission 207224) | Populus trichocarpa ectomycorrhiza microbial communities from riparian zone in the Pacific Northwest, United States - 12_EM | ecosystem: Host-associated > Plants > Roots > Unclassified | place...
AGAAATATCATAGAAAATACAACCCCCCGCCCTTGTTAACCCTCCCCCCTCTAAATACCCTTCTCTATTCCCTTAACACCTCTGCCCATTTGCGACAACTCCAGTGTTATTGTTACTCCCACGGTCTGAATGGCACTAACTTATACCTTATTGAGCCTTTGTAGGATGGAATGGCCCCCGCTAGGGCCGAAGCACACCTTTAGGTCTTGCAGGCGCCTCTCGCTGTGCTGCGGGAGTAATGGAGACTTGAACACGATCGTGAGCGTTCTTAGCTATGGAGATACCACCTTTGCTATCGGCCACCGATGATCCCCCCCTGCCTCGGGTGGTGGACTACCGTTGTTTAGTCCTGCGGGAGCTACGTTTTAGCCAGGGTGCAAAAATGGACCCATAGGCGAAAAAGATACACCTCTTGTCCTCCGACACTCACTTCGTGCTAATGACTTTCAAGCTCGCGCCACTCCCCAGCTCGCATACCTCTGGTAGGCAAACTGTGCATATCTCATTAACATCCATGCGCAGAGTTCGCCCTCTGCATGTCGCTTGATTTCGTCTGGGATCCGGCTGTATGTGCGATCTTGTCGGCCCAAATTATCTTTTGCGTAGAGATTTCTCGCTTCTAGCTGTATCCGATCGCCTCGCGAGGGAGTTACTTAGCCATCTAACGTATCCTACGGGGAAACCACCCACAACCTAGAAATCGCCTACATGGGTAAGAAGCGGAAACTAAGTTTGAATTTGATCAACTCTGTCGATAATTGAGCTACGGCCTTGAAGATTGGTTAGCAAGGACTCTTAACTATGGGAAATCTGAATCTGTAATCCTCGTCCAATGAGAAGAAGTTTTTCTCTTTGTATAAACATTTTCAGACCAATTATTTCGAACAAATCTCCAATTGCGCTGAATTGAGATCTACAGAAATATTGGGAGAAGAAATATTCTCTTGGAGAGTAAAGTGGATCAATCGCACAGCTGATGCCTCCCCACTCACAGCAATGAGCCCCTAGAAAAATTCCACCCATTTAACACCGAAGAGACGTTCCCGGCATTGAAATCCGGGGAGTGTAGCTCGGCTCCTGAGGTGTAGCAGAGCATGACTGATCAACATCACAGCTAGTATCCCGAGTCTCGATTTATCCCCACCCTGCGCCTTAATCCATTCGCTTGTCTCATTGTAAGCATCTCCCAACTCCAATCCACCGCAGAAAATATTGACATGTCAAAGTTCCCAAGTACCCAGACCAGGACTGGGCAGACATTGCATGGGACTCATGATCCCTCTTACCTCCTATATCTGAATCCCTGAAGTTTGAACGCATACGGAGGCAAAATTGGTACTTTAGTATAGGGAATTAGGCTATCCGGGTTCCTGTTTCCCACCCAAAGAACGCCTGCAGTGAAAAGGAGCAACGACAGTGCCCCCGATCTTTCTCTTTGGCCACCTCACACAATATTTTTAACCCTAAAAGAAAAATTTGAGGGATTGCTCAGCATATGCTTTCACCCCGATATTTATTGTGACAGTATGTGCTATATTTCCCCCATTTACTAGGCGTCCCAGTTGCTAATTTCGCCAGCCTCCATCCAAGTCAGTGATGAGCCTTGGATACCCCGCGTGATTTCTCATGGTATCACCGGTAGAGCTGATAGATTCCGTCATGAAGTCCGTAATCGCGACCGGAGATGCGTTATTTCGGGATTGATAAATCCTGAAGGCCATATCCAGGCCGATATCTGGGGAGATTTCCAAGCTGCCCATATATTCCCTCTTGAGCATGAAAGTCTTTGGACTCAGTCCGACTATGGCCAATGGATTACAGACATCGACAATACTCTTGGGACTGCGCAGATCGAATCATGTCAAAATGGGTTTCTTCTTGACCCAGCCATACACACTAAATTTGATCTGTACCTTATCTCGGTGAACCCTGACGACAATTACAAAATTGTTACTTTCGATCTCGATATTCGCAGGTTAGATGGTAGAATTCTTGATCCCGTGTGTCGCAACCCGGACGATCCCCACCATGTTTCCGACCAACTTCTAAGATGGCATTTCCGCCAATCGATCCTCGCGAATGTCAGAGCAGCAGGGGGACCTATCTTCGAGCACGACTTCCCACAGGGGCATGATATTGCGGGGGAGATCCTGGCTGGTCCATATGGGCAGGAAAGGTTCAATTTGGAGATAACTTCTAGGTTGAGAGGGTTAGAGACCCTACAGCTGCCGGTTTAATGACACCAGCCACGAAATCGTTTACCGGAGACCTGGCGGGATCGCAACACAGGGCTTGCAAGTGAAAAAAGCACCACGTAGGGGAATATTAACTATGATAGATGGGCTAACAAAAAATATCCTGCAATGGGGGGTTGTTCTTGTTTCATTTTCTTTCTTTGCGCTCATATTTAGGCTAGCTATTGTCGGGTTGCTGGGGTTGTCGCAGTATATGCGGGTAAAGGAAGGAAAACTATTGTTCATAGCTTAGCTCTCCCGGAGGGCATGACTGTACAATCGTGGCGGCAAAAGAAACCAACCCTTTACCTCTTCCTGGCAATTTCTCCCATATAGAATACTCATTTTCATTACTTGAGGAATGATCACCGCAAAGATGAAAACAATCTTAAAAAGAGTGGAAAGTTTGAGATGAAAGAGGAGAATCAAATGATCTGCACACCCAATGACTATACCAGTATGCTCCGGTTCGACTCTGTACACCCACAGAGGCCCATTACACCATTCAGCATCCAGCCGCCCGTCCGTACAAAAGATGTCCTGCGGCGAGAGAAGGACGAAAGTTTCATTCATGACACACAGGTTCCCTTCACCTGCACTACATTTAGGCAGCCCCCCTCGCGATAGCACACGTCAGTCAGGCAGGCAAGCAGGAAGGTGGGAATATGTCGCGGTCACATAATATCACTCGGTATCACCACTAACTTAGCACCTGCCCATTGTCGAAGAAGTGTTGCGGCATGAATACATAGGGTAGAGATAGAGCTTCTGTGTCGCCCGGCCCTGCCGATCGTGGGCTCGAACGTGAGTATGGCCTGCTATAAAGGATGTAAGAAATAGAACGAAATACAAAGGCCACCCTGATTAAGGCTCCCCCTCTCAAGCTCCTTCTCTACTCCTTAAACATGTCCTCCCATTTAATCTTCTTCTCTTGTAAACCTACTTGAGCAAGGTTATTTTAATCTCGCTTCTCAGAAATGGGATATATAACCAAGTTCCAGAGAAGTTAAAAACATAAAACCTGATACTAAGAGCTTGAGGTATGATTATCAGCAAAAAAAAATACCTTACATTCTGGGTGCCTTGTATGTCTGACATACCTGATGCCCAGAATGTTGATAGTAACTTGGAATATAATGTTATACTCAAGTGAGGCCAAGATGTGACCAGGATGCCACACTACTCTCAGCTAACCTGATACAGTGCCTAGGCCCAATCACTATACTGCTAGCTGCCTCGAGGTGTGTTATTTCACTTTCCTGTGGTATCTTGGCAAATATTGGCTCAACGGAATTCCCGTTTCATCGGAGGACCCACCTCTAGGCACTTTGCACCGTACTTTCTCCCATGTCTTGGCGCTAAGGCACCCGGATACTTGTGAAAAACGGTAGTACATATTTCGTACTCATGCAATCTTTCACACTCAATTTCTCCTTTTCCAAATATTTTTTTGTTAGGAAAAAAACTAAACACACAACCGCTCTCCTTACTCTGAGGAGATATCATAGTAGCTTTTTTTTTATGTTGAAATTCGATGCTTCGAGGGACTTATTTGACTGCCGAACTAGAAGTGATTCGGAGGTCCCGCCCTTAGGAACATTGCCCTATACTTAGTCCTTACCTCAATCTCACAATAGTTTTCTGTAGCCTGGACAATGCCATGGTGTTGCAGAGATGGGATCGTTTCCATCAACTTTCGGGCAGCGGGCCTGTTTGGTTTATGGATTCTTTCCAAGGATTGCATTGGAAAATCCTTAATGACCCCGGCTCAACAGATTGTATGCTATCCATAGATTTTTTATCCCTGCAACAACACCTGCGGTCTATGAAAAAAAATGATTGCCCTAAAGGGAATTTTCACATTGATTCACAGGACTGAAGTGCAAAACCACCTAAAATCCGCTTTCCAAGTCTTCTGTTATATGCGATAGGGCCGGTTTTGAGCCATTGACACAACGAAAAATCATCCCAGAATACTTCAGGTTCTTTATGATACTAGGCACACTAAAGAAAAAAATTCCATGGAATCTCTCAAAATCAATAGATCTGTTGCAACAAGTGAACCAAATAGCCCCTTATCTGAATTAACACACCTAAGGGCATACCGAAAAATACGGCACAAGGAAAAATTTGGTGATTATGAGAAATCTCTTAGGGAAGCAACCACTTTGCTGCCATTTTCTTGTGTATTTACTCGTTTTGCGCCGTATTTTTCCGCATGCCCTCAGGTAGGCGGCCCCCTAGCCACCGGGACACCAGTGACGGACAATCCCAATAACGGTAGGGCTTGATGTATTTGTATGATACTCGAGTACCGTAAAATCTCAATAATTGGCCCATGTGCTACGGTATGTCGTTGGAGCTGCCTCCTCTGGTAAGGTGTGGTGTTTCTTTGTTTTTTTATGTCTCTCAGAGGGGCTGAGCAGCTCCTTTTTTGCCGTGACTTTCGCCCCTTTTCCAAGGTAGGGAATTCTCGACGACATAGCTGATAGCACATAGGCCAATTATTCGAGATTTTACGGTAGGGGGGTAAGATTTTGTTTACTCGAGTATGATACCGGGTACCGTTACAGTACCTCCAGAAGGGAATCTTCCTAGGGAGCCCCGAAATTAGAGTGCCACCTTGCTTCTTTCCCATGTTGCGGAATAGTGTCGAGATCTCATGCATCCTACCAATCGTTTCGCTTCCTGCGCCTGTCCGTTCCTTTTCCTATCCCCTGTCATGCCCTTGCGGGCTGACCTCTTCCACCCCCCCGGTCTGGTACTTCTTTTTCCTTTTTCCTTTTTCCTTTTTCCTTCTTTTTTCCTTCTCGTTGCTCATTTCACTCTTGATGTTTTGGTGTGAAATAGAAAATTGGTTATTTCTCCTTTTTAACCTTCCTTCCTCCCCCTCCCAGCTTGACCTTTCTCCTTTCTTTCTTTGAGCCAACATTCCTCTAGACATCCTTCATCCACCTCAACCTATCTAATTCACTCGTTCAACCCTTCGACTTTAAACTCCAATAATATATCTATCTTTTTGGAAGGTTCTTCACTGTCAACACTTTAAGATGAAAGGTACAATTGCCCGGTCATCTATCCCAACATGGCAACAGAATTATTAACACTCTTGCCCTCTAGCCCTCATTCTCGTCGGTGGCTTCGGTACTCGTCTGAGACCTCTTGTATGGATGACCTCTCCATTCAGCTTTTCACTCGAGCTCTCAATCCAGAAATCGTTCTCTTCTTCGTAGATTATACGGTTAACAGAGTGGATTCATGCTGGATGGAGAATTGGTGTTTCAGAGGATTTCGTGCTGACAGTGAATACTATCCGCCGTCCAGACATTGACCCTTCCCAAGCCCCTTGTGGAATTCGGCAACAAGCCCATGATTCTTCATCAAGTCGAGTCTTTGGCTGCTGCTGGTGTTACCGATATCGTTCTTGCTGTCAACTACAGACCCGATGTTATGATCAGTGTGCTTAAGAAGGTGAGATGACCTTTACTTGAAGACAAGAACAGTAGTTAAGCTTCTCTGCCCTCAATAGTACGAAGAGCAATACGGCGTCAAAATTACCTTCTCTATCGAGACCGAACCTTTAGGGACTGCTGGTCCGCTTAAGCTTGCGGAGGAAACCTTGGGTAAGGACCAGGAGCCGTTCTTTGTTCTTAACTCGGATGTCATCTGCGACTACCCGTTCAAAGACCTCGCCGCATTCCACAAGTCGCACGGTCAGGAGGGGACAATCGTTGTCACCAAGGTAGAGGAGCCTTCGAAATACGGTGTCGTCGTTCACAAGCCGGGCCACGACTCGCGCATCGACCGCTTCGTAGAAAAGCCCGTCGAGTTTGTCGGGAATAGAATTAATGCCGGCATCTACATTCTCAACCCCTCGGTCCTAAGCAGGATTGAGCTCCGCCCTACATCAATCGAGCAGGAAACTTTCCCTGCCATTGTCAAGGATGGGGAGCTGCATTCATTCGATTTGGAGGGTTTCTGGATGGATGTCGGGCAGCCAAAGGATTTCCTGACTGGAACCTGCCTTTACCTATCATCACTGGCCAAGAAAAACTCAAAGTTGCTCACTCCTTCTTCGGAGCCCTTTGTATATGGTGGAAATGTCTTGATCGACCCTACCGCAACGGTTGGAAAGAACTGCCGTATTGGTCCTAACGTTACTATTGGACCGGGTGTCGTTATTGGCGACGGTGTTAGGGTTCAGAGATCTGTCCTTCTCAAGGGATCAAGGATCAAGGATCATGCATGGGTTAAGAGCACTATCGTCGGCTGGAACAGCAAAGTCGGAAAGTGGGCAAGGCTGGAGAATGTCACTGTATTGGGAGACGACGTGACTATTGATGATGAAGTCTATGTTAACGGAGGATGTGTGCTACCACACAAGACCATCAAGGTCAACATTGACGGTATGTCTTCCCTACCAATAATGTGTGGATTACTGCTAATTTCAAGCGTGCAGTACCTGCTATCATCATGTAAAGGTTGAAAGCTACGTTTCTTATTTCTAGGCCCTAGCCAGGGGGCGACCTCTCTTCTTTTCTCTGCTTTCTAAACGCTTTCGTTCCTATTTCTTGTAATTGATTAAAAATATTGGGCTAGGGTTGAGTAAAAGGTACCGTCGGGTTTCCTCTTGTTGGGCGGTGGGCTTACCCCTGTACCCCTTCTGTTTTCACCTGTGGAGAAAGGAACATGTAATTAGTGCTCATGATGTATGTTTGTGTAGAGTATGGGGGAATGGGTGTCATGGCGAGTCTTAACGTGTTTATCATAGTCGAAGGGTATATAATATATGAAACATAGTCCATAAAGTTCTCTAAACTCTCGGTCCGCGGGCCTCAATTCCCTTGTTAGTCACGTGAAAGCCCCACCTCTTGATACCGGTGAATAAGTTAGCTCCTGCCGTGGGGAGGGTAACTCCGAACCTCCTCCCACTTTATTTTAGAGTTTCCTCATCTCGAACCAAGCTCATCTCGCATCTTCGACCCCCAAGCACAATGACGGAACTCAGCTTCACCAAGCAATTCCTCTCAACTTTGAGCTCTCGCCCAATCCGCATCAACGCCGACTTTTGCGAGGACGCGCGCAAGCTCCCGGCCCGCACTCCCGTGCACCCCCCCTCCCCCCCAATCAATCCATTGATCCAAAACTAACCAAAACTCAGTACACCCTCCCCAAGACCTCAAAGCCAAAGTCTAAGAAAGCTTCCCCCGCCTCCTCCACTGCCTCTCCCACCCCAACTGGTACTTATCCATCCCTTCCTTCCTTTCGACCATTCACCATTACTAATTTCCCAAGCAAATATAACCCTCCGCTCCCTCCGCGGCGCCTCAATCGTCCATCCCCTCCCCGCAACGCCCCTATCCACGACCATAATATCGCTAAAGCACCAATTGTCCACAGCCAGCAAGATCCCGATCGAGAAGATCAAGTTATTGCTGAAGGGGAGGGTGCTCGGCGACCTGAAGACGCTGGAGGGAGTTGGTGTTAAGGCGGGGGAGAAGGAGATTGTCGTTAGTGTTATGGTTATGGGTGGTGGTGGCGGCGGTAGTGGTGGTGGTGGCGGGGGGGAGAAGGGAGAGGAAGAGGGGGAGGAGGAGGGAAAGGGGGTTGTTGTTGTAGATGAGGCCTTTTGGGGGGATTTGCGGGGGTGGTTGGATAGGAGGGTTGGAGGCCAGCTTGCGGAGGATATGGTGGGGGTGTTCAAGGAGGGGTGGGGGGCGGCGAAGTGATGGAAGGGATGCTGGAGTGGAGGTCAAGTTGGGGTTGGGCACTTGGTAATAATTCCCATACTCAGATGCGGGGTGTCCAACCTCGGCTCGGCCGCGCGAGTGCTTGTAGACTTCTGGGTGGTGGTGCGCCTTGGAGAGATGGATGGTTGAATTAGAGATATCCTTTCGACTTCGGTATTTTGTTATCATGCACAATTCTCTCTTTTCCCCTCCCCCCGTTGTTCGTCGCTGGGGAATAATCGTGGGATTTATTATATTCCGAGGGTAATAAGGCTACGAATCCAAATCCTAGGCTCTTTATTTGCTAGCGCATTCCCAGGCTTCGGTATCAAGAGTGAGAATATTATTGACTTATTACCAGCATTTGATTCAGGATAAGCCTGTATGATAACACTACCGACATCAGCAACCCACCACCACACACCCCACAACCAATCACTCGCCATCCTGGCATCCCCACCGCCAAAACCCACCGCCAAGCCTTTCCAACCGGATCCGTGCGCAAGCCCACCTTACTTTATCTCAACCTCACCTCCGTGATCACACCTTACCCATCCACCAAACAGTAAAGCACATATCATTACCTCCCCATATACAACCCACCACCCACTACCCACTACCCGCCCAAAAATAAAACACATCCAAAATGGACACAGTAGACGCCTCGGCCCACTACTCCCAATCCATCGATGGTACCTCCCCTCTCCTTCTCCCTTCCCCTTCCCCTACCCTCCTCCAGTCAGCCAGTCAACAACCATTCTAACGGCCCCAGAAAAACCCTCCCTGCTAGTCCTAATCCTCGATACGAACCCCTACGCCTGGTCCACCCTCTCCGCAACACTCCCGTTGGAACGGGCCCTAGCTTCGATCCTAATCTTCCTAAACGCGCACATGGCCTTCTCGCACGCGAATCGGGTCGCGGTGATTGCCTCGCATACGAAGTCTGCGCGCTTCCTCTACCCCACTACCACTACTGCTACTGCTGCTGCCGCCGCCACTGCTGCTAGTCGCGGCGGCGGCGGCGGCAGTGGTAGTCGTGGGGGTGGGGGAGGTAGTGAAGACCCATTCCGGGACGCAAACAAGTACCGCCAATTCCGCCTCATCGAGGATCAAGTCCAGGCCTCGTTCGCGGAACTCATGCGCCAGACGACGGCTGATGAATTGGTGGATGCGAAGGAGACTATGATGGCTGGTGCTTTGGGGCTTGCGTTGGGGTATATTAATCGCTTAGTTAGGGTTGACGATGGTGGCGTGGTTGGTGGCAAGAGTGGTGGTGGCGGTGGGAAGGTGGGGACGACGGCGGCGGCGGCGGCGGGAGCAGCGGGGGAGGTTATCAGTATGAATGCTAGGATCTTGGTGGTTAGTGTTTCCGGTGATCTGGCGGAACAGTATGTTCCCGTTATGAATTCGATATTCGCGGCACAGAGGAAGGTTGGTTTATGTCTTTCTTTCTTTCTTTCTTCCCCTTCCGCCCCGATGGGGTTGCTCGGATGGATGGATGGATGGGTAGGTGGATGGATGGATGGCTGACGGGAGTAGAAAATACCAATTGATATCTGTAAAGTCGCTGGCGAGACCGTGTTTCTGCAACAGGCGTCGGATACTACTAGAGGTATATACATGCAGTTGGAACATCCGGGAAGCCTTTTACAGTACTTGATGGTTCGTGCCTACCTGCCCACCTACCGCCCAACAAACCCGGCAGCTAATCTTTCGATTCGACAGATGTCCTTTATCCCAGACACTGCTACTCGCCGGCATCTGGTCCCACCAACGCAGATAAACGTGGACTTCCGCGCGGCGTGCTTCTGTCATAAGAATGTTGTGGATATCGGGTTTGTGTGCTCGATATGCCTGTCAAGTAAGCCGTCCCTGTTCCCCTATGTTTTTGAGATGCGGCCGGGTAGGAAGGGGGCAGAGTATAAATAGTGAAATTTGAATGTGGAGGATGCTCCGGTCCCTATATAACCCCGAGGCTCAAGAAATTGAGCAGAATAGTCTCGCTCCATTGGATGTATCACGCCTTTGCGGGATAATTCCTTGGGTTGGCCGAAATTTGCGAGCAATATCCGAACATGGGAGCCGGAAACTCTGGAAAAACTGCCCTCTCACAACTCGTCTCCTTGGACATCTTATCCTAGAAACCTTTATTCGTTCTATCTTATGCATGATCCTGAGTGCTAACGTCCATAATCGCCGCTTGGCTGGTCTTTATATAGTCTTCTGCACCCCGCCTGAAGGCGCCATCTGCACCACATGCAACACCAAACTCGATATATCCGCCCTTGGGAACTTCGGCGGAAACCCCGCTGTGGTATTGACAAAAAAGAAAAGGACAAAAAAACTAAAGCAGTCGAAAGCCACCTCCTTTTCAAACGAGGCATCCGCCACCAGTACTCCAGGAACCCCAGCTTCGTAGGAGGAAAAATACCCTCCATTACTCATGCTAAACCAACAACCATACCCATGCATAAATTGTGAAATCGAAAACTCTTACACCTCCATCAGGAAGCAGGGGAAAGAAAGCGAAAGCAAGGGAACAAGAGCGACTGCTGGTAATATTACTACAGGGTCACACAGTGTCTATCGACGTAGTTAGGCTCTGACCATATAATTGTATAATTAGCATAACGGGTCTTTCAGGTACTGCAGATTCCATTATGTCCTTTCCTACCTTTATTCGAGAGTGGGAGTTTTCCCAATCGTTAATTTCAGTGGGGGCTCACTCCGCTCCAAGCCTAGAAGCTTGAATAGATTTCCCTCCAAGGCATGTTTCGGGATTATTCCTATTGCGGGACATTATAGTCTCGGGGTCCTTCATATATGGGGTCATATGAGCCATTACCTATAGATAGCCATGTTAGAATACGAAAAGTCGACTTGCGCTAATATTGAATCACGCAGAATAATTTAAATACCATGCTGTCAGTGGTGTGCCCGTAGAGAAACTTGATTCTAGCTTTCGAAGCTTTATCAATTTTGACAGCCATGATACCCACTGCAGAAGACATGGCTGACTCTTTGACAATTCTCGAACCTATCAGCCATTAGCAGATAATACCCCACATGCCCAAACTATCATTGGGTTAACCAACCCATAAAGTCTTCCTCAATACTGTTCTTCAGGCCTTCGATCTCGTCTTCCGTGGCGATCAGACGGCCGACAGTTTTGGACGCAATAAGTGTATGAGCCATTTGCTCACCAGTACCTACATCATTCACCGTTAGGAACATTTATCCATGAGATCCGAAGAGCTGAATAAAGAGCTTGCCAGAGCATGTAGCTGCAACGACCGATTGGCCCTCACGAGCAATCCAAGTCCCAACGCCAATCAATGCTGCGGGTCCAATCCTGCCACGATGTTTCATCCCAATACCTCCAGAGCTACTCCCCGCAGCAACGTTTCCCCACCGGTCAACACAAATACAGCCGACAGTATCTGTAACCAGATCTTCGCTATCTGGTTGCACTGGCGTATTCACACCGACCCCTTCCTCGGCCGCCTTAGCTGCACAGGTGGGACGTCGGTCCGCTCTTTGGCGTCTATTCATTGCTTGTTCCTCCCGCTCTGCTATATCAAGCTCCTGTCTCCACCTGCTCCAGCGAGCGTATGTATGACTAGTGATCAGTGCCTCGTTATCAACCTCGGGGAAAAGATGTTCTTGCGCATAGGCAAGAGCGCCGTGGCCGACTAAGAGAATAGGAGGGACTCTCTTAAGCGATAATGGCTTACGAGTGTTGTCTAGGACAAGACGGGCAAGTGCTGAAGGGTTTTTAAATGCTATGAACTGATCAGCTCACTGAAGACAATAACCAATGAGATTAGTATATGGATCAGGCTAATTGTTACCCCAAACGGCCCCCACAGCTCCAGAACGCCCACTATCTTCCATAATGGAGGCATCACACTCAACTGTCCCATCTATAGATAAATTGCTCCCGTAGCCAGAATTGGTAATCTCATTATCTTCCAAGCTTTTCAAAGCCATTTCAACGCCATCCGTAGCGGACCCGCCATTCTTGAGAAATACAATAGCAGCCCGACAAGCCCTGTGAAAATAAAATCAAAAAGTCAGATAAAACGTCATATCAGGCAGGAATCCTCCTCATCAGAGGAAGGAAAAGGGGAGAAGTGACGGGTTTACTAACGAGGCGCAGGCTTCACGGTGAGCAGGCTCGTTAGGAACAGAATGATAGCCGGCTCCAGCATGGACGAAAACGGCGGACCAATCCTCCCAGGTTGTGGCTTGGGTAGCCCTCGACTTCAATTGGCACTCCATTCCGTTGTTTCCAAGTAAAAATGCACTACAGTAATGGATAACAGACCCCTGAGAGCAAACCAGACACCTTTGACGAGAAAGATTGGGGGGTGCTGATTAGTTCTTATTCGAGAAGCCTTCCTACAACTACCACAAGCCACAAAGGGTACAATAGGAGGAATGCACGAGAGGGGTAAGGAAGGAGTAGGGAGTGGGTGAGGGGAGGAATGTATGCTTCGAGAGTAGAGGGGAGGAGGAAGGTGAGGAAGAGAGGGTGATATGAGGTTAGATAGGGGAAGGAGGGGGCACGAGAAACGAAAAAATAAAAATAACGAACACAGTGACTACGCGGCAGCCGTTATTACGAGTCCCAGATCCTCCAAGGGAGACCTCTGCGTACGTTGCCTTTATTATTCTTCAGTTGACGGTCCTATACGTGCGGCTCAACAAGGAGGGGGCCCTCGGTGCCCCTCGGTGCCCCTCCATTTGCCAAGATTCTCCAGGAGCATGTCTTAAGGCTATGAGCGCAGGGACTCTTTTAGTTGTAGGGCTAGGCCGATCCAAAGCTTATATGGACGTCTCAACAACGAACCGGCTGTCTACCGGGGAAGAGGATTCACGCTGCTACACGTATCATATTTGTGGGCTCTTATGAAGCAATTGCATGAATGATGAATAATAAATAATAAACCCATTAACAGCACATAGCCAACGCGGTGACCTACATTTAACAAGCTATTCCCACCCCATATCGAAGCGGTTGTGAGGGTTCGAGTGACATAATGTGGTTTCGAAGTGCTCGGCCACTGAGAACGAGCAAGTACCAGCACTACGGTAATCCGGATATCTCTGTGACTATGATACCCTTAGTTAAGCTAAACAAATACTTCTGCATTCCCTAGCAGCGTCAAGAAAAATACTACGCAAACCCAGTATGCAACGAGTCTCCCACCAGAACTTAGAGCATTCGTTCCCCGTCTTTATCTTCCCTCTTCGAGACCACCTCTCATTACCAGACACCAAGGCAGGCTTCTTGCAGCATGGGAATCACCGTACCTATACAGCCCACCATCCCCCCTACGACCCTCCCCAGCCCACCGATACCGGTATCCTAACAGCTAAACTTCTCAAGTATGATGCTAACATCACCTCCACCCCCCCCTAACCCCATCCAAGCCAAACTGTTCCACCCCAGCCCCACTTCTCCGGTCAAAAAATAAAGCCCAAAAGGCCCCTCTCACCCCACCAGATGAGCACATGCAACCGCCCGGGTCCAATCCCTACCCTTCTTATGGAATTGTGAAAAAGGCTTCCTATCCACTCACAGCAGCGCTTTCGGCCACCCCCCTCTGCTACTCGAGCACAGCACCTTTCCAACCAACTTATCTCCTTGCCGCACCCACATTTAGCCAACTCATCATCACCACCATCGCCACCCCTATCACACTCTTCTAAAGCCGTGCTGTACGAGTGCGCATGCATATACAGTACGAGTACGGCTTCATACATGTCGGCACTGTACAGTACTACAGGACAGTATGTAACGTACGTAACCAGGGTATAACCTTGCGGGATGACCGGCGGCCAGATGGGGAGGGATGGAGGTGCATAGAGGCTCAAAAGCTTGTCTGAGGATGGAGAGTTTGATGGGCCTAAGGCGGGGCATATATATACTCAGGAGGGGGTTGGAAATGACGGAGTGTTAGATTTTGTAATTGAGGATTGGGCTTTGAGATATGTACTAAAAGGCCTATTCAAAAATACACCAAACTCCATTTCCGGTTTTCTATCATACAGCAGCAACGGTCCTATTGAATGAAAAAATAGCTTATGATCTCGACGCACGGGCTAAGGCCTTTCGAGCTCTCTTCGATAGCTTCGGTGGGGCCTCTGTCTTATTATCTTTTGGGCTTGCCTCGGACTTTGGTAGATCTGATGGACCGGCTTCGTCTTCTGCTTTTCGCTTATTTACTTGAAGAGGTTCATTAACCACAACGCCTATAACACCTCGGAAAGAAGTTCTCTTCAATTTGGCTTGTGCCTAACCAGTAATGTCAGTCCAGTCCAGTCCGAAATACTCAAAATACAAGATCTGGGGAAGGCCACACCACCACCAGGCGAGGAAGCCCGTCCACTGCCTCTCTGCCCTTGTCCTGACTTAGTCCCCATAGTGTTGCAAGATTGATCACGTCGAATGGGCCCCTAACACCTAGAGCTTTCCTCGCTTCACTGCTAATCACGATTCCCCGCCCTCTTGTTGCCCGTATCAATGCTGCTGCGTTTCCTATCAGATTCCTTCGTGCCGTGATATCATTAATACTGGCAGAGTAGTTTATTTCGAGAAATATCCCCCGCTGGATTGCCAGTCCAACCGTCTTATGCTTGAAGTGGTAGCCCATGCGCTGTGAGAGATCGACAGAGATGAGGTCGCAATCTAGTTCTTTACAAGCTTGCAGTAGGAGCTTCTCGTTAGTGGGCCGTAAAGCAACAATGTCATAGGCGGAGGTGAGGGCGGCGAGTCGGTGGTTTTGAGAGGGATCATCAAGGATAACCGTTATTCGGCGGAGTATTCGGAGGTTCGGATGTTTGGGGAACGGATTCTCTGGGATTGGATTGAGCTGGAGAAAAATGGACGTATTAGAGGGATCCCCTTGATAGATGAACGAGCAAACGAAAAGCCCGCGTGCAGCGAAGTAGGTGGTGGTTGGGGGGAGGAGATACATACCTGGGTCTGTGGGAATTTTCCCGAGTGGGTGTGGGATAGAGCAATCACATTATAGCCTACTATTTGTCGATAGTCAGTTTTATATAACGTTCGAACTTCAAAGAAATGAGAAGCCCTACACTCGCCCAGGAAAGCCACAGTTCGCGGAAGATCCGGGGAAGTGGGAACCCAGGGAACGTTGAGGTCGTAGAACATCTAAGTGGTAGAAACCCAACTATAGTACAGAGCCTGTGCGGATTGGTTGGGACGATTCGAAATGCGGATTTGAGGGATGAAGAGGAGAATATGCGGCTTTAACGGGTTGAGGAGTGTTGAGTGACGGCGGTAGGGTATCGTAACTTGTTGCGCGAGTAAAGAGGCTCAACGACGTGGGCTCCACGGATTGTGCTCGCGTAAACTATGCAATAGCAGCCGTGTTAACAAACGTGGTTCAATTATGCACGAGCAGGCTAAGAGGCTGTTCCCCTCCAACACTCGATACGGGTATCTCACTAGGCGGTGCCAAGAGGTCATCATCACCCCAGGCCCCGAAGCCCTCCAAGCATCGGCTCGAAATCCCCGCAAAACATAGCTACCCGAGTATAACGAGAGTCATATTTTGTTATTGGCCCTGCTCCGGAATTAAATTTGTTGTAAAAAGGGACAATTGCAGAAAATAGGGAGAGGGTATTCGAGTCTTTCTGTCTATCGCCAGCTCTTTTAACCCCCACGACTTTCTTGGCTGGCTTGCTGATTGCTGCGCGGGGGTGTGATTTTAAGCCATCGCTGCAACTCTTCTGACCACATAACCCCCCCAGCACTTTCCCTTACCATTCCATACAGAACCACATATTGAATTCATAGAAGTTGAGACGATTAAATTCTTATATATTATATATATTTTTCTTTCTCTTTTGTCTACCTACCAGGTGCCGTTATTACGGCAGCTCTTCGCGGCGGTTAGATGTGTCTTGCTTTGATCGCAGGTTCCAGTGCAGACCCGGTACAGTAGAGCCAATACAATGCGCTCTACGATATGTCGTGACTACGTTCATTCCCCCATGGAAGAGGCAGCGCGATATCATGACGGAGGGATGATAGTTGGAATTGTCAAAACTGCTCTAATGACACTCCGCCGGCGAAGAGGAGATGAAGATTTGCTGTGCGGTGTTTTGAAGAGAAATTCCAAACCGAACGAAGCTGTGGAAAGCAACTTAATTTTAGTTCCTTCCTCCATGTATTCACCCCTCCTTTCACTTTATGTGCTCCTGCTCTTGGTGGAGTTTCTACTCCTCTGCTTGCCGCGGGACATAACATTTTACGGTTCGTCAAGAAATTCAGTTGTCGCTGAAAATTGCTTACACAGAATATGCAAATTAGTTTCCGGAAAATAGAAATAGATGAACTGCCAGGCGCCCAACACCCTTGTAGATTTGGCTTTAGGTTGTCGCCGTTGTCTTACCCTTCTTTCAAGGACTCGTACCGACTTTCCCTCAGAGATCCCCCCTCCCACCACAACCACCACCACCACCACCACCACCACCTTCTCCTCACACCTCACAACGTTCCCCTCCACCCCCTTCCTGAACTACTGCACGCCCCTCCGCCCCCTCCTTCTATCATATCAAACTGGGTGCGGCCTAGCTTCACCGTAACACAACCACCTCCATACCCTCAACCACCGGCAGGAGCCTTGTCACCCAAAAGGTGACTGACCATCTGCACCTTTGTTTCGCTCTGCCTGCCAACATCTACCGTCCTTAAATCCGCCTCTCCCTCTCCTTCACTTTTCCTTCATTCCTGCCACATCAACCCTTCATCACGGCGTCAACTTTCTCGCCTTTCTGTTACTCTCTGTCTCGATTTCCAGAGTATTCACCAAACTCATCTTCCAATATCCTTCTCTCGAGTGTTTAGTCGTGGAGTCAGGGCAATGGCTCGCGTTTATGCGGATGTAATACCCCTAGCTGTTTTCTAACCTTTCTGATCCCCCGCTAGAATTTCGATGTCGCAAGCGAGACTACGATAGAGCAATAGTCCCGGACGCGATATTTTTGCTACGGAGGTGATAAAGAAAACTGAGAACATGTGACTGATCTGAAGCCTTTGAGCACGGTGTAGGTCAATCAGCACATGCCCAGAGCATACTGGGACTATGACTCAGTCAACATTCAGTGGGGCGTTCTTGAGAACTACGAAGTCGTGCGCAAAATTGGTTGGTTTTTTATATTCTTCAGAACCTGCCGCTTCCCGAACCTTGCTTTGCTGACACATTCTCTTGTTTGATTCCTTATCTTAGGTCGGGGTAAATACTCGGAAGTATTCGAGGGAATAAATATCACAAATTACCAGAAAACCGTTATCAAGGTGTTGAAGCCAGTTAAGAAGAAGAAGATCAAGCGCGAGATCAAGATTCTGCAGAACCTCTCCGGAGGTCCGAATATTGTCGCTCTGCTAGATGTCGTCAGGGATCCCCAGGTTTGTTGCTCTGGCCCGGTTCTAATTGGTACTACGTATGAGCTGCTCTAACCCAGATGCTCTCACCACCTCAGAGCAAGACACCCTCGTTAATATTCGAGTACATAAACAACACCGACTTTCGCAGCCTTTACCCGAAGTTCCAAGATTACGATGTGCGCTACTATATCTATGAACTGCTCAAGGTTAGTGTTTTTCAAGGTGTCAACATAGATCGGAGGTATTTAGTGGCTAACCTTCAGAACCTTTTTAGGCACTCGACTTTTGTCATAGCAAGGGTATCATGCATAGAGACGTCAAGCCCCATAATGTCATGATCGACCACGAGAAACGGAAGGTTAGCCTTACAAATCCCAAACATGCCCAATGCGTATATTTAATTGATGGTTGCGCCAATAGCTGAGATTAATTGATTGGGGTCTCGCCGAATTTTACCACGCCGGGACCGAATACAATGTCCGCGTTGCATCGAGGTATTTCAAAGGTCCAGAATTACTTGTCGATTATCAGGAGTATGACTATTCGCTCGATCTCTGGTCCCTGGGTGCTATGTTTGCGTCAATGATCTTCCGCAAGGAGCCTTTCTTCCATGGAAACTCAAACTCAGATCAACTAGTCAAGATTGCAAAGGTCCTAGGAACAGAGGAATTGTTCGACTACCTTGATAAATATGACATTGAGCTCGATACCCAGTACGACGATATTCTAGGACGATTCCCCAAGAAGAGTTGGCACCAATTCGTCAATGCCGATAACCAGCGTTTTGTTAGCAACGACGCTCTTGACTTTTTGGATAAATTGTTAAGATATGATCATCAAGTATATTCCGAACCATATCCTACATGTCCTTGATGATACTAATGGATTTTGTAATTAGGAACGCTTGACCGCAAAGGAGGCCATGGCCCATCCTTACTTCGAGCCCGTTCGAAGAGCAGCATCCACACCAAATCACGGATCATCTTCCCATGCTTAAATGTGACGGAGACCATATGGCACGCAAACATACTTAGTAAATCGGCGCGAGGCGTTGCCAGTGTATTTCTTGTTCCTAGTTTTCCTGAACCATGGCTCCAATTATGTCCGTTTTTTATGATCACCCTCTCATACGCTCCTCTCTCTGCATATCTATTTTTTC
>Ga0307510_10003413_pt1 | contig 18542 bp, 14 predicted proteins | sample 12_EM_MG_FD_207224 | JGI IMG/M metagenome (GOLD analysis project Ga0307510, IMG submission 207224) | Populus trichocarpa ectomycorrhiza microbial communities from riparian zone in the Pacific Northwest, United States - 12_EM | ecosystem: Host-associated > Plants > Roots > Unclassified | place...
AAGTGGATAACCACCATTTATTGGATCACATCGAGTGGGACTTGCGCTCCGGACTCACACCAGAAGAGTTCACCCACCAGCTCTGTCTTGACCTCGGACTTGTGGGCGAGGCTGAGCCTCTGATCGCGCATGCTATCCATGAAGAGCTCATGAGACACAAGAAGGACGCAATAGAGTGGGGAGTGATCGGCGGGTTCCCGACGGAGCAAGCCGCGTCGACGGAAGACGGTGCAAAAGACAAGAGCGGGTTGGGCCTCATGAAGGATAAGACCGGCTTGGGTCTGGGGTGGGGGCGTACGCCGAAGGAGGGGAGGGGTCCAAGAGTCCTTCGGAGCGTCTGGAGAGACTGGGCAGAGGCGGAAGAGTTCAAGACGAGGTGGGAGATGCTGTCTCAGGAGGAGGTGGAGAGGCGAGAGATCGAGCGGGAACGTGCGAGCAGGTGCGTCCGATTGTTTCTCCGTCGACGCGACGCTCTCGTAAGGTGTCTGATATCTCTGCTCGTAGACGGTTGCGCAGAGAGACGTCGAAATTCCAGAGTTCAACCAGAACAAAGAGGATACGATACTAGCGCTTTTCGTTTGGGGTTCTCCTATCATATTATATGTTTGTTTTTAAAAACCATTTGTTGTCGCCCTCACAATCCGACAGGGTGTTCGTTTGTTCCTGCGTTGTCTTGCAATGCTTATTTCAATTTTGGTCGTTTTGACTCGAGGAAATATTCGCGATGGGATTTCACCCAAGCGCAGGACCTAATCGCGTTGAGGGCTAGTGGCTGCCGTGCTTCCATATCTCTTGATGCTTCCCGTTCTATTCTTGTATAGGCGTGCGTCACTGTCTTGCGGCAACTGGCAGTTTCACGACTGATCCTTGAAACGTTTCCTCAGACGTCCTACGCTGCTACGCATCAATTAGATCATGGCCAGTATGCAGACGTCTTGGCAGCTTATTCCAGTATACGTTAAAACTGTTGGCGGCGCAAGACTGACATTATGTGGTGATAAATAGCAAGTAAAGAGTGCTGTACAAGTGAGGACAAAGTGATCGGATACAGCACAAAGCGGACCCGAGCGCCAAAGGTAGCTCAGACCGGACGTTGTTGACTTGGAACTGGCACGAGGACATGCGAAGGTCACTGAGTTCCTCCTGAAATACGGGGCAGACGACAACTTGAACGCGCGAGACGCAAGATATGGACCAAAACACCGTCTAGTACATCGAGCGGACGTAAAGAAATTGCCCAACTACTGTCAGAGCATGGTGCGGAAAAGGAATAAGGAAGATGCGTGCAGCAAGGGAATCAATCAGCGAGCACGGTACTGTATCCTACGCGTTTCGTGTGTTTCGCTTCCATATACCTTCCGGGGTGTGTCATGACGCTTACTGTAATCGGGTATTTGTATCTCCGATTGTATCTCCGACCGACCAAACCTTCCCACACCTGAACCAGTTGTGAGGGGACTCTACCCCCCTCGTTACTCGCCCACCTGCGTGCACTACTGGTCATTATACCCTTCTCTCATCGTTGTTATGTACTTCCCGGTTTCGCGGCAGGCCCGGGGGGGAAGAATTCATGGGTACGTGTTTTCTCGGTTGCTCCAGAGATCGGGAGTCCATATCGTTGCTCCATCACAGGGTATGCAGCTCACCCATGAGGGTGAAGTCCGCCTGATGGCTCAATGTTACTGTTATCCCCACTTGCAGGATGTCACCAAGCGGCATTCTTTGCTCATCTCCCTCTCTTCACAGAAAACAACTTTGGCGAGGATTCTGGACGTCAGTGATTTAGTCACAGCGGGTTGACAATGACAGTGGTGTCCGGACATTCATCGAGCGCATCTACAACATCGGAACTTGTCTAGGATATCTGAATATGTCCTTTAAACATTGGACAAGTGCATCCTCGCTGGGTTGTCGTCAACATCTCCTACACATCCCAAATGAAGTCGCGCTCGCCCCTTGTTTAAAAGACATAATCATATTCCCTTGCCAAGTCCCGGTTTACATTACCGTGGACGTGCTAGTTGGTTGTCCGAACACCACAGAAGTTGAAGTTGGACGGCATGAGGGAATGCCTTGACCTTTGAGGATGACTTTATCGCATCTAGGCCCGCTCATTCTCCGCCCTGAACAAGACGGGGAATTCTCCATCTCTTGACGCCACATGGGGCCTTTCACTTCATGAGGGGAGCGGCTACGCCGGCTAGAGGGAGTATATCAAACGGCTGTGGTACCGTTTCGGTAGCAGAGCCCTGTACTTTTCACTCATCCGTGCATGTACACCCGCGAAATGTGTAGGACTACCTAGCAGGAGCCTGGGGTTAATCCTACTATGTTCTCAGCCCCGTCCGTGTGTCACCACTTGGCAAAGCAGATGCACCTGATGGCCTGCAACCCACAACACGGTTCTTCCCGCACTGAAAGCTGACGGACATAGCCTTCTTTAGGATTCAGTGATGTAACTAAGCACGGCTATTTTCAAGTTTATGTCATTGAGACGAAGATCTGTCTTAGCTGAGGCCCATGTACACTTTTTTGTAAGGTGTAATAATTCTGAACGAGCAACATCTGGGACAGTGCTACTTATCTGGCTGTGTAATCATGTGCGATTGAATGAGGATCTAGTGACACTTCGATGACTCACCTTGTCTCACGACGCCTTAGCAAGGGCACACGGAATAGCTCATTTCACCCCTGAACCCGAAAGCATTACCCGCGACGTCCCTGAACACGGTAAAATCATGGGGCTTCTGCCGACTTTGTTGGAAGCTGTGCTTAGCCCTGGTCCTACCAGTACCGTTGGAAGCCCGCGTAGACTTGCTCGTGAACGTGGATAAAGGACTCAGGTATCCTTCCAAGTTCGAACTCGGGCTGCTGGCGTCACGGTTTGGTGTAGTATTAAACCTCCAATCGTCTGGCCAGACAGTATGGTAGCAACTGCCACATCCCACCGCGTGAGATGACCGATGGAGACACATATCAGCCCTAAAGCTTTATCAATGGAGGTAATTGGCGTGTCAACTACTGCGTGAGCAATGACACTGGCACTGGCAATCGGCTGAATGAGGGAGAAGCTGGTCATGTCCAATCCTCCTTTCCGAGATAGCTATTGATAGTTATGACAGCCTCGACTCGTATAATATGGACGCTCGATAAAGGCTCGTAAAACTCTGGACTTACGTAGAGCCCAGATGGTTAGCCTAGGCTATGGTGCACGGGACCAGTAAAATTATGAACGCTGGGGCTTCGGTATTTCAAGTTCCCATGGGCTACGACCCCAGCACTTGGTCAACTCGCCCCTAAAGGCATATACCACATAACATGCATAAGGGGCCGAACAAACCATAGCGACGTGCATGGGCAGGAGACCTCTTGAACCAAGTCGTACGTACGAGAACGAGACCTGCGCCGCGCGACTGTTGGGAAACCGCACTGAAGAGCGGCGAAGTGGGAGTGGGCCTGCCAATTTTAAGGATCCGGTTTGCGTGCCAGCCATGCGGGGGTGCCCCGGACCCACTACACCCCCTTTGTCCAAAGTCTTATCTTGGTAAGAGTAGAGTTTATTCGGATCCGGGCGGCGCCCCATCCAGCAGGGAAGGGGCCTAGGTCATTGATCGTGGATCGGTCGGTCGGCTGCGTGAGAGAATAAGCGACTTACCTTTTACCTCCTAGGTTGCTTCGAATTCTCTAACTCTAATTGTGGCAGTTCTGTAGGCAGTAGTAGGCAGTTTAGTTTAGTAGAGAAGCTTAACATGTGAAAGCGGGTCCCGGCCTCAGGCCAGGGCCTGCCTTTCCCGGCGGAACAAAACAAGCTCTGGTTCCTACCGACGGAGGTCGATATGCCTCAGCCCCACTATATACCGCGCCAATACGTCAGTATACCGTCACTAGAATCGGGTCCCAAGTCGTCATGACCTCATGCTTTCGAACGAGACATATATAAACTCCCAGCTCCTGGGAGTTGATCAGATTCTCGAACGTAACCCACCTTCACTGGCAACAATCAATCATCATCTACACTCGCAGCATAAACATTCATTCGAACCTGAAACATGGATCCTGGCAGCAGAGTTGAACGTGACCCGATGAGCGGCGCGCAACAGACCAGTGATGAGCCCGGGACTGGCGGCCAGTGGGAGAGCCCCGTCAGCAGGAGCCAAGGAAAGTGGGAACATCGGCAGGGTAAGTCCATGCGCTTTCTCTGCCATCTTCCAACTTTCCGTGTCATCCATACGCATGGGCACCTCGTACTGGTTTCCGACATTTACGCTTTTATTTCTATTAGACGACAGCGGCCAGCCGCGCTCAGAGGACTGGGATCAAGGTACTACCGGTACTACAGGCGCGACGTCGGAACGCTACGACACCTCAGGCCAATACGGCGGCCAAGAGAGGTCCGCATCCGACCAGACCACTGGCAGTGCGGACCCCACCATGGGCCGCACCGGATACGCTGAGCACGACGACGGTCCGGCGGGCGCTGGCGGCGGGGGAAGGCCATCAGCTACAACCAAAATAATGGGTACGTCATTGTTGGCGCAGTGGGGCCGCATTGGAGCGTGCTGACGTAAGGGCTGTGGGGCATAAGGCACAGCAGAGAAGATGGCGGGCAAAATTACGGGGGACCCGGGCAAGCAAACCCGAGGGGAAGAACGCAAGGTAGTTCGATCAGAATAACTCCACAATGTGCGAGCACCACAGAACTGACGCGTCATTACTTCTAGGAGGGCATGTATTAGGGGGTGTCATGAAAATCGTAACTTTTGAGCGCTGTCAGACTTTGCGGCCAGTTGGCCAGTTGTACGATACGATAACTTTATCGGCGTATTTGATGTGTCTTCCAATTTTGTAACTTAGCTTGAAGAAAGTCATTTACTACTCAATACTCAGTTTTCGACAAGGACAAGAAATAGAACGCTACGTGCAGAATAACACCCAGACAAGGGCTCACACTCGGGTGCGAGGCACAACTATTCTTGTTATGGTGTCGAAGGGTGAGATGTGCGAAGTCCTTCCAGAAGTAGACAAGCGATGCCAATGACCTCCTGCTAAGTGGAGTTGTATTCTCTAGGACAGGTTCTCTAGGACAGGAACAGGTGGGGTCCGGTTAAACCATGCTCCTGCGCAGCAACCATGGAATGAATGGACCTACCAAATGTGGGAAGTTCGGCTCTCGGGTCGGTCGACCGAGAATTGTGGGACTCGACTCCCTCCCTGTATGACAACCCAGATATTCCGTGGCCGACTTTAGCACCGCTGTCGACCGGATCGGTTACCGTGTCAATCAATCGGAGCTGAGAGGAACCAGTGACGGAGATCGAAAAGGGCAGAGATAACGTCATGGCCGATTATGGGCGACTGCGCTTTGTCCACAGAAGTTAAAACACTCCGCCTCCTCGCAATTGGATTTGTGCAGACCTCGAAAGTTCTGTAAAATACTGCCTGCGCTCAGGAACATCGGAACATCACTCCAACACTATGGCCTCATCAACTGTGGAGCCGCCACAACCACCTATCAAAGAACAGGCCGTGTTCACTGCCTTATCTCCTTGGCTGCGTTACCCTCTTCTCTTAATTGGAGCTACACTCGAATTCATACCGCCAACGTCCCTCGCGCCGATATCCCCTCCAGAAAATTGTTCCATTCGCTAACCTTGAAACAGCTCTATTGGAGCCCTTTGGCCAATCGTAACGGACTCCAACGGTGCGCTTTTCCGTTAGGTTCGACGTATGCGCAGCTAACGTAGCTGAAGTCCCTCAAATTGATAGAATTAATGTAGTAGGCTCCATTAGGAGACTACTGGAACTGGCACATATAAGATCACACCGCACGAGGGCTACCATTTGCACAAGACTGCTGCTGGTAAGGACTCAGGTGAGTGTAAGGAGAAGTGTATATGCGCATTGAGCACCGTACCCCTGTCCGGCAAGATCCGGTTGAGTTCAAATACGTGACCTGCACAAGTCCCGTCCGTCGTGTCGCTCGTACAAGGCAGTCGTGCCCGGTCAACCAGAGCCGAGAGCCGACCCTTGCTGTGTTATGCCTAGGCTCAAGTGCGTGGTGCGTGGTAGATGCGTGCTAGACGGATCCATGTCGTGCTCGCCTCGCAAAAGCCGACGTGTTCATCCCATCTTCCTTTCGATTTTTCGATTTCTTTTTCTGTTATGTTCTATCTCTGATTGGGCATCCAAGACGGGGTTTTTCGGTATAACGTACCAGCCAGTTTAGGTTCTGCATATTGTTTTCTCATGTACTTGCGTTTTTCCACACTTCTGACACACGCGAAGCCCCATTCCATGCTAGGTACCATCCCTTAACCGTTATCACGACTAGACCTGGTCTCCGGTTTCCAGAACGTTCCGCAGGCATCCGGACCTGTCCACCCGCGAACTATATGTATGATAATCCTTCAGCCCACTCCGTGAATTCCGACATGGACCATTCGTTACCACCAGGAGCTGGAGTACCTCCGAACTCACATCAACAGTCCCAGGCCCAAGCTAACAAACCCACGCAAAGTCGGTCTTCTACTCGCCCCCCTGCGACACCCCAAAATATCTATCCCGCGCCACATCAGGATGTCCCGAGACCACATTCTAGGCCCTCCGATGCTCCGTCTATTTCTTCTTCTCTCCCTTACCTTTCGCCCCCTCCGTTCGGCCATCGCACTAGCTATGCTAGCCCCCAATATCTGCCGCCTCACACGCATCCTGCATCGCATGTGGCTCCCTCATCGACCCCGTTCTCCTTTCGGCATCATCCTGGGACGCCTGGACGGGAAGCAAGTATGGCACACTTGCCGTATACTCCCCCCTCGATGATATCTGTACTTCAGCATCCATACCAGCGGCGTTCTACCGATCCTACCCCATCCTCCCATCAGACATATGCGGCTGGTACCACTATCACGGCATTGCCTACTTATTCCCACAGCCCTACCCCCTCTTCTCATTCGTCAATGGCCCATCGGCAAGCATCGACTTCACCCTCGGGTGAAGAGCAGCATTTCACATCGTATCCCTCTCCAGATACCTATTCACCAGTGGGATATACGACACCGCCGCCATTTATTTACACTCACCCAACGTCATTTGTACCTGCGCCCTCCATCTATGGGCCACACTATCCTCCGCCGCACTATGCCCAGCCATATAGCAACCCTCCTCTACAGGGAAATCAGGGGATATGGTGGTGTCCTCCGCCAGGCACCACTGCAGGAGGGAGCTCGTTCGGAGAGCCGCGGCCAGGGTCTCGGTCGCAAATCGATTCGAACTATCCATCTCCCGTGCTTCAACGCGAGAACGAACAACCTGGTCAAATGGGGTCCGTATCGCCACCTCATAATCCCTCACCATCTCGGAGTCGTCTCAGGAGCCCGAGTGGCATCAAACTAGAACCATTACCGGCAACAGCGCGTCTCACCCCATCATCAACCTCGGACTCCCAGACCAAGACTGAGAACCCACCGTCAAGGGATAGCGGGAGCGATTGGCACCAGAAGCGTCGCTCTTACCATCCCAAGTCGCCAGCAGATAGGTCAGAGTGGGTGATGTGGGCCGGGAATGTGCCCTCTGACGCGACTGCTGATGAGTTACTCAATTTCTTCAACCATCCTCTACCACCTTCGTCTCCGAGTCAGTCGGGGTCGCCGATGAAGTCGCAACGGGTTGACGGTGGTGTGTCATCCGTTTTCTTGATCGCACGCTCGAATTGCGCATTCGTAAATTTCGAGTCCAAAGCTCAGTTGGAAGCTGCGACGGCGCGTTTCCATGGAGAGCCTCTTCGTTCAGACGATCCACGGTGTCCGCGTCTTGTGTGCCGTGTTCGAAAGAGAACGGATGACTTGAAAGCCGGCGTCGGCGCCCAGCGTGGCAACGCGATCCATGCTAAGTGGGTTAAAGAACACAGGGCAAAGGCTAAGAGCGAAGGAGTCGAATCAGGATTGCTCGAAGGCACAGGGAGGTCGTCGTCGCCTTTGTCAATATCAGATAATGGCTGCCAAGGGAGGTCTCCTAGTTCTTGCTCGAGCCGTTCTGGTTCTCTCGCGAGTACGGATTCGGGCATTCTGGCGCGCTATTTCCCCCAACGATACTTTATTCTGAAATCCCTGACACAGGTAATATTCATCGCGTGTATCTATTCGATCCAATTCGAAGTTGACCGTTCAATCAGTATGATCTAGACCTGAGCGTCGAGCGGAATGTCTGGGCTACACAGCCACACAACGAAGAAATTCTAGATCGAGCATATCGCACCAGCAAGGATGTATATCTTTTCTTTAGCGTCAACAAGAGCGGCGAGTTCTATGGATATGCGCGGTCGGTCCTTCTTTCTTGTCTTGGTTTCCTTTTGTCTTACCTTGTCACAGGATGGCCAGCCCCATTCAGCAGAGCGAGGATCGGGTACCCTGGGCATCCCGCCCAACATCTCCTGCTTCTGCACCGCTCTCTCGAGTATCCATGGTAGGCGAAGTGAAGGGCAACGTCCCGCTATCACTTCCCGAAAGCACTGTCCAGGGACATCAGGCTCTATGTCACCCCTTACCACCCGAGGAAGGTCGGGCTGTTGAACAGTCATCCGAATCCACCTCACGCCCACCGGAAGGATCATCGGTCGGAAGAGTTCTGGCCTCTTCCGCACCAGCCAACCTTGATGGATTTCATCCCGACATCCCTCACTCAGCGAAATTTACTACCACGGGTCCGCCACATGCAAACATTCCTTTGAAGTCACTATCCCTTGAGCTCAACGCTGACGCCCCTTACCGTGCTATGAGAGACACCGCTGATCAGAACATCCACGAGGGCGCTCACCCCAGTGACTCTGTATCCCCGGTTGAGCAGGAGGTTCTGGAGCATGCTCATGATGTGGTCCTGCAAACCGTCACGGAGGAACCAGCGAAACTCAGTGATGCGCCGAAAGACGCTTCAGAGGTATGGGGCCGTTCGTTCCGTGTTGACTGGATCCGTACAATGCATCTGCCATTCATCCGTACGCGGCATTTGCGGAACCCATGGAACCATGGTCGGGAGGTGAAGGTTTCGCGCGACGGGACGGAGCTTGAACCAAGCATTGGTCGGCAATTACTGGAAGAGTGGGACAAGCCCCCGCCGTCGCCGGTCGACGATCCAGCAGCCTCTTCCCGCTCTACACAGCAACGTCGTGGTTCGAAGTCAACGCAAAATGTTGTATAATCTCCTTGACGCCTCCCTATCACAGAAATTCCTCAGTAACCTTCAGGCATCGATGACATCACGACAGCGGATCCCACGGAAATACCTCACGTCGAGGCCTGACGTCTGCCCGCGCACTCTTGCTCGACGATAATACACGCTATCGGTCATTGCTTACTACTCACTTTCTTTTACCATTCACTTTAGCTCATCTACTCTCTTCTGGATCAACGGTAGGTATCACTTCCAGTAACTTACGAAACTTGAAGTAATACCGTCACACTCTTTCCCCCTTCATTTCTGAGCCCCGTCGTACGTACCTTGCTATCTTCCACACCTTTTTGATCAGCTTTCGCATCGTTTTCCGAAAATCCCCCTCCGGTCCCTCATTCCTTCAGCCACTGGTGATTTCGGCTCCCATAACCTATTGTAGCGATAGTATGCTGCGCTATCTTGAATTTAGCTACCCCACACATGACTGGCGTTGTACTGTACAATACATGACGCAGAATGGGGGTGTATATTTACCTCCCAATACCAATATGATATAGTGGAGCTTCACGGGGTGAGATATATCCAATCGGATCTTGGGGGCTCCTCGTGTGTGGAGCGGGCTGGGCTGATAATGATAATACTGTAACAGATAACAGAAGGGGCGCCACGTTATGGGAATCGTCGTGGCTCTGCCGAGTCCCGACGCCGACGGGTGGCTCAACTCAAAAATTGACTGTTGTTCGTTTCCGTCTCGTCTCCACAAATTTTACAAAAAGAATCAGGCGGTTTAGGGGTTTTGTGTACAAGTAGGGGTGGGAATTTGGAATTTTTCGAATGTGCGCACCGCACACCGCACACGCTGTCTGAATCCGTTCTCGGAGAGCGACAACTTTCTCTCTTCACATTTTCAGAGGCGAGGTATCCGCACAGCAAGTACGTCCGAGTTAGTGCACGACGCCCGAGGCCGGTAGAGATCCGCCGGTTCTTGATCTGGACCGGCATCTCGCCCAGGCCAAATACCTGACGTGACCTGGGCCTGGGCTGACTTGAGAGCAGGCGAGAGCAAGTTGAACTCTGGTCATAATTGTGGGATTATGTTTAGGAATTCCGGCCTGAGCGTTGGTGGGCTGGGTCCAAGCCGAGTCAGGACGGTGCTAGCAGTAGCAATCACGTCAGAACGCTTGACACGTCATGTGGCAACCTTTTCTCACGCGATCCGTATAGTGCAGTCTGTTTGCTGGTATGTGTTACATATTTTACTACTGTTGTCGAGGTACGATCCGAGGCCAACCTGATACAAGGATCGATACCTTGGCATCAGCACAGTCAGCGTTAGTGCAGTGCGTGCGCGCTTAGTTGTGGCGTCCCCGCCCGGGCTCGGATCTCGAACATTATTGCGCAGCACAGGAGTATGAACCCACTTGTATATATTCAGACATTGCTTTTCGCCGTGGTACATGCACGTGAAGGTGCACCATATAAGGTATTCTCATCATGTGGTAGAAACAATTCATTCAATTTGTGGGCAGGCAGGGCACATAGTAAGATGTAAGATGAGACAAGGGAGGCGGGGGTACTGTATTGTCAAAAAATCGATCGATGGACATCGTCCCATCGGCTACTCCGTACGCCACTCAGCAGCACATCTCGCAAGGGCAGCCTGTACGTGGCATGAGGGTGTGTTAACACGGGACTTGGCGGGGGGCGAAACGAGATGAAATGGTTGGCGATGGTGAGACTCACAGATGATATCGGCACAGCACTCGCAGCACACCTGTATGAGCATTTGAAACATTAGCGGTTGGGCTCGCGGCGCGGAGAAAATAAATGCAATTTTAAAAAAGGGAAAATTGAAATGTGATGTGATGGCATGTCAAATCAAAAGGGGAAAAGTGCAGCCACGAGGATGAGGGCTGGCCCGTGAGAGACGAACCTTGCAGCATTCTGTAGAAAACGAACCCCCGGAGGGTGTCAACGAATTCGCCGTTTACGGAATGGAAGAACGAGGCGTACCAAAACAGATGAAACATTCTATCATGCCGATAAAGCAGTCCTGTTGGATAGAACCGGGTCAGTGTCCGGGCCGAGGAGACGATAAAGGGTTGAGAAGGGGGTTGAAAGGGGGTTGAATGGCGCTCAAGGGGGATAGCATGATGAAGGGTGTGAGGAGGCAGAGGGGAGGGAGGTGGAGTACTGGTGGAGTGGGAAACGGGATGGACGGGACCAGGGGACCGGGACGTACCCGAGCTGCTCCTCCTCCGCGGAGGCGGCGTGCCTTGTGTTGGTGTTCGATGTGCTGCTGCTGGGTACTTGAAGTCTCTGCCGGGTTCAGAGCATCTGTAAATGTGTATTTTTTTTCATTGCTGCTCAACAGGGCACCAAGACGTAATCGCCGAACACTCACCCATCTGAATGGATTTCTGGGGTTGGGAAGCGTTGGACTGAGCGTGCTTGGGTTGAGCCTCCATTTGTAAACGAGTCGGATAGGGGGTATGGTGGGGGACAAAAAGAAGATAATAGGGTCAGGGAGGGATTCGAAGGGCGTATACGGAGAGTTTGGATTGGGGGATCGGGGCTTTTTATACACGGGGGTTTTCAGGCCTAACAGGTTAACGGATTTGGGAGGGAAGATATCTGAATGCTGTTGCTATTGGGGTCCCCACGAGCGAGTTATTTTTATATAGCGCAGCCGTGCGCAGCTGCACGTATTTGCTCCAACTTGAAGGAAAGTTAATATACGGAGTTGACTAGTGCCTTCAACCGCTTAGACTTCATGACCGCAGCAGTAAAGAAGCCCAAGCAGCATAGCTTTCAGTTACAGTATATGGCATACTGTGCACGAAGGGGTAACTACCCAGATACCCCCGTTGCAAGCCAAAGTCAGCTTAGCTTCATGCTCTCGATCTCGAGGATCTGTTTTGTTTTGTTTTGTTTTTAGGGTAAAGACCGCGGGCCGGGCCGTGTGCCGCGTGAAATGAAATTTGGCAGTGGCAGTGGACGTGGACTGTGAAACCTGCGGCGTGAGGGAGAATTTGAGAGAGGACGATTATAGGTTTAATGAGGGAAGGGTCGAGTTATAAGGCGGAAGGAAAGGGTCGGGAGATAGCCAAAGATTGCGACAGATGTCGAACAGATTCGCCATTGGTCGTCGAGACAGCCCGACGATGACGTTCGGTTACCTGTCCGTTTACCACCCTCAGCGTCTAAACCACCCAACCTTGCCAGCTACCATTGATCCAGCCTTTTCTGCTTAGCCAATCTATCGCTCTTTTTCCATTTGTCTTATATAAATACTCTTCCCCTCTTGAATGGCGGCGGTAACCCCCCGCGCTTCTGGACTCTGGGAGCACTCAGCCATGACCTACTCCAGGCTGAGCACGCACGACGCCATTGGTGATCTCGACGATCCCGAGGGGAACGAACATGATTCTCGTACCCCCCTCGATAGAACTATAGACCAGATTGGGATGGGTAAGCCTATTTCACCTCTCTTTCCATGTCTGTGTGCCATTGACGTGGCCGCCACACTCCCTCTTAGGCTATTATCAATGGGCCCTCCTATTCCTCTGTGGTTTCGGTGTGTAAACAGGTCTTCCCCGTTTATCAGAGTGATCACTGAGCTATAAAAAAAAATTACGTTATCTCCTCAAAGGCTGGATGGCCGATAATGTGAGCTCGCTTCCACAACTCCACCCGTCTCCTCTGTAGCGCGATGTCAGATGTGGATGCAAGCTATTGCCATAATACTTCCCCGCGTTCAACGTCACTTTTCGCGTAAGCCTCGGCCCTCGACTCCCATTGACCGCCGCGTAACCCTGCCCCTCCCTATCCCACCTCCGTCCTTTCCCCCCTTTTTGCTCAGTACCCGATAATCGGATCGGCCTTTTATCTTCGACAATGTTTGCTGGCATGATGTTTGGTGCTGTGGGATGGGGAACATGTACGTTCACCTAATTGTATGCGCTCGATCGATGCTGATACCCTCACTCCCTCCACCAGGCTCCGATCTCATGGGTCGCAGCACGGCGTTTAACGCGACTTTGTTCTTTACTTCCGTCTTTGGCCTGTCCAGTTCACTTGCTGGGACATTTCCAGTGCTTTGCATTGCCCTATTTTGCCTCGGAAGCGCCGTTGGGGTATGTCCCTTTCCTGATTCTGTCATCTTTCTTCCCACAAATTGACGCCTAAAAGGGTTCACTGCCCACAGATGGCACACTTCTCTTAGAACACATGCCCCGCGGAAAAGAGTACCTTGTGACCGCTCTCTCTTTATTCTTCTCCTTTGGCGCGGTACTCGCTGCCCTTGTAGCCATAGTACTTATACCCAAGAATTCCTGTGACCCCTTACCGGCGCCTTGTGATTTAGACAAAAACCTTGGTTGGAACTATGAACTCCTTGCTCTTGGTCTAATCGTACGTGCTTTTCTCCCTTCATGATCTAATTCTTTCTGCTTATCGATATATGCCAAGACCTTCGCGATGTTCCTCGCGCGTATTGTTTTCTTCCGACTCTACGAGTCCCCACGTTACTTGGTCCATGCTGGCCGCCCACAAGATGCTATCGAGTCACTCCAAATGATTTCGAGATTCAATGGTTCCGAGCTCGAGTTGGACCTTGAGGATGTCGAAGACCATATTCGTGTCCCACCTGCCCATACGCAGGACTCGGCAATCCGCGCGGGGAACAGTGACCGACCGTCAACGCGGTTGTTCGACGCAGATGCCGAGATTTCGAGCTCCCCAACTGACATCAACCCCCCGTCACCCCTGGCGAACGCGGGAACTCCTCTTAGCTCAACGCCGCCGGACGGCACCGAAGGCTCATTTCTTATCAAAGACTACTCTGCCACTGGTGGATCCGAGGCTCCCCTTGCTGCATATGCTGCCGTTGCTGCGGCCGAGCGTCGCTCGTACCCCTACCACTCCACCCCTGTCGCAGGGCGAGACGCTTTCCAGGACACCTCGCCACCACCCAAGGAGGAGGACGCCTCGGTAGATGATATCGATGTGCCGCCTGCACGCCCACGCCCGCCCCGCGCCCAGCATTCGCACAGGGGCACTATTTATTCGGTACGCTCTTCGTTTTACGAGGCCGCCGACCGTGCGTATTGGCTGCTCCCACCAAGAATCAGGCGCCCCTTGCGTACCTGGTTCGGACGCTTCACGATGGTCCTCGAGCCCGAGTGGCGGCGTACGACCCTGCTTGTGTGGGGTGCGTGGTGGGGGATTTCGCTCGCGTATACGATGTTCAACGTGTATTTGCCTAAACTGCTCGAAACGCGTCGAGTCGTGACCCAAGCAGAGACGGCTTCACTCGAGAGGACTCTCTGGGATGTCGTTATTTTCACGATCGGAGGGTGTCCCGGTGCTGTGGTGCGTCTTCATGCTTGCGGCTATCCCTTGTGAATACGGTTGTTGATGGGCCTGCTATAAGTTGGGCGCGTGGTTGATAGAATGGCCGGGACTCGGAAGGAGGTTATCTCTCGCATGGAGTACGTTTTTAACGGCACTGCTTTGCATCGTCTTTGTGCTCGTGGAACATCCGTTCGCTGTCACTGCCACCACCATTGGGATTAGCTTGAGCTCGTCGGTTCGTGGCGCTTCATCTCATTTTATCCCCGGCAGTCTCAATTACGTCCCTCATCACAGGTCATGTGGGCTGTTTTATATGGGTACGTCATGGTTTTGCCATGCGCTGATGACTTTCGATATTTATTTTCTTTGTGCCATACCAAGATGGACACCTGAGATATTTGCCACGAAAGGTAAGCGTAAATCACCGATCTCATCGGTTATAGAACCAAGTTGTTCACATGTATCATCAGTCCGCGGAACGGCCTGCGGCGCAGCTACTGCGCTTTCACGCATGTATGTCCTTGCTATCCCGGTGCTGTGCGTCGAATTTTGACCTGGCCAACTGACAGAGGGGGGATGATTGCACCCCTCATGGGAGGCGCCTTGCTCATGATCGACCCATCGTTCCCGGTGTACGCGAGTGTTATGGTATTTGTGCTGGCGGGGACCTTCGTATTGTTCATCAAGGAACCCAACGGCGCCAGTGAGGGTAAGGGCCGACGGCCTGCCATTGTACATTGAAGGTTGTTATATCTTGTATATTTGTAGTATAGTCACCCTCTTAATCATCAGACTGTTTCCATGTGGACGGCAAGCGTCAAAACGAGAGCACATGTAGTCGATTAACTTCGTGTTCCAGGAGCTGGGACATACGGTCAACGAGGTGAATACATAAACATGCGTTGGGCGCTCGGACTCACCTCGAAAACGACAAGCGCATCTTCACACATGACAAATTTCAGTCCCACAGGGTCGGCCTCTTGCAGCTCCGGCGGGAGTAGAGCCTCAGAAATGATGTACGGTTGCTGTTGTTGTCCTTCTGGGTAGCAACCGCACCCACGGAGCGCCTGAGCATGCGCAAGCGCGGCCGCGCGCACACGCCCTGGATGGAGATCGTACACCAAAATAGTCTTGCGCGGCGCCACCGGCTCCGGTGGCGACGCCGCCATCGGTTGAGTTTGAGACGCGCGACTCACGTGATGATGATCGTCGCGGTCTAAGATGGCCCCCGCACCACCGTCGTCGTACTGTTGAGGGTAGTGGTAGTGGTGGTGGCGATGGCGATGGCGGGAAGATTGGGGGTGGTGGATTCCGCAGTCCCAGGCGAGGCGGCGCGTACCGTGCGAGAGTGGGCCGAGCGGCGCTAGGTCGCGCGGGCGGTCGAGGGGTGCTGGGTGTGGTGCGGTGGCGAGGCTGGTGCGCCATGCTTCCCAGGGGATGACGGTCCGGTGATTGTCACTGTCGCTAATTTTAGAGTTGTTATTGGTGGTGGATGGGTGTTCCGCTCGGAGGAGAACGTGAGTGGGGATGTGCAGGTCGGAGACTTCCCAGTTAGCCGTGCTGTAGGACCAGAGCTCTACCGTCAGTAGATGGTCCTCGCCGCTTGGGCAGAACAGTGTCTTGGGCGGAGGCGGAGGCGCTGATGTTGCGGTGCGCGGGCGGGAGAGCAGTCGTGCGCCCGTGGAGGATTTACAGGTGGAACGCGGATCGGGGAGCGCAAAGACACGCTCCTCCGAGTCTGAGTCGGCGTGCGTTTGGGCGGATGCGGATGCGTTCCGTTTGAAGCGGCGCACGTGCAGGCGCCTGTAGCGCACGCGGCGGACATCGGCGGACGAGCCGGTCTTCGGGAAGACGATGTGCGCGTCGTCGAGGAAGCACCATTGGGAGATGCCTTTCTCCATCGGCATGCACCACTCTTGTTGGCCGGTCTTCCAGTTCCAGATCACGAGCTTGTCTGCAGGTGGCGATGATGTGCTGTCGTCGCTGTCGTCGGGAAATTGGACGACTACGGTGCCGAGGTGGTCGCCACGTATGTCCGTCGTGTCGCTGTCCAAGGTCGGTTGCTGTCGCTCGTCGCGCAGCTCGATGCACGCTTGGGTCTGATGGGCGAGCGGGTGGGGCTGGCCATCCGAGAGCGTGCGGAGGAGAATGCGCGGTTCGTACCTTGTAGGAAATACGCGTTTTTTAGTGCGGAAAGTGAAAATGTGTCCTGTGATGCATACCATTGCGATGGGCTCGTCGTGGCACGAACAGGAACGAGCGCGAGAAGATCCTGAGATGCGTCGAGCGCGAATTGGGCGATGGGAAAGTCAAATGCGAGCGTCCAGCTGCGGGCCTCGAGACCGCGCAGCTTGGAAGGGAGGCGTTGCACGGTGAGAGAGCGCTTGTCACGGGAAGGAGATACGACGAGTCCGTCTGAGAACTGCGGCATCGTCGCGGACGTTGTAGGAATGTCGATCTTGTCGTACGCCGACCAGGCGAGGTCGCGTCGGGCGGCGTTGTAGGCGTCTAGCGCTGCCATTCGATCTGCTGTGCTGACAAGGTCGCCGTTCGCGTGTCTCAGTCCCGGTCCGTCGCACATGCCGGAGGCCGCGAGGCGGATGTGATACTGAAGTAACAGAGAATCTGAGATGATCGCGTGGAGACGACGGGATACCTGTGAACGTTCCGAGTAGCCCAGTAAGCGAAAAGCGCGCTCTAGATGGTTGTCATCTTGGTAAGTGGAGGGAAATGCCTTACGCGGTGAAATGCTATGAGCTCTTTGATGTCAAGCAGGGTTAAGATTTTGACGACTACCTCAGTGGGCAATTGCAAAAGGCTAGAGGTCTTTGGAGATGGTACCGGTGGGCGCTGAGATGACGCGGCTACTGGCGAAAGTTCCATATTTCGGCGTGTTTTGTTGGTGATCGTTGTGTACTGATATTGAGAGGAACGTATAGCTAGCAGTGGTAAAATCAAGTGGCCGAAGTCGAATGCTAGCCGCCATTGAATCGATTGCTGATAAGGGTAAGAGGTAGCGCCTGCCGTTACCATATTAGCATATCATGAATCCCCATTCCGATCATTCGGTGATGCGAGTGGGGCCCTGTCCCCCGTGTGCCGTCAACGGGGCCATCAACGGCGGGTGCTCGGGGCATCGTTCACGCGCCATGATTGGGTTCCGTGGTGAAAATGGCTGAGAGAAGATACTGTACGATATCGACATCCTCTTGGCGCTTCGCAAATGAGTAGGCTCCCGGGCCCTTACGGCTATGAATGTTGCGATTTGTTCGAGAAGCCGGACAGATACGACACAAGAATCTCACATCGTACGTTAGGGCCGAACGATGGGTTTCGAATAATTCGTTAGCTTAAGGTTCTGAGGAACGCTAATAGAACCAAGTTATGTCGCAGGCCATCCCTTTGAGAAAGGAGCCGAGTCCAAGTACGATACCCCGATCACGGCCCCTTCAAGGAACGGCCCCCGAGATCTGATACCCGTTGATGGAAGGTTGATTGTTAGGCGATTATTTCAAGAGAACAGCAGCACAAACTTGGATCTAATATCGGTTATGGGGGCGCCCCGGGAGACGCAACAGGGTTCAAGTAGTCTCAAGTTGTAGCGCTGTAAAGTATCCAAGAGAAGACCGTGGAGCCCGTTCATGCGATATCGGATAACCTATTCGTGTACCAGGCACTCGCTCGCCAGGGGAAGACCAGGTGTGTATGGAATCCGAAACAGAGTCAGTCGGGCAGTGAAGGGGCATCTTGCAGGGCAAACCCCGGAACGCAACGGATAGGGATGGATTGTATGGTTGGGACCTTCAGGCAAAGTTGGTCTAGAGTATCCCGACTCTAGGAGGCTCGGTTCTTGTAATTATGATCCTAGATCGGGTTTCGCAAAAGTCGAGAGCAAAGGGTCGATACCGATTTCGTGCAGTCTGGTCGCGGAGTCCTCCTCCAACGAAGCAGGAGGCGATCACGACGCTGGGGAGGGAGGTAAGGGATACTAGGGCGCGTATGCGAGCATCACCTTGCAGCAG
>Ga0307510_10003414_pt1 | contig 18541 bp, 10 predicted proteins | sample 12_EM_MG_FD_207224 | JGI IMG/M metagenome (GOLD analysis project Ga0307510, IMG submission 207224) | Populus trichocarpa ectomycorrhiza microbial communities from riparian zone in the Pacific Northwest, United States - 12_EM | ecosystem: Host-associated > Plants > Roots > Unclassified | place...
TTTCTGAACCTCAACTCAGCCAAGCGATTATGCAAGTACTTCGTCAACGACAACAGGCACTTCAGGGAGGGGGCGGCCCTTTACTTAACGCTGCTGCTAATTCCCAGCAACAGCAACGGTCGCCACAACCGCAACAACAACAACCACAACACCAGCAACCACAACTCCAGCAGCAGCAGCAGCCAATGGACCGCTTCCCTCAAAACCCTGGTATTAACATGCCCTCTACTGCCTCTATGTTCGGGAATATGGGGCTCAAACAGGGAGAACTTAACCCGTTCGTACCTGGGAGCCAGGCGAATGCGATTGCAAGTGGGTTATTGGTCCAGCCGACGTCGTTGCAACAACTACAGCAACGACAACAACAACAGCAGCAGCAGCAGCAACAGCAACAGCAACAGCAGCAGGCCGCCCACGCCCAACAGCAACACCAAGCGCAGCAAAGTCAGCAGCGTGCTCTGCAACTCGCGCTGGGTGGCGGAGGGCTCGGAGCCGGCGTCGGCGCGGGTCTCGGCGGCGCGCTCATGAACACGGGTGGTCCGGGCACTGGACTCGGCGGCATGTCTGGCGGCGGCTTGGGACAGCTGGGGATCGCGGGAGGGAGCAACGGCCTCGGCGGCGTAGGCGGGTTTCGCAACGGTGGCGGGCTCGGTCTCGGCATGCCTGTGACGGGTGCCGGCTTTGGGGGGTTGGGCGCCGGGACGGGCTTGGATGGCGGTGGGGCGTCGGGTGCTGGCGGCGAGGGTGGGGTCGGGATGGGCGGGATGTCTTCTGGTCCCACTGGTGGTGTGACGATGGATATGTACCAGTCGTTTATGCATCGCAGTGGCGAGGGCCAATGACTCGGATGACGCATCTTTCCGATCTCTGCGGACCACGTTCTCAGTTTTAATTTATTCCTCTTGCACTTTGTTCATCCTATGTTGTGTAGTGATATACAGTATCTTCATCATCTGGGAACGCAGAATTGAGGAACGGATAACACAAATTGAGATTGAGTGGCCCCAGGGCGCGTTTCCGGCTTTCAGTCACGTGAGACATTACATCATCACAAAGACCAGCATAATCTCAAATTTCAAATTCTCACTTGTGCCAAGTAACTTACAGTCGAACCTCCCTTAACCCACTACCTCCGTCACAACTTTGAGCTATGGGTTATCAGGAGTTGCGCAGTTCAGGAGTTGCGCAGTTTTCGCGGCGCGGCACGTGCAAATGTCACACTTCCCACGCTTCCAAAAAGGAAGGTGACCCGTACTTTGGTAGAGCTGTCAGAAATTTAGACTCAGAAAAATAAAGAGATCTTGGATTGTTCGATGTAAACAAAAAACAAACATAAAACACATGTTGTTAAGCAGAAAAAAAACAAATCTTGGAATAATTAATAACGCGTTGCAATAACACACACTTGCGAGCCCATAAATAGCAAAGGAAACGCTTTTCATCCTTTCTAGCTAGTCATATATCATAAAAGGAGTAATAATAATAAGCTGTGGTGGTGTCCTATGCCTATGTGTGAGCATTGGGGGCCTGTGGGTTCGATTCTGTGAGGGGCTAATTCTTTTTGTGCCGTGTATATATTATTTATTTTACGAATAAGTAGCACGCGCCCCGCCCCGATAATCGGACCGCTTCATGCCGCATATATTATTCATTTTCGCGGCTAACAAACCGGTGCGACAGGTAACATTTTTGCTAACTTATTCGTAAAATAAATAATATATACGCGGCATAAAAAAAATTAGCCCCTCACGGAATCAAACCCACAGGCCCCCAATGCTCACACATAGGACTACAAACACAACTACCGCCACACCACCACAGCTTATTATTATTACTCCTTTTATGATATATGACTAGCTAGAAAGGATGAAAAGCGTTTCCTTTGCTGTTTATGGGCTCGCAAGGGTGTGTTATTGCAACGCGTTAGCTTACATTAATTATTCCAAGATTTGTTTTTTTTCTGCTTAACAACATGTGTTTTATGTTTGTTTTTTGTTTACATCGAACAATCCAAGATCTCTTTATTTTTCTGAGTCTAAATTTCTGACAGCTCTACCAAAGTACGGGTCACCTTCCTTTTTGGAAGCGTGGGAAGCGTGACATTTGCACGTGCCGCGCCGCGAAAACTGCGCAACTGTGAACAGTGAACAGTGATAAATTCGGCCAACTACGCCACATGATACAGCTCAGGTAAGCAGCCCTAAACTACGCTCGTTGGCTCGTGGGAAGCAATACAACAGGAACAAACAGCCACTAACTAATCAGTGATAAATTCATTCAGCCAACTATGCCACATGATACAGCTCAGGTAAGCAGCCCGAAACTAAAGCGTGTGATCGGGTGTAAGGTGTCACACTCAGGAGCACCCAACCCCGGTGTACCGTAGTCATCATGCTGTTGCATGGGATTTCTGTCGGCCTTAATTAGGGACCCTATCTCTCATCTCGGTAGAGTGTGGGCACACAAATTGTGGCAGTGGCAGTAATCGAGTCGTGGGAAGAGAGTTGGCCGAGGAGTGTTTGTTGTTGTTTGGTTGTCCATTTGTGCCTGCGCCACCGCCTGCAGCAGCTGTATGCATTTTGGCCTGCCCTGTCAAGCTTCTTGGCCTCGAGACGTCTTTCAATCCAATCCAGATTCATCAACCTATCATGTCGATTACCATCTCATTTGATCTGCTAGCCCTGTCGCTTATACCCCTTCCGGAATTCCGCATGTGGTGTGGCATGTTTCCATCAACGCATGGCATCGAGTCAAGTGAGACGTTACATAATCTGAGTCTGAGCGCTGAAGACCCGAAAACCCGGCACATAATTTCAAACGGGCCAGTGGCGTTCCCGGTTTCTGACTGAGAAACGCGATTGACGGGGGGGATGCCAAGAGAGATGCCAAGAGGGAGCATTCCTCCACCCCACCCCTGGATCGATTCACACATTTGCATGCAGCCAGGAAGTGGTCATAGTCGGTTAATGTCCTTGTTAGTTTGTGCGTAGGAGATAGCTACACACTTACACTTAAAGGACTTAGCTAGATTTTTATTGTGGGTTAAAACCATGCTTTTGGCTTTTGAAATTCGGCATAGAGATTGTGTGCTTTTAGAGGACCATTCTCATATTGCGTAGGCGAGGAAAATAGGGAGGAGAATTAGGGCGGCTTCCAAAAAGAGGAACCTGAGCTCGAAAACTGCAAATCTCGACTGCGCTCCTGTGCCAGGGCCCCTAACTCTAAGCACACTCATTCACCCATACGGTCCCTAGTGTACTACATCGTTGTTCTTCCCCAAAAATAGAGGGAATGCGCGCCCATCCCAGCTCCCCACCCAGGTCCTACCAATTGTCACTCGATCAATCCAATCGCTTGCGATATGAACGGAACCGTCCAACCCATTGCTAACGACATTTTGTGGACAGTTTTATTGCAAGTACCTTCTCTCCCCAGGACGTCCATGGTTTCCTAACGTCATTGCTCAGAAGGCCGGACTGTCTTCAATCAGTACTACAATGTAGTATACTCCGGCAGGGCGTGGTACACCACGCAGAACCATGTGCTGCCACAGTTCCCAGAGGTCGCGACCCAGCATCCGTGGATACCGCTGGACTTCTACGTTTGGGCCCCTCAAGGCACGGTTGTACCCCAGCTGATGAAGTTGACGTTCGCCGACACACCGAAGAAGTCCCGCTCCAGCTACCTATTTTCTTCATCAGCAGTGACGGGGCTTCGCGTTACACGACATCCTTCAGGGCCACGATATCGACCTTTTCAACCGCGATAGCCAGGCACAACTCGGAGTGTCTACCACCCATGTTCGAATCAATGTGAGTCTATGCACTCTCACACTAATCGGCAAGGGTCCTGATCTATGTTCACCGACTCCCCTTCCGTCATATATCGATTGCATGAGGGAGAAGGTAGATCCCAACTGGCCCCTATGACTGAATAGGGTAGCGACTGGGTACGTCGATCGACTTCATTACTGCATCACTGAAGAGGTGGCTTAGGATTCGTAGGTGGGTCAACGGGAGGATGAATAGCTTGGGGGCCACGAAATGAGGATGTCGTCATCATATTATCTAGGAGGTGAGGCCATGAAGTCTTCACTTCAAGAGGGTCAATGGGCTGGCCAGTCAACGCAACGTAGGACATCACACAGAAATGTCAACTATTCACCTGACTCTTAGATACCCTGCACGTCTCATCCACAACTCATCAGGTTGTCCCTGGTGATCGTCCCAGAACGGCATGGCGGCACTTGGGCTACTGTAGGACTTCATGACCCACACGAAACCAAGAGACTGGTTGCCTTCTCGGTCTAAAACACGATCCTTGGATTCTGCTGGACACTGGACTACAAGATGGCGAGCGGACTACCTTGCGTGGGACTCGAGGACTTAGGCTAGAGTCACGCTATGAAACTCTGTCCTGGATACTTCACGGAAAGAGAAATTTGAGGGCTAACCTTCTCTAAGCAACAACTTGGACGATCGAAGGCTGCGTCGCAGATGGAGACCAGCATAAGCGCCTGCCCTTCCGTCCCGTTTCTACAGAGACAGGGCTAGCAAATCAAATGAGATCGTAATCAACATTATAGGTTGATGAATCTGGACTAGATTGAAAGACATCTTGAGGCCAAGAAGAAATACATACAGTATGGTGCAGGCGTATTCGTCGTTCGTCGTGTTACGGGGTTACAAATGGTTAACCAAACAACAACAAACCCTCGCCTCTCTTCCTTCCCGACTCGATTACTGCCAAAATTTGTATGCCTACACTCTACCTAAGAGATAGGGTTCCCTAATTATGGCCGACAGAAATCCCATGCAACAGCACGATAACTACGGTACCGCTGCGGTTGGGGGCTCCTCCGGAGCAGGTTCCAATCAGGTAACTGTTTTCTCACATCCCTGGTCCAGTGACGCACTCTCACCATCTCCACCTGCTGAACTCGAAGCAGCAGACGTTTGTTTGTGCCGAGTGTCAGGCGTCGTTCACGAGGAAACAAGAGTTGGAACGACACATCAAGTCGCTCCATCTTCCCTATTGGCTCTTTTGTTCGTCTCCAGATTGTCGATGGCGTGGTGGTCGCGTAGACGAATATCAAAGACACCAAAACACCCACAACGCCCCAAACCTCCTGGCTGGGGAACAAGAGTGCCATATATACGATGTGAAGATGATACTGGGTCTGATCAGAGACTCAGCAGGCACCGACGCCATCACGACCGCTCAGCACTATGCGGTTGACCTCGTCAAGGAGAGGGCGTTGGAGTTGGAGAAGCAGGAATGGTTGGACGAGCCATGGGGTCATTAGGGGAGGCAGCATTAACATGGAACGTATGTATGACTAGTGAACGATTTGTGAGCAGTGGAACTACAACCGATAGCGAATTCAACTTCGTTTTTTTTCGGGTCAAATTTTAGTATTCGTTCCTTTCTAAATCTCGATGAACAAGAATGGATGGATGGTGAGAACCAAGCAACTTCAAATACCCACCCTCGGGTCGGGTTGGTCAACCGTTCAGCGCGTTCAGCAACCATTCTAAGTAGGCTCTACCAGGACTGTCCCTCGAGCCTCAGGTCTCACCTCCGGATTACCCTTGCCAACTTTAAACCTTTTAACGCTTATGCACAATGACACAGTGAGTAACCGGTGTAGACTATATCATCTGAATTTCGATGTCTTTCTCAATATGACACCTGCGCCTCTTATCTGTGGTAGGTTTGGGCTATATCGGCCCGGTGTCCCGGCGACGATGAGGATGAGATTATTGAATTTACGAGGGCAGTACTGATTTGAGATGTCGCATCAAGGAACACGCCTATAAGCATGAATCCCCTGGATGAGAAATGTGGTCCAAGTTAGCGTCGTTCCTCTGCTCAGTCAGGACTGCAGCGTGCCATGGCACAAAATATGACGTACACTGCCGCTCTTTCGACCCCACCCCCCGAGGCCCATTACGTCAAACTTAACCCACTCGCAAGCTCTGGGATCGCCTTTTGCCCGAGACTCGAGTTTTGGAGACAGAGATAGCTTGTCAAACCTTCTGAGTGTGGACACTGAATTAGTGAAGGCGATCGACGCCTTTAGCGAGGTTACCAACACCCGTATGAGGATGGAAAGTAGGATGGCCCAGCACTTCTTGAAGCCCTCAGCGTAATGCGACTGGTGGGAGGAATAACGCACCCCTCAGCCGCGAGACCGAGCAAATGCGTTTGGGGTGGGGGTCACTCTTGCTCGGAGGTCGGGTGGCCACGCGGCCCTCGATAAGATCAGGCGCACACATGCGGATGAGACACCAATGCACACTGTACCATTGTCACGTTGGATTTTGGGTCTGTCTTGCTGCCATGAACGGCCGGCTCACTCTGTGAATATGACTAGGCGACCTACGAACCAACGTTTGAACCATGAGTACGTCAAGAGGTGCTACACTGGCAGGTCCGCCGCTAAAGGTGCTAGATGGTTGCTCTTTCAGTGCGTCTTACCAGAAAGTAGACGCAGGAGGACCGTGCTCCATTACGTCGGCGAAGTAGGGATCTTGATGGTAGGCACATGGCTTGGAGTTGACAAGGCTGTAAGGCCAGCGAGGAGAAAGAGGACGTCGATTATGACCGATGGGAGAGGAGACATCTGGCAAGCCCTGCGGGGACAGTAAAGTAGGCCTGTTCAAACTGTGTGAGTTCTGTACCTGATGCAGGGAATAATGCAAAGGAACGAGGAAGAAAAGCGTACCGAATACTAAGAGGAGTCAACATCGAAAGGTAGGCGAGAAAAGAGGGAAGGGTAATGAGTCGCCGTGAGTGTGGACAGGAACCTATGCCGGGCTCCCGCAGTTCCATACACGCCACGTACCAGCAATCTACTATGCCATCATCACTACAGCGGAAACCATCGGGTCACCGGACTCGATTAGCATCGTCCATCGCCTATCTAGGATTGAACTACGCACGAGTATCCGGTTACACAGGTGGGGCTTAAACAAGGAGAACATATCCCGTTCGTACCTGGGAGCCAGGCGAATGCGATTGCAAGTGGGTTATTGGTCCAGCCGACATCGTTGCAGCAATTACAACAACGACAGCAGCAGTAGTAGGCCGCCCACGCCCAACAGCAACACTAGGCGCAGCAAAATCAGCAGCGTGCTATGCAACTTGCGCTGGGTGGTGGTGGGCTCGGTGCCGGCGTCGGCGCGGGTCTCGGTGGCGCGCTCATGAACACCGGTGGTCCGAGCACTGGGATCGGCGGCATTTCTGGCGGCTTGGGACAGCTGGGGATCGCGGGAGGGAGCAACGGCCTCGGCGTAGGCGGGTTTCGCAACGGTAGCGCGCTCGGTCTCGGCATGCCCGTGACGGGTGCCGGCTTTGGGGGGTTGTGCGCCGGGACGGGTTTGAATGGCGGCGGGGCGTCAGGTGCTGGTGGCGAGGGTGGGGTCGGGATGGGCGGGATGTCTTCTGGTCCCACTGGTGGTACGACGATGGATATGTACCAGTCGTTCATGCATCGCAACGGCGAAGACCAATGACGGCGCGGCGCGTCGCTCCACTGACCTCACCACGTCCACGTGGTGCCGCCTATCTTTCCAATCTCTGCGGACCACGTTCTCAGTTCTAACTTATTCCTCTCGCACTTTGTTCATCCTATGTTGTGTAGTGATATACAGTATCTTCATCCGGGAAGGAAAGGGACCTTTGGCAGACGCAGAAATGGGGAACGAGGAAGGCACCCCTGGCACCCACAGCCAAGCGTTTGGTTCCAAGTTTCACTCACTGATCACGTGCAGTAAACGCTTCAACCACAACAAGTACACTAACACGGCAAGTTCAAAATTCCCAACCCCCACTTGAGTGACGGGTTGGTGATCCGGTCAGTCAATCGGGCGTAGGCCAAGAGGGTTGAGTTATTGTGGTGCACCCCGGACTCTAATGCCACCACTAAGCCGCCTTATCCATGGGCTAGCGCCGGTGCCAAGACCCGTCCTCACTCCAAACTACGCGGCCCGTGTGGTTCCGTAGTCTAGATATACTACCATCCTCAGGGTCCGCCAGGCGGTTTTCGGTTGACCCATTACATGCAGCAGGAAGGGGTCATGGTCATATTCGGTTAATGTCCTCGTTACTTTGTACGTAGGATATCGCTACGCACTTAAAAGTGCTTAGGTCGAATTTATTTTGTTTTTGATTGAAAGCGGTTACTCGGTGCTGTTTTTTCGGACAAGGTCCCGGATTCGTTTGGTTAACCTTGGGTTGGGAACCCTCAGGCTGCGAGGCTCCAACATCCACTGGGTTGTTCGTAACGCAGCTAAGTGTGGGTTAAACTACGCTTTTGGATTTTAAGAGTAGGTATGAAGATTGTGTGTCTTTAGGGCCTTTCTCTAATTCTAGGGGCCAACGCATAGGTGTGGAAAAGTTTGCCATGGGCGGCTTCCAAAAAGAGGAATCCTGCATTCCCTAGGGACCCTCCGCGGGTTTCCTTCTACCGTGACCTCCCGTTTCATTGCCTCTAAGCTCACACCCTCGTGCCCCCCTTCCCTTCTAGTATCTACCTCGTTGAATCTTCCCCCCAAATAGAGGGGAAGCGCGCTCCATCCCAGCTCTCCTATATCCTGGCAGTGCGTCGTATATCAATTCCATGAGGGAGAAGGTAGATCCCAACTGTCCCCTGTGATTGAACAGGGTAGCACTGAGTACGTCGGTCATCGACTTCATTGCTGCATCACTGAAGGACCATGCACCTTTGCAATCGCATAGGTGGCTCAGGATTCGTAGGCGGGTCAACGGGAGGATGAACAGCCTAGGAGCCACAACATGAGGATGTCGTCATCATGATGTCTGCGAGGTGAGGCCATGAAGTCTTCACCTCAAGAGGATCAAAGGGCTGGCCAGGTAGTGCAACGTAGGACATCACACAGAAATGCCAACTTTTCACCTGACTCTTAGATACCCCGCACGGCTTCTCCACGGCTCATCAGGGTGTCCCTGATGATCGTCCCAGAGCGGCATGGCGGCACTTGGGCCACTGTAGGACTTCACGACCCACACGAAACCAAGAGATTGTATGCCTTCTCGGTCTGAAATGCAATCCCTGGACTCTGCTGGACACTGGACTACAAGATGGCGAGCGGACTACCTTGCGTGGGACTCGGAAGTGGACTTAGGCAAGAGGCACGCCACGAAACTCTGTCCTGGATGCTTCACGGGAAGATAAATTTTAGGGCTAACCTTCTTCAAGCAACAACTTGGACGATATAAGGCTGCGTCGCAGAAGGGAACATGCTTCGTGGAATCCGGAGCAGGGGCAAACAACATAAGCGCCCGTGCCCTTCCGTCCCCCGGTTTCTACAGAGACAGGGCTAGCAGAGCAGATGCGGAAGTAACCAACCTGATGGGTTGATGAATCTGGATTAGATTGAAAGACGTCTCGAGGCCAAGAAGTTTGACAGGGCAGGCTAAAATACCATACAGTATGCGGGAAAGTGAGAAATCCACAACACAACCAAACAACAACAAACCCTCCCGCTAACACTCTTCCCGACAACTCGATTACTGCCAAAATCTGTATGCCCACACTCTATCTGAGAGATAGGGTTCCCTAATTAAGGCCGACAGAAATCCCATGCAACAGCACGATAACTACGGTACCGCTGCGGTTGGGGGCTCCTCCGGAGCAGGTTCAAATCAGGTAACGGTTTTCTCATATCCATGATCCAGTGACACGCTCTCACCATCTCTACCTGCTGAACTCGACGCAGCAAACGTTTGTTTGTGACTGTGGGACGCCGTTCAAGAGGAGACAAGAGTTGGAACGACACATCGAGTCGCTCCATCTTCCCCCTTGGCTCTTCTGCTCGTCTCCGGGTTGTAAATGGCGTGGTGGACGCGTAGATGAATATCGAAGACACAAAAACACCCACAGTGCCCCAAACTTCCCGGTTGAGGAACAGGAGTGCCAGATATACAATGTGAAGATGATACTGGGTCTGATCAGAGACTCAGCAGGCAGCGACGCTATTACGACCGCTCAGTGCTTTGCGGTTGACCTCGTCAAGGAGAGGGCGTTGGAGTTAGGAAAGCAGGAATGGTTGGAGGATCCATGGGGCCGTTTGGGGAGGCACCATTGACATTGAACGTATGTATGACTAGTGAATGATTGGCGGGCAGTGGAACTACAACCAATGGCGAATTCAACTTTGTTTCTTTGATTCAAATCTCAGTATTCATTCCTTTCTTAATCTCGATGAACAAGAATATTCAGCACAACTATTCTAAGCAGGCACTACCACACAGGACTGTCCCTCGAGCCTCAGGTCTCATCTCCGGATTACCATTGCCAACTTTGTGCATGACAATTGGTGCACGCACGCACCTGGAGTTGTGGCGTCCCCTGTGATCATAGCACAGCCTTACTGTAGGGATGTACTCGCACATAAGACCGCGCAGGCAGCGCATCACAACACAGAACGTCGTCGTTCTCCCCCCTATCTATGCATGCCTCCACTCATATCCTTAAAGGGTGGTATTGATTTGAGGTGTCGCATCAAGGAACACCCCTATGAGCATGAATCCCCTGGATGAGGAATGTGTCCAAGTTAGCGTCGTTCCTTTGCTCGGGACTGCGGTGTGCCATGGCACAAAATGTGACGTACACAGTAGCCCTTTCTCACACGATCCCATCACTTCGACAGTCGCTCCACCCGGCACCCCCCGAGGCCCATTACGTCAAACTTACCCCACTCGCAAGCTCTGGGATCGCCTTTTGCCTGAGACTCGAATTTTGGAGACCGATAGCTTGTCAAACCCCCTGAGTGTGGGTACTGAAATAGTGAAGGCGATCGACGCGTTTGGCGAGGTTACCAACATCCGTGTGAGGATGGAAAGTAGGACGGCCCAGCGCTTCTTGAAAGCGCTCCACGTATTGCGACTGGCGGGAGGAATAACGCATCCCTCAGCCGCGAGACCCAGCAAATGCGTTTGGAGTGCGGGCTACTCTTGCTCGGAGGTCGGGTGGCCACGTGGCTCTTGATGAGATCAGGCGCACACATGCGGATGGGACACCAATGCACACTGTGCCGCTGCGTGTACGAGGGGAACAAGTCACACCCTGGACCTCGAATGATCAAACTTCTTCGGTTTGCGGCCCAACCGATCCTTCCATATGCCGACCTTCTTTAGCTCGTCGGCCCTGCATTCGACCAGAGAGAGTGCGAACTGTGCGGCCGACTCAATCGACAGCTGATCAAGGACGATCAGCTCCACGAGCGGGTCCGGGTTATATATTTGGCATCGCGGCTGCACGCGAAATTCGAAGTGGGCATGTTCCGTGCGTAGGTGCTTTTTCAGAATATCGTGACGATCGCCCCTCCAAGCACAATCTCTGAAGGGGCAATAGACGGAACGTGGGAGGAAAGAACGAATGTGATGGCCCCGTTCTTTCTTGCCGAAGAACTCCTCCTTGCATAGAGTGGCTGTCAGTGGGCGTCCGCTGTAGTGTCGGGTTGGGCAACTTGACTATGAGAACTTACGGCTATGGGTACCTCCGACAAAATTCGGCGTACTGGAGGCCAGTCATGGAACGGTGGCTGAGGACCTGCAGGAATATCAACGGGAGCGAGTTGAACTGGGTGAGGGACATGCTTACGGATTGCCTCCGTGCCGCTCAGGCGATCATATGTGCTATGGCGCTTGCATATCAAATCGTGGAGCCACATAAGACAGGCTGGCATTTTCCTACATCCAAAAAACCGAGGGAGGGATCAGTAGGTACCATGACGATAAATGCATTTGGGAAATACGTACTTGTTGCAGGCCTGAGACGGTTAGCAAAGCATACTAGGTTGGATGACTTGATTTTGGGGTTGGAGAAGGTGAGATCACCGCAGCCTCGGAATTGGCCTCTTCGACCACGTGACCGCCTTCGTCCAACCCAACGCCGCGTCCATTACCAGCTAACTCAGGTGTGAGTGTCCTGTTCGCGGCAGTGCGCAGCGTGTCCTCATATTTTCAGGTTTCGACGCGAACAACACTGGGATGGATGTACAATCTGGCATATCGTACGACAACAAAAAAAACACATTCTATCATATGGGTTAAGTTTTACCGCCCAAATGTACGATGTAGCCGATCAAGGCGATTTACTGCGCCAATTGAAGACTGATTCTATGCAGGATCTCATGTCTTACAGACCTGGGAAGAAAGCGGTGTGGGGTGTGGGGACGAGGTAACACAGCACCATGTTTGAACCGTGGGTACGTCAAGAGGTGCTGCACTGGCAGACCGCCGCTGAAGGGGCTGGATGGCTGCTCCCAGTGCATCTGGCCAGAGAGCAGACACGAGTGGACCATGCTCCGTTACATTGGCGACGTAGGGATCTTGATGGTAGGGGCATGACTTGGAGTTGACAAGGCTGTAAGGCCGGCTAGGAGAAAGAGGAAATCGATTATGACCGATGGGAGAGGAGACATCTGGCAAGCCCTGCAGGGACAGTAAAGCAGGCCTGTTCACCCTGTGTGAGTTCTGTACCTGATGCAGGGAATAACGCAAAAGAGGGAGGAAAAGCGTACCGAATACTAAGGGAGTCGACATCGAAATGTGGGCGAGAAAAGGTGATGAGTCGCCATGCACTGAGCCCTTCGGTGAGTGTGGACAGGGACCTGCCCGGGCTCCCGCAGCTCCACACACGCCACCACCAATCTATTATGCATACAGCAGAAACCATCGATCGCAGGAGGGAGCAACGGCCTCGGCGTAGGTGAGTTTTGCAACGGTGGCGGGCTCGGTCTCGGCGGTTTGCCCGTGACAGGTGCCGGCTTTGGGGTAATGAACGCCGGGACGGGCCTGGACGGCGGCGGAGCGCCGGGTGCTGGCGGCGAGGGGGTCGGGATGGGATGCCTCCTGGCTCTACTGGCGGTATCACGCTGGACATGTACCAGTCGTTTATGCAACGTTTATGCATCGTAGCGGCGAGGGCGGCGAGGATTAATGAGGATCTTCACACGTGACCATGGTTTATCTCTCCATCCAAACCGTTATCTCTGCATCGAGTCCAAGTTCTGACTAACTTATTACTCTCGCACTCTTTTCATCTTCTTTTGTGTAGTAATATATCCATCTAGGAGGGAAACGGGCCTTTGGCAAATGCAGTAAAGAGGGATAGATGACACAAGTGAAGCGACAAGTAAGTGGCTCCTGCACTGCCCAAGGTATTTGTCACATTCTCCAAATACCCCGTTAACGTACCCGCCTGGATCACGAGTAATGCAGTAATATTGGAGTCTCAGCAGAGATTTGTCTACGTGACTACAGCTACAGCCTCATCACAGCCCTGGATACGTGCTAACAGCCCCATCACAGCCCTGCCAGTGCCCACTGAACGCACCAGACACTTGTCATTCGTTCTGCTACGAAAGAGGACCGCGCGTGAAGCGTAGACCGGGGGAACCTGCGCCAGAGATCTCTCCTTTCGTGATCCCCGTTCGATGATACTTCGACTGCGCTGCGAGGGACGTCGTGTCTAATCGTAAAGGTCGTGTCTGCCAGATCCTCTCATCGGAAAAATCTATCCCCGGTGGGTTGTGATTTTGTACGTCTTGCGCCCAGTTGACAACTAAGTTGCGTCTAAGCCAAGTCAAGGTGGTGACTGTATGGCTCTCCACATGCTGGTGCCAGGGCCGACTGAACGGATTCCCATGTTGGCAACCCCCCAGTCAGCCTACTTTTTCACGCCGCTAATTGGGTATCGTGGTTTATGCGGGTGGTATCCTAGGGCAGATGTCGGGGTGTCTGGGGGACCGATTTTTGGCTGAGATCTCTGCTGGACGAACAGACAATCATAGGGTTGGCACACTAGTAAAGGCACTGGCACAGGTTCGGTGGCACGTGCGGGCGGCGAAGGACCAGTGCCATTCATTGCTTATTGCTGAACGTACTTCCCATTTTACCTGGTGCCGAAGGGCGCGTTCTCCCCGATTCATGAGGAACGTGTGCCAAGATTCGTGCCAACGATGACCACACACACACATCGTCGACAGAAGGGGTAGCTCTCTCTCGCCTCGCAGATAAAAGACAGAGACTGGCACCCCAAGTGCTGTGCGCTGTCTCGACAATAGCCCCCACTTCATAGCATTCCTCTACTACCATGGCCAACACTTTACCCTCGCCGACTCGCGACTCGCAAAAGACGCCAGTGATCGTGATTCTTAAAGACTCCAGGGCCTCACTTTCCTCGCAGCCAGAGTACATCATCCCCTGGTACATCAATCCTCTACTCCAACGCGTTAGTGAAGCGAACCAGACACCTCGAGTGAGGCTACATTTTATTCGAAGCCCCTTCGAACACCGTTTGACATTCATCCCGATAGCCATACCATGTAGCTTTGGTCGGGTATGGGTCCGTCCACTGCACCGGCTCCCCATTCTCGATCATCCCCTTCTCGCGGTTTGACCCGCACAACATGTCGACGAAGTTACCTACCGTTCACAAGATAAGCGAAAGTCCTTCGGGTATGACTGCTCTTGATGGTTACTTTGCGGCAATCAAGGTACATACACGCCGCGTTCTATTCGTATTCTGGAGGTACTTATAATCGTAGATGTTTGACGATTTTCAGAGGGCCACAAAGCAAGACTCCAAAGAAGAATTTTTATACCACCTATGGCACATCGCTGCCAGTCAAGATGATGAACCTGCCATTTCCTATTTTAATTTTGCGCAAAATCTCTGGAACTTTACATGGGACACCATCCCCACTCAACTACAAAGCGTGAGTGCGCTGTTCCGTTCACCGGTATATCATGGTTCTAAAAAAAATGCGCTGATAGCGCAAAATTAACCTCTCAGTAATACTCCTCGGTCCTTGTCCGAGATACTCTCAGCTGTTTTCTGCGGTGCGAAGCCTCTCGTGAACCTCGCGTCATCCTCTTCTTATATTACATTTTCTTAATAGGTCTCGCCTCAGTGCATAAAGCCATGGTTTGGCATATGCCCCCACCACACGATCCTCTTATCGGGCTTCGGGCTTCCATTGATACGCAAACTGGAAGGTAATGTACCGCTGCTTGATTGCTTTAGTCTATGTAAAATGTTCACGACCATAACTCAGATGCTGCTCCATCCACAGTTCGTTCCAAGCGTCCTGCGGATAGCCCTATTGAGCACCGTGCCCGCCGCGTAAAAACTGAAGACTCGTCGCAGTCAATCACTACCCTCTCTCCACGGCAACTAGCATATACATCCCCGACCATCTCCCAGACCCGGGTCAGGGAGCCTGACTCGCCAATTGAACCGTCTCCCTGCGAAGGACAAGATATGACGAATGGTCAGTGGTCGGGGACGCTTAGTTGGCCAGGCAAGGGATCGGACGTCTGCGCATCGGTTCAAGCGACTGATGGAGTTCGCAATCCGTGAGTACATTTTATTGTAGAACCGTTACTAGTTTAGGACTTATGTCCGTGCAGACAATTATCGGCGTTGCCGCCGCATCTACGACTTGAGGTCATCGTTGGGACCAGAATGCGCGCCTTAGATTTCCAAGCATGGATTCTCAGGTACCGGGCCTCAGTAGCGCGGATGCAGTGCATAGCCGGTATGGGCGAACAAGACTTTGGCGAGCTAATTAAGTCACTTAGAGAGGACAGATGCGTAAGTTACCATGATTCCCGCCAGGCTTGTCTCTCACAGATTGGCAGGTCGCGATTGCGCGGTTGGACTCGGAGATCGAAGGCCCTCCGAAACGCGGACTTGTTCTGGCGCCACTTCATGGGGGCCTACTCTGTGCCACGTTCCTCACTTCTGACATACCCGAGCTCCCGCAGGCTCCATTGGAGCAGCCGCAAGAGCTGAAGGAGCTGAAAGCGGACTGCACCCATGCCGCCGATATTTCATTCGAGAACCTGGAGTACTTGCGGGGAGATCCCTGCGATAACCAGGCGAATGCCTTCGCTCCTGGGCCGCTGGCTCAACCGACGCTGCCGCAACAATTCTCATCGCAACAGCCGCCGGTTTGCCCACATGAACCAATCCCGCAGCTGCCGGCTCGCATCCAAGGACCTATCCCACAACCACCGGCTCACGTACAAGGACCACTGGCACAATCACAAGCTTGCGTCCAAGAACCACTCCCACAGTCGCCAGTTTACGTGCAAGGACCGCTATCGCAACTACAAGCTCAGCACGGCGAGCTGCATGTCACTCTAGACGCTCAACATGTGCTGATTGGTGAGCTCGTTTCCGGGAATGGCGAGCCCGCGACCACGATAGAGACCAATCCGAACGTCGACTTTCAGCTGATTGAATCAAGTTGGGACGTGCGAAGCTTGTATGACGGAGACATGGATGCGGTTGCAATGACTATGGTACCCGGTCAAACAGTTGGGGTGACGCAGGACCCGCAGGAAATCATGCAATTCGTGCATTTTTGATTGAGGTCCTGGTCTATCGCTCTATTTGGAGAATGACGCTGCTAGCGATGTATGTGTAAAGAGGCTAAGGATGTAGTCGTACAGATAAATAGCAGTTATTAGGCGAGAAGTACGAATATAGTTTGAGGGTTCTACTTTTTCCATCACACGGGGGGTGATGTCGTTCATGATCAGCGGTATGAACAACTAAACAGTCTTAGTTGCGCTGTCCCAGCGCACGCAAGAACCTATCTGATTTGAAGGATCGGCAAGAACCTGTTTCAGTACAGCACAACTTAGCTGCGGATCCCAGACGAGTGGGTTCATCTCGCATCATCCAACGAATCCGATGCAATCAATGTGGGTCGTCTCAACAGCTAGAGAGGTTAGAAAAGACACTCCTAATGAATATACCGTGGTATTTCATGGACCCTCACTGAAGGAATTTTTGCGTAGGCTATGGAAATGTGTTGCACAGCGTGGTCAGGGAACGCGTATTGCTGACCCCAACGGATACTCGGAGTCAATGATCTTTTTGTTTTATGGCAATGTCAAAGTATACCCTTTTTTTGTTTCCGGGAAACGAACAATTCTAGACTGTGTTCGGAAACAGGGCTGAACATGGATGAAAGGTTCATGGTTAGAAAATGTATAACCGACAATATAACTTACTAGCCCACATCTATTCATGGGCGACGTAAAGTGCTTCTTTTAATTATAATGAGGAAGGAAGGGGTTCAACAGTCGCTGACAGAAGTGCGAAACGAAAAAAAAAAATAGTAACGGGACGAAGTGAGTGGGGTGATGCCAGGGATACTTCTATCCAGAGATCATCAACAAGGGTTCGCCGTTGCGAATTGAAGTCATGGGAAGCCGCACCCTTGGTGAGGAATCGTACCTCATCGCCTAATGTATGGATGGATATTTCGCTTGTCATTCCAGAGCGGTGTGCAAAACACGTCAGGTGTGCGAAAAGACCAACATGTAGCACGTCTGGATGGGGCTCACCCCACTGGCAACCTGCGTCTGAGAAGCGGGACCGTGACTAGAAATAATACAGAAATGAATCACCTGAAGCGTGCCATTCGTGTAGCGAGGGAATAAGACCGATCGTCATGAGTGCACCCTCTTATAATCCATTTGTTTCCTCCGAATCGATGTATGAACGGAGGGCGATGGTTGAATTAGGTTATGATGATGATCTCCTGACAACGAACCGAACAAACCACAATAAGCGCGCGCGGAGGTGCCGCCCGCCACGTTGATGTGCACTCTAATTCCCACGCATCATTCAAAGTGACTCGTCCCCCTTCCGCCACGGCTGATAGCACCTCAGTTGCGTCGCTGCCTGTCATACCTGAACAACGACGCAAGGCATGGCCCAGAAGAGCGAATTTGATCCATATACTCACTGTGCGAAACTTTCTTCATATTCCCCCACCCGGACTACACAGCTGCTCTCCAGATACGCTACGAGCACATACCATAATGATGATCTCCGCTATTCCAGATCCCTCGAGGTACTGTGCCAGACACGCGTTGATGCGCCAACACGCGTAGACGTGCCAACGCCTTAATATGGACCAAGTCTCGAGAACACTGAGAATTCATCCCCATCCAAATTTCGAGTGCCATGGTGCCAAGCCCGTTATGTAGGCCAAACCACAAGGGGGAAACACGGGATAAATTCGTTCTGTCATGTCGTACGATATCGCTCACCTCCCCCGACTCGCACATTGTGGCAGCTGCAAACGAGAGGAACATTTCACTCTCATGTTCAAAAGTGTTACAACAGGTAGCTCTCCTTAACTCAGTCCGGTGTACCGCCTCACATCCTAGCCGATAGGTACAACTTCCAACGCATTTGACGCTATGTGTGGCACCACCACCGCCTTGCCAGAACACCCAGTTCCAGAAATGATCCCTAACTCTAACACCTACTCAATGACGAACCCCGGACATGGCTCTGCTGTACACGTGAATACGCTCGGCCGACAGGTATCTACTCTAGTCACGGAGCAGATCCAGGCATTCGCCAGCCACGGGCCGAATGAGATGCCCCCGTCTGATGCACAAACCCTCGATACGATACCCTGGGACGTTTACTCCAGCAGTAGCAACTTCACTCAGCAGCAGCAGCAACCGATGCTGCACG
>Ga0307510_10003415_pt1 | contig 18532 bp, 9 predicted proteins | sample 12_EM_MG_FD_207224 | JGI IMG/M metagenome (GOLD analysis project Ga0307510, IMG submission 207224) | Populus trichocarpa ectomycorrhiza microbial communities from riparian zone in the Pacific Northwest, United States - 12_EM | ecosystem: Host-associated > Plants > Roots > Unclassified | place...
TCGAATTGAAGTGCAGTGCCAGTTACGGCATAGGAGTAGACCCGGCTTCAAGAGCTACGGTGATCCTCGGAATGCGTGATCAATGAATTCCGGCAGAAAAGATCATTCTTTTAGCCAGAATATTTTCATTTGCGAAATTCGTACAGAGGGGCTCATTAAAAGTCGGAAAGATAGAAATCCGGGTTGGGATCGCTGAACAGCCAGAGCTCAGAAAAAACTTTTGAAAGTAGCAACAGGGATTTCCAATGGATAAACCAGTAGGAAAGAAAAAGCAAAAACAAAACCTGCCAATATGATGACTGATCATAAGTGCCCGTAATTGTGTGATGTTCGCGAACACAACTGTTATTGTATACCACTAAAATTCATCTTTTGTGTCTAGATCTTTGTACTGTGCAACAAGTTTTGTTTTAAGCTGTCCTACAACTCCATCACTCTTCCTGTTTCCAGATCTTCTGATCATCCAATTTCCCGTGCCCTGTTTCACCGCCGCTAGTTTCCGACTTTTAGTGAACCCCTCCGGACCAGGCTGGGGAAAACAGTGATCGGAAAGCTGAAGATTTCCCTTCCGATCACTTACCCTTACACCCTAGTACGAGTACTTTGTTTCCTTCGTATTCGAGTACCCCAGCGCACAACTTCTCCAGAAGTGGGCAATGCCACGATCCAACCCGCGTTCCGTTAGGTTTATGCTCCGGGCCGCAAAATATTGTAGTTCGATGGCCGCTCACAGCTTCGCGCGACGACAGTACCATGTTATACAGCCTACGGAGCAGAGTAGTTGATGATGATCGAGGGCAGCAAGATGAGCGGAAGATCATGAAGTCATCAATGATCACGAGCTAAATATAAAAATACCTCAATTAAAAAGAAAAAAACTTTGTGAAGTCTGCGAGAAACTTAATAGGCTCGCTCTTGGACAGAAGCTTCCAATTGACTAATCTATTCTTCTGTCGTGAGAAGGGAAGCCCCGTAGGGCAGGAAAAAGCAAGCCCCCAGTCCTGCTAAATAATTTCAAACCTCGTCGATCTTTCGGCCCCTACCCGAGTGAACTCCCAGCATGACAGGACCCACAAAAACTCAGACTCCAAAAAATATTACAGATAGAGGCAGAGCGTGTGCTCTCAATCCTGGCATTGCGAGCCCAACCTGCAAGATGCACACTCCCGTCACCTTTTTTTTTTTCTGCTCACCACCTCATACCAATCTCACTCAGACAGATCAATTATCAAGCTGGACTAGCGAAAGGGCGGTTGAATGTCTGTAGGCATCTAGAAGGAGCTCTAAGTGCCTTATGTTCCCTTAGTGCATCTTACCTATCCAAAATCCCGCTTACCCTTTACTTCCGCCTGAACGAGATACCTCGGCCTGCATTGGACAAGGCCTTGAAACTTCGCTGTCTTCCCATGTCCTGCGCCTTTTCTCGTATATATTCCTTTCTCCACTTTTCCCCGCTTAGCTTTCCTCGGGCTGCGGTTTGACATCCATTTGTTTTAGGGTCTGTGCGCTGGGCACTTTCAGAAAAGAATTCCGGGTTTATGCTCGGAAAATCAACGGTCTCCCGGAACTTGAAACCACACATGCCTTCAAGGCAGCATTTCTCCACATTGGGCAGCCTTCAGGGTAAAATCCAACATAAAGGCAAGAAACCCGTACTCGATCCCGTGGGATAGGCAGGAGTTATTTGTTTTTGTTTAGCTAGCTGGATGCCGGATAGGTGAAGCTAGGATAAAAATTTATGGAATTAAATCCCATGGGTGTGCAAGTACCAGAGATGTTTTCGTACAAGACAAGGGTTGTTAACCAGCAAAATAATCCCTGTCTTGTACGAAACCATCCTCCCTAGCACTTGTATGGTTCACTAGTATTTAATTCCCTCTTGGGATCGATTGATCGGAAAAGTCAAGAAAAGACCTTCCGGAAAATCTGTTCCGTCTCTCTCTGCTAGAGGAAATACCTGCTTGTTTCCAACCCTCCCCCTATCATGTTGAAGATTAGAGAATGGAGGCGCAAAAGACTGATTAGATATAAAAAAAACAACCACAGATTTACTTCTCCCTGGATGCGCCTCGGGCCTGTCTTGGACGAGACAAAGTGGAGTTGTGCTCTCGCCAAACCATGGTAATGGGAGCCCCAGGATTTACCGGGTATTTGTGGGGCACGATTTCCAGGAATGAAAAGGTGTCCTCTTCAGTCATTCTTTGCTGCCCGGTGGTTATGTATGCTACTCTCCTGGTGGTCGCCGGTTAAAATACGACACAGCACCAGTACGGTCGGTACAGTGCTCGATGAGCCGGAGTGAAAGTTTGGAAGCCATTGCATTGTGAATGGCTGTTTTCACTCTTTCTTTCCCCACTTCCTTTCTTGCCTGTTAATATGCGGATGTGGGTTTATACCTGCATCAAGCGTTTTGTCTAAAATGCAGCAACACAGATATCGTACTGCAATCCGGAATGCCAATGTACTCACGAGCAACCCTCGAGTGTAGCTACAGATAAGGATCTCCCTGCCGAAAGCGAAAGAAACCTACCCATAGAACTCTTGCATGTCACATTACCAGAAAAAGCCTCCAATAGCTGTGAGAAGAATCTCCACAAAGTTGAGGAGGAGGCCAATTCAAGGATAGGCTGGCGGGTCTTCACGGCCTATCACGGGTCGACCAACGCAGAATTACCTCTTGAGTGGGAAAAGTAAAGTGTCTGCTCGTATGGTGACTGTCCTCGAGTACCGGTGCTAGAGTACTGTAAATAAGCGCTAAAAGCCAGTTAGTTAGTCAACACTGGTGGGGGGAGAGAAAGCCCAACATTCTTGAGAAGAAAAGCCTTTGCGATTAGAACGCCAACGTCTTTTTTATTTTTTTATTTTTATTTTTATTTTTCAGTATCCCTACAATTCTGCTTTGAGGGCACAGCCCTCTTAGTATACAATTTTTGACCTTCTGGCGCCCAATTACCGTATGGCCGAGCCGTCGAAATCTAACCTATGACACCCTCATTTCTGCCAATGCGGTTGAAGCCTTCCCCGGTCATCCCATGTCTATCCCTGTTCATGCCCCCCCGTCCACCCTGCGGCCCCTGCTTTCTCCCCTGCTTGATTTGATTTGTTCATTTGGTCTCGCTTAACAAAATCTGCTTGTCAACTCCGAAGCATATGGTGGCGGAATTCTTTAATAGGAGCTCTTCGGGCATGAAAAAAATACCCGACTTCAAACTATTGGGGCTCCTGAACAACTCTTATTTTAGTTTTCACACTCTATTATCTAACAGATAACAAGCTGGCGATTCAGAGGATAGAGGGGCATTTTAAGAATATCAGTTTTTGCCTGAGCTGTAGGGGTGTTTAAAGCTAGGTGCACTAGGACCCAAATGTTGCCCCGGTTATTAGCTGTTAAACTTGCCTATGCAAGTCAACAGTGCCAAGAAGGCATAATGAGCTAACTGTTAACCGCACTGTCACACCAATCAAGTTGTACTGGTATTACAATGCAAAATGAATAGTAGTGTTCCAGTTTTAAGGTTTCCCCAACAGTGTCTAAGGTTCGCAATGTTCAGTGCTGAACTCTGGTGAACATATCGTATGGTTTGATGATAGAAGGATTGCTGCGATACCGCATTTACGGGCACAAGCATTCCGTTAAGTTGCATGCTCTTTTGGATTGTCTACTTAGGTGTGGGGGTGTGCTTGTCACTATCCTCGAGGTAGGTCATTCGTTGACCACAAGAGCCCCCCATCACTTGACCGTCTTGAAGTTCTAAAGCAGAAAAAGGTACTGGCCGCTTTCCTAAAAGGATACAAGCGTAAATCCTAAACCTCCAAGGAGCACTCGAGCAGTTACCGTACAAAGCGAGACCTGATATTCTGGGTATTACAAGCTTGGCAAGTTGGCTGTCGTGTGTCCATCACGCAATACCTGGCAGCGAGGAAATGTCTTGAACCCGGGATAGATCCTACTACCCATTGCATAGTCTAGCAGCGACTTTCTACCAATGATACTAAAGCCCGTGTCTTAACACTAAGGCCTTTCAAGTGATTTCGCCCAAGTTGCTGTTGCTTTGGTTTAGAATTATTACTGCTTGTATCATACTTGTATTACCCTTTGTCAGGTTACGATGTCTAACCTATTCAGTAGTTAGAAACAATAACGCCTACTGAAAAACGCATCCAAATTTTTACATCTAACTAACACTCCAAGTGATGTTTCAAGCTATTTGTTCTAGCGAGCACCGGGTGGTGAGCTCAGCAGCAGCAAGTTATTCGGAAAACATAGAATGTGTTATGATATACTTTTCTTTTGCGAGCAATGCACTCTTCATTTATGGTCCAGTGATTAAGTTCATTCTAGTCTCGATAGTGATCTCGAGGATAAGCTCTTTGGTAGAAGCTAGCAATTAGAACCGTGGCTGTACTCATTACAGGAAGCCCTCTTCGGTCATCCCACCACCTCCTCCACTTCTGGGTTGCCAAAACGCAAGCGCCGATTTCTGGTCAGATGCTAGAATTCGAGGTCGTGGTCTCTCGACCACCGCCTTAACTATCAGCAACATAGATGTACCAACACGTTGACGGAGCACGGGCCGTTCACACTGCTAAATGCGGTGCTGTCTATACCCGCAGCAAATCCGAATATTTTTCACATAGTGGGAGTAATCTCAAAATCTTGCAGAGCGTATTAATCTCCTGCACTCAACTGCACGCTTCAAAGGGGGCAATCCGGAATAATAAAAGAAGGGAGAAGTGAGTTAAAAAAATGGAAAATGGAAAATGGAAAAAATCCAAGGAATAGTAATGAGGGATGTGGTGCCGGCAGAGAGTAGGGATGTAGAATGGTGGAGGTGGAAAGACTAGTCGACCATCGAAAGCACGCCTGGTCGAATATCGACGACTTGGGCCGTATTTTCTTCCACCATCACACTCCCACACCTGCAACAACACCACCACCACCACCACACCTTTCCACACCTTAGAAACGACCACCCATTGTCACCCTCATCGTAACCCAACCAAGGTCACTTCCCAATGCTCGCAAGCAATCAACGGCGTGGTGGGGGGCAGGTGCCCGCGTGAGGCAAGTTCTCTAGTCTCTAACTCGCCCGAAATAGCGTTTCTGAAAGTCAAACACACCAGCACTGGGGCCCGTCCTCCCTTCTTCCTGCCGCTAATCCCCAGACCGAGCAAATAATGGACCATCTTCCGCGGGGTTCCTTTCTAGAGTTTTATCGGTTTCACCGGCTACCGACCTCTGTCCCCGATTGTTTCCCTTGATGTTGTATCCAGTGAAGTTCTCCAATGGGGAATGTGCTTACTTGCTTGCGCTATCTTAGATGCTCAAGCGCATGTCGCCCACAAATCAGAGCAAATGATATCTATTTGGACTGCTTGAAATTCCCCAGCTCACCATCACTCTCGTGTCTCCACGCAAGCTAATATCCGCTGCTTTTCGAGACATCACCTACTCACCTACCCCCTACTTCTAATACCAGCCGCCGCCTGCTAATTGCTGTACGGTCGAAATTCGCGGACGCCATCCCCGATGCATGGAAGTGAGAGCTTTGGCCAGGCTCCCAATCCACAGCCACTACCATCTCCCCACAGCGCAAACACGACAGGAGCCAGGCTTCTATGGAACAAGAAGGGCTTGTCCGGAGGCAGGATTCTATAGATGAGAGGCAAACCCTCCCCCCCCTGCTGCCTGCCCTCCTCTTAGCCCACTACCTATCCTTGTGAGGGTGGGCACCGGGAAGGGGGAAGGGAGGGGAGTAAACGGGAAAGGATTTTGGAAGGGTGGATTACGGGGGAAGGATCATGGGAAAGATTACGGAGAGAGTGAAGGGTGAGAGGAGATCTAAAGAAGCAGTAGTTTAAGAGGGTAAATTTTATAACGCATTGTGGACCGATTGTTTACCAAGAGCCCCGCTGGACAGAAATCTAGAAACGCAGCAAGCCGACGTGTTCGCGACAATTCGGAAGTATTCTAGTGTGGATTGCGGATGATCAGCTCAGGAGTTATACGGGGTTATGTGCTTTAGAATGTAAGTGTTGCGGTTATGAGCTTTCGCTTCTCTTAGTTTATCCTTCGCTCGCTCGCTCCCCTTCCTCCTCTTCCCTTCGTTGCATCGCCCAATGTATTTAAAGGTCCTAACTCCCGTTGCTGATGGGTTGGAATTCAATTCTATCCACGTTTCCACTGTCGAACATCTCCCTCATATGCCTCTTTACTCACCTGCTCTGCTACATCGTGCTGTCTTGTCCTCGTACCCCCGCTCCTTGCACCTTTAGCTGCTAGTGTTATCCCCGACCTGACCTGGCTTTCCTGTCAAGCCTCCCAACCCAGTGCTCCACCACCTATCGGGCATTCCACCTTGCGTCGATCGTTTGAAGCGCAATCTCTGGGATTGCACTTCGCTTTCGACCTTTCTGTGTCATATCAACCCTAAGCTATTGCTTCCTATTGGTTTAACGAACGAACACTCGTTCCGAGGCATTATTTGTCCTCAACCTCATCGTGATCTCCAGGTCAGTATTAAAAGCCTGCGTCACTTCTCCCTACTGGCTCTCCTTATTGCACCAGTCTGGCTCCACCATACTCTCTCCTCTAACTATTAATTCTATCACGAGTGGCTTCTACTTTTCTATCTCCTGAGCCAACATATATCAAGTCAAATTTCCAGCTCGATATCCTCTGCGCGTTTTCAAAGCTCTCGCAACTGTGAAGGCTTACCATTTTCAGGCAGTAGTGGCCACAAGGGTCCATAGAAATGGCAACCATTCAACTGTTTTCGAGCTTTATATCTCCCCCAATTCCCTCTTCTCCTTCATCTTCGGACAATCAACTGCCTCCATTTTTTGCCTTTACATACAACTACCTTTGTGCTGTGCTGCTTTTATTGCCTCCATTGGCCTATTTAACCTACAAGGACTACCATTCGTTCCTCTCGCTCGGTCCAGGGGGCACCCCTTACAACTTTTATGGTTATTGTATCATAACCTCGCTCCGATTGCTCGCTCTCCGAAACCCCCGTGTCCCAGGACCGGTACCGGAAGGCCTGGAACACAATGGCTACCTCCCCAAGTCGGGGATAGCTAAAAGGGATGCCTCCCGCCCAATCGTCACCGGAATCGCGCCCCATAGACAAATGAATCAACGGCCGAGAAGAGAAGTATTTAACCTCCTTTCCAGCTCGCTACAGAATTTGGCGGACAATTATCCGAGGAGATTACGGATCGCCATAAGCTGCTTTGAGAAACATTGTCCTGGACTATTTTCTAGGAAGCAAGTTAACAAGACTTGTAATGGCGAAATTGTTCATGCCCACCCCAGCGATGGCTCAATGCATATGACGTTGCATCCAGCAGATGCCAAGATTGTTATCGAGGCTGGGTGGGGAGGTACGTGTAACAAAAAGAACCCTTGCCCTGCGCCCCAACACCCGACAAGAATTGCTTCTCTCTTTGATTCCCAAGGAGGTTGAAAAGTGGAAAAAGGAACGAAAAGAAAAAAGAAATGTCATTCTTACTGACTGTATTGCTACGCATAGAACGACATCCACTTGCCAGAGGCGGCTGGTGCAGACGGTTTGTACCGGTCGGATTTGTGATGATCTATGCTCCGCGCACCGAAGAGGAGGTTGGTCTCGTCCTCGAAATCGTCAAGGCGGGAATTGGCTGGGTTAGCGGTGAGGCGCTAGACGAATCAGAGGCCAGACTCTATCCGAGAGAAGTGGAGACTAGCGATGACTTGAACCGCTGCGACTCCGGACACTGCCATGCTAACGCGAACTCCACAATCATGGACTCTGAATCCGGCGTTGTCCAAAATGTCGCCAACGCAGTGATGGAGGTCGCATGATCGGCCCGGACTTTACAAGCAATTTGCAATTTTCCTTTTTTGCCCTATATTTGCTTTAGGATAGCGCAAGTGGGTTTTCGGGTCTTTGCGTTCTTTGTATTTTTTTCCTTTGCAGTTTTGCAATGCTCATACGACCAAGATCCAGCCGGTATGCTGTAAGATGCAAGACACTTGCAGGCTGGGTTTCTTCTGTTGCGTCCGCAGTTTTTACTTGATTCATTTTTCCATTTCTTGTTTCGGTTCATTTTCGGGGGGCTCGCCGGAGTCATTGATTCCGCCCCTTCACAAGAGAAAGTTATATTCTCAGTGTTGACTCAATGGGGAGCTGCTAGGATTGGGCCTTGGTTAGTGGTTAGCATGGGGGTTTTTTTTGAGATTTTCTTGCCATTATACCATTTCTTGTGATCCCCTTTCACTTTTTTACAAGAGTTCGTCTTCGTCTTCATCTCTCTTCATCCATACCATTGAGTTTTCCCCTTTTCTCACCTTATTCAGCATTTCTAGAAGGTAGCCTAAAATGAGGAATTTTTCAGTTTCCTACAGAAAATCGATGAGATGCTATCTAGATGCATTGCGCAGTTTCCTGGTGCTTTAAGCGTTTAGCATGCCCGTGTTATTCATGCAATGGGCGAAGGGCACAATGAGGATAGATGCCTTTGGCGGATAAAGGGTTGGCAGCGCAGGGGCACCAGACGCAGAACTGCGTAGGTACTATTACTGCCCAAGAACAGTGCCCATTTGCACTGTGCAGTACTACTATGCACTGCATTAGACCTTACTAGGCACAATGCTACTTTTTAAAAGTATTGAGATGCTGCCACATTGCATATCCCTTCAGCGGGTCGAGGAGCCGCTGTAGGATTATATCTGTGGCCAGGGACTGGATCCTACCGCTCCCTTCACTCGCAATGATCGGAGCGAGGTTTGTGGTTTTGGCCCTGAAAAGTCTCCGAGGAGCACTGTTGAAAGCACCCCCGGTGGGGTTCCTAGCTTACCTTTGTAAGAATGGTATTTTATTCGGCGGTGGCGCTGTGATTGTGTGGTGATGGGTCGGGGTGTGTATCGCCGGGAGGATTCGAAAGTCATGGGATTTTACTCGCTTGCTGGAGCGCATAGTGCTTTTACAGATTGTGCACGGTACGTGCCTGCTAACCCTAGGGATATACTGGCGGTGGACAGTTTGCTGTATACTCGCAATGTGGTGACGTTTGTAAAACGGACTGCCATTGCATACAGTTAAAAATCGGCCAAACCTCAGAATTTTGGTAGTATGCAGTAGCAGTCCATTTTGAAAACTTCACGGCATTGAGAGTACGGACTCTGAAGAGTGAGACATCAAGGAGTCTGGAGACTACTGACGATGGGGGAGGCGATTCCAGTATCCAGCAAGGTGAGATACCTCGGACCGTACGGGATGTGGTAGCACAACACCCCTAGGTCACGTTATTCTTAAAGTTAGTTTCGACGTTGTTCACAGGGAAGAGGTAGAGGAATAAAGAAAGATAGATTGAATTCCGTTTATTTAGGCGAAGTCACTCCTTTCAATCATATATTGCGCCCACTGTGTGATGTGTGGAGGAAGAAGTTGCCTTACGATGCTTGTTCCGATATTGAGCAATTTTTTCAAAGAGGAAGGATTTTATCCTATGCCCGGTATTCTTCTTAGCTGTTGTAGTCTACTGCAATAACGCCGGGCAGTGCTGTAGGGACCACACATACTCCTGGAGCGCCCTATCGTCGACTACCGTATACGCGCTTGGTGCAGTTCATGTTAACAACGCACCCCACATGAGAGACCTCCGTGTTTCGCTTATTTCCTCGCAACCACCCAGCCCTCCGCTGCCTCCACCCTCAACATTTTCCAGTTTTTATCCGACTCGTCGCAGCGAATCTGCTGTATTTTCGACATGTTTTAGGTTCCGGGAGGTTCCCATTGCATAAGCAAGGTGCGTGTATGTGTTTGTGTAGCGCATGGATGCATATGCAACATCTGGAGGTGGGCAGACCGCACAATCACGAAATCTCACTCTCCACTCACGGTTATCTCCCAGTCCCGTGCGCTTTGGTCTGCTTTTTTTTTTTTGTATTTTGGACCAGTCGTTGCCGAGGCGCCACTCGAGGGCCGTGGCTTCCGCGCTATCGTTGTAGCTATTAGATGGGATCCTGCATATTCTGCTATCGCCATCTGCTTTGTGAGAATCTGGTTCACTCAGGTATTTGCCTGATAGGCGGTGGCGTCTGATGTGGATGGAGGAAGGGGGGGACCTGGCGGCCTGCTTGTAACGAGTTTTCGGGTTTCGGGATTTTGGGATGCAAGGAGGCGCTAGTATTTGTCCTATCGGATAACTCTGGGAGAGCATCTCTTTTTTCCTTCATCGAAGTGATTAGGGGGGGGCCCGGGTTAGTGACTTGCAGTCATGGTTGTTGGTGCATAGTGGGGGTAATCTCAGCTCAAAAAAGTTGTTTAGGCCAACCTGTGTTCTTCATGGGGCCTTGGCGTACTTGAGCGACCGCCCGAATACAAGAGAGGCTCGAGTGCCCGAGCGCAAAGCTCTTGAGACTTCGGAGGCATGCAGCGCCAGTCTTTCTTCGAGAATAAGGTTCAACGATGAGCTCCTGGATAATGGGAGTGCGTGTGCTTGAGTATCGTAGAGTGTATGTGCGCGCGCAAGGATGCGCATATACAAATTGCCCCTTAGTATGCGTCGCTGTCTTCATTCTCACCGTGCGTTTCCTAATCACTGCTCCTTCCTCTGATTGGAGATAATTCGTGGTACTGTACAAGTAGCGACATAAAAAAGAAAAGAAAGTGCTTTCTCCCCCTCTTCTTCCCCATTTATTTATTCCTTAAGAAAAGCATCCTTTCGGACCAGTGTACTCGAGTAGCGATGCCCCTTTCACACCCCTCTACTCCGACCCGATGCTCTGGGAAGGCATGAAACTCGCTGGAACTTTCCTGTTTGCCTAGCGATCGCGAAGATGGAATGAGATCTTGATCGGGGTGCAGATTCGGTTTCATGGAGCTGAAACTGATCGATGGCTTTGCAATGTGGAATCAAATATTGGACGACATCTTATTCGACGCTTAGATCGCCTTGTTGCCAAAGGGCCCGCGTGCGGTTATTTTTTTTCTCATTAACGCATCGGGAAATCGGAATTCCTATAATATTATGAGAATAACCTGTTGACAGCTTGCCAAAAGTAGGGTTTTAGAGTGAGAGCTATGCGAAGGTTTGTGACTGGGCAGTCGCCGACGTAAGGAGGGGGAAGAGGAAGGGAAGGACTTAAGAATGCAATACCAAAAACTATAGTAGTTTTACAGTAAGATGGTGTATTTGGTAGAAAGTAACGGGTATTATCGAATGTTGCCATATGGCTTACCACCCCAGTTACGGGGCGAGGGCTCCATAGCGTGTACCAATGACATTTTTTTCAAAGTATAGTGCCTTGCGGAATCCGGATAAGGAGCATCTAGTGACAAATATTGATTTTGGGAGGGTTGAAGTTCAAGTTCCGCCGTTGTTTAGATATTTATTCCATTCCTACGCGACTTGGGACAATAATAGGGTTGTGGTACGGCAAACGAGAGAGGCTTTACCTTGCCATTCATCAAGATTCTGTCTCCTTATTTTTCAAGAAACCGAATGTAATGGGCACATAACATAACTGACAAAAACCCAGCCCCGGCGGCGCATTATGGATCGAGTTCAAATTGGCCTTCTGATGTGTTTCTGTGAATCAAAATGGACTCGGAACACGAGCTAGAAGGGAAAGGATAAGGCAAAAATTAGGTAGAAGAAAGACCATAAAACTAATATCCAATGAGTTTTTATCCGAACAACTAAGAAAGGGGACTTATGATACCTAAGTGGAAAGGAGCAACAACATGCCCGACAGCAGATGCCCTGCGCGTTAACGTGCCCCATGGACAACAGGCTACGGTACAGAAAAGGATTGATTCGTTATAGAACCGCATCCGGTACCAGCTATTCCCTCCAGTAATGAGAGAACTATGGATCAGCTTGAATTACAACTGTATTATAGAGTGTAGCTAAAAGGGGGGGTGTTTATTGATAAACCATGTCATATGCTCCAAAAATACCCCTCCGATCCCCTTATTACACCAAAAATGGACATTTTTATACAAACAATTCTCAACACTGCTTATATAAAAACACTTGAAATCTTTCCATCAGCTAGGGAATCACTATCTATTCAAACCTCTACAAGGAGAAGTGTAAGGAATCAACGCTGTCTTCAGTGTTCATGATTGTGTCAACAAGTGTAAAAGTGACTTAGGTTTTTGTATGGGGCTCCATGCAAAAAAGTACATGGCAACTGCTACCAGATACTTAAATGACCTTTTCTCCATCACTTGGTAATATTTATTCTCTAACTTTCTTCATGTTATCTACGGGTTCGCTAATGCAAGGATAAATTTTCACCGATTCTCATAAACATTGTGCAATGAGAGAGAGTGGTGAAGATGGGCACTTTTGGTGTAAAAAGGGCATCGGACGAATACTTTTGCCCTAGTACTGTAGCATCCAAAGCAATTGATAAGAACTCCTATCACTAGGGCAGAGTAGAAGATAGGCTAATAGGTCTGTTTTTTACTTAGTGCAACCGAGTGGACAGTGCCGATTATGATAAAATAGAGCTTTTCTTCCTCATTTTGGGTTACTAAAAGAGTATTATTTACCTCTTAACATAGGAGGGCTTAAAGAAATAAAATAAAATAAAATGGGTTAAAAACATAAACTGCTGCTGACACTTGAACTTCAGACATTTAAACGCCAATATTTGCTGTTGAGTACCCTTTACCCTCATTATATAAGGCATTGCCTTTTGAAATACTAGTGGCGTATGCTATAAACGGTTCGCACAGTCCTGCTGTTGCCTGTGGGGAAAACCAATGTCAACCCGGAACCTCGATCTTTCAAGATCATAGGGTGCGTTAGTCGACAGTGCATTAACAATGAAATTAAGGTAAGAGACCTATCATATTATGATTCATATCGCATGTTGATGGGATGGGAGTTTTGGTTCCTAGCTCTGATTAAGAAGCGGCCAATTTTGTTTCCTTCAACCGAAAATCTTATAGATTCCCAGGTGCGTGTTCCCGATTCAAATTTGGTGGGGCGGGGGAGTTGGGATTCAGCATCATCACAACCCACCAGCCTGGCTATTTGTGGTGACATTGGGTTAGTAGCTCAGGGATCTGCCTATTAAGCCCCGTGCCCCGCTAAGGACGGGATTGGTGCAGGAGGGAGAGACAGGGAGGGAAGTGGGGGGTATGAATCTACCGTAATACCATTCTTTGTTGTCTTTCTAAACCTTCGCTTCCAAATCAATCGATTTTTTTCGCCCCCGATGCTTATCTCCGGACTAGTGATACCACTCACACCCCCGCCTCCTAAACCTTTGAGGAGGTAGCCAGCTATCAATACCAGCCTGCACTCGACTGATATTGTGAGTGAGAACAAAGTTAATTGGTTACATGTGATTCCAATTATGGGTAGTTGCTTCGGTAAGCGGAGTGCAGTGCAATAGTACCGGGAGGGCAGTTTTACACTATCATATATGCCGTAAGACAACGCTACCTAATACGCTTACTGACGTTCCCAATTACCGGGGCGGTAGTAGTCTGACCGAGGCTTTTTAAAGCCCGATTCCTTTGTGCTGTCTGTACAGTGAGACACTTTCTAAAAGCCGGCTTATCCAAAAAAAAACTTTTCGACTCAACACATCGACAATCGACACTGGCATTGGGATCTAGAATGCGCTCGAGTACCGATACAGTACATCCATAGGCAATCCTAATGACCGTAGGCTCTGAGATGGTTGAATAAGGGTATATGTAAACAATTCATTCGTTGCTTCTCTCCTCGCTAGCTAGACATCAGTATGACTCTTGACTATTGTGTGCATTCAATGCACATAACGGCGTATGGGCCTTTGACTTTCACCGCCCCTGCGGTGTGGGGCAGTCTTGCCCGGCCCGAACCTGGGGCCTCACGCAAACCCTACGCTCTACTGCGGCTCGGCCCCCTGTGACGGAGTGAATTACTGAGCGGTTTTTTTTTGTTATTTTTCAACAAATCACCGCTTTCGATAAAGATTTGTGTAAAGGAGAGATAGTGATCCTTTGGAGTATTTATACCTTCCAATATTGGCTGGTATTTTTTTTCTTGTCGCCGATATTCGGTAGCTGGCTAGTCAACGGTTATGGGTTCTATAGATAGCTAGGTAGGCATATGGCAGTGGATAAAGCTCTCGAACTGGTTGCTACCAAGGGGCGCGACTTAGGATACCCCACAATATAGCACAAGCACACACATAGCGGGTCGTGTGCAGCTGTTCTTCCCATTGGGCAGTCCGCTGCGGCTCACCGGAGGTCACTCGTCCCAGTATCATAACCGACCGGCGTTTAACGAGCGGGTCGGTGGTGGTTGATTAACGCGGGTGCACGGTTCTGTGTCAGATGCTGCCGGAAGGGAGTGGGGCTAATGCTACATACACCGGAGCTCTATTGAGGGGGCGGAAAATGTACCATATACAGAACAAGCGCTGTATCAATGCCCCAGTTGGCTAATCTGACAACTTGACATCCCTCTCGAGCTACTAATCGCAAGGTGGATAACATATTGCCTGAATTTGGGGCTTGGCTTCGGTTTTCAGATCATACGCTCGTTCGATCGGCTTGCATGCATTCTCTTGTGAGCTCCCTGTATTTTACTTTCCTGCTTGTGGGGACCTTTTTTCCTCCTCTCCTAGGCACTTAGGGGCATCTTAGATCCTAGCACCCAATTTCTACTATGTTCACCGACTATCCTTGCTGGCTCTTTTTCTGGCATAGTGCAGCAACTGGTTCGGGTACAACGGGCTCCCGAACCGGAGATCCTAGCATTCTTCTGATCGGGGCATCTGCCAAAAAGTGTTACACAATACTGTATCATACTCTGGTCTCAACAGCTCGCTGGAAGTGTCCTAGTTCATTGCTACACCAACGATCTTCTGGGTGCTTCGGGTACCATAAACGGTACAGCGATAATATCAATGCTGGAACCTTTCACTCCCTTCGGCTTCACGGCTAATCTCTTAGTCCGATCTGCCCTGAATGTGTCAGATCACCGTTTTCCTCCTGTCAAATTATCCTTGCTGGGCACAGCCCTAAGACTGGAGTTTTTTTTATTTTACTATACACGTACTCTACTTAAATAAGTAAAGCGCTGATTAATTATATATCGAATTGGTGGTCTTTGAAGATTATGCAGCTCGGAAACAGGCGGCCAATGTTTGGGGCCTCTTGGCCCTCAAAATTATTAGGGCCGGAAAGCTTGTTTGGGAGAAAATTGCCTGATGGGGCTGCGAGGTCAATCGTTTCCCTTTGGGGATCTTGACTTTTTTTCCCTTTCTTTCCTAGTCGGGTCACGAACTATCACTCACCGGCACATTGGGCCCGGAAAAAAATGTGGGTAAAGGAGATAAGGGAATGTGTCAAAATTTTATGCGCCGGAAAGAGAAACTGATGAGGGGAGGTGGGCGATAACGGGATAAAAGAGTACGGAAAGGATGTATCCAAGGGTACAAGAGCTCTGTAGATTTCCTACATATATTCACTGATAATGCTTAGGCTCTAAACCATCAGGGAAGAAAGAGGAGGCCAGCCCTCTTGGGGGTGGGTAGAGGGGAAATCAGGGGAACCGACTGTACTCCCCAAACTTAGCGAGTTAAAATCCTTAGACTACGGATGAAATTTTCGTTGAAGCAACCATCAACCTGTTAGCAGTCGAGTCCACCCACTTCCAATCACATATTGGGTGTGCTAGAATATTAGGCTAAGAGATAATGGTAAGTTAGACTAGTGTGTCACCGAAGCCTTCTAGTATGATATTGGGCTCCTTGGCCTCTCTCCGGGTATGTAGGCCATCGGTAACCCTTGAATTTGGCTAGGTGTCGAGCCTGCCCTGGCTCATCGGAGGTAAGGGCACACGGTACGGTAGAACACAATCACAAAAACCCAACAACCGTAGCCTCTGGGATGAAGTGGGGACAAAGGCCCAGCGGGTATGATATAATTGGTGGGCAAATGAACTGCCACCCCTTTTAAGCGAGAGAACAAACACTGGGAAATCGACAGCACGGGTTAAAATGTCGGGGTAAACTCACCATGTGAAATTAAGAATTCAAAGGGGAGGCTTCTAGGAGAGAATAGTGATAGTAGGCTTTGCAGAAATGCATGTGCATGTGCATGCGGTGGTCTGGTTTGGTTCTTTCAAAGACCGCCCATGGGGGCGCCCAACTAGAACAACCAGACTGAAGGGAGCCCGACCGAGTAGGCTAATGTGGATATGTTTGTGCGGGGCCCCTCTAAGAGAAATAATCCCCGAGGCAAGGGTGCTGGCGTGGGAAATCACCTTTGCTTCGTGGGAGGCAAGTATTATTAATAAGACATTAATGTAGGCGAACTTATCCACCGCCTATGCCCCTAAGGAACCTTTGTATAGATTGCATATACAAGCGAGGCCACACTGAGCAGGAGGTGCTGTGCTGCCCTAGGGGCCGTTGGAAACTTAGAGAATTTTCGAGGATTTCTGTCCTCTTTCAGCACTTCAGAGCTTCCGGAAATATACAGCTGCGAGGAGAGCTTTACCTCGAGCATGCTTTTGGGGGATCAACCTTCTTCGCAACTATTCCAAGTTCCTATAAAACATCCATCGGTCGTTTGGACAAGGTCCACTAATGAAAGGTACTTATGATCCCGTGTGCGTGGGGGCATGCCTAAAGTAGGAAAAGGCTATTAGAAGGAAATGTATCGAAGTGAACTGCCCATGTGCTCTTTAGCACTGCTCTGTATAACATGTTTTTAATATTTCTATAATTAGATTACTGAATGTTAGTATGTCTCAGTTCTCCCAAGTAGCAACAGTACTCCAATGCGGCTCATTGTTACATGTGCATTCTACACCAGAAATACCATTATTCGTCACCATACAACACAAAACCTAATATCTAATTATCACATCCCGCAGGCAAGAACCCCCATTTATTGCAAGGAATCTATTAAAATATTGGATATTTTCCTGTAGACTTTGGTAGCGTGAAAGCTTAAAATCCTCAACTTTCACATTGAGTACATTTTCCAGTGTGTATGATACTTTTGCAAATCTTTAGAACTTACTATACACTAATATTTAGGGTTACTTTACATGGACCTATTATACAGTAGGCAAGCCCCAGCTTATTTAGAGAAATAAAATTTAAGCCCTGAGTCTCTTGATCCCTAGCAGATTTTTTATATCTTATTTATATCATAATTCATGAGATGACGTGAAGCATGCAGAGTTAGGGTGGGCATCCCCTCTAGCATTCTGGCGTGGCTCTGCTGTGTTGCCAGGTCTAGTGATGTACTGATGATGAACTATGCGCAAGAACTGTGGTATTAACAATCAGGAAACAATAGCCTAATAACCTACTGTCTCGGATACTGACACAGTCTGACCTAGCACCAGAAAAGAAAGAAATGCGTGGACCCGGTGCTGTGGTGATGATGAGCTCCCAGGATAGAGCAGGGTTCTTTAAGATCACTCTTGAACGACCTGCTAGGAAGCCCTGTGAACACAAACCATAGAATGTGGAGAAGGATCGCACTAAAGGGCCTGGGGCTAGAATGTGGCCCATGTTACAAGTGGGTGAGTCTTCCCAAGATTCTCTTGGATTAGGGAGATGCCACGCATTGTGGAGTTAACAAAGGCCAGACTGGGCGTGGTTTTGGTGTAACATCTGCCCTACCCAGCAGCCGGCAAAAAAAAACATCGATGCTGGCAACAGCTTTTAACATTGGGGGTACCTTTATGACCAGGCGACTTATGGTGTCTCAGGGTTTCGGCTTGGACCCAGGGGGACCTGTTTGGCTGTATCGGCTAGGGCGGCTAGTTCTTGGATCTTCAATTCCGGACCTGCCTACTTTTTTTTTACCAAGACCAGGGGTGAAGCTTCAGGAGCTATCTAAGTTCCTCTACCAGTAACCATTTAGTCTCCCTCTATATAATATACTACTAGGGAATCAGGGTCAAAATCACTTACAAACAATCTAGGAGAATATTACAGAGGCCACCGGTGTAAAACTCCGGCTAGTGTTCGAAGAAGTGCCAACCTCATCCTCTGCTCGTTTAAGCTTACCCATAATATAAAAGGCGTTTTGTCCACCTCATGCCTACAGTACGTCATTTCCTAGACTGGGAGAGTTTTTAATTTCTGCTGAACTACAAGGATATCATGAATACGTACGGACCCTCTAAAAAGCAGTTACTAACCTATTTGATGATCCTAGTTAGCCCCACACTCTGGCATACAAAACAACTACCTGAACAATGTCATTTAACTAAAGCGCATAAAATAACCTAAGTAATCTCCCACTGGCCTTTCGGATGTAGGGCGCTGTGCCTCAGCTCCCTTTTGTTCTGAGCCCCTTCCGCAGGCCAGCTGCCCCCCAAAAAAATATAAAATAGGAAAGCAAGGATGTTGGCTTTACTATGATACCAAACCCCATGCTTAAGTGGATAGGTATCAGGTGGGTCCTGAGGATGAGTGGTAGCGAACTGGCAGGGTACCCCGTTTGCATCAGTAGATATATTATACCTCAAATAAGAAACGGTGTCATACTTTCAAACTGATCATAAA
>Ga0307510_10003416_pt1 | contig 18521 bp, 8 predicted proteins | sample 12_EM_MG_FD_207224 | JGI IMG/M metagenome (GOLD analysis project Ga0307510, IMG submission 207224) | Populus trichocarpa ectomycorrhiza microbial communities from riparian zone in the Pacific Northwest, United States - 12_EM | ecosystem: Host-associated > Plants > Roots > Unclassified | place...
TTGTTTATATATATATATATATATATATATATATAATTATTTTTTAATCACTTTTAACTTCTCTCTTTTGTATTTTCTTTCAATGTCTTGTATATAATATATCTTTTTAATTTGTAATATTATATCTTTAATGTAAATAGATGAATAGGAATCTATATGTGTTGTCATGGAAATTCTAAAAATGTGATGAGAAAATTAATTATAGAGTAATGACTTAATAAATGGGGTATGCCTGAGGTTACTATATGGAATTTAAATCGCGATGTGATTATTTGTGTAGGAAAATGATGAGAAATTTTTTGGGTAGGATCGGGAAGACTCTACAGAAATTCCATAAAATATGAAAATATCACTAATTCTATTTAATGCATGAATAATTGTTTAAAAGGGTATATGAAATGCATAAATGAAATGGTTTTAAAAAGGAAAAATTGTATGAAAAATGTTTGAAGTGCTTGGAGATAAATCTATATAAATAGATTATATGGGAATATATTAATCCAGTATTTCATCTAGAATTGAGTATGAAATCTAAGTATCAAAAAATAGAATGATGGACAAATAATAATAAAAAAAAAAAATTGGCCCTATTTTTCATGTACATTATGTGGTATTATTGTCTCAATTGTATATGAAATCACTTAGTATTATAGCTCTGGTTGTGTTGCAGTACACTTGTGAATTTGAAAGAGATTAATGTAAATGGTATATATTATAGGACGATCAAAACGGGGGTAAGTGCAAAATTGCACCAACTTGATGCTTAAGTTGTTGACAGTGGTGTTAGTGGATTATTGCCTCTCCATAACATTAGAGGAATGGTTAAAACTTAATTTTGAAAGCATTAGTGAGGAAGATCAAGTTGATGAGGAAACAATAAGGATCTTTACAATACATTGTGCTTGGACATAAATGAGAATAACTGTAAGGCTTTAGTTCTATAAGATGTGGCCAAATTAATTAGATAAAAGATATGTCCAGAGATCATCTTTGTCCACTAGGCTGACCCTGCTAGCAGCTCTATCTCATCCAAATATATTCTGCCAGCATAGGAGACTTCTTTGTTTTACAAATAAATCAGCTTCCAACCCCGTAAAAAAAAACAGAGGTGACTCGCTGCCAATATCTCCTACTTTATCACACAAAACTTAAGAATACCAAGTTGAATAAGGTGGGCTAACAAGGTAAATATATATGGCTGATGAACATTCTTTGGAACTTCGATGTAGGTTGACTGTCTCGAGTAGAGGTTCCGCGTCACTTGCTTTTGTGATTTGAATTTTCCACAGTGTTGGGTTGTAGCTGTCTCTCAACAGTTGCTGTTTTTTTTCATGAGACCTGGTGTGTGAAATATTTCTGAACGGTCGTGGAGTTTAAAGAGCCATTTCTTAATGGTTTTTTTTTCACGAGATCTAGTTTAAATAGCCATAAAACGCGTCATCAAAACGACCAAGCGCGTCTCTATGAAGAAGTTTCTATTCCTGTCTTATTTACAGAAATCAAAGAAATGCTCCGCAAACTCCTTAATGACTTGGAAGGTTTTATACACCAATTGTTCCATATGTTCTGAAATAATGTAAGGACGCTAGGGTCCAGCATATTAAACAACAACACGGCCAAGCAGAGATTTATCCAATGATTCCTGTAGAAGACTTTGCAGGCCTCCTAGTTGACCAAGAAGATAGTTATCCAATGACTCCTTGGATTTCCGCGTAGATGGGATAGATTTCTCAATGAATTGAAGAACATAAATTGCAAAAGGTTTGACACTTTGACAAGACTTCAAATGGGTGCTTGCCACTATTCTCAACAACAATGATTCTTCAGCCAACAAAGTAATTAGACCATCAAAAAGTTGCTCTTGTTTTCACATGCACTGAAAGAAGGCATGCTGATTTTGTACAGTAGAGTGATCACTGCTAGTTCTGTCATCAATGTCAGTGCACTTGAAGTATGGGTTTTCAAAAGCATATGTACATTCCAGCAAGCACTTCAATTTCTTAGAAAAACCATAGGCAGTTGCACGTTGTGATTGTTGTCTAACACTGATATGGTCAAGAAAAGAGACTGCCGTACTAGCCTGATCATAAGTAATATCGCCATGGCGTTTCATGCATATCCTTTGCATACACTGCATAAATGCCACACTTCTAAAGTAAAACTCATTGGCTGATTTCCACATAGTATCCATACAGTCATCAGGCATTCATTGTAATTCACTTGAAATACAAACACACAAGCTTCGCTAGATAGTCTACTTGGCGTCAACAACAAATGTTGCGCATCATATGATGGTTAAACGAACAATCAGTTGGAGCTGTTGGATATCTTTATATTTTCAAACTTGTGCTTGTGCAACCCACTAATTTCAAATAATTTTAGAAGTTCAGATAAAGCCCTATTTTTTTCGCTACACCTTTTCCTGTGTCATTCCAGAGATCATTACAATCCATAGCAGCTTTGGATATCTTTTCCACTGTCCAACACAAAACATTCCACTGTTTATCATGTGATAGGTGAGAAGAATGGGAAGCGAGGCATTGTCTGGTGATACTTGTGACATCTTTATTATCAAGAAAACTTAATCCCAAAGTGTTTCTGAAGTGCAAGTCCTGCAAAGTATCAGTTACTTTTTTTTTCCCAATCATCTAACCATATTGACCTGTCTTTTTCACAGATCTGTGTCAGATCTGAAACAGTGTTCTTGTTATTCTTCCAGGCCCTTGGAAATTGCAGAGAATAAATTCTTAGTCCTTTTTGTTGTGCTTGTCGTCCAGGAATAAGAATTAGAGGTTGTTGCAGCAAATCTGTGTACTTAATTTTAGTATTAGCTTTCTAAGCTTCTATCGTGTCTTTTTGTTTGTTCTGTTTGTTCCCAGTGAAACAGCTTCAATGTCCTTCAATATTCTGTTGGGAACTCCAACCGGTAATGTTTTGATAGTTGCTCATTGGAGGCTAAGCACACCGACACAATATTTAACGTGGTTCGGCAAACCGCCTACATCCACGGGAGAAGTAGATATTATTAGAGATAGAGAAAAGGACCAACATAGATACATGGAGGAGGAGGATCACATTCATTCTACTCTATTTTCATTGCTCTCACACACACTGCTGCACCGGCAGCAGGGCTGCTGCCCTTAGCAGCCACTCCTCTCTTTCTCTCACGTGTTTCTCTCACACTCTCTAACTCTCTCTCATTTTGCTCTCTAACTTATGCCTCTATTTATAGGCATGAATTGTGAGACAACTTGGCCATAAATTATGGCACTAATGGTGGCAGCACATGGGTTGCACCATTTTGTCAATGGTTGGCGCAACTTGTTTGATAATACCCACCTACCATTGTAGCCTTTTGACAATGACATCCCTCCTTTTTAAAGTAGGCTGCAAATGCTTCTTTCATGATTGCTGCACATTAATGGCAACAATCCTAACATATTCTTGGCAAGAACTGAATGTAGTATCTGAAAACATTATACAGAATCTGTAGATTTTCTTTTCTATCATGGAATTCAATAATTTTGCACTTCTAGCATATTGTTACCTATGCTTCTTTTTTTTCACCGTACGAACAATAATATAGGTTTGGAAAGTTTTAATGGATGATGTGATTATACTTAGAATAATTTCTAAGTTGTTTATGTAACTTTGTGGATAAAGGATCAAGTCAGAACGTAGTTTTAAGTTTTTTTTTTTTTTGCATGATTGTACTCATAACAAGTTCCAAGTCATAATATAATTCATTTTTTGTGTCGTTTTAAGTTTTTTTTTGTTGCACGGGTCAGGAGTCATTACCAAAAAATTAGCAAATATAAATAGAAACACCGACAAAAATTTTCCGTCGGTATATTGCGATAACCTTTACCGACAAAATTTTCCACCCCTGTATCTATTAGTAAACACCGACATAAAAATTCTCTTAGTATATACCGGGAGAATTGCAGTGGAAAAATAAAAAATGAATAAAAAAAAAGCCAAATAGTATAATGACGTGTAACTTTTACAGATGATATTACTGACAGAATTAACCCGACGATAAAGTACATCCATAAAGACAGACAACTAAATACATGCCAATAAAATATATGTGAAAAGAATATAAACATTAATGCAACATAAGTTTAATTTGCTAAAGCTATCAAGAGGATACTCTCCATGCTTGCTTGTGAGCTGTTGAGCTTGGAAAGCTTCTCCACTAAAAAATGAGCATTAAAAGTGTTAGATTCCCGAATATCATATACGTAATGAAAACTATGAAATAAAATTATTCAGGAGTTTCTAGGATCTCATTAGATAGATTTAGAGTTGTTTAGAGATTTATTACCTGAAGATCTGATCTTTTTCGGCTTTGAATAATTCTTTAAAGGCCGAGTTGTCGCAAACCACAAGCCGTCCAATTGTCCAGCCTCCAATGGTAATTCACACGAACTATCCATGATAAATCTTCTAAATCCCTAATTAGAAGGAGAGGGATTGTTATATTTAGAGTGCTAGCACTAATTTTGTGTTTTTGTAATTTTTATGTCTATAAGACAACAACTAAAAAAATAAAAGGCATAGCTTATTATTTATAGGAAAATTTGAAAAACCCTATAATTAGCAAAATATCAATTTGCTTCATGAATAATATCTATATATTAATTCAGGATAATTTTAGAAATTAACTCAATCAAGTGCTTACTTGATTTTTTTAGGTCTAGAACTAATATGTAGGTGCTTCTCATAAAACATGTATATTGAATTGACTTGTATGAAAATTTTATATGAAGAGATCATCTATATCTATGGAAAGACTCATGTAATGGTTATGTAAGTGATCCTTAGACTTGAGATCACCAAGTTATCTTATATAGAGAATGTTTTGCTTTTTGTTACATGTTATCTTAATCGAGGTAATTGTCGCATGTGAGCAGCGTTGTGGCGATCCCTGGTTGAGATCTTTGTGGTGATGGGGAAAGAACAAGTAATTTTTTTTTCTTATTAGTAAAAAGGGGATGGAGTTGCCACCTGATATTTTGGTTATTAGGAACCCTAATTGGTCTCAGAATTTGGATTAGGGGGTTGATTTTGTATAGGAAAGACGTATCATTTATAGTACATCTTACCTAAGGTAAGCTGCATTGTTTGTTTGTTTGATATAAAATAAGGTATTATTGTGTTTTTTAATTGTTGGTCTATCCAAGGTTTAAGAAAAATCATTCTCAGTAAGATGGTCTTTATCTTATCAGGTTAAAACCTAACCATTATAAAGTTAAAACAAGAAAATAAAAGAAAGTGTATTTTTATTCAATATCGGGAATACATTTTACGTATAAGTTCATAATCCCGTATATTATAAGAAAACAAAATATTTTTTTGGTGTTTTTAAAAATAGACCAATTTCTCATGACTTCAATAAAATTGCTATTACATCCAATATGTATGAAAAACAATTTGTTTTTGTGATTTTTGGTATGCATGACTATTATGGTCTCTTTCGGACCACGGACGCAGGATTTCCATCAAAAAGTTCATCAATGGAAGTCTCTAAATCTTCAGCCTGATATTTTATGTACTTTTCCGATTGCCTTCCGGAGGTTAAATATTGTGAAAACCTCCCCAAAAAGGACCGGTAAGCTGGTATCACCACCGCTGATATAGAAACTCTAAGCTCTGATTGAAGTTGATCATCACTCACCACCCATGAGCTTTGCGTCTTGTGGATCTCATCAAATAACATGTTGAAGCTCTTGAACCTCTCTTTCAACACTGGCTTAATTACTTTTCCATTCACTTGCAGTCCCTCGTGGCCTAAACAACTGAGGAGTTTGCTCCACGTCTCTCTTTGATAATTCTTATGATAGTTCCTGAGCTCCGAAGACTTCCTGCGGCACCATGTATCTCCTATCATTTGATGGATCTCTGTGGATCCTTTGATCTTTTGCACAATGTACCGTCCGTTATTCATCATGAAAATACAGCTCAACGCAATATCCTTATAAAGCTTCGAATTGGCCCCCAAATTTGAGTCTAATAAATCCATAACTCTCATCAATTGATTTGAAAATGGAGACTGATTTTCTTCAGCGATGTCATTGTTGGAGTTTTGAGTCTCGCCTTCGAAACGTGGTCTACTTGTTGAATCAGCTCGTTCGATCTTTGAATGTTCTCGAAAGAGTTGCTCAAGAGTTGCCTTGTATTCACCTCCATACTTCAAATAATTCATCGTGTAGCGAGTCAACGGGTGTACTGCACCACCAGGCACTGGAGTTTTTCCTGTATCAGACTTGATTGAATTCTCCAAATCACAAAATATATAGATGGCAGCCTCTCCAATCCGACACCGAGCTGTCGTTGTCTCTGTTTTAAGCTCATTTTCATATTCCTCCGAAAACAAAGCCCCCATGGCTGGAAGACTGTCGCGCAAAGTTTCGTACATGTCAAGAAACTTGAATAACTTTTCTGCCGAGCGCTTTGTCATTGCAACTCCTTCAGCAAAATTGAGAAGCTGGATCATCACAGTGCGTATAAGATTGCTAAAAAGGTTAGAGGAGATCGAGGAATAATCGGAGAAAATGGCCTCGGCGAGCTTTAGCTCTTCCACGAAGTAAATGCTTGCACATTCCTTGACGGCCTTGATCCATATAGGGATCTCTCTCTCCAATGCTTCCCATGGCATCCTTTGCACCTCATCAATGCTGATCTTCTCAAATCCTGTCTCAATGAAACACTCATCAAATGCTTGCCCCCTAATCATCATGTACAGTTGGCAACATTCAGATTCAAATCCTCCTTCAATCATAGCCTTCGCAATTCTATTCAAAATGGAAACAGCATAATCAGAATATCCTAAAACGTTGTCAGTTTCTATTGATTCAGATTCCTGCACTACGCTGTGATCAGCTTCATGTTGTTTCCCTTTTGCATCATTAGTAGGATCTTGATCACTGTGTTTAATATCTTCAAGAATGACCTTGAATTCATTCTCCAAGCATGTCATTGCTTGTTGCTGAATTCCTCCAATGCGGTTGATCAATGCTGCAGGATTTGGATCGGGTCTCAATTTATCAATGGAAGATGTTAGCTTGGAAATTCGATTTATACCTTCAAGAAAAGATGAATCCTCCTCAGGATTTTGACCCCACTTCCTTTTCCCTTCATTCAAGTCATGATTTGCCACCTTTTCTTCAACAAGATCTAAAATTTTTTCAACAAACACAGGAATCTCTATGGAAACCTTCCCATCTTTCTCTTCTTTTGATTCTCCATCAATTGTCTCTATTGCATCTTTTGGAGTGGATGACAATGTTATAAGAAACTGATCAATATCTAGAGAGACAGTTTCAATGGTATAATTAATTTCTGGAGGAGTAGGAGGGCTGTCTTCAATTTTTTCATCACTTTCTTTCTCCTCTTGATGAACTTCCTCAATCTCATGACTTATGTTGTCTGATTCTTCCACTTTAACCTCTGTTTTAGGTGACTGGGACACCAGCAGATCACAGGTTTCAGTTTCAGGGTGATCATCGTGATTGGCATTGAGATTGGTAATAATATTGGTGCCATTTTCTTTGTTGACATAACTGTCTGAATTATTAGAGAGCTGTTTCTCAGGTGGATGTTTTTCAGACAGTTCTTTTTCCATTTTTCTGGTACTGTAAATTTTGTTTTTTGTGTTAGGAACAAATTAAGCAAATGAGAGTTCAAGGTCAGGGGTTTCAAGAAGAAAGAAGGTGAAAGAGAGACAATAGACAATCATTAATTTTAGAGTATATGTGACTTCAACGTTTGTTTTTTGGTTTTTCTTTCTTTGTTTTAGGATTTCCGTTTCCTTTTCCTTTTTTTTTTTGGTGGGGATTGCATGACTGAAATGGTCTTCGTTATGAGAGGCTAGCAAGAGCAGGAAGGGAATGAAGGGACAGAAATGTTCTGTACGGAATCAGAGAGAAAATTTTGGTTGTATTTCATCCAAATGTTTGGAATGGTTGACCGTTTACTGGCTTAAACAATTAAATAATATGTGAATAAAAATAGTGGGGGGAGTATTTTTGTGGAAATATTAATGATTAAAGGAATAAACCCTAATTTTGACTTTAGAGTTCATATTAAGAATTTGTGGAAACTAGAAAGTAATAAGAAAATTGATCATTAGACATAAAAAGAAAATAATATTGAATAAGGAGTTGTTTAAAAATGAAAACAAATCTATAGTATGAGAGGGGGATAAGTTCAGCCAATTAAAAAAATTTACTAGGTGTAATCTTTATTTGAAATTATGTATGATTATGATAATATAATTATCAAGGATGTTATGAATTTAGTTTATGCTTGAAAAAATAGAAGGAAAGATGAGTTTCTTGAATTCCTTATAAAAGATTTCATTATATGCTATTATGTGATTGATGAATGTGTTGATGGTTAATTCAACTTTTAATTGTTGTAATATATATTGTGAGTAAATAATATTGAATATGCTTATGGGAATAATACTAATATATGTATAATCATGAATATGAATAATATTATATATGAATTAAATATGAGTAGATTGATTATTCATTTTTTGAATTGTGTGATTTTGGAATATTAATCTAATATAGATTGTAGAGATATATAAGTAAGAATACCAAAGCTAAAAGGGCAATGTTAGTTTATATGCATATAGTAGAATCTAATCACCCTAGCTAGTTGGGAGTGACACTAAAGTTCATTATACAAATTTGTACGATGCTCTATCTAGAAGGGGTTCTTTTTTTAGGATGTGTGGCACAAACACCTTTTCTAGCATATATGTATAATGCACTATAAAAGAGTAACAAAACTTGACCTTTGTTTATATGTGTTATTGATCTGCTTAATTATACTCTTACCTACTGAATTAATCACATTATAACATGGTCTTCTACTTGAATATTTGGTATTATTTATTCACAAGTTATGAAAAACCTATCATTATAGCATTTTAATCTTTTCAGGTATATAATATATGTTAGCTGATCAAGTACAACTTATTAGGAGGTTTTTATCTATACACTAAATTGGTATGCCCAATACTTCTTTTTCACGCGGGCCTTTTTATTTTGATACTCGTTGTATAAATATAATATGTAAGGTTGTGTATAACTTGAGCTCACAATTACAATAGTTTATAGGTTATTCTTTTAGGATGACATGTATATGCATATATAATCTATTAATACAAAGGGATGATTAATCTTTATATCAATTTTTTTTTTAGTTATGATAGAATTATGTTCAAGTTTAAGGCTTAGCATAAGTGAGGTAATCCTAGGAGTGCCTTGACCTATCTGCCAATAACGTGCTTAAATTTTAGGTCGTGACATCTCCTTTGCTGAAATTAATGTTTCAACTTTCAACTCCATCTGATTCTTATTAGTTACTACTATGTTAACTAATTGCAGGTCTTCCTAATTAAGTTTTATTGCTTATTCTAATTGTTCTACTAACCTAGTGAATTGCACAACATTACTTTCTTTCCATTCTTCTTTGTCCATAGAAATTAAGTTTTCACCAAAGCTAGACCAATTGTTCTTAATGTAAAAGTTGTGTTTTTATTAAGGATCCACTTTCAAAATTCCTAAAAGCAAAAAGAATTTTTGAGTGAGTGTGAAAATTTGATTTGAGCAAAAATAATACAGGTAAAAGAAAGAACAAGGCACAATTGAATAGTAAATGCATGAACTCATTAGAGAAAACAATTTAAAGGCTCATCACAAGAAAAATCTTTTATCAGTATTTAGAGCCATGACTGTTGGGAGTGCATAGATAATTAAACAAGGACAATTACTTTAGACAAATAATTGGGATTTTATAAGCCTCCCAATTGTTGAGTTCTTCTCCTTAAGCACATCTTCAAACGAGCTCTTCTAGTGTATTCACGATCAGCTAGGGAAACATCAGTTCCTGGGCATCATCTTTTCTTGTTGTAAAGCCTCTATCACAATCTCCATTCCTACTTTTTTTTCTAAGTAATGTATAGAGGAATCAACAAGCATCTAATTCAACTTCATTAATTCCTCTTCTAGTTTTATCTATTATAGAATGTATAACATGTATAGATATGTATAGGAATTAATGTAGGACTATTCCAATATTGTGATTCCTACAGTTATTATTGTGTACTGTCACATGCATATAAATAGGAAAGGTTGGCTAAGAGATAACTTAAACCATTCTATTATTTTCAACTTGGTATCAGAACCCTAAATAAATTAAAACACTCTCTCTCCCCCTTTGCAATGGACTCTTCTTCTCAGCCGCCTGCTGCTTCCGCTTTTTGTAGCACCGTCGATGCTGGTTTCCTCCTCTACCGCAACACCAGTCTCCTTCTCTGCTTATGTTCTACCGTGGCCACAACCAATAGATGGTGGTCATACTCTTTTCAACCCAAACAACACTCCTCTGTTGCAACCTTCCTCTGTTGTTGCTGCTACTACCATTGTCTCCCTCTCCCACACTCACCAAGTCATCTCTCTTAAATTAACAAACACCAATTATCTATATTGGCGAATGCAGATGAAGTTGTATCTCATAGGCCAAGGAGTTTTCGGGTTTGTTGATGGCTCAAATTCTTGTCCTTCATACGTACTTGTTGCCGATGATACCTCTCTTCAGGTAAATCATTCTTTTCTTCGTTGGAAATAGCAGGACCAACTCATTTTAAGTGCTCTGCTTTCTTTGCTATTCGTGAAGGTTCTTCATCTTGTTGTTGACTGCCAAACTTCGAGTTCTGTTTGGCGCACACTTAAGCAAGCTCTAGCTTCCACGTTCAATTCTCGTATTATACAACTTCATGGATCCCTTCAAGATCTTCAACAAGGTGATGAGTCGGTAACTCAGTTTATGCAAAAAGCAAAGGCATTATTTGATGAGTTAGCCGCTGCTGACTGACCTTTTTCGCTGAAGGATTTTAAGTTGTATGTGTTTCGTGGTCTTCGAGGAGTGTTTAAGGACTTAGAACAAGCCTTGTGACCAAGGCAAAACCCCTCTCATATACCGATCTTCATAGTCATCTTCTAATGCATGAATTTCTTCATAAGACGTCCCTTACATCCACGGGTTCTGCTGCCATCAATGCCCCTCTGCTGCCCATGCCTAACACCCCCCCTTCAGCCTTTGTTTCTAAACTTTAGTCCTCTTGAAATTTTGGTCGAAATAGGGGCTGTTTTCATAGAGGATGGCATCCCAACCAGTTCAACAACAGAGGGAATAGGTCTGCAGCGTCCAGACTAAATTTTCACAGCTTTCATGGACCCTCCAATAGTGATGGTAGGCAAGGTAATTGGCAGCGCAACAGGGGGCAGAATACACGTTGCCAATTGTGCCAAACATTCGGCATACAACCCTTTTTTCTAGTGATGTTAATTTTTAGTGATGTTTGGGGTCCTACTCCCCTTTTTTTCTTCAGATGGTTTTTGTTATTTTGTTATCTTTGTTGATGCGTACATAAAATATATATGGTATTACCCTCTTGTTGCCAAGTCTGATGTTTATTCTGTTTTTCAGCAATTTCAAACTCTCTTTGAGCGTCAATTTTCACTAAAAATTAAATTTGGTCAAACTGATTGGGATGGTGAATACTGCAAACTTCCACTTTCTTTTAGACCATTGGTATTCATCATCGTCTGATTTGTCCTTACATTCATAACAAAATAGCATAGTAGGACGTCGACATGTGCACATTGTGGAAACCAGACTTACTCTTCTAGGACAGTGTAAATCACCATTATGATTTTAGAATTATGCTTTTGAAACCTTTGTTTATCTTATAAATCGCATGCCTACTCTTGTCCTCGATAATAGATCCCCGTTTGATTGTCTGTTTCAACGGTCTCCCAATTATCCCTTTTTACGTACTTTGGGTGTCTTTACTTTCCTTTTTTGCGTCTCTATCACAATCATAAATTAGATTTTCATTCTTCTTCATGTGTGTTTTTCGATTACAACTCCTCTCATCTTGGTTATCGCTGTCTTAACATTGCATCTCAACACATTTATATCTCTTGTTGTGTCCGTTTTCATTAACATGTGTTTTCGTTTGACAGATCTGAAAAGATTGCACAATCCTCCTCTCCTTCCTCCATACCACCTGCCACTGGGCTCCTCCCAAATCTGCTACATTCACCATTGTTTCACACCCTTACGACGCCTTAACATCACTCTTCTACCTCTGCTCACCCGCAACAACCCCACCTCTTACCTTCCCCATCACTACATGCATGTTTATCTAACCATTCAGCTGCAGGTATAAATAGTAGATTGGTTTCCTTTGGTTTCCAGCATGACACCTCTGCTGGTGTTGGGTTAACCTGCTGTTCCACTTTTGCTTCTCCTTATTCTGCCAGCACCAAAACTACTACAGGTTCTGCTTCTGCTGCCAGTCCTTTGTTTGCAGCAGATTCTTCCTCTGCTCCTTTGGCTGAACTGAATCTTGTGGTTGATTTCTCCTCTTATCCATTGCAGCAGGGTACCATTTTGCCACCATCTCTTCCTGTATCATCACCCTTAGTCAGCAAACATCCTATAGTTCTTCGACCGCGACAACTGAAGACAGTAAATTTGGTTGCTTCCGTTGCCGCTGTTCCTTCATCTCGAGTAATGCTCTCTCCAACCTCTGAACCCATTGCATTCTCTGATGCTGACATGTATGCTGTTTGGCATGATGTTATGTATGATGAAATAAAGGATTTGCACTCTAATCACACTTGGTCTTGGTCTTTAGTTCCCTTTCATCCTTCGTTGAATGTTGTTGGGAGTCGATAGGTGTATCGGATAAAGTGTCGTGTTGATGGCAGCATTAAGCGTTATAATACACGCCTGGTTGCTAGAGGTTTTACCCAACAAGAAGGCATTGATTACTCTGAAACATTCTATCCAGTTATTAAGCAAGCCACTCTCAAATTAGTCTTCTCCATTGTAGTTTCGTGTAATTGGAAGATTTACCAACTCGATATTCATAATGCTTTTCTCAATGGAATTCTTACTGAAGAAGTCTACATGAAACAACCTCCAGGTCTTGTTGACTCTGCTCTTCCATGTCATGTGTACCGATTGCATAAATTGTTATATGGTTTAAAAAAGGTACCAAGGGCATGGTACACTCATCTGAGTGATTTCTTGCTCTCTATTGGTTTTCACGCCTCCAAGGTTGACACCTCCTTGTTTATCTTGTTTGATGGTATTAATATCTTTTATCTTTTGGTGGATGTTGATAATATCCTGTTTACAGGTAGCAACTCTGCTATGCTCCATCGCCTAATATAGTTACTGAGCTCTAAATTTAAGCTTCGTGACTTAGGCACAGTTCATTACATTCTGGGTATTGAAGTTCGGTCCACAGGTTTGGGTTTGATGTTGCGAGAACACAAATATATTCTTGACATCCTTACTCGGGCTTGTATGACTTCCTGCAAACCCGTTGATACTCTAGTCTCTACTCTGAAAGTTACCATACTGCTAGATAATCTATTTTCTGATTCTACATGATTTTATCAAATCGTGGGTGCTTTTCAATATCTTACCTTCACTCGCCCAGATATTTGTTTTGTTGTTTACAGAGTTTGTCAATTTATGCATGCTCCTATAGATTCTCATTGGGCCTCCGTTAAACGTATTATACGCTACCTTAAAGGTACAACATCTTAGGGTTTCCATATCACTCAAGATTCCTCATTTGCTCTACATGGTTGTACAAATACAGATTGGGCCGGTAGTATTGATGATCACAAATCTACGGGTGGTTACCATGTCTTTTTTGGTCATACGCCGATTTCATGTAAGTCAGGCAAGTAACGCACAATTGCTTGCTCCTCTAATGAGGCTGAGTATAAAGCCTTAGTAGACATTATTGCTAAGGTCATCAGGCTTCAATATTTTTTAACAGATCTGCAAGTTCATTTTGTCTCTGCTTCTACCATTTGGTGTGATAACCTTAGAGCCACTTATCTCTCAGCAAATTCTCGTACTAAACATATTGAGGTGGATTATCTTTTTATATGAGACCAGGTTGCAAAGAAAGAGATTCAAATTCGTTTTTATCTCCTTTCGGGATCAATTTGCAGATGTCTTTACTAAGCCATTTTATGCTGCTTCATTTACTACTTTTCATTACAAACTTCGGGTCGATCCTCCACCCTCGGCTTGAGGGGGCATATTATAGAATATATAGCATGTATATATATATGTATAGTAATTAATGTAGGATTATTCCAATGTTGTGATTCCTACAGTTATTACCGTGTACTGCAGCATATATATAAATAGAAAAGGTTGGCTAAGAGATAATTTAAGTCATTCTATTATTCTCAACTTGGTATCAGAGCCCTAAATAAATTAAAACACTTTCTCTCCCCCAAAAAAATTCAAGTAGAAACCAAGAAAAGACCAAAACACAAAATCAGGTAACCACAAAGTAGTAGCCATACCGGTCTCACCATTTTTAGAAATTGTCTGACCATTTTTTGAATTGGTCTAAACGTTTCTCAAAACAAGTCCAACATTGGCTTTCACTCACTATGAAAGCAACCCAAACTCAATCGTTTCTGTCATTCAGAAACAAGTCCAACATTGGTTTTCGCTCACTGCGAAAGCAACCCAAATTCAATGGTTTTTGTAAATCAGAAACCACCCATGATTTTCTTCCTACACACATTGCATTCACACATCATTCATAACCTTATAGATTCTCAATAATTATCAGGAATTCAGAATTTTAGAATTTAATTTAGTTCATTCTAAGTGAGATTTCGCTTACTTGCTTCTTCGGTCGCGTGAGTTCCATTGATGGAAGACCCTATGCCTGGCGTTCCTCCTGTACCATAATATTTTTGTCAATATATGTTTTAATGATTTCACATACTCATCTTTATTTTTTGTAAGGATTTACCTCTTTGAATTTTTATCTCAAATTCATTATATTCAAACAACATATGATAAGTGCACTAACATGCTATTTGGGGTCTCTTCATCCACTATAGTTCATTTTCCTTTGAGGTTTTTTTCCATAGTGATCTAAGACACACTCACACATCTGGGATGTAAAGGGTCAACCTAGTTCTGTCGTTTATACCTTGAAATTTGTTGCAATACATTAGTAGGCGGGGTTGTCCTGTGACGCAACAGCCGCCCTGCCTAGTGTTTTATCCATATTTAGAGTTCTATAACTCCAAATGGAACAAGGATTACATCCTATGAAAGATAACATAATGGCACATGTCTTTCATGAATACATTTACCCCAAACTCTTATAGTTACTTATCCAGAATCCTAGCTCAAGGTCCTAGAATTTTCCAATTCTGACCTGTCTATGGTTTTCTGCCAATATATGGGGTTCTATAGCTCCAATTTAGGTGATTCCAATTTCATTTAAAAGCTAACATCCAATTCTACATCTTCAATGAAGGACATTTTACCAGATTATGCCTTTAACTAGATCAGATTCTAGTCACAAACTAACAAATCAACACAACCCAGATTTCTTCGATTTTGATGTCCAGCATATAGAATCATTATTTTAATGCATTTCATTCTTTTCCTTAACCATTTTCACTTACAGAATTTATCTTCACACCAACAATCATAAATGAAAATATAATTTACTTAAAATTATGCATCATAAAAGTACAAGTAACAAGGGTTTGTTCATGGGTCTAAACTTTCCAGCACATCATACTTCTTGTGGGATTTTCTACATTGTTATTTTTAACATGCATGCATAACTAGTTTTCAAGGATGCATTCCCCCCCTTCATATTTCTGTTTGGTCGAAGGCTTGTAAGCCTTAACTTCATCTCCTTGTTCTTGTTTTAGTTAAGGACATCATCACACTCTTCATCTCTCTTCCCTTTCGCATCCCTCCTTAAACATACCCAGAAAAATCCTCAAGAACTCAATCTAGGGTCGTGATTTTCTACATATAGCTTACCCAAAATGTTTTCAAATTGTTTTAGGAAGATTGTATGTTTTGAAATTGTTTTAGGAAGGTTGTACCAACTTCCGTCCTTGTTTTCTCTCATGTGTTTGGTGGTGAGGGTTTCTTCATGTTTGTTTTTGAGAGAAAGGGGCTGAAGAGGGGGTGACTCTTCCTCTTCTCTTTTATATTCCCCTCTCTTGTCATCAGCTCCTTTTTTCTAAAAGCTGACTAGTTCTTCTTCTTCTTTGTTTTCATCCCTCATTTATTCATACCTTTTAATCTAGTCCTTTGTTTTTTGTTTTCCCACATTAGGTCCCAAATCTCTCTTCATTTGACTTATACACTATCACACTTCAAGTTAGAGTTTTCTTTTCTTTTTGGTGTAAGCTGCCGACTTTCAAGGGAGAAGAGAAATAGGGTATTTATAGTCTCATTTCTCATTATAACCCTATGAAGGCTAAAAGCCAGCATTATTCATTGTGCTCTATCTTCCCAAGATATTTGCTTCATCCTCCCTAGGAAATCCTTTCAAATCATCAAGGCTTAAATGCCTCTTCCCAAGGAAAGACGAGACATATCTTGATTGATAGTCTCCTAAGACATCTCTTAACCTTTATGTGTGATACACATTAAAGGCTCAGGGGCAATTGATAAGATAGTTGTTTTAGGTCTATCTTTTTCAGACTTAAAAAAGTTTGGAACAAGGTGGGTTTGGCAATATGCCATACCTAAAACACTTGGGTTCAGTCATCAGTTGAACTTAAGGAAATAAGGGTCTGGCAAGACAATAGATATAACATACTTGGGTTCAACCATCCATTAAACCCAATACACTTGGGTTTAGCCATCAACTAAACCCAAGGAAACTTAGGCTTAGTGAGACGTCAAACCCAACATATTTGGATCCACCCATCCACTAATCCCAAGAAAACTTGGGACAAGGTGGGTTTGGCAATATGCCATACCCAAAACACTTGGGTTCAGTCATCAGCTGAACTCAAGGAAATAAGGGTCTGGCAAGACAATAGATATAACATACTTGGGTTCAACCATCCGTTGAACCCAATACACCTGGGTTTAACCATCAACTGAACCCAAGGAAACTTAGACTTGGTGAGATGTCAAACCCAACATACTTGGATTCACCCATCCACTAATCCCAAGAAAACTTGGAACTAGCGGGATGTCAGACCCAATACACTTGGATTCAATAGTCAGTTGAATCTAAGGAAGCATAGGTATGTCAAGATTCTAGACCCAAAATATTTGGGTTTAAATGTTCGTTGAACCTAAGGAAACTTGGTGTTATAGCGCGTAATTTCATTTCATTTCATGATACGATGTTTATTCATAATGACATGAAAATGGGTGGTAATTTGTTTTTATGTCACTACATCCATCGATACTTTTCATAACAATGTTTATAGATCAATCATATAGGTATCATTAAATGATATAGCACAATAATCTTAATAGAAGAGAATACACAACACAATGCATTCATATCATTATATCTTCATACTTACAAGTCCACATCCCTATTTTCGAAAAGTTATCATTACAAGTCTTTTACAAAACTGCTAATTGAAAAATACAGTCATTATATTGTTATACAAAATGCATATCACTTAAACAAATGATTACATAATTTATATCAAACATGTGGAACAAAGTTTTAATGCGTCATAGCTATGTGACGTCCCTGTTACAGTTCAAAAGCAATATAAGAATAAAAGAATGATCTTGAAATATAATAATAATGAACATAAATACATGATTAAAAATTTTACTATTAACTTAGATAAATAAATTCTTATTGTGGACTTCATATGGCACAGTCATTAATGATTTCGTCGTCTGATGTTAATCTTATACGTACATCCCAATCTTTCAACTTGAGGTTTAAAGTCCGAGGTTAACTCCCCCCAGTCTCCCTCAATTCGCAAACTCAAATGCTATTAATCAGATGTAAATCTGACATTCTATTCTGGTTATTCGATATAGGTACTATTAGCAGAAGCTAATCACTTCATCTCATCTCCGTTATCCAATAAAGATACAATTAGCCGAAGCTAATCACATTATTCAATCTTAGTCATCCGTTATATACATTATTAGCTAGAGTTAATCACATTATTCAATCCCTGTCATTCATCATGGATACCATTAGCCGAAGCTAATAATATTAATCAATCCTGTTCATCCGTCGTGGATACCATTAGTCGGAGCTAATCACATTAATCAATCTCGGTCATCCGTCATGGATACCATTAGCCGAAGCTAATCATATTAATCAGTCAACTATATCATGAGTAATCTAAAATAACCATAACTGAGCAGCAACAATATATATATCCACCTACAGAAATTTAATAAAATTAGAAAATTATCAAGAGAACAAACCTTGGTCACAAGCACACATCCACCTACAGAAATCAGAACTGATCATGAAAACGAAACATCAATTTATATTTTGAATATTGATCTCTTCTTAACATTGGTTAGTTAACGGATCCGCCGTATAACTAACCCTAACCATCAAACAACCACAGTGTCCGCACTAGTAATTTAATTCAATGGCAGCCTTAAGAACTAGATAAGTTGATTAA
>Ga0307510_10003418_pt1 | contig 18520 bp, 20 predicted proteins | sample 12_EM_MG_FD_207224 | JGI IMG/M metagenome (GOLD analysis project Ga0307510, IMG submission 207224) | Populus trichocarpa ectomycorrhiza microbial communities from riparian zone in the Pacific Northwest, United States - 12_EM | ecosystem: Host-associated > Plants > Roots > Unclassified | place...
TTGTATTTGATTATAAATATGAAAGATTAGTGTGCTCAAAAATATAAATGAAAATCCATGTATTTTATTGAGATAATTTATAAAATTAATGTGCTATCAGTATAATTATCCAATTATAGTTACAAGGAGCATAGATGAACTCGTTAAATCACAAAAATTAATGACTTAAAAACATAGTCATAAGACATGGTTTGACCCGACATGTAAATCAGGCAACCTGAAACTTTCTTTACGTACAAGTGAATGGAAAAACCATGTTGTTTTTTTTTTTAATACTATTTTAGGATTTTTTATATATTAAAAAATAAATTGATCCAAACTAATCCAACTTAACTCACAACCTCAACCTTAGGCTATGTTGGTCCTTGAGCTGGGTCTTATAAGCTATAACTAAAAGGAGATTTTATCCTACTATTCCTCACAAAATACTATTTAATTGAATAATATTTTTTTTCTCCAATATATATGTATTCAATTGCAATTTCATCTTTTAGTATAAGGTTAATTAGAGATCGAGCTTAATTTTTTTTTAATTTACTTTTAATTAGACTATCCTAGTTTCATGACCCAAACAACGGGTTTAACGGATTAACTCGGTTGACTCAAGTTTTTTTTTATTTTTCTAATTGATTTTTTTTATCAATTTCATCATTAAATATTGGGTTATTTGGGAATTAGGTTTTGTGATTTGTTTCGGTTTGCTTTTTATGAGGTTATCTATATCTCATGACTCGAGTTGATTCAAGTTAATTTTTGTGTCCTCTTTTTAATCAATTCTTCAATATTAATTCCATACTTCAATATTAGGTTTATTAGTTATTGAGCTTCAAAATATTTTTCAATTTACTTTTTACGAGGCTATTCTAATTTCATGACCTAAACTGCAGGTTAGACGAGTTAATTTGATTGACTCGAGTTTTTTTTCCTCTAATTGACTTTTTCTCCCTCAATTTCATCATCTAACATTGGAATAATTGAGAATTAAGCGTTGTTATTTGTTTCAGTTTGATTTCTATGACGTTATCTCCATCTCACAACTAAAGTCGTAAGTTTGACAAGTTAACTCGGGTTGACTCAAGTTATTTTTTATCATGTTATTTTTTTTTAATTTCATCTTTTTATACCGAGTTTATTGATAATTAAGTTTTATAATTTGTTTCAATTTTCTTTCTATTAGGTTATTATGGTCTCATGATCCGGGTCACGATTTTGGTAGGTAAACCAGGTTTACTGGGTTATTTTTTTGGAGTTCTTTTCTTAAAATTGATTATTTTTTCAATTTAATTTTTATTTTTTTATCCTATCTGGAGTGTAGTGAGAGAAAATAATATAGTATAATCTAAAATGGCATGAAGGGATATGGGCTGACAAAAACAACGGCCTGAGTGTTTGGAACAGTAGGTCTTAGAAAGTGAAGTTGTTGGAGAAACAGGAAAGATTATATCAATTGCCAAGCAAAGATTGTTGATCCAGACTCCTTGCAGGCCCGGGGAGCTTTGGGTTAGAGGAGAGACAATGACGAAAGGTAATCAACTAATCATTCGTATTCCCCATGGGATTTGTTTTAGTGTATTAGATATACAAAGCTGTGTTAAGTTAGCCTGTCATGGCGGTGGATGAAATTATGAGAGATCAGGCCTAGTCTGATGATGTTGTTTCACCTTGTTGGCATTAATTGGTGTCATTTTAGCACAGGTTACGTTGGTGATGACGAAGCAACTGCTGCAATTCCGTAAGCAATATCCTGATGAGGAAGCAGGTCAAGTGTCCGTGGCCTTCGCGGCAAGACAGAAAGGAAGCATTAAAGAAGAATAAAAAATCAAGGATTTTATTGCCAGACAGGTTCTCTCTAACTTCTAATCCACGATGATGATACCAGATAAATTAAAACCATGTTTCATAATTATCTTTCTGATCGTTCAAATAATTATGCTGTAAGTGGCACCATACAGGAGATTACAACGAGTGATCATTGAATCATTACCCAGGAATGCAACTGGAAGATTATAAATTTGAATTTTTTTTAGAAGATTCGTATGTGGTTCAGTACTCTGGGCCACTCGCATTTCAATATGCCAAGATCTCTAAGACAACTCAGGCATGCGTTTGAATCAAGATGGTCCAGTATCTTGACCAAGAGAACAAAATAGGCGACCAGAGGGGTGGCTATGTACTGTGAATACTGGGTTACAGATTGACAGACTAAAACCCCCAGACAGATTGATCAAAGAAGCTCTGCAATCTTTTGGGAGAATCATGCATGATAGCGGTGGGATCTGCTTTGGCAAAGAAAGAAGAAAGGCTAACTTCCCATCTTCCTGTTATGGAGCCGAGAAAACAATGCACACTGCCTAGCGCCTAACCCTAAACTAGTTGCTTGAAGATTTCGAGATTAGAGATAGCAATGCTATCAAAGACAAGGAGAAGGCTTCTCTCGACTGCATGAAGGGGAAAGGATACCCTTTTCTTGGCAATCTTGAAAAAAAGACCTGGTCCTAGATTCTACAAGTTCAGATTTTGCCACTGCTCTAAACTTTTGAAGTACACATGATAAAACAACGGGCGTAAATCAAGCATCATTGTGCTAGCAGCACAAAATCTAGAACACTCCAATTGCCTCTAAATCTACATACAAAGAACCAGTGGCGGAGGCAGGGGAGGTTGGCAGGGGCCCTGCGAGGAAATCTTTCCCAGCCTCTCCCTTTGTAAAATATTTAAAATTTTAATTTTTTTTAAAATATTTCTTTTAATTTGCCCCCCTTACTTTTTTCTTCTTGCTCCGCCTCTGCAAAGAACCCTGATGAAATCCTTTAGTACAGATAATTGTGTATTCCTACCATTACCAAGGCCCGAGTATGCAAAGAACTTCCATTTTTAATCGATCAAAGCACATCAAAAATAATTTACACCACACAAACACACTGGTATTCAAACTTTAGATCTTTCTGATTTGTTTTTTCTACGTCATATACTGTATTCATAAAGCTCTAGGTGCTTAGTCTAAATATGAATACCATAGAAATTGCTTCTATGCTTCACATTTTATTGCAGATGCTAGGTGAACAAGCTCTTTGAGAAAGAAAGTGGTATATGCTAGGCAAAGGCAGCAATATCTGACACTTACAATGATTTTAAACCAGGCTAACCTTTTAGATAGAAATGCTATTGGGGATTCCTCGACCTGTTACTCCAGGGCCTGAAGTGGGAACGAGCAGTTCATATGGTGGAACACCTGCACCGCTTCTGTTTTTAAGGCGGGCATCCTTATTTCTCAAGTTTATTATTCCTTCAATCTCCTCTAATCGAGCAGAAAATCTATTGAACAATTCTACTATTTCGTGATCATTGATCCAATGGCTGTGCAGGTGGCTTACCTGACCCAAGTACTCTTCATCTGGGGAGTGAGTCGACAGAGTGTCCTGAGCAGCCATTATTTTGGTGGCTTGAAGTTGAGTTGGCAAAGATGACAGGAAAGTATGCTGAGGGTTTCGGATGAACTTTTCATGATCATGTTCATTTTCTAGCGGGATGAGTTTTCTCATGAGGGTAGGACGACTAGGCACATACCCTCCAAAGGGGTACTGCCCAAAGTTTATAGCAGCATGCTGCCCTGATGCAATCCAGATCATTGTAGTAAGTATGCCAGATACATCTTCTTTGGTATCGAGTTTAGGCCACCATGGTTCGCTCCTCTTGTCAAAATGACCCTTGTTTTTTATCTCATTCCACCAGGCTTGGAGCTCAATATCAGATGTGACAGAGTTAGGCTCAGAGTAGAAGTGATCAACATAAGATTCTACATATTCTTTTATGGCTGACCAAATGAGGAGTCCGTCTGAAGCATAAGGGTAGTCTTCTATCACAAGCCTCACTCCACAAGGCATCGAAGGATCCTCCACTGCCATTCCCCTGAAAATTTCATCACAATTATGATTTTTTTTTTTTTTTCATTTGTTCTACAAGAAGGCTGGCAACAAGAATACAGCAAGTGATGTTTAGAAACAGTTAAGCATTAAAAGCATGAAAAAAGTGGGAGGTCAGGAATGGACCCAACTAACAGTCCAGTCCTGCAATAGCCGCTGCTTCAGACAGGTCAGATCACCAGGAAGTATCTAAAAGCTTGAAAAATAAACAAAGAGTTTAAGAGATTAAAATGCACTCCAGTTCTACCTGCGAACAAGATCTGCTGGCAATGCCTCCATGTCAAACCGCCACATATTCTTGTAGGCTGCAGAGCTAACCTCCATGGCATACTTTCCAGGACTGAAACAGGCCTCAATTATTCCTCCTCCATTTATTAAGCTCTGCCGTGCAAGTGCATTAATTTCTAGTGTATAACGTGTATGGGGATGGAGCAACTTGTAAATGGGGTGCATTGCACTAAGCTGCCTGTGAGTTGCAATTAGATAAGTCTCCATGCAGGCATGAGTCCTCAACCTGAGAATTCAAAAACACCCACAGGTTAGAAACGTGCATGCCTTGCTTTTTTAAATTTCATTGAGTACAATCTTTTCTTTTACCAGTGATTTACTAGTTGATGAACACCAGCATCATTTGAGCAGACATGAGCTTTGGCTAGTTTCCAGATCCAATGTGTCGTGGCATCAGGCCCATGAATGTAAACATGTTTGTTGCAAGGTGAAGAGGGTGATGGGGGAAGTGAAAGCTCAATAACTATTGGCCTTAGAATACCAGCCTGATCATAGAAGAAAACAGTCCTTGATGCATAAGCTTTTCTTCCTGGCAAGGAGTTCATCTTCTCGATAAATGGCAAAAGCATATCATGGTAATCGAGGATAAATAACCTTTTCTCTTCAATTGCCTGTGTCATCAAGTATCAGAAACCAGCGTAAGAGGAATCCAGTTCTTCAGCACAAACTGATTTCATTTATTTTTTTCATGTTGTGGATTTTTTGCTTTGTAATTCATCTAGCCATGAAAAATTAAGAGGTAATAGAACCAGCTAATGTTACAGACTACTTTGATTAAAAGTCAAAGATTGCTTTTCTTGTTAAGTCCAATCAGTATGAAAATCTAGGCAAACTACAACCTTGAGAATGTCTTTCCACATAAGCCAAACAAGATACTGGGAATGTAAGGCGATTGATAAAGGGCGTATGATTTGCCCAATCACCAATATTAAATTTCCAGCAATGTAGCCCATATACAAAAAGGTGTGTGACAATATAGGATGCGAAACAGGATCAGCATTTCAACCAGAAAAACAATATGAAAATCGAAGGCACGAATCACCAAATGTATATTTGTTTTTTCCAGATTTAGAACAACGGAAGCAGGCTTCTGTAAATGTAGCATGAAAGCAACAGATTATGCATGATGCAGATACCTTCTCTACACTCATTCCATGAAGTTCATGCTCAATTAATTCCTCAGTGATTGCTGATTCTGGAGGGCCATACACAGCAGGATCTAGTTTGCTGAGAATCGGAAATTCCTGTAAAATTGAAGTAGCTTACAGACTAAGGGGTGTGGTAAAAAAGCTACAACCTGTAAATAGCGACAAGTTGAGTAAGATTCGAAATACTACCTTTAAAATCTCAATGTTCACTGGATTCACCCCAGCCAAAGTCTGGCGAGCAAACTCACTATCACGCAACCATGCAAATCTATCCCCTAGGCAGATATAACAGAGACAAGGTGAAAAAGAGAAAGATAGTATAGAAAAGCCATGCAGGAAAGATGGAGGAAGGGAAAGAGTACTTACGCTTTATAACAGCTGGAATATCATATATCAGCAACCTTTCACTCACACTAAGAACCCGCTTCATAAAATTTCCCAAAAAGGGATTCTGGACTATTTCACTTAGCTCCTCAGTTTTCAAAATAAAACCATCATTATATAGCTTATCAATATCAGAGAAGCACGTGAAGGGAATGTCTGAACTTGACAGTGTAGCAGCAATAGCTGGAATAAGATTGTGAAGCAGAGCTTTCAACCTTCCAGTAGAGAAAGTGTTCCGCTTGATCTCCTCGAAAGTTTCATCCCTAGGTACATATACTGGATGTGGCTTTTCGATTCTAGTTTCACATTTTGGATCTAAATGAAATCACTCAAGGCAATGCATAACTAATCAGAATAGTATTGAAAGAATGTCAGGAAGTAGTTCAAATAAATTCTCAGGAGAACACGATACCTTTCTTGGTTGGAGGTCTACCAGTTCTACAGCGCCTAGGATAAGGCCACTTTTCACCGCCCAGGACCGGTCTAGCAAGTTCGTCATCCTTGTCAGGATTACCTAAATCGTTATAAAGAGCATAATCATAAATTCTATCATGAGGCTTTCTCTCGCCTTTTCCATTACCACGGAGACTGAGCAAGTCTTCGCGCCTTAGATCTTTAATACCAGGTGGTGTTCGAGATGGTAGATATGCCTGTGTACAACATGTGCCCATCGCATAAGCAAAATGAAACACAAAAGCTTGGTAAAGAAAACAAAACAAAGAAATCCCTAGTAAACAACGCTCACTCGATTTCTGAAGATAATTCTGCTATCAGGATTATCTTTGCTCGAATGAATCCACGTATTTGCAGGGAAGAAAATGGGGCCTGCATCAAAACCATGAACTACAATCTCCATCAAGTAGAACTCCTTGCCATGAAGATTGGTAACAAGCACTGCCCCAGGATTCCCGAAATCGAAGGGAACAGTGAAATCAGCTGCGTATTCAATAATATGCTCATTATTTGATGGCTTTGGTATCCAGCCCCTCACAGAAGCCTGTACACTCTTCCCTGAATTGGTTTCTACAAGAACAACAGAGCAGAGAAACTTATTTGGTTACTGATGCAGGTTTTAGCATGCAAATAATGTTAAAAAAAAAATCATTGAAAAATTCTTCTAAGCAATGGAATATGCTCTACTGATTACCAGGGTCAATCTCCTCACTGACAAGTTGAATCAGGATCCCTTTACCAATCCCATTAACAAAGTATTCCCATTGATCTTCAATCTTTTCATTGATCTTCTCTTTAATCTTCTTCCTTATAGTGATCACTGCCCTCACATCTATCCCTCCTTTTCCTAATTTATCACTAGAACTCGAGAACACTATCTCATCGACTTCTTTATTACTAGCTTCCTTACTAGAAGGCTCCAAAGCCTTGTCATCACTGCTTATCACTGCTCGGATTGACCCGGGCGTACAACTAACCTTTGATCCAGATGGAACTCGGGTTTTCCAGAAAAAACCATCTTTCCAGGCTCTGGATGTCGCCGGAGATAGTCGGAAAGTGAGCTCTGACTTGAAAGGAGAATATACTCGTTTCATTGCATACATGGTGATGAAAAGAAAGTTGACAACTTGTCAAGGTAAAAATGAGGCTGCTGGCAGAATCAATGGAGTTTCCCTGCCCAAGACAGTGAGAGAAGAGTTTGCAGCTTGTGAAAACTGCGTGGACTGAGTTTTAAGTCTCTGAGTGAGAGAGACAGTCGATAATGGTGATTGTGATCTCTTTCTGTGTTTTCTGTAGTTCTTACCATGCTTACTTTAATGATGTTTGACAAGTTCAGCTGCACAATCTCAGTTAATGGAGCGTGGAAACACGTGCCAATGAGGTAGCTGGGGCTGCACAAGAGCTACGTTTCAATGAACTGTGGGGGTTCCAAAGCAGAGCAAATATCACACCAATAAAAAGAGGAGGTTTCGAGAAAAAAATGGAAGATGAAGAAATCCTTTGTAAATTATAATAAACAGTACAGAAGCTGTCTGGACGTCTATAGCCGTTTGATCCAAAAATAAAAACAAAAATTCTATAATGAACGCAACAAAGACAATTTTATATTCTTCCCGTGACACTTATCTTCTCTCGTTTGATCTTACTCCTTTTTCCTTTGAAATTTTTGCCCCCTCGAAGCCAATTCTCCTGGAAGAAAGCTTCCGACTTCATGACTATAATGCACGCTTAATAAAAGATAAGGGTGGGTTCTACCACGAGTTCGACAACCATGATCCATCTTTGTCCTGGTTTCGACAAAATAAAATTTATTTATTTTAACCTATTTGCTTGATAGTCTAGACTAGACTTGATCATAGTGGATGAATAGAGTTTGTAATCGCTTCATATTATACCATTTTCTTAGAATCTTAATGTATAAATATATTAATAGTAAAATTAGAAAATGGTTGCTGAGTTAGTAAAGTAAATAGGGGTTAAGAGGTATATTTTTTTATATAATCTTTGGAATGATTTTTTTTTTCCTACTAATATTGATATTCACGTATTGTATAGTGTAAATCTTGTTTTAAAAACCTTATTCAAGGTATAGAAATCTGGTTCGGTGCACGTAAGCTCGCCCGATATAAGCAGTTAATTCTAACTCTCTAATTAAAAATGAATTAGTTATTATTGAGTTAGAATTAAATATATTAATCTCAATTAATCTGGATCGATCTAAAATATTATTATTTGGTTTTTATTTTCAATGACCCTTAAAAAAAGAAAGCACATGGAAATCAATATGAGAATAATTATTTTTAATTAAATACGAGATAAACTTAATTTCGATATACAAAATTCATCCAAAAGGATAAAACCATAAAAAAATGTGTGGATTTATTGTTCGTTGTAAAACATAGTTTTAAATATTTCACCATACCTAAATTATCATTTTATCCTACACATGGTCATAGAATTAAAAATAAAAAATGCATTGATTAATTGTGATGGCTAAAATACTTAAAAAAAGAACGAATTAATTTCTTAAAAAAAAAAATAGATTTCTATGGGGTTAAAAAAAGTACAAGGTAATTCCAATCTTAGAAGGATCGAGCCTGCAGCATATCATCAGGGCTACCTTTCTTTTATTTTCTCCATAAAAAATATCTGGGACATCTGCCCAGAATCCTCTATGTCAAAAGTGAGCCCAACAGGAACAGAATTAGGTTTCGCTATAAGCGCAAAAGGCAGAAAACAGTTGGCCCAAATTTGCAATAAGAAAAACAAGTGATCATCCTATACCCATATAAGATAAACGTCAGGATCAACATTTCTGCCAATTTGATCACGGTGTTTTAAATTTGTAAAGATGGCTAAAATAGAAAATAATTACGTGAAAGGGGAACTGTGGTGGCAGCGGGGCATGTAAGAACCTCACCATCTGCAGTTACAGTGTATGTTTCTGGATCCACTGTAATATCTGGAAGGGCATCATTGAGTTTCATGTCGAGTTTGGTGAGTTTCCTAACACCACCCACAGCTTCCACTCTCTTGTCGAGTTCGTACTCTGCCTTGATCCCATTGTCTGCAGCTTCCTGTGCACAAGGAATAAAAGAAAAAAGATTCATATATATATATGTATATATAAAGCAACATCATGTACACAAGCATATGGGAGAGAAAAAGAGGGAACCGTGCCTTGCTGACAAAAGCAATGGAGTGAGTGCTCCCAGCCTTACCAAATGCTCCAAACATTGGCCTTGAAATCACCTGCAACAAAAATGTTACATTTTGCTCTTTGATCTATATGCATCTTTGAAAACTCAACTTGGATTTTCAGACCATATAAACATGTGAAATACTGAGCCAGGTAATAATCCTCCTAATGGTTTTTTTTTCTTTTCATTACACCTGTTTAAAATTGCCAAACGCTAGTTTGAAGTTGTCACTAAAGAGATGCATGATTAACCAAAAAAACGAGATTCCCAAATGTTCATAAATTTCATAGCACAAGTATAAAATTCACATGGCTGTCACATTAGCAAAGTGATAATTAGTCATATGATGCATCTTACTTTTGTACTAATGGTATCAAATCTTACAGGTTCAGGTGTAGGGATGCTTGCATTTGCATCCCCCATGTTAGCCCATGCAATAGCACCACCTTTAATCACCATTTCTGGTTTTGCCCCAAAGAAAGACGGCTTCCATAAAACAAGATCAGCTAACTTCCCTACCTGCAGGAACATATATTACTAATGGAAGGCAAGGGAGATTCCAAAATTAATTGATTCCATTCCACCATGATGTCCAGTTGACAGATTAAACAGAAATTGATAATGTTTGTCATGTACAAACTGAACTATTGCAATTAACTGTTTCTCAATCCTTGGAAGAATTTGTGCGTGATAACTTTTGGCCTGTGGAGGTTTAGACTAGCATACCTCAACTGAACCAACAAACTTAGCAAGCCCGTTAGCTATTGCAGGGTTTATTGTGTACTTTGCAATGTATCTTCTGATGCGAAAGTTGTCATTGTCTGATCCACCAGGCCCAATCAATCCCCTTTGTGATTTCATCTTGTGAGCAGTTTGCCATGTTCTACTTATGACCTGACAAGACAGAATGGGACTAAATTTCAACCTCAGCTTGCACAGTTATTAAGGATGCAGAGCCATAATTTAGGAATACAAACAAGAAATATGCTACCTGCTAGTGTGTCAGAGGTTAAAGAAACAACAGCTTTGAAAAATTCAATGGATAGTGCAGTTGAGGAATTGCAAATTGATCACTAGTATAGCAAGCACATCCATAGCCAGATCAAAGAAGAAGAAGAAAAACAAAGACTTGTGATTCTCCCACATGAGCATATCTGATGCAAAAATAGCTAGCATGAAAACTGGACTTTTGTGTTCCATTTTTGGAAGCCTTGTAAATTATCTAAAGAATATATATTTTGTTAGTGATTCATTATAAGATGTCGTGTCAGTAGCTTATTGCGTAATGAGTCCAATTTTAACCCAACAATATTGTAGCAAATCAAGATAGCAGATAAGGTCCATGCCACAGTAGGATGTTACTGTAGCCATCAACTTTTAAAGGTATTTTGTCCTTTTAGTTTATTTCAACATGCTGGGTTTACTGGCACGATAGTTTATAGCTAGATAATTTTGTCAGGAAGCCATGCATGCCAATTCTTTTTATTTTTCTTCTTTCTATGCACATATCATTCTGACTACAAATTTTCATTATCCTTAATTCTATCACAACTAAACCTAGTCAATATCCAGGTATGCCTGTGTTGTGTAAAAAACCATATCTGTCAAAATGCTAGAGTAGGTTTCCTTTAAGCTTGCAAAGCCCATATGATCAAGTCAAGCTAGCAATGGCAAGGAAACAATAATGGTTGTCAAAGAAAGATATGAAGCAGAATGATTGAAAAAAAAAAGTGCTCATTAATCAAAACAAGAAATTGATGAACCTCTCCAATGCGGCCCATGGCCTGTGAATCGGAAGATATAATGCTAATCGCTCCCATATCATGTAATATGTCTTCTGCAGCAATTGTTTCAGCCCTTATTCTTGATTCGGCAAAAGCTACATCTTCTGGAATGTTTTTATCAAGGTGATGGCAGACCATCTGCATCATCCAATACAAAATGAGAACGAAACACCTGTATAGATTCTACATGCTTAGATTCAGCATCCCATCATACCAGCATATCTAGATGCTCATCTATAGTATTGGAAGTATATGGCCGTGTGGGGTTCGTTGATGAGGGCAGGACATTTTTTACACCACATACTTTGATAATATCTGGAGCATGACCACCACCTGCACCTTCACTGTCCAAAAATAATCAAAATAAACATCAAAGAGCAGAAAGTGGAATAATTAATAAAAGGGTAAAAGTTCACATGAATATTGTACTCAGAGGTAAAACAGTTATAATAGGCTAGTAATACTTTAGTAAGTGGAAAAAGCTATTTGATCACAACTTGAGGTTCATGAAGAACAGAGACAAAAAAGTAAGAGATTGAAAACATGCAAAGAAAGAGATATTAGGTGCTACCATGAAAAGGAAAAAGTACTGCAACTGCAGTTAATGTGATGCCAATAGCTAAGTATTCAAAAGCAAAGATGTTAAGTACATCATCAGAGAGGTAGAGATCTCTGACCATGGTTAATGTCATACCATTAACAGGATTTAAGTGAATACGGGACAGCCACCAAGAACTTCGCTAATCAAGATCTTTTTAGTTCACGTCTCGTTAGAAAACTACCGTCATTAGTTGACAGGAAAGGACATCACAGAAAATAGATACAACTGTTTTCCTTTTTTTGTTCCTTTAGAAATTGTTATTTAAGTCACACTAGAACCTGTAAATTGAAAAATAATCAGAGATTCAATATCTACCTATGATAAGTATGGATAGTTCTTCCTTTAAATGCAGCAATAGTATCTTCCACGAATCCAGATTCATTCAAGGTATCAGTATGGATATTGGCCTGCCAAAATGCAATATAAAAAAAGAATTCTGGTTTAAATACATAACACATGAGAGTTTCCCTGATTTTTCCTTTCAAGAAAGTGACCTGAACGTCATATTCATCTGCAACAGTCAAACAATTGTCTATTGCAGCAGGAGTAGTTCCCCAGTCCTCGTGAAGCTTCAGTCCCATTGCTCCAGCCCTGATGATTTTATGTAGCTCCTCAGGTTTGGCAGCATTACCCTAAATTAAATAAATGTGATCACTGGAAGCAGAAAAATAGGTAACAGTCTTTTCAGGGATCGCAACAATTTTTCATACTACTAGGGAAGTTGTAAAATGAGATTCCTATCCTTCAGATGTGTTCAATACAGAGAAGAAAATATGGAGGTAAAAAAGAATAAAAAATCTGAACATACTTTTCCAGTGAAGCCAAAGTTTAGAGGCAGGTCATCAGTAGACTGCAGCATTAATTTCATATGTGAAGGAGCAGGAGTACATGTCGTTGCACGTGTCCCATCAGCAGGTCCTGTTCCACCTCCCACAAGTGTTGTAATGCCTACATATATTTTGAAGTTGTGGAATGAGATATCTATTATATGTACCCCGAGGATGTTCATTTCAGTTTTCATCATCTAATGCAATACAGGTTTACTCAAGTTATTCAGAGAAAAAGATGACAAATAAGATTTCTAGATATCAACAGTCCAGATGTTCATTTTAAGCTAGAATACAGAAAATGTGTGCAAGATAATTTTCAAAAATGATCCTGAATATGCTTTTATTTGAACCTACATCCATGAATCTACTTGTCCACCATAGCATATTTTCTTAATTTATATTTTCCAAATAGAGAAGACAGGAATAGCAGGGAGTAAACAGGGAATTTTCATGTTTAGGTTCAAGGATATAACCAACTCCTCAGACCATCTCAAGGCTCATATTCCCACAGTTGCACTTGCATCTGGCATTGGGTAGCCTAACACTTTTATCATGGCACCCGAGGATGACTGGGAGCAATCACAGGAGCTTTCTAAAATGCCAGGCATAATATAAATGCAATAATGTTTACTGATGCACAGGAAGGCACATGCTTAAGTGGAAATCCAGTAAATAACATGATTATTAATTATTTTCTATCCTATCTCGTCTACACAAGAATATAATGTGTTGTGTGTGTTACACGTGCAGTTTCCTGCTGAAGTATTTCTCGTTATATAGCTCACCACTTGATATCGCCTCAAATGCGAGTTGAGGGCATATGAAGTGCACATGACAGTCTATGCCCCCTGCAGTTACAATCATTCCTTCCCCCGCAATAACCTCGGTGTTAACCTAATTGTAAATAACCCCAGTGTTAAACCAATTATAAGAGACAAATAAGAAACAGGTGGAGCAAATGAGTCATTGACATGGCTGATATCAGGAATTCTGATTATCTTTGACATCACAAGATGGAGCTTACCCCAATGGTCATATCAGAGGGAACATTCATGACATCTGGATTTCCTGATTTTCCAATAGCATGAATAAGATAATCCTTAATACCAATATCTGCCTTGTAAATTCCACTATAATCAATGACCACAGCATTTGTTATAACGGTATCAAGTGAGTCAGCTGGTTGATGTCCGCATGACTGACCCATTCCATCCCTTATAACTTTTCCACCTCCAAAGACACATTCATCACCATAAAAAGCAAAATCTCTTTCAATTTCAGCATACAGGTTGGTATCACCAAGACGAATTTTGTCACCAGCAGTAGGGCCATACATGTTAGCATAAGCCTCGCGAGAAATTGTATTGTTGAATGCAGAACCTTCTCCAATTACACCTTCACTGCAAAAAAGTCAGGCATCTTCACTATCTCTAATCAGTGTGGCTGACTAGGGTAATCAATAAATCCATTTGACAACACAGAATGGAAGCAACAAGCAGCTGAATTGCTAGGCAAGAAATTCTAAACCTAGCATTTTCTTCTTCTCGATTCCCAAATTCTCTCCTCCTTATGTTTCCCATGATATTGGTCCAGTTTTCATGATCAACAGGCCCATCAATAATGCCATTTCCACCTTTGATCACCTGTTTACCTCCAATGCTTACAAGCACTACACTTTTACTTTCCCCTGGCTGGCAAAGTAGAAAAACCTTTAGTACATCACAGAAAATGCAACGACAGGATTGATTTCGAAATAGATAAGACTACAGTAGATGATACCAAGTTAGGAAACAACTTTATACCACAAGATTTCAACCAAAACAAGAGATAGAGAGAGGTTATTTTAACTTCTCTCCTAATACCCTGGGATATCTCTTAATATCAACTTGCTCCTTGGAATAATAATCTACAAGTATGCTATCAAAATCTTTACTATCTTGTCATATTTTATGCCAGGAACTTTCAATTGCTGGATGGGTTCTCCTAATCATGCATCATTTAACTCCTACCCACAATTTTCAACACATTAACATTTCAAATCACCATGCAGAGAATACTTTGAAGTTGAGTAATTTACCAGCAGTCCAGCACCCAAGATTTCTTAGCATTCAAGAATATGCCACATTTTACAATTTCTGTAAGAAAACTAAATGTAACAGGAAGATATATAGAAAAATGCTTTCACTGAAATTAAATAACTGAAGCAAGAAAAGGTGATAAATTCAGTAAGAGTTACAAATTTCAACCTCAAATCGTATGGCTGTCCCAGCTGGGATGTTCAAGCGCATGCCATGTGCTTTTCTTCGATCAAAAAGTAAACTCCGATTTGTCTCGATAAAATGATAGTGGCTGCCTACCTGAAACAATGGTGTATCATTGACAAACATAATAATGAAAAGACATCAACGCAGTTGCTTAATTTATTGTCACACAGAGGCTGGGCATCCTGGGAAGAGACGACTGTAATAGCACATAGCAAGAGCACCTGAATTGGCCTGTCTCCAGTGTTAATGACTTTGAGGGTTACTGCTTTCCTTCCAGAATTAATTATGACATTCCCGTCTCCAAAGATTATTGCACCAGGAATTTCATTATCTTCTATTGCAGGAAATTTGTCGAGAGAAGGAACTGCAGAATAATTTCCCTCCATCAAGTTAATTAGAAACTAAATTGCATACAAGTTTGTACAAACTAGCCTTCACGTAATACCACACTAGTGTGCACGGAAAGCTAGGATCATAACAGAGCATTTCAAGTACAAACTACATCATGGAAGATTGAAGAGTGTAAAATGCAGGGATGATGAGAAGCGGGATATGCAGGTGAAATTTTCTGTCAAGTTAAAAATAATTTGATTCTAAGTTCTCTAATGCACCAACCAACCCGAGACCATAATGCAATAGTACCTATCTTCTCATATTTCCCAAGTCACTCCTCAAATATGCACAATGATCTTCTCAAGAAAAAAACTTGTGGCTTTAGAACATGGAACGAGAATAATTTTTTATAACCAGTTTCTTACAAGATAAATAAAAAAAAGTAAAAAGGAAAAAATGCATTGTAAATAAAACAAATAAAAAATAAACAGAGAGAAGACAACAACATACTGTGAACATTTATCAGCGAGCAACAACAGAAACATTAAGGGTACAAATACTTTCATTCAGAAAAAATCTTGGGTTTTGTATAATGCTTATTTTGAAGTTGAACCTTCATTAAGTATAAAGGTAAAACAGAGCAGCTTCACTAGAAGCTCCGATTCTCAGATCAGGTTCATTAATAAAGTATTTCAAACAATGGGACATCCCCAAGGTAAGCCCTTACCTGGAAGAAAAGAACCCTGTAAAGCTAGCTCCAGATTCCCATTTTCACTAGCAATCGCATTATGTACAGTGATTAACTTGGTCCCGTCAGGAAATGTCCCTTCAACCTACAGTTAGTTTTACTTAATAAGGTAGTTTATGGAAGATTATGATGAATAATCAAGTTGATAAGTTTGATAAAAGATCTGACACCATATATTCTGGCATCATCTTTTCATCAAGTAGACATCAATACATAAGCAGAATATCTGCCAGGTTTCCACTTTCAAACTACAGTACACAGTATTTTTTATACCCTTGATCCTCTTATCCCTTTCCTGTTTGTTTGTGCTGATGCATCACTCATACTCATACTTGCAAACAAGAAACAGTAAATCCTCATCTTCTTTCATAATTCATTGAGGCACAAAGTAGCTATCCGCATTAGAGAATTTGGATTGATGTATAGTGTGATAACTGATAAAGTTCATAAAGCATGACTTCAAAGCTGTTTATAACTTAATGAAGCTTCTTAATACCTGTACAGTATCGAGAAGATGTGGAACTGCTGGAAGAACTTGTCTCCTGTTATTAAAGATAGACAAATCAGACCCTATAAATTAACAAATTCCAATACACAGATTCAATATTAATTAATAAAAAAAACAGCATCTCAACAGAAAGCCAAATTACAAATAAACTCAGAAAACAAACAAGATCTCATAAAAAGTTCCACTCCACGGCTCATTAGTGAGAATCACAGGTAACTAACTGCTATGGAGAAATCCTATATGTCTACTAATATTACAGACAGGAGGAGCATGTGTCTTAACGAGACATCTCATCTGCAACTCCATCAAAGAAATATTAACTAACTAGAACAAATATTAATTAAGATAATTATCATTATCATTATCATACCTACCTTCCAAGTATCTGTTTCCCAATGTCCATCAATTCAGCTACACTCTTGTCACCATCGCGAACAAATTCCAAAATCTATAAAGAAGAAAACCATAGGCGTTAGGCACCTCTATTTTTCTTATAAATTATAGCAAATAAATGAATTCAAAATATAAATAACACTATTTTTTTATTAAATAAAGGGGGGGGGGGGACGGGTGTTAAAATTATTCTCCATTCATAAAAACGTAGAATCAGTGCTATTGTGCTAGAACTGGACACAAAAAGAAAAGGAAGAAAGGTAAATTACCTGAGAGGCAATAAGAGCGACGGCCTCGGTATAATTAAGCTTGCGGCCTCGAGCAAGGCGTTTCTGTGCGAGAAATCCAGCATTGTGGAGTCCTAGCTTATCCACCTCTCTTGGTGTCAGTTTCATTTCTCCCTCTTAATATTTTTATCAAAATTCCAAGTCAGTCCAATCCAATCTCACAAAAAAAAAATTTATTTCAGAGTGAAAATCAGGGAAGCTAATATAGATCGAGAGAGAAGAGACCTTCTTTCTTGCTTTCTTTCTTATCGGCTGGGAGTGGGAATCGTTGCTGTGAAGATGATGAAAGATACAGAAAGGATGAGGGAGTTTTGTGGAGTGACGAACTCCTGCTGCTAAGTGTATGCGCTGTACCTTGCCATGCTTTACGTTGAAAATGGTGTTTGTCGCTTCTCGCTTGAATCCCGCGAGACTTTTTTATTGGAATGTACAGTAATTACTCGTTACGTATTTTCCTTTCATTTGTGATAAAAAAAAATTGTTTTTAAAATAATTTTTATAAAAAATATTTATCAATTAACATTAATATTGTTTTTTAAAGTGTTTTTATTTAAATATAAATTAAAATAATATTTTTTTATTTTATAAATTTTATTTTTTATCTTATCACATTAAAACAATTTAAAAACAATTTAAAACAATCAAATTTAAAAAAAAAAAACACCATGTAAACATGTATATCCTTAATATATTCAAAATTGTACTATATGAAAAAAAATGGATTTAAGACTAATTATATTGTGACTTGCTAATTACGAGTCTAATTTTATTTTCCAAAATGAAATTCTTCTCTTATTTTTGCAAATTTATATTAAGAAGAATTAGTTTTTAAAAATAACTATCAATTTTATACATTCTTTTAACCCATTTTTTAGGTAAAATATTTTTATTTAAAAAAACTTGTTTTAGATTTTTTTTATTAACAATAATGTTCGAGTTAACTTATGTATATCTCGACTAATCCCACAAACCATAAAGTTAATGATCATATAAGTTTTTAGTGGTTTTAAGATTTGTGAGACTCGATCTAATGATTTTTAAAAAGCAAACCTAGAATTTTACTAATTAATTTATATCCCTTAATTTTTTTTATTTTTTATTTTTCTGATTTCGACATCAATGGACGTCCTCCTAGTTGTTTTATTAAGCAAGTTGGTATGGCATGACGAGATCCGTTGTTATTTTCAATCCTTATCACCAAGCATGCTTGGAAAAATAATTAGGTTAGGGAAAATATTTTAATCGGCCCTGGATCCCCTGATTAAAGTAGCACGATAACACAGGCAAGGAAGCTTAAAACGGCCAATTGCCAAGCTCCACCGCCAGATCCACCACAATTTGTACAGATGTCTTTTAACGTTTACGCATGTACAGGG
>Ga0307510_10003419_pt1 | contig 18519 bp, 20 predicted proteins | sample 12_EM_MG_FD_207224 | JGI IMG/M metagenome (GOLD analysis project Ga0307510, IMG submission 207224) | Populus trichocarpa ectomycorrhiza microbial communities from riparian zone in the Pacific Northwest, United States - 12_EM | ecosystem: Host-associated > Plants > Roots > Unclassified | place...
CGAGCCGGCGCACATGCGTGAGCACGCGTTCGATGTGCTCCTGCACGTCGCGCGTGCGCACCCGCAACAGCTCGCGTTCGCGCAGCACGGCGGCGTCGGTGGCGGGCGGCAGTTCGTCCTGCGCGTCTATCCATTCGGTGATCGCGGCGCGCTGGTCTTCGCAGGTTTCTTCGAGCAGGTGCAGGTTGTTGCGCGAGTCGAGCAGCGACTTCCAGCCGCCCGCGCCCGGGCTGAACAGGTCGCGCTGCAGCTGGTCGAGCTGCTTGGTCAACAGGCGGCGCAGATCGAGGTAGCTGTCGACGATGAAGTTGACCATGCGCAGCGCGAGATCGGCCGGGCTCGGCGGCACGCGCGTGCCACTGCGCGAATCGCTGCCCGAGCCTTGCTGCTGCTGCAGGCGCGTCGCGAAGAACTCGCGCACCAGGCAGTCGGCGGGATGCACCGTGAGCAGAACGCGGTCGAACACCGCGAAGCCGACCGGGCTGGTGTCGACGCGCGTCATCGTCGCGCCCGCGGCGTCGCTGCTGGCGACGAGGCGGCGGAACACCAGCAGGTCATACCACGAGGTGTAGTCGAAGTGCGAAGGCAACTGGTCGTTCAGCAGATCGGACACATGCAGATCGACGAGCTGCCCGCCGGTCCAGCGCTGCAGCGCGCCCTGCACGTCGACATGCTGGAGCTCGAACTCGGCGCGCGCGATGCCGATCCAGAGGTAGCCGTTGTCGGGAGCCGACGCCGGCAGGTCCTGCAGCTCGGTGAACTGATCGCCCTGGACGTGGAAGACGCGCATCGGCTCAGGCGGCCTTCAGCAGCCGTGCGGCCTCGAGCGCGAAGTAGGTCAGCACGCCATCGGCGCCGGCGCGCTTGAAGGCGAGCAGGCTTTCCATCATCACCGCGTCGTGCGCGAGCCAGCCGTTCTGCGCCGCCGCCTTCAGCATCGCGTACTCGCCGCTGACCTGATAGGCGAAGGTCGGCACGCGGAACTCGTCCTTCACGCGGCGCACGATGTCGAGGTAGGGCATGCCGGGCTTGACCATCACCATGTCGGCGCCCTCGGCCAGATCGAGCGCCACTTCGCGCAACGCTTCGTCGCTGTTGCCCGGGTCCATCTGGTAGACCTTCTTGTCGGCCTTGCCCAGATTGCCGGCCGAGCCGACCGCGTCGCGAAACGGGCCGTAGAAGGCGCTCGCGTACTTGGCGCTGTAGGCCATGATGCGGGTGTGAATGAGGCCCTTGGCTTCGAGCGCGCTTCGGATCGCGCCGATGCGGCCGTCCATCATGTCGCTGGGCGCGACGATGTCGACACCGGCTTCGGCCTGGGTCAGCGCCTGCTGCGTGAGCACCGCGACGGTCGCGTCGTTCAGGATGTAGCCGCTCGCGTCGAGCAGGCCGTCCTGGCCGTGGCTGGTGAAGGGGTCGAGCGCGACATCGGTCATCACGCCCAGGCCGGGGAAGCGGTCCTTCAGCGCGCGCACGATCGTCGGAATCAGGCCGTCGGGGTTCAGCGCCTCGCGGCCGTCTTCGGTCTTCAGCGACGCATCGATCACCGGGAACAGCGCCATCACCGGGATGCCGAGCCGCACGCATTCGTCGGCCACCGGCAGCAGACGGTCCAGCGTCATGCGCTGCACGCCCGGCATCGAGGCCACGTCCTGCGTGATGCCCTGGCCGGCGAGCACGAACACCGGCAGGATCAGATCGGACGCCAGCAGCGCGTGCTCGCGAACCAGCGCGCGGGTGAAGGCATCGCGGCGCAGGCGGCGCGGGCGGCTGGCGGGGAAGGGTGGTGGCGTCTGCATGTGCGGATTGTTGCAGCGATGGATGCGGTCGGCATCGTGCGCGAACTTTGCAAAAGTTTGCGTATAACGCGGCTTTTTCGCCGTGTCATGCACATGTAGCAAAACGCACAGCTTCTGCTAAAGTAGGGATTGAATGATAGCCGCAAGGCTGTCATTCCCTGCTTTTCCTCCCTGAGCAGGTGCCCGACCGTGATGACAGCGTGAAGGCATTTCAAGCCCCGGCATCAAACCCGGGGCTTTTTCTATGGAGCCCCTGGCCCATGGGTACGCGGCTGGTCCCCCGAGGGGACGCGGGCCGGCTTGGGGCGGCCCGGCGCTGGGTCCGGCGCTTGGCGATTGCGCGTCGTGGGCTCGCGTGGGTGCGAGGCACCCATAATCCGCCGATGCTCTGGATCAAAGCCCTTCACATCATCTTCGTCGTCAGCTGGTTCGCTGGCCTGTTCTATCTGCCGCGCCTGTTCGTCAATCTCGCCTCGGTGCCGGCGGACAGCCACGCCGAGCGCGAACGGCTGCTGATGATGGCGCGCAAGCTCTACCGCTTCAGCAGCCTGCTGATGGTGCCGGCGCTCGGCTTCGGGTTGTGGCTCTGGCTGGGCTACGGCTTCTCGGGCGGCTGGCTGCATGCCAAGCTGTTCCTCGTGGTGCTGGTGATCGGCTATCACCACGCGTGCCGCTCGCTGCTGCGCAAGTTCGAGCAGTTCAGCAACCAGCGCACGGAGCGCTGGTTCCGCATCTTCAACGAGTCCGCCGTGCTGCTGCTCGCCGCCATCGTCGTGCTGGTGGTCGTGAAGCCGTTCTGAACGGCCCGGGTCCTCGCATGACGCGCCACCGCAGCTCCGCCGCGCCGCTGGCCTGGCTGTACGTGGCGCTGATCGCGTATGCGAGCCTGTATCCGTTCTCGGGCTGGCGGCTGCCGGGCGTGTCGCCGCTGGCCTTTTTGATGCTGCCGTGGCCGCATTGGTGGACCTGGTTCGACCTCGTCATCAACCTGCTCGGCTACATCCCGCTCGGCGCGCTGGTGTTCGGCGCGCTGGTGCGCAGCGGCACTGCGGTGCGCCCGGCCTTCTGGATCACGCTCGTGCTCGGCACGACGATCTCGTTCGCGATGGAGTTCCTGCAGAACTACCTGCCGCAGCGCGTGTCGTCCAACGTCGACCTGGGTGTGAACGCGCTTGGCGCGCTGGTCGGCGCAGCGATCGCGTGGCGGGTCCATGTGCGCGGCGGCGTCGAGAAGTGGCAGGTCGCGCGCGACCGCTGGTTCATCGCGCGCAGTGCCGGCGGCCTGGCGCTGCTGCTGCTGTGGCCGATCGGCCTGCTGTTCCCGCTGCCGGTGCCGCTGGCGCAGGGGCAGGTCCTTGCGCGCGTCCAGGAGCTCGTCGCGCAGTCGGTCGATGGCACGCCGATCGCGCCGTGGTTCGAGGGCTGGGCCGACGCCGATCTGGACCGCATGGCGCTGTCGCCCGGCGGCGAATTCACGTTGATCGCGCTCGGGCTGCTGGCGCCTTGCATGATCGCGTTCTCGATCGCGCGGCCGGGCTGGCGGCGCATCGTGCTGGTGCTGGGCGCGGCGGCGCTCGGCTGCCTGGCCACCACCTTGTCGACTGCGCTCAACTTCAATCCGCAGCACATGCTCGCGTGGAGCACGCCGCAGGCGCTGGGCGCGCTGTCGGTCGGCGTGGTGCTGGCGGCGCTGCTCAGCATCGCGCCGGGCAAGGCCTCGGCCGGCATCGGCCTGATCGTGCTGACGGCGCTGGTGATCGCGGTCGCGCAGGCGCCGTCGGACCCGTATTTCGCGCAAAGCCTGCAGCTCTGGGAGCAGGGTCGTTTCATTCGCTTTCATGGCGCGGCGCGCTGGGTCGGCTGGTTGTGGCCTTACGCTGCGATCGCCTACCTGCTGGCGCGCCTGGGCGCGCGCGACGAACCACGCAACGAGCCACGCAGCGTGCAACCCATCGAACGACCCAACCTGCAAGCGCACGAGCCGCCCGACGACCCACCTAAAATGCCCGCATGAGTTACTACGAGCGCCACATCTTCTTCTGCCTGAACTCGCGCGAGAACGGCGAAGACGCGTGCGCGATGCATGGCGCGCAGGAGGGCTTCGACCACTGCAAATCGCGCGTCAAGCGCGAGAAGCTCGCGGGCCCGGGCGGTGTGCGCGTGAACAAGGCCGGCTGCCTCGACCGCTGCGCCGGCGGCCCGGTCGCGGTGGTCTATCCCGAGGCGGTCTGGTACACCTTCGTCGACAAGGCCGACATCGACGAGATCGTCGATTCGCACCTGAAGAACGGCCAGGTCGTCGAGCGCCTGCTGCTGCCGCCGAACGTCGGCCGTTGAACCTGGTTCGATGAACGCCAACACCCTGAAGCAGACGGTGGCCGGCCCGGCCGGCGCCATCGAGTGCGCGATCGACGTGCCCGCAGGCGAGCCGCGCGGCACGGTCGTCGTCTGCCATCCGCATCCGCAACATGGCGGCACGATGGACAACAAGGTCGTGCAGACCCTCGCGCGCGCGTTCGTGCAACTCGGCTGGCGCAGCGTGCGCTTCAACTTCCGCGGCATCGGCGGTTCGCAGGGCGCGTGGGACGACGGCGTGGGCGAGATCGACGATGCGCTCGCGGTGATCGCGGCGCATGCCGAACCGTCCTTCATGCTCGCCGGCTTCTCGTTCGGCGCCTTCGTCGCCTCGCAGGCGGCGGCGCGTCTGCCCGAGGCCGCCAGGCCGAAGCGCATGGTGCTGGTCGGCCCGTCGACGCAGAAGCAGGCGATGGCCAACGTGCCCGCCGACACCGTCGTGATCCACGGCGAGACCGACGACGTGGTGCCGCTCTCGGCCACCTTCGACTGGGCGCGCCCGCAGGCGCTGCCGGTCATCGTGCTGCCCGGCGTGGGCCATTTCTTCCACGGCCAGCTCGGGCTGCTCAAAAACATCGTCGTGCAGGAACTGACACCGCGCATGCCGCTCTGACAGCGTCGCCGCGTGCGGCCGACGCCTCTTTCTTTTTCACCGGATATCTCATGAATCGCCTGTTCGCTCTCGTTCTGTCGCTGGCCCTTGTGGCCGGCGCTTCCGCCCAGCCGCTGCAGCCGCCCGAAGTCGCGGCCAAGAGCTTTCTCGTTCTCGACCTCACCAGCAACCAGACGCTGGCCGAGCGCGACGCCGACGCGCCGTCCGACCCGGCCTCGCTGACCAAGCTGATGAGCCTGTACGTGGTCTTCACCGCGATCCACGACAAGAAGCTCGCGCTCGACCAGAAGCTGCCGGTCTCCAAGCGCGCGTGGGACGAGCGCAAGGCTGGCGGCTCGCTGATGTTCATCGACACGACGATGACGCCGACCGTCGAAGAACTGCTCAAGGGCGAGATCGTGCAGTCGGGCAACGACGCGGCCGTGGTGCTGGCCGAGGCGGTCGGCGGCACGCTCGACCAGTTCGTCACGATGATGAACCGCCAGGCTGCGGCGTTCGGCTTGAAGAACACGGTGTTCAAGAACGCGACCGGCCTGACCGAAGCCGGCCACAAGAGCACCGCGCGCGACCTGGCCGTGATCGCCACGCACATCATTCGCGACTATCCCGAGTTCTTCGCTTACTACTCGATCAAGGAATACAAGTACAACAACATCAACCAGCCGAATCGCAACCTGCTGCTGCGCCGCGATCCGTCGGTCGACGGCCTGAAGACCGGCTACACCGATGCGGCCGGCTACTGCCTGATCGCGACCGCGCAGCGCGAATTCCCCAACCTCGGCGCCAACGGCACCGGCCCCGGCAAGCGCCGCGTGCTGACGGTGGTGCTCAACACCACGTCGATGGAAGCGCGCGCCGGCGAGAGCCAGAAGCTGCTGAACTGGGCGTTCTCGGCCTTCGACACGATCCGCCTGTTCAACGACACCAAGCCCATCGTCACGGCGGCGGTCTGGAAGGGCAAGTCCAACGAAGCGCAGCTCGGTGCGGCCGGCGGCCTGTTCGTCAGCGTGCCCAAGGGCGACGGCGGCAAGCTGCAGACCAAGATCGAGCGCACCGACCCGCTGGTCGCGCCGCTCACCAAGGGCCAGCGCGTCGGCACGATCAAGGTCACGACCGCCTCCGGTGCGCCGGTGGTCGACGTGCCGCTGGTGGTGCTCGAAGGCGTGGAGCAGGCCGGCATCCTGGGCCGCGCCTGGGACGCGCTGCGCCTGTGGATCAAGTAAGCTGAAACCCGACGAACCAGCGAACGAAGCCGACCGGAGCCCGCCATGCAAACCCTGCCCGACACGCTGTGCTACCTGAACGGGGAGTACGGTCCGTTGCGCGACGCGAAGGTGTCGGTGCTGGACCGCGGCTTCATCTTCGGCGACGGCATCTACGAGGTCGTGCCGGCCTACGGCGGCAAGCTGTTCCGCTTCGACGAGCACCTGGCGCGGCTGGATCGCAGCCTGGGCAAGCTGCGCATCCGCAATCCGCACACGCGCACCGAGTGGCTGGAGCGTTGCCGCAAGCTGCTCGCGGCGCTGGTCGAACGCGGCGGCGGGCCGGATCAGTTGGTCTACATCCAGATCACGCGCGGCGTGGCCGTGCGCGACCACGTGATGCCGGCCGACATCGAGCCGACCGTCTTCATGATGTGCAGCGTGATGAAGCCGGCCACGCCCGAGCAGCGCCATGCCGGCGTGGCCTGCGTGACCGCGCGCGACTTCCGCTGGGAACGCGGCGACATCAAGAGCATCTCGCTGCTCGGCAACGTGCTGGCGCGCCAGATCTCGGCCGATCACAACGCCACCGAGACCGTCATGTTCCGCAACGGCTTTCTTACCGAAGCCGCGGCGAGCAATGTGTGGGTCGTTCACGAAGGCGCGCTGCTCGGCGCGCCCAAGAGCGAGCACGTGCTCGAAGGCATTCGCTACGAGCTGATCCGCGAACTCTGCGAAGAAGCCGGCATCGCCTACAACCTGCGGCCGATCGCCGAGGCCGATGTGATGTCCGCCGACGAACTGCTGCTCAGCTCGGCCACCAAGGAAGTCCTGCCGGTGACCTCGCTCGACGGTGAACCCGTGGGCCACGGCGCGCTGCGCGGCAAGCCCGGCCCGGTGTATGCGCGGCTGTTCGAGGCCTACCAGCGCGCCAAGGCGACGCAATCCATCTGATCCGGCCCCATCTGGAATCGCGCCGCAGCGCCCCCATTTACGTCCGCATGACCAACGACACCCTCATGCAAGAGATCCCGCCCGAACAATCGCTGATCGACTACCCGTCCAAGTTCCCGATCAAGGTGATGGGGCTGAACGTGGACGGTTTCGTGCATGCGATCACGCGCATCGCCGAACAGTTCGACCCGAGCTTCGACGCGACCACCGTGGAGCTGCGTGCCAGCAAGGGCGACAAGTACCTCGGCGTCACCGTGACCGTCACCGCCACCAGCCGCGAGCAGCTCGACGAGCTCTACCGCACGCTCAGCACGCACCCGATGGTGAAGATGGTGCTGTGAGCGCGGCGATCCGCTCCCTCGGGCGCGTGGCCTACGAGCCCACGTTCGAGGCGATGCGCAGCTTCACCGACGAACGCACGCCAGAGACGGCCGACGAGATCTGGGTCTGCGAACACCCGCCGGTCTACACGCAGGGCCTGGCCGGCAAGCCCGAGCACCTGCTGGACGCGCACGGCATCGCCGTCGTTCAAAGCAACCGCGGCGGCCAGGTCACGTACCACGGGCCGGGGCAGGTGGTGGCCTACCCGCTGATCGACCTGCGGCGCCAGAACATCTACGTCAAGGAATACGTCTACCGGCTGGAGCAGGCGGTGATCAAGACACTGGCGCACTTCGGCGTCACCGGCCACCGCGTTGCCGGCGCGCCCGGCATCTACGTGAATCTGAACGATCCGGCCGGCCACGCCGCGCTGACCGGCCCGCGCCAGGACCCGTTCGAGGGCCTGGGCAAGATCGCCGCGCTCGGCATCAAGGTCAGCCGGCATTGCACCTACCACGGCGTGGCGCTGAACGTCGCGATGGACTTGCAACCCTTCGCCGGCATCAACCCTTGCGGCTATGCCGGGCTGCAAACGGTGGACCTTTCTACAATCGGGGTTCAGGCGACATGGGACGAGGCGGCCGACGTGCTGGCCCGCAAGCTCGCCGTCTACCTGAGCCCCTGACCGAACGAGCCCGCCCATGAACACCGATCCCGCGACCCTCGCCACGCCACCGGCCGCTGGCTACGACGCCACCGCGAAGCAGAAGTCGCAGGCCAAGACCTCGCGCATTCCGATCAAGATCGTGCCGGCCGAGACGCTGAAGAAGCCCGACTGGATTCGCGTCAAGGCCGGTTCGCCGAGCACGCGCTTCTACGAGATCAAGAGCATCCTGCGCGAGCACAAGCTGCACACGGTGTGCGAAGAAGCCTCGTGCCCGAACATCGGCGAGTGCTTCGGCAAGGGCACGGCCACCTTCATGATCATGGGCGACAAGTGCACGCGGCGCTGCCCGTTCTGCGATGTCGGCCACGGCCGGCCCGACCCGCTCGATGCGGACGAGCCGATGAACCTGGCGCGCACCATCGCGGCGCTGAAGCTGCGCTATGTGGTGATCACCAGCGTCGACCGCGACGACCTGCGCGACGGCGGTGCCGGCCACTTCGTCGAGTGCATCCACAAGACGCGCGAGCTCTCGCCGAACACGCAGATCGAGATCCTCACGCCCGACTTCCGCGGCCGCATGGACCGTGCGCTCGAGATCCTGAAGGCCGCGCCGCCCGACGTGATGAACCACAACCTCGAGACCGCGCCGCGCCTGTACAAGGAAGCGCGCCCCGGCTCCGACTACGCGTACTCGCTGAACCTGCTGAAGCGCTTCAAGGAATTCGCGCCGCACGTGCCGACCAAGAGCGGCCTGATGGTCGGCCTGGGCGAGACCGACGAAGAAATCCTGCAGGTCATGCGCGACATGCGCGAGCACGGCATCACGATGCTCACGATCGGTCAGTACCTCGCGCCCAGCGGCCACCACCTGCCGGTGAAGCGCTACGTGCACCCCGACACCTTCAAGATGTTCGAGCGCGAGGCCGCCGCGATGGGCTTCACGCACGCGGCCGTCGGGGCGATGGTGCGCTCCAGCTACCACGCGGACAAGCAGGCCGAGGCGGCCGGGCTGGCGCCCACGCCGATGTGAATCCCGCGGCCGTCAAGACGCCGTTCGTCGAGCCGACGCTGGCGTGCGGCAATTGCCGCGAGACCATGCAGCGCGTCACGCTGCCCGGCCACTACGGCATGCCGGTCGAGCTCGACCTCTGCGCAGGCTGCCACCTGGTCTGGTTCGACAGCACCGAAGGCGCGCGCCTGAGCGGTCCGGCCGTGCTGAGCCTGATCGGCACGATGGCCGAGTCGCAGAGCCTGCCGCACGCGGCGCTGACCGATGCGGTGCGTTGCCCGCGCTGCAGCGGCGGGCTGAAGACCATCCACAACCAGACGCGCTGGGGCCAGCTGCTGCAGCTCGAATGCCTGAAGCACCACGGCGTCTACCAGTCGTTCGCGCAGTTCCTGCAGGGCAAGGGGCTGCTGCGGCCGATGTCGCTGGCCGACCGCAACAAGCTGCTCGCCAGCGAAGGCCGCATCGACTGCGTCAACTGCGGTGCGGACGTCGCGCTCGAGGACGACGCGTGCCGCTATTGCCGATCGGTGCCCAGCCTGCTCGACGTCGCGCGCCTCGCGCATGCGCTCGATCCTGAGGGCGCGCTCGCGCCGCAGGCCGTGCACGCGGCGCACGCGGAGCAGGCCGCGCTGCAATGCGGCGCCTGTGGTGCGGCGCTGCCGGCGGGTCAATCGGTGAGCTGTGCGCAATGCCATGCCACGCTGGCGATCAGCCGGCTGAAAGACGCCCACGCGCGCGTTGCCGATCTGGCCGCCGCGCTCAAGGCCCACGCCGCCAAGCCAGCGCCGGAGATCGTCAAGCGCCGGCTCGACGCGCTGGCCGGCGACCTGCCGCGCCGCCGCGAATGGGTGGCCGACATGCAGGCCGATGCCCAGAAGCGCAGCCGCGTGGACGATGAATTCGATTGGGGCTCGCTGTTCAGCAGCGGCACGAACCCGGTGCGCGCGGTGTTGATCGCGCTCGCGATCTGGTTCGTCTGGTACTTCTGGCCGCGCGGCGGTTGAACGCGAGGCTCGCGGCGCGGTTCAGGTCTGCGCGAGCAGCTTCTCGACCAGCGCGTCGAGTGCGGCGAAATCTGGCGCGCCGATCGAGCGCTGCACGATCTCGCCACGCTGGTTGATCAGCACGGTGGTCGGTGTGACCTGCACGTCGTCGAAACCCTTCGCGAACGCGCCGGTGTTGTCGATCACCACACCGAAGGGCAGGCGGCGCTGCTCGGCGAAACGGATCACGAGAGCCGGCGGATCGTGGCGCATCGCGACCGCCAGCGTCTCGTAGCCGCGCGCCTTGAACTTCTCGTGCAGCGCGACGAACTGCGGCATCTCCTGCACGCAGGGCGCGCAGTCGGTGGCCCAGAAGCTCACCATCACGACCTTGCCGCGCAGCTGATCGGTGCTGGCCTGGCGCCCGTCGAGCAGCGTATAGCCAACGTTCGGCGCCATCGGTGCGGCGCTCGCCTGCCTGTACGCAAGGTAACCACCCGCGGCCAGCGCGAGAGCGACAATGCCGGCAACCGTGGTTCGAGCGGGGTTCAAGAGGAGTCTTTCATGCAGCGCCGAAAGTTTACGTCAGGGGTCATCTCCGTCGGAGGCTTGTGGATGCTGGGCCTGCCGCTCGTCGGCGAGGCGGCCGACATCACCGAGAGCGATGCGGCGGTCGGCATCCGTGCCGCGCTCGAACGCGGCGCGGTCGCGGCGGTCGGGCTGCTGGGCCGCAGCGGTGGCTTTCTCGACAACCCCAAGGTGCGCATCGAACTCCCCGGCTACCTGAAGGAGGCCGCCAAGGTGCTGAAGTTCACCGGGCAGCAAAAGCGCATCGACGACCTCGTCACCGCGATGAACCGCGCGGCCGAGGCGGCGGTGCCGGAAGCCAAGGCGCTGCTGGTGAGCGCGGTCAAGGCCATGAGCGTCGAGGACGGCCGGCAGATCCTCACCGGCGGCGACAACGCGGCGACGACCTTCTTCGCCAACAAGACCCGCGCGCCGCTGGGCGTGAAGTTCTTGCCCATCGTCACCAAGGCGACCGAGAAGGTCTCGCTCGCCGACAAGTACAACAAGGTCGCGGGCCAGGCGTCCTCGCTCGGCCTGGTGGGCCGCGACGACGCCAACATCCAGAGCTACATCACCGGCAAGGCGCTGGACGGCCTGTACCTCATCATCGGCGAAGAGGAACGCAAGATCCGCCAGGACCCGATCGGCACCGGCAGCGCGATCCTGAAGAAGGTGTTCGGCTCGCTGCGCTGAGGCAGCGGCCGCACGGGTGGTTGCCTGGCCGGGCTAGACCGATTTCGAGAGTTCGAACAGCAGCGCCGACGGCAGCGACGTGGCGAGCACATCGCGCCCGACCCGCGCGGTCGTCGCGCCGCTGAAGCCCGACATCTCGAAGGCCGCGCCTTCCTCGACGATCTCGATGAAGACGAAGTCCGGCACCTCGGTGCTGATCTCGTCGCGGAACTGCTCGAAGCGCGCGCCGGTCTGGATCGATTCGATCACCACCGCGTGCGGCAGGCCTTCGGCGCAGAACGCGACCGCCTCGTCGACCGAGTTCACGAAGTCGACGATCAGCCCCATGTTGCGCAGCGCGTCGCGGATCTGCACCCGCATCTCGCGCCGCGCCGAGATCACCAGCACGTGGCTGCCGGCAAGCTGCTGCGAGTTGATCGACGGCGCGAAACCGTCGTTGAGTTCGATCGAGCTCACGGCCTCGGCTTCCGCGCTGGCCGGGCGCGGGAACTCCAGCGTCAGCGTGGTGACGTGCGGCGCGTCCTTGCGGTCGAGCACCAGGCCCATGGTCCAGGCGGTCTGTTCGAGCAGCCGCCACAGCAGCGAGTCCAGCCCGCGCGGCGCCGCGGCATTGGCGCCGTCGACCATGTCGTCCACCGGCCGGTGCGCGAAGCGGCAGGCCAGGCGCGCGTTCTGCGGCCAGGTCTTGACGTCGATCGCGAACTCGATCTGCGACTTGGCGTTGGCCAGCGCCCAGTCGATCGTGGTGTTGATCAGGCTGAACAGCAGCGAGGCGTCGACGCTCACATCGGCCGGCGTCAGCGACGGCCGCACCGTGATGCCGCGCGCCTGAGCCTCGCGCGCACGGTGGGCGAGGCAGCCGTTGAGCACGTCGGCCAGTTGCAGGCGCTCGTGCGACTGGCGCACGCGGCCCGACGCGAAGCGCGTGAGCTGCTGGCCGATCATGCCGATCTGGCGCGCGGCCTCGACCTCTTCGCGCAGCGAGCGCAGGCTTTGCTTGTCGATGCGGCCGGTGCTCGTCAGCGCGTTGATGCGCTCCAGTGCGGCCGTCAGCGGCGCGGCGATCTCGCCGCCCATCTCGGCCACCAGGCGCGGCCAGCGTTCGTCGTCGGCGGCCGTGACGGCGCTCTCGCCGGGGGCCGTCGTTCGGCCGATGTCAGACATGTCCATGCTCTCTTTCCATTCGCGGTGCGTTGATCCCGACTTCGGAGGCTGTCAACAGCGCGGAGGGCATCAATCATTCGGTCAATCGATGCGATGGAGTTTGAGTCGGCCCGGCGGCCTTTGCCAGAGCGCGCGCCCGCCTTTCACCGGATCGCGGGAGTGAGGAATTCACGCGCGGCAGCGATTGGCGTGGCGTGGCCACGTCGCAAAGATCGTCAGATGGCGCGGGCCTCGCGCAGCGCGGCGACCTCGGCGTCGCCCAGGCCGAACTCGCGCAGCACCTCGGCGGTGTGTTCGCCCAGCAGCGGCGGCGGGCGCTGGTATTGCACCGGCGTGGCGGAGAACTTCATCGGGCTGGCGACCAGCCGCACGTCGCCGGCCAGCGGGTGCGGCAGCTGCACGGTCATGCCGCGCGCATTCACGTGCGGATCGGCGAAGACATCGGCGAGGTCGTTGATCGGGCCGCTCGGCACCTTGGCGGCTTCGAGCGCCGCGAGCCAGTCGCTGCGGGTGCGCGCGCGCATCAACGCGGCGAGCATGGGCACCAGCGTGGCGCGGTTGCGCACACGCTCGGCGTTGCGCGAGAAGCGCGCGTCCTGCGCGATGTGCGGTGCGCCGGCCACGTCGCAGAACTTCGCGAACTGCGTGTCGTTGCCCACCGCCAGGATCATGTGGCCGTCGGCCACCTCGAACACCTGGTAGGGCACGATGTTCTGGTGCGCATTGCCCATGCGCTGCGGCGCGACGCCGGTGGTGAGGTAGTTGGCGCCGAGGTTGGCCAGCATCGCGACCTGCGTGTCGAGCAGCGCCATGTCGATCGACTGGCCAATGCCGGTGAGGTCGCGGTGGCGCAGCGCGGCCAGGATCGCGGTGCAGGCGTACATGCCGGTGAAGAGATCGGCGACCGCGACGCCCACCTTCTGCGGCCCGCCGCCGCTCGCGTCGTCGGCGATCTCGGCGCGCGACGGGCCGGTCACGCTCATCAGCCCGCCCATGCCCTGGACCGCGTAGTCGTAGCCGGCGCGTTCGCGGTACGGGCCGGTCTGGCCGAAGCCGGTGATCGAGCAGTAGACCAGGCGCGGGTTCAACGCGTGCAGGCTGGCGAAATCGAGGCCGTAGCGGGCCATGTCGCCGACCTTGTAGTTCTCGACGAAGACATCGCTCTGCAGCGCGATGCGGCGGATCAGCGCCTGGCCTTCGGGCCGCGCGATGTCGACCGTGATCGAGCGCTTGTTGCGGTTCGTGCCGAGGTAGTAGGCGGCCTCGTGTGTGTCCGCGCCGTCCTTGTCCTTCAGGAACGGCGGGCCCCAGCTGCGCGTGTCGTCGCCGCCGGCGCTCGTGCCGCTGGGCGGGCGCTCGACCTTGATCACATCGGCGCCGAGGTCGGCCAGCGTCTGGGTGCACCACGGGCCGGCGAGCACGCGGGAGAGGTCGAGCACGCGCACGCCGGTGAGGGGTTGGGGAGCAGGAGTCGTCATGCCGAACATTGTGAATCAGGGCCGGATAATCGGTCGATGATCCCTGGCGCGCGCGTTCTCATTCTGCTGGCGGCGGCCGCGCTCGCGGCCTGCTCGCCCACGCTCGACTGGCGCGAGTTCGTGCCCGAGGGCAGCGAGATCAACGTGACCTTCCCGTGCCGCGTCGACCGCCATGCGCGCTCGGTGGTGATGGCCGACGCCAGCGTGCGCATGGAGATGCTGGTGTGCAACGCCGGCGACACCACTTACGCGGTCAGCTTCTTCGATGTGGCCGACCCGGCGCGTGTGTCGGCCACGCTCGCTGAGTGGCGCGCGACGGCCGTGCGCAACGTGCAGGGTGCGGCGCCGCAGCAGCAGCCGGTGCAGATCAAGGGCATGACGCCGAACGACGAGGCGGTGCGCCTGAGCGTGACTGGCCGGTTGCCCGACGGTGCGGCGGTCCGCGAGCACGCGGTGTTTTTCGCGCACGGGCTGCGCGTCTATTCGGCCACGGTGCTCGGCGCGAATCCGCCGCAGCAGGCGGTCGACATCTTCTTTAGCGGGTTGAAGTTCCCGTCATGAGGGCCGCGGCGGCTGTTCATGTGTGGTTTTTGTGCGCGGCCAGTGCGCCGACAGCCCTTGTTGCGGACCTGTCCACTCGAACTGCGGATAATTTGAGCCCATGCCAGGATTGATGATCATTGCCCATGCGCCGTTGGCGTCTGCGCTCAAGGCGGTCGCGGAGCACACCTTCCCCGATTGCCAGCGCACGCTCGAAGCCCTCGATGTGCAGGGCGACATGGCGATCGAAGCCGTCGAGGCGCTGGCCCGCGAGATGCTGGCGCGGGTTCGAACCCCCGAGGCGCTGATCTTCACCGATGTCTTCGGCGCCACGCCCTGCAACGTGGCGCAGCGCCTGGGCGACGGCGTTCAGGTGCGCGTGATCGCCGGCGTCAACGTGCCGATGCTGTGGCGCTCGCTGCACTATTCAAAAGAATCGCTCGAAGCGGTGGTGATGCGCGCGATGGCCGGCGCTACGCAGGGCGTGATGCAGGTCGCCACCTCCAAGCCCCAGAACCAGACCCTCAAACCCGGCGGAAATGATCAAAACCAGCATCACCATCAGCAATAAGCTGGGTCTTCACGCACGCGCGTCGGCCAAGCTCACCAAGCTCGCCGGCTCGTTCCAGAGCGAGGTCTTCATGACGCGCAACGAGCGCCGCGTGAACGCCAAGAGCATCATGGGCGTGATGATGCTGGCCGCGGGCATCGGCAGCGTGGTCGAACTCGAAGTGACCGGCGGCGATGAACAAGCCGCGACCGACGCGCTGCTCGCGCTGATCAACGACAAGTTCGGCGAAGGCGAATAGCCTCTCAGGCCATGAAGTGCTTGCGGTAGCGTGCAGGCAGGTCGTCGATGCGCAGCAGCATCGGCAGGTCGGCGGTGTTGAAGTCGGGGTCCCAGGCCGGCGGGCCGAGCACCTTGGCGCCGCAGCGCAGGTAACCCTTGATGAGTGCAGGCGCTTCCACCGCGAGGTCGTGCTGCAGTTCCTCGACCGGCAGCGCCAGACGCGGCGTCACCTGCCAGTGGATGTCGGCCAGGTGGGTTCGGCGCAGCTGCTCCCACAAGCTGGCGGCGAAGTGCCCGCCGTCGCGCATGCTGACGCTGGCGCAGCCGATCATCGTGTCGAGCGCGTTGCGCTGCATGAATTCGGCCAGCGCCGCCCACAGCGCCAGGATCACGCCGCCGGAGCGCCAGTCGGGATGCACGCAGGAGCGGCCCAGCTCCACCATCTTCGCGCGCAGCGGGCGCAGACGGGTCAGGTCGAACTCGGCATCGCTGTACAGAGCGCCGACGCGCTGGGCGTTTGCCGGCGTCAGCACGCGGTAGGTGCCGATCACCGGGCCGGGTTCGCCGTCGGTGCCATGAGCGCGCACCAGCAGGTGTTCGCAGAACGGGTCGAACAGATCGATGTCGTGGCCTTCGGGCGAGCCTTTGGGCACGGTCAGCCGTGCGCCCATCTCCTGCGCGAAGACCAGGTGCCTCAGCTGCTGCGCCTGACGAACGTCTTCTTCATCGCGAGCCCAAACCACGTCAAAGCCAATCGCGTCAGGCCGGGTTGCCGCCGAGCGTGGGTGAAGTGACCTCCGGGGCGCCGCGGGGGCGCTGAGGTCGGAGATCGGGAAGGTGGGCATCGGCAGGTCGCGCATTGCGTTCTCCATGTCTGGCTGCCGCGATGTTCGCGACCGGCGATGACGCCGACATGAACGGCGCGTGAACGGCGCGTGACACGAGGCAAATCCCGTGGCGGCGCGGGCTGGCGCGCTGCTAGCATCGGTCGCATGAGCTTCCAGGTCTTCGGTCTGCCGGTGTCACGCGGGGTTGCGATCGGGCGCGCCGTGCTGGTCGCGTCCAGCCGCGTCGATGTCGCCCACTACTTCATCGAGGAAGACCTCGTTGAAGAGGAAATCACGCGGCTGCGCACCGCCCGCGACGCGGTGGCGAACGAGCTCACCACCTTGCAGCGCGATCTGCCTGTGGAGGCGCCGGCCGAGTTGTCGGCCTTGCTCGATGTGCACCTGATGCTGCTGCACGACGACGCACTCACCGGCGCCACCAAGCAGTGGATCCACGAGCGGCACTACAACGCCGAGTGGGCGTTGTCGGCGCAGCTCGAGGTGCTGGCGCGCCAGTTCGACGAGATGGAAGACGAGTACCTGCGCGAGCGCAAGGCCGATCTGGAGCAGGTCGTCGAGCGCCTGCTGCGCGCGATGGCGCGCGGGCCGGCGTCGTCGTTCGCGCCTGCGCCGGGCGTCGCGCCGCGCGACTTCGCCGGCGAAGACCCGCTGGTACTGGTCGCCAACGACATCGCCCCGGCCGACATGCTGCAGTTCAAGCGCAGCGTGTTCACCGGCTTCATCACCGACGTGGGCGGCAAGACCTCGCACACCGCGATCGTCGCGCGCAGCATGGACATCCCTGCGGTGGTGGGCGCGCGCGAGGCCAGTCGCATCATCCGGCAGGACGACTGGATCGTGATCGACGGCGACGCCGGCATCGTGATCGTCGACCCGTCGCCCATCGTGCTCGAGGAATACCGCTTCCGGCAACGCCAGAGCACCTTGGGCCGCGAGCGGCTGGCGCGGCTGCGGCACACGCCGGCGGTCACGCTCGACGGCGAGAAGGTCGAGCTGCTGGCCAACATCGAGATGCCGCGTGATGCGATCGCTGCGCTCGAGGCCGGCGCGGTCGGCGTCGGGCTGTTCCGCAGCGAGTTCCTGTTCATGAACCGCGGCGGCGAGTTGCCGGGCGAAGACGAGCAGTTCGAGGCCTACCGCACTGCGGTGGAGGCGATGAAGGGATTGCCGGTCACGATTCGCACCGTCGACATCGGCGCCGACAAGCCGCTGGACCGCATGTCGGCCAACGAGTTGCGCCACGAGCATGCGTTGAACCCGGCGCTGGGGCTGCGTGCGATCCGCTGGAGCCTGTCGGAACCAGGCATGTTCCGCCAGCAGCTGCGCGCGATCCTGCGTGCGAGCGCGTTCGGCAAGGTCAAGCTGCTGGTGCCCATGGTGGCGCACCTCAGCGAAGTGAAGGCCACGCTGGAAGCGCTGGCGCGTGCGCGTCAGCAGTTGACGGAGGCGGGCAAGGCGTTCGGCGAGATCGAAGTCGGCGCGATGATCGAGGTGCCGGCTGCGGCGCTGATGCTGCCGTCGTTCTTGCGCTACTTCGACTTCGTCTCCATCGGCACGAACGATCTGATCCAGTACACGCTGGCGATCGACCGCGCCGACGAGGCTGTGGCGCATCTGTATGACCCGTGGCATCCGGCGGTGCTGGGGCTGCTGTCGCGCGTGATCACGCAGGCCAGGTCCATGGGCAAGCAGGTCAGCGTGTGCGGCGAGATGGCGGGCGATCCCGAGTTCACGCAGCTCCTGCTGGCGATGGGCTTGCGCAGCCTGTCGATGCATCCTTCGCAGATCGCTGCCATCAAGCAGCGCGTGCTGCTCACCGACGCCCGGCGGTGGGCGCAGCAGGTGGAACGCGTATTGGCTGCGGACGACCCGGAGCACGAGTGCAGGATGGGTGCTCTGGCGCTGTCGGCAACGGTTGGCCGGGAGGCCGTCGAGGGGGCTTGAACGAAGCCGATCAGTCGGGCCGGTTGACGCGTTCGAGAAGCATGCTATAGTCGTGGTCTTCGCTGATTGCAGCGGCTCAAACGCGAAAGCGGCAGGCCAAAGTCAGCAGCGAAGAAAAAGAAGAAAGTGATTGACGGCGTTTTGAAAAGCATGTCAAAATCACAGGCTCAGCTGATAACTGCAAAACAACGCAGAAATCAGCAGCCACCGAAAGGTGGCGCTCAGTAAAGCGAGCGAGTTGAATGACAGAGTATTTGACAGGGTTTTATAAAACATGTCATAATCGATGTCTTCGCTGATAACTGCAAAACAACGCAGCTAGCAGCAAACGCCGAAAGGCGAAGCTCTTTAAAAACTAACAGCCGATAAGTGTGGGCGTTTGAAGGCGAGTGCCAAGAGTCGCAAGACTCAAGGTCTCATGGACCTTAAACGCTCACTGATAGAAATGAAGATCATGCAAGTGATGTTCACTTCAATTCTTTGAGTAATTTATCAAGATCGAACTGAAGAGTTTGATCCTGGCTCAGATTGAACGCTGGCGGCATGCCTTACACATGCAAGTCGAACGGCAGCACGGGAGCAATCCTGGTGG
>Ga0307510_10003420_pt1 | contig 18518 bp, 22 predicted proteins | sample 12_EM_MG_FD_207224 | JGI IMG/M metagenome (GOLD analysis project Ga0307510, IMG submission 207224) | Populus trichocarpa ectomycorrhiza microbial communities from riparian zone in the Pacific Northwest, United States - 12_EM | ecosystem: Host-associated > Plants > Roots > Unclassified | place...
AATAGAACGAGCTTAGAGAAGCCGTTCTATGCTAAGTAGTACAGGTTATATACATACTGGACGGAAGTTACCAGAAAGTAGGAGAAGACCATAGAAGGTCACGGAACGAGAGAGAAGCAGAAGGAAGCGTATGGAAGTCTCTAGAAAACGCGAGAGCAGTCCATCGATAAGTAAGCAAGAGTGGGCAAAGCGGCCCGGAGTCACGGACGGAAACAATATGAGAAAGACGAAATAGGAAGGAGAAATGAAGTAAGCGGGGCAGTCCGTGACAGCACTTGTAGCACCTTGGTTTTGATCGCTTCTTCTTGCGATGTCGAGTAGCAAGGGCCTCTTCCGGGCTGATATTGCACTTGTCCTTGGCAATCTTGAGCCGATCGTATTCGTCCATGATGGGATCGATTACAAGTTGGGGTTTGGTGGGTTGGCCAGTTGTCTGAGCCAATGCGGTAGTGACGCCGCTGATGATGGACAAGTAGCAGGGGGGGAGAGATGCGAGTAGGATCGAGGTGTATTCTTTGTTGTCGATGTCTTTGCCCATGGCAGATAGCTGTCCGCACATGTCATCTAGTTTTACAAAGTGAAAACATACGTCGTCATCTTCCCTAAGTCTGAATTCCTGCATCCTTCTAAAGAGATCGACCGATGTCTTGGTCATGCGGTTTTCATAGAGTTCTTTCAGCGCGTCCAGGACCTTCATGGTGGACTGCTTGTTCTTGCTCTTGCCAAAGACAGGATCGGGAACTTCACCGATCAAGCGTTTGATAACGCATTCCTCTGCTGTCCAGCGTGCCTGTGGTGTTGATCCGTTGATACTGACGGTATCAATGTGGCGTCGAGGAATGGTGGTGTTGGCCAAATGTTCTGACCAATCGCGAGACTCTGAGATACTGAGTGGCCCGTCGCGATAAGTGACCTAGTTGTGTCCGTTTGCTGCCAGTTTGATGAAAGGAGTCCCATGTTTGTCGCTCATGATGAAAGGGGTGATAGATAATAGTGTCGAATAGACGAAAATGCGCACTGATGAATGATAACTTTGAATTCTAGTTCAATATGCAACTCCAGGGCCCATAACCTGGTGTTGTTAAAGACGGCGTGCAATGGTCCAAGGGCGATTCGTGGCCAATTGGAGAGCGGGCCGAAGGTGCCGGTACAGTTGGCGGTGTAGAGCGCAAGGGATAAAGTCGAAGAGGGGGACCAGAATGAAGACAGAGTAAGGCCAATAAAGGTCTTATGAGTGGACTGGAACGCACGCAAACGTTGGGAGAGATGCAGACGCAAAAGGGTGATGATTCGAGGCATACTAGTAGGGTTTTTATACATTTTATCTACATTGTAAAGTAAAGCACTTGCAAACAGAATAAAGGAGGTGCGATGGCATCGGATATGGCGGATAAATACTGTGCGTGGTTGAGGAGCCTCGGTAAAACAAAATAGAAATGAAGCCTCTAGTAAGACCGCTCTTCTGGCTCATAGCCCCTATTCTTCTAATATTCTGAGCGGTGTCTTGATTGGTTGTGCTGAGCTTGCTAGAATACAGCAGAAAAGGCCACACAGAATGAGCACCGTCCGTGCAGAAGGGTGACAGGCACCAAGTAGCTGCTGTGATGGATTTAGACTTGGTATGAGGCCTGCCCACCCTTGACCACACCCACCCTGTGGTTGTGAACCTTCCTCCCTGCCCCTCCCCATTCAGAACATGAGCACCCCTCTCTTGCATTGTCCACACAGCCGTCCCCACCTACCTAGTGCCATGTCGTCCACAAACACTCCGCCTGCAGCCAAACGTGCATGCCCCTACCCGGTCAAATTCCATACACACAGGGCTCTCATGACGGACATGGGTGGACCAATCAAGCTTCTGGCTCCTTGCTGCAGCGTCGTCGGGCTCAAGCCTTCCTACGGGCTGATCAGCAGGTAAGCATTCTGACTGACTCAGTGATAAACTGTATGGTGACCATTCCCAAAGATGGGGCGTAGCGGTGAGAGCGATCCCACTGTTGCCCTCCCAATGACATGTGAAATAGCTCAGGAGTCCTGTTGAGAGCTGTGCTTAGAGCACATGACAGAATGAGCATCCTCGGTTTCAGGAGCCCTTAGGAATCTTTGCATCAGAATTCCTCAAGTACATTTGCAATTCGCCAGTCTCTCTCCCTTCGATTGACTTACCCTATCCAGATGAAAGGAATACTCCGATGCACTTTCCCTCCTCCATTTCCACCAGTACCACGTTTGGTGGCATCACACCCATGCATACAGTCACGATCCCCAACCTCATTGCAGGTGCAGCAATCAAGCCAACCCACCAGGAGAACACTAACCTGTCTCAACACAAACAGCGGTTCCAACAGCATCGGTCTTGGGATGCTCGAGTTCCTGGGCAGACCTGCCCCGTTCGATTTGGTCACGAACTTGAATCCGTTCATGATGAAGATGCCCAACACATACATGTCATCCTAGCTATTTCCTCCTTTTGGGTAAGTGTTCTGACTGACTCTGTGATTACCTGTCTGGCCGACTGTTTCCAAACATGGGGCAGACGAGCTGTACCTTGTCATGCTCACTGGTATGGCCCGCATCTGCCTCACTGACAACCTGCTGCCGATGCATTCTCGCTCCCCCTTTCGACGTTGTTCGTCCACCTCCAGATGCACACTTACCACCCACACTCGACATCGTGCAATATTTCAAGATCCTTCGGCCTCTGCATACGTGCACATGCATTATATGCTTCCTTTGTTTCGGTGTGTAGTACTGTAGTTCGATAGAATTTGCGTAGTTCGATGGGATTTGATCCCATTTGAAAGTTTCAGTGTAGCACCAGTACTGTAGAATGAATACAATCAAATCAGAATGAATCAGAACGAATCAGAACAAATGTGATTGAATGCGAAAGAATGCAATTAATGCGAAAGAATGCCGTTAATGCAAATGAATACAAACAAATGTGATTAGATGGAATTAGCTTGCGTTCGATGGGATTAGATCCCGAACTATTCGGAACGAAGAAGGGTCCCACTTCATCTAATTCTATCAATTTCTGTAGGTACACCAACCCAATTCGTTCACATTCGATCCGAATACCTCCATTTCTGGCTGGGAGCTTGATTTTTCGCGACGCGTCTCTTTGGTGTTGTTTGGACTCACTTGGAATGCTATGTCATGTCATACCCTTTTCGGGTCGCTGAAGTGAGGCGATAGACACAGAACTTTCTATTTTCTTGTTGCGTGTATGTACGCTGGGACTGGTGAACAGTGAATAGGAGCTTTATGATGGAACTATAGACAACCGTTGTGCGAGGAATCGGGACGTGACCGATTACATCGTGCAAGAGGAAAGAAAGATGAGACAGGAATGGCCATACACCAAACGGTATGTGAAGACCTGCTCCGACTTGTTTCAAAATAATGTGTGGCCTTTGTGAGACAGCAAGAAGATACAGCAATGAAGACCATAAAATTGAAATATGGATAGAGGAGAAAGGGGAGATAGAGGGGGCGGAGGAGATTCTGCGGTGGGTTGCTTGAACCGCATCCATTCCCCACGCTCGAACTTCCAACAAGCACCTGATGGGAAGACCAAGCATCGTAGTGTCGGTCCCTCACGATGTCGCATCCACACCGCCAGTCGCGAGGGCCCTTCCTCTGATTCAGGAGCGGCTGGTGTCCATAGCATGCAGACGAAGAGGTGAAGAGCCCGTAAGTTGGGCAGCAATATGCCCACCTGCTTATACAGCGCTTGCAGCGCAACCTGACGTTGCAAAACGTCACACAATTAGCGCCACGATAAAGGACAGTTGAGGGAATGAACGTACCTCATCAGACTTTCCTTCGCAACGCAGCTCAAGCACCTAGCCCCTCACTACTAGTATTTGCCAACGCACCCAATAACCGTCCTCGCGTCCACATCCGGCGCTAGAACCAACGCAAGCACCTTCAGCTCGCTCACTAGCGCATCAAAAAGCGCAGCCAGGGGCAAACCATCCTACAATGTACTTGCTTGCGGCACGCAACGTTACCTGCTCCACTGGACGGCCGGGTGCCAATGCGGCTGCAAGGCCAGGGCTAGCGTCTAGCGTGGTGAGATGGAGAACGGCCGTCGAGGGAACTTCACTTGCACATGGAGGGCGGGGTGGACGATCTGCGGGCAGGCCAAGAGGAACTGGTCGAAGAATGCAAAGGGGGGTGTGTCCGCAAGCAGGGTGAGGCGCGTAAGGGTAAGCGGCGCCGCTGAGAAAAGGTCAGCGCCGAATGCGGGAAGCGTGAGCGTTGCGAGGGCGCATCAAATGCAGAGCGAGGCCGAGGCCGAAGCCTGAGGATGGGCCGTGTGCGAACGGGTACGTCGGGACCGTGAGTGACGCCACGAGCTCTGAGGTGCGAAGCTCCTGCGAGGCCCGCCACGCATGCGCCTGCGTTTGCTGAGGCAGTGGCGGAGTGCTCGAGGTGGCGGTAGAGCACGAGTTGAGCGGCAGTAAAGAAGAGGTGCGGGATACAGGCAAGGGTGGGGAGCTTGACGCGGGGGATGTGCGCAAAGACGGGGGAAAGGGGGATGGGCGGGTTTGGCGCGCTTGACGGCGTGCGTGGCGAGCGGTGTAGGGCCAGAAGGTCTGCGGCGTGGACAGGACGACACGGTGCTGCGGTACTGGGGCGATCACGGGTGTTTCGTACTTCTGAGGGCAGGCGAGCTATGCGCGCAGTTGCGGGCGCGCCGTCTTGGACAGCTTGGCAAGAAGACGCGACTGGAGAGGTGGAGGGACCACCATGCGTAGGCAGACATGCAAGGGGGGATGGGACTTCACAAGAGTGGCAAGGTGATGCACGGCGGTGAGATGTGGGCAAAGGTAGGGAGCTGTGCACGAGATATGCGCAGGGATGGGGGAGGGTATGTTTTGGTGTGTTTGGCCACAGGACCTCGGTCAGAGCCGATGGTGCCCGCATCGAGGAAGGTGCGAGAGTGGTGAGTGAGTGGTGCGAGGCGGAAGCCAAGCTGGAAGGACGAAGGACACCAGGCGAAGACGGGTCCGCGGGGCATGCGAGGGATGCCACAGGAATGGAGAGGTGTGTAAAGGCGACAATGAAACTGCCTGAGTCCACCAGACGCGGTCGAGGGATGTGCGGCGCGCGACGACGACAACGAGCAGAACGGGCGGGTTGGTGTTTCATCACATTTGGCTGGGTGGTAATTCGGACAGGTAGCAACAAAGGCACTTCTGGCCGATCGCTACCTGTATGCCTTTGGCAACGGAGCAGAGGTCGCTAAGTGGAAGAACCGTGCCACCGCTCACAAAGACAAATCCAAAGGAAATCCGGCGAGCATTTCCAAGCCGCGAGCAACACTGACGAAGAGGACGTCGACACCATGCTCACTGAGCCACCCACCCTTTTGCCCAACAACACTCAGGCCCCAGCCACGCCTCAAAAGGCCTCAACCTTGAACCGTTGAACGTAAGGCCCAACAACGGGCACGCAATAAACGAGCCCCGCATCTTGCCACTTGCAAGCTGGCCGGAGATGTGATTAGGCCCCCAGTCTAAGGACTCTTTTGATGGTAACGTTCTTTGCGGCGCAGGAATCAGAGGGGCGGGCAACTGGCAGTAAACGTACTAAACCTCTACCCCTCCAGGGCTGCTAATAGTCAATTCACCCCCATCTTGTATCACCTGTTCCAAGCATGTATTTCGTTCGGAGTCCTATGTGGGGTTCTGCACCCCAACGTGGACGATAATGGAATTTTTTTTAAAAAGGTGGCAACAACAACAAATGAGCACTGCCTCCAGGCCGAGTCACGAGGTGTCTTCGATCATTGTTTCGGGTTTCGGGGTTCCATCGAACTTCCATCGATCATCAATGCATCAATTCTTAGCACTTTCTTAGCTTCATGAGGCCGTGCAATAGTTATTTCCAGCTACGCTTTCGTCGATATTTCCATTCCTCCTTGTCCCATGTCTCATCGATCTCATCCCCTGTCTACCGTCACCTGTCCTCCGTCCACTGGAATACTAGGACGAACTTCATCTAGGCGTGAATCCCAACGTTTCAGGCACGCACGCTTCTTTTCTCCCACTATGTTTGTCGACTTACAAGTAAACTCGGCCCAGGGTCATCAGACCACCGAATGTATCTATCAACAACCTCGACGATGACTCGCTGCTCAATATATTTAATGTCTGCGGACCGAATCTCTTCGAGGAAGATGAATATGGCGATGTTCGTTGGGTGAATTGGGTCCGCCAACGCTGGTGGTATAAACTCGTGAAGGTTTGCCGAAGATGGCGATACCTCATACTAGCATCAGCCTCTCACCTGGATCTCTGCCTCGTTTGTACACGTGGGACGCCCATAGCAGACATGCTGGCACATTCCCCTCCTCTTCCACTCATCATTTACCACGATGACAAAAATCATGGTCTCACCTCAGAGGACGAAGAACGAATAATGTTTGCCCTCCAGCGTCGCGATCGTGTGCGACGCATATACCTTACGAAGCCCGTTCCGTGTTTGCAGAAGCTCATCACGGCTATGGATGACCAGTTTCCCATGCTGGAATACTTGTATATCGCACCTCCCACTAGGCATAATGCTCGCTTGGTTTTCCCTTCGACGTTCGAAGCTCCGCAACTCCGCACCCTCGTCCTGCATCACTTTTCGTCTCAAATAGGATCTCCATTACTTACAAGTGCTGTCAGCCTTGTCAGACTCTCGCTTCGATGGGTCCACCCATCGACAAATCTCTACCCAAATCATTTGCTTCAAGCACTTTCACTCTTACATCAACTGCAAGATCTCGCGATAAGCTTTTCCGCTGTTCCCAATCGTGAGATTGTGAGACACATGTTACACATGCCAAACATAACCCACACCACACTTCCTAACCTCCTCTCCTTTGGCTTCGGGGGTGTTGACGCTTACTTGGAAGCACTTCTTTCACACATGAAAACCCCCCTCCTCGAGACGCTCAGCGTTTCTTTCTTTAACCAGCTCAGTTTTTCTGTCCCTCACCTCCGCCAATTTGTGATGACCACAGAGAACCTCAGGTCTAGCAGAATCGAGTTCCTATTCTATCACAAGGGAGTTGCTGTGTTCATGTATCCCTCTTTGAGCGCCCCGTCGCCCACCCTTTACCTTCGTGTCGGCTGCGACCATCTTGACTGGCAGGTATCTTCCATGGCACAAATATTCAGTGATCTCAGCCCATTATTCTCCGCCGTTGTGGATCTCACTCTCGACCATAGGAGTCATACACTATCGTCAGAGTGGCACAATCAAACTGACCGCAGCCAATGGCGCAAACTTCTTGGATCGTTCAGGAATGTGCAGACCCTTCGTGTTCGTGGTGGCCTTGTTGGGGAGCTCTCTTGTTGTCTAGCCTTGGATGGAGAACCACCTTTGGAGATCCTACCCGAGCTCAAAATACTCGTATGCCCTATGGGAAGCCGTGATGACAAGACATTTGCTACACTTGTCCATGACCGCGAGGTCGCGGGCCTGCCTATCGAAGTCATCGAAGACCTCTCTCCAGCCGGAGACGCTGCGGCTGCGTACAAGTTCGAAACACCGACTGGCGTGGACTATATCATTTAGGACTGTTCCTCTGCCATTGCCGGACGTGGATGATCGCAATGCGCAGGCCCACCTCGACACCCAGAGCATAGACCAGACTCCGACTCCGACTATACTCTCATCTACGTCGATATTCACTTTCCGTTTTCCAACCGGTATCATGCCCTATTGTTTGTCTATGATCACCTGTTCTACGTTTATTGGATGGCTCGGCCAAACTGCAGTTAGGCGTGAATCCCAGCATTTCAGGCACGCTTGTTTCTTTTCTCCCACTATGTTTATCGACTTACAAGTAAAGGGTCCTCAGACCACCCAATGCATCGATCCAAAACCTCGACGATGATTCGCTTCTCAGCATATTTAATCTCTCCAGACCGAATCTCTTCGAGAAAGATAGATATGGCGATATTCGGTGGGTGAATTGGGTCCACGAACGCTGGTGGTATGAACTCGTGAAGTTTTGCCGAAGATGGCGATACCTCATACTAGGGTCAGCCTGGGTCTCTGCCTCGTTTGTTCACGCGGCACGCCTGTGACGGAAATGCTTGCACATTACCCTCCCCTTCCACTCATCATTTTTCACGATGAAAATGATTACTGTGTCACCCCCGAGGACGAAGGAGGAATCATGTTTGCCCGCGGGTACCGCGATCGCGTGTGAGGTATATACCTTAGTATGCCTGTTCCGAGTTTGCAGAAGGTCGTTATGGCTATGGACGACCAGTTTCCCATACTGGAATTCTTGTATATCATACCATCCACCATGCCAAATGCTCATTTGGTTCTTCCCGCGACGTTCAGAGCACCGCAACGCAGCTACCTCGTGCTGAATCACTTCACTTCTCCAATCGGATTACCACTATTAACCACTGCGGTCAGCCTTGTCGGACTCTCACTTCGATGGATCCAACCATCGACAGGTCTCAGCCCAGATCATTTCTTCCAATCGCTTTCACTCTTACCTCGACTGCAGGAACTCCAGATAAGCTTCTCCTCCCCTGTTCCCAGTCGTGGGATCCAGGGACCCATGTTGCGCATGCAAAACATAACTCAGACCACACTTCCTAACCTCCGCTCCTTTGTCTTCGTCGGTGTTAGTGCTTAATTGGAAGCACTTCTTTCCTACATGAATACTCCTCTCGAGACGCTGAGCATTACTTTCTTTAACCAGCTCAGTTTTTCTGTCCCACACCTCCGCCAGTTTTTGACGACCAGAGGCCTCAGGTCTAGCAAAGCCAAGTTTTTATTCTATCGCAAGGGAGTTGTCGTATTCATATATCCCTCTGTAAGCACGCGGGTGCACACCAATGACATTGGTGTTGGTCACGAACATCTTGACTGGCAGGTATCTGCCATGGCAGAAATATCCAATGTTCTCAGCTCATTATTTTGTGCCGTGGTGGATCTCACTCTTGACTATAGGGCCCATACACTATCACCAGAGTGGCACAATCAAGCTGACCCCACCCAGTGGCGCGAACTTCTCGGATGATTCAGGAATGTGGAGACCCTTCGTGTTCACGAAGGCCTTGTTGGGGAGCTCTCTTGTTGTTTAGCTTTGGATGGAGAACCACCTTCGGAGATCCTTCCCAAGCTCAAAACACTGGTATGCCCTATGGGAAGCCGTGATGACAAGATGGTTACTGCATTCGTTCATGAGCGTGAGGTCGCTGGCCTGCCTATCGACATCATCGAAGACGTCTCTCCGGCCGGAGAAATTGAGTACGACTTCGAAACTCCGGCTGGCGTGGAACATATCAGTTGAGATATGTTCCTCTGCCATAGCCACTCGCAATTCGCAGGCCTACCGCGAAACCCAGAACATAGACCACACATCCTCTTTAATATACTCCTCCATCGCCCAACCCTTCCCTGCTTCCTAACCCCATCACGACGATACCTTCATCCCTAATGGACCATGGGGCCTCACGTGCATCCTCATTTTCGGTACCGTCTCATACCTCCCATTTGTTATGTTCGCTGTCCCTTCATACCGTTACCTTTCTGTGTCGGCCTCAAAACCTTGAGTACGTTGTTGGCTGAGTAGCGTTTTAGTCTGTGATCGAATATTTCCGTTTTGTGTACTCGATCTATGTAGCTACAACTTCCGCCCACTTTGGAAGCACGATATCAAGACATGACACCTTTATTGTTCGAGTCGACTCTGCTGCTGTCACTAGTCAGAATCTTAATTTTCCGTTTGTTGTATGTCCGTACGTCTAGTGAATGTGGCAATCTATGACCTGCATCGGGTGGCCCACACGATTCCCCATCCTCCACGGCCATGTTAGCTTTTGCTAGTCGTCGCGCGCGCGCGCGCTTCGTGTCATCCGCCTTGCCTTTCTCGTGTTGACCATCGACCGCAGCGAAGTAATCCAGCCTCGAGATAGGTTCACCACGAATCGTTTTCCCGCCCTTCCCTCCAATTCGCAAGGCACACCTCGCTGTGCCCATCCTTCATCCCCCTGCGTCAGCGCCACGCACCACATATGAACAAGCCACTCACAGTGAATTGCAATGCCTGAATAAGACGGAAGGCCTCATCGACTGACCGTCCAACGGCCAGGTCATTCATCATTGATCTGCCTCAAATCGCCCGAGCAACGTTCATGTTGCGGTCCGCCTACAACAAGATGTGCAGATTGGGGGCGAGCCTACTTGCGGCGCGTGGCTGCTGCGACCAGGCATGGTGCGAGTATTCCGAGACGGTCGAGATGACTGCATGTTGCGCGTCATCGGGAAGGTGGCGTAAGTCATGTCAGTCTCGCGCGGTGCCACAAAAGTAGGAAAGACGTACCAAGCACTGTGGTGTTGATGTGTGCAAATTCTGGGGGCGCGCTGTTGAGCGCAAGGATCTCGGTCGGTCGGACAAAGATGAAGTCCCTTCCGTAGACAACACATTACGGATTGTGGAGGCGAGAGGACTTCGAGATAGGTTCATAGAGGGTAGAGCATCAAGATCACCCTAACAGAGGCGGGTCAGAAACAAAGGGCCATGAAGGAAAAAAGACGGGTACTATTGGCCGAGGCGGTCTACCAGTGAGACTGTTCGAAAGCACCATCGATGAGAGCGGTGACGGAGAAGACGGGCGCGGGACTCTGAATGGTCGGCGACATTATTCGGGTAATGGGTGCCGTGTATTGTGCAGAAAAAACGGGGAAATGCTGCGATCCATGGGGACGCAGGGGACTAGGTGTTTTTTCTACAAGGCATGGGAGTGACATGGGCATTTACCCTAATTAAAATGTTTTTTTTCGCTTTTTTTCGCGACGCGTCTCTTTGGTTTTGTTTGGAATCGCATGGCGCATGGCAATCTCATAATTTACCCTTTTCGAGTAAACGTAGCGATAGACACTGGACTTTCCATTTGTGTGTATGTAGACTGAGACAAGGGGAAGTTAACGTGGTTAATAAGAGCTTTAAGATGAAACCATGACAAACTGTTATGAATCATGATGACTAATAACTAACTTACGTAAGTGCCAGAGGAAAGAAAAGAAGGGTCAAGAACGGCCACACGGCACCGACTTGTTTCAATAATGGTGTGTGGCCTTTGTGAGACAGTAAGAAGATACAGCAATGAAGACCAAAATTGAAATAGGGATAGAGGAGAAAGGGGAGATAGAGGGGGCGGAGGAGATTCTGGTGGGGTTAATTGAACCGCACCCATTCCCCGCGCTCGAGCTGCCAACAAGCGCCAGAAGGGAAGACCATGCATCGTAGCATCGATCCCTCACGGGGTCGCGTCCACAACGCCAGTCGCGACGGTCCTTTCTCAGATTCAGTGGTGGTTGGCGTCCGCACAGCACGCGGACGAAGGGTGTGAAGTGCCCATCCGTTGGGCAGCAATGTGCCCACCTGCTTATACAACACTTGCCGCGCGACCTGACGCGCAAACCGTTACACAATGAGCGCCACGATCAGGCACAAAAGAGGCGAGGTCACGAAAGGTGGAAAGTTACCTCATCAAACCTTCCTTCGAGACGCAGCTCGAGCTCCCCCAGCCCTTCACTAGATTTTGCCAACGCACCTAAAAACCGCCCTCGCGTCCACATCCGGCGCCAGGACCAGCACGAGCTCCTTCAGCTCGCTCTGTAGCGCAGCCAGGGACAAACCATCATACAATGTACTTGCTTGCGACACGCAACGTCACACGCTCCACCGGTCGGCCGGGTGCCAATGTGGCTGCAAGGCCGTGGCTAGCGTCTAGCGTGGTGAGATGGGGAACGGCCGTCGAGGGCACTTCACTTGCGCCTGGCGGTACGCCGACGAAATTCGGGAGGGCGAAGTGGGAGATCCGCGGGCGGGCCGCGAGGAACTAGTCGAAGAACGCAAAGGGGAGCGCGTCCGCAAGCGGCGTGAGGCACGTAAGGGTAAGAGGCGTCGCTAAGAAAATGTCAGCGTCGAATGCGGGGTGTGTGAGCGTCGCGATGGCGCGCATCGAGCGCAGCGCTAGGCCGAAGGACGGGCCATGCGCAAACGGGTACATCGGGATCGTGAGTGACGTCACGAGCTCTGTGAGATGCGTAGACGCTATGAGACCTGCAACGCAGGCATCTGTTTTTGCTTGAGCGGTGGCGGTGCTCGAAGGTGCGGTAGAACTCGAGTTGAGCTGCGGCTCAGAGGCGGTGTGAGACACGGGTAAGGGTGGGGAGCTGTACGCGCAGGATGTGCGCGGACGGGGAAAGCGGGATGGTTTTGGCGCGCTTGGCGGCGTGCGTGACGAGGGGTATAGGGCCTAAAAAGCCTGCGGCATGAACAGGACGACACGGTGCTGGGGTGCAGCACTTCGGAGGGCAGGCGAGCCATGCGCGCGGTTGCGGACGCGCCGTGCTTTGACGGCTTGGCAAGAGAGGCGACTGAAGAGGTGGAGAGACCACCATGCGTGGGACATGCAAGGGGGGAAGTGGGAAGAACTTCACAAGAATGGCGAGATAACACACGTCGGTGTAGAGATGGCGTGAAATGTGGGCAAAGACAGGGTGCCGTCCACAGGATAGGCGCAAGGATGGGGGAGGGAAGAATGGTGGACGGTTATATTTTGGTGTGTTTAGCCACAGCAGCTCAACTTCAACCAGTCAGCGCCGATGGCGCATCGTGTGAGTGGTGCAAGACTGGTGCAAGGCGGAAAGCAAGCTGGAAGGACCGAGGGACACACCAGGCGAGGACGGGTCCGCGGGGCGCGCGAGGGACGCCACAAGCACGGAGAGGTGTGTCGCGGCGATGATGAAACTGCCCTCGTCTACGAAACGTCGATGAGGGCGGGATGTGTGCGCGATGAGTATCGATGAGTGCGCGATGACGACGGTAAAACGGGCGGATTGTTCAAGTTGCTCCAAATTTGGGTGGAGCAGTAATTTGATTGGTTGGACAGGTGGCGCCCAACAGGCATCAATTCCCACGACAGTGAGGCGGACATGAGGACTACATGAGGCTACATTTGTCTCCGACTCTGAGTGTACAATCGTCTACGACGTTATTCATGTTCTAACCAGTATCATGCCCCATTGCTTGTCTACCACCATCTGTTCTCCATTTTTTGGAAGCCTCGGCCAAACTGCATCTAGGCGTAAATCCCAATACAGGAAGCACGTGCTCTTCTCTAACATGTTTATCGACTCAGGCTTATGAGTAAACCTTCCAGTCTCAGCAAACCACCGAATGTCCCTATCCACAACCTCGATGATGATTCACTTCTCAGTATATTTCATCTCTGCAGACCGAATTTCTTTGAGGAAGATGAATACGGAAAACTTCTGCGGTCCAGTTGGGTCCAAGAACGCTGGTGGTACCAACTCGTGAAGGTTTGCCGAAGATGGCGATCTCTCATACTTGGATCAGCATCCCACCTGGGTCTCTGCCTAATCTGCACACATGGCACTCCCGTAGCAGACATGCTGGCACATTCCCCTCCTCTTCCACTCATCATTCACCATGGTGACAAAAATCATGAGCTCACTGCAGAGGAAGAAGAAGGAATAATGTTGGCCCTCCAGCATCGTGATCGCGTTCGATGCATATACCTCAAGAAGCCTGTTCCGTGTTTGCGGAAGCTCATCAAGGCTATGGACGACCGGTTTCCCATGCTGGAATACTTACATATCGCACCTCCAAGTCCCACCATACAAGGTGCTCGCTTGGTTCTCCCTTCGACATTCGAAGCTCCGCGACTCCGCATCCTTGCCCTGCGACAAGTTGCTTCTCCAATAGGATCCCCATTACTTACAAGTGCTGTCAGCCTCGTCAGACTCTCGCTTCGATGGATGGATCCATCGACAAATCTCTACCCAAATCATTTGTTCCAAGCACTTTCACTCTTACCTCAATTGCAGAATCTCGTGATGAGGTTCTCCTCCCCCGTCCCCAATCGTGAGATTGAGGGACAACTGTTGCGTATGCCGATCGTAACTCACATCACACTTCCTAACCTCCGCACCTTTGACTTCAGGGGTGTTAGTGCTTACTTGGAGCCACTTCTTTCCCACATGAATGCCCCTCTCCTCGACTTCCTCAGCTATAAATTCCTTGATCAACTTAGTTTTTCTGTCCCACACCTCGGCCAGTTTGTGATGACCTCGGCGAACCTCAGGTCTAGCAGAGTCATGTTCTTATTCTATCACCTGGGAGTTGCTGCATTCATGCATCGCTCTGTGAGCACCCACTCACCCACCCTTCTCTGTCATGTTGGCTGCAACCATCTTGACTGGCAGGTATCTTCCATGGCACAAATATTCAATGTTCTCAGCCCATTCTGCTCCGTCGTGGTGGATCTAACTCTTGACTATAGGAGCCATACACTATCATCAGAGCGGCACGATCAAGCTGACCGCACCCAGTGGCGTGAGCTTCTCGGATCATTCGGGAATGTGGAGACCCTTCGTGTTCATGATGGCCTCGTCGGGGAGCTCTCTCGTTGTCTAGCTTTGGATGGAGAACCAGCTTCAGAGATCCTACCTGGGCTGAAAACACTGGTATGCCCTATGGGAAGCTGTGTTGACAAGACGTTTGCTACATTTGTCCATGACCGTGAGGCCGCAGGCCTGCCTATAGACATCATTGAAGACGTCTTTCCGGCCGGAAAAAATCAGTACAGAATCGAAGGTGGGGCTCGTGTGGAGTATATCGGTTAAGGCCCTGTCCCTCTGGTATAGTGCGGGGTGCCGGAGGTGTAGGGTCGCAGTGCGCAGGTATAGACCATGGACCACACATCCCCTTTACTGTACTACTCTTCCATCGCCCAACCCTTCGCCACTTCCTAGCCTTATTACGACCATACAGTCAACCCTAATCGTCCATGTGATATTGCATGCATCGTCATTTTCAGCACCGTCTTCTACCTCGTAGTATTTCATCGCTGTCCCGCGTCGCAGGGCTTTGCCATTTGTAACCTTTGCCGTCCGTCATACCGTCACCTTCCTATGTTAGCCTCATAAACTTTTTGAGTACCTCGTTGGCTGAGTAGCATGTAGTCTGTGATCGAATAGCTCTATCCTGTGTCCGCCATCTGCATAGCTACAATTTGCGCCCACTCTGGAAACATGGTGTCGATATCAACACGTGACATAATTATTGTTCAGGTTTTCTCGGCCGCTGTCACTGGTTTCATATTTCAAAATTCTGCACCATTGAGTATAACGTATCGGCGAGAGAGAATACGTAGCAATAGCATTATGTCAGAGAGTACGGTATTAAATTTTCGTTATTTGTAAGTCTGTACGTCGAGTGAATGTGGCAATCTATGTCCTGCATCTGGTGGTCCATACAATGATACGCCATCCTCCGCGGACATCTTGGCTTTGCTAGTCGACGAGCTTCGTACCGATCGCCTTGCCATTCTCATGTCGATCATCGATAGCGGCAAAGTAATCAAGCTTCGCAATAGGATCACCACGGATCGTTTTCCCGCCTTCCCTCCAGTTCCCAGGGCACACCTAGCCGTGCTCATCCTTCATCCGCCCTGCGTCAGCGCCACCCCACCACAGATAAAGTGTGACAAGTCACTCACGCTGAATCGGAATGCCTGACGAGACGCAAGGCCTCATCGACTGAGCGTCCAACGGGCAGGTCGTTCATCGTGATCTGCCTCAAACCGCCCTTAGGATCGATCAAGTAGCTTGAGCGGAACATAATCCCCTTGTCCTCAATAAGACACCCGTACTCGCGAGCAACGTTCATGGTGCGGTCCACCAGCAACGGGATGCGCAGATTAGGGCCGAGGTCACCTGCGGCGCGGGGCTGCTGTGACCAGGCATGGCGGGAGTACTCCGAGTCAGTTGAGATGGCTGCATCTTGTGCGTGATTGGGAAGGTGGCCTGAGTTGCGTCAGTGTCGCGCAGTGTCACACAGGTAGCAAAAGACGTACCGACCACCGTGGCGTTGATGCGTGCAAAGTCTAGGAGCGCGTCGTTGAATGCAAGGATCTCGGGTGGGCAGACAGAGGTGAAGACCCTTGGGTAAGCAACATATTTGACGGATTGTGCAGGCGTGGGGATTCGAGATAGGCTCACAAAGGGAAGAACACTTAGATCACCTTAACAGAGGTTAGATACAAAGGACCAAGAAGGAAAATGGCGGGTGAGTACCATTGGCCGAGGTTAGTCTGTCAGCCGAGACGTGTTTGAACGCACCACCGAGGAGAGTGGCGATGGAGAAGGTGAGCTCGGAACTCTAAATAGTCGGTGACATGATTTGGATAACGGGTGCTGTGTAGAACAACCGGGGAAATGGCACAATCCACAGGGATGCAGGGATTAGGTGTTTATATACGACACTGGAGTGACACAGGCATTACTGATTGATTGTATTTTTTTCGTTTTCGCAACGCGTCTCTTTGGTGCTCGCTTCGATGACATGCCATGTCATTCCCATTTCTTCGAGTGACTTATACGAGTAAGCACAGCGGAAGTGGACTTTCCATTTTCTTGTTGCATATATATATACTGGGACTGGAGAATAGTCAACTTTACGATGGAACCATAGACAACTGGAATCGTGACGTGACCAATCACATAAGTGCAAGAGGAAAGAAAAGAAGGGACAAGGCCAAAACGGTATGTGAAGACCTGCTCCAATAGGGGAGAAAGGGGAGAGGGAGCGGAGTTAATCGACGCACACCCATTGCCTGCCCGTGCTCTAGTGCCCAACAAGCGCCCACCGATCCTCACAAGGTCGCGTCCACACTGCCAGTCGGGACCGTCCTTCCTCCGATTCAGTAGCAGTTGGCGTCCGTACAGCACACAGACAAAGAATGTAAAGTGCCTGTATGTTGGGCAGCGATGTGCCCACTCGCTTATACGGCGTTTGCAGCGCAACCTGAGGCGCAAAAGTCACACAATTAGCAACACGATCAGGCACAGTAGAGAGGGCACGAACAGACCTCATCAGACCTTCCTTCGAGACGCAGCTCAAGCACCTCCAGCCCCTCACCAGTGTTTTCCAACACTCCTAATAACCGCCCTCGCGTCCGCGCGTCTATCTCTAGCGCTAGAACCAACGCGAGCTCCTTTAGCTCGCTCCCTAGCTCAATAAAGAGCGCAACCGGGCGTAAATCTTCATACAATGTACTTGCGACACGCAGCGCTACCCGATCCACCGGACGGCCGGGCGCCAATGCGGCTGCAAGGCTGGGCTAGCGTCTAGCGTCGTGAGATGGGGAACGGCCGTCGAGGGCACCTCACCTGCGCCTGGTGGTACGCCAACGAAGTCCGGGAGGGCGGGGCGGGAGATCTGTGGGAGATCTGCGGGCAGGCCGCGAGGGACTAGTCGAATCAGCAAGCAGCGTGAGGCACGTAAGGGTAAGCGGCGTCGCTGAGATAATGTCAGCGTCGAATGCGGGGGGTGTGAGCGCCGCGATAGCGGGCATCGAGCGTGGCGCCGAGCTTGAAGGACTTGCCATGTGCAAATGGGTACATCGGGATCGTGAGTGATGTCACGAGCTCTGCGAGATGCGAAGACGCTGTGAGACCCACGACGCAGGCATCTGTTTTTGCTGGAGCGGTGGCGGAGTGCTCAAGGTGTGGTAGAATACGAGTTGGGCTGCGGCTCAGAGGCGGTGTAAGACACGGGTACGGGTGGGGAGCTGTATGCGCGGGATGTGCGCAAAGCCGAGGGAAAGCGGGATGGGCAGGTTTGGGCACGCTTGGCAGCATACGTGGCGATGGGCGTAGGCCCAGAAGGTCTGTGGCGTGGACAGGACGACACGGTGCTGGGGTGCTGTGGCGATCACGGGTGTTTCGTAGACAGCACTTCGGAGGGCAGGCGAGCTTTGCGCGCGGTTGCGGACGCGCCGTGCTTGAACAGCTCGGCAAGAAGACGCGACTGGAGAGGTGGAGGGACAACCATGCGTGAGCAGACATGCAAGAGGGGAAGAGGAAAGAAGAACTTCACAAGAGTGGCGAGATGATGCACGGCAGTGTAGAGGTGGCGCGAATCGTGGGCAAAGACAGGGAGCGGTATGTGGGATATGCGCAAGGACGAGGGAGGGGAGAACGCTGGAAGGGTATATTTTGGTGGGTTTGGCCACATCAGGTTCAACCATTCAGCGCTTAATATTCAGCGCGGATGGCGCCCGCATCGAGGAAGTTGTGAGAGTGGTGCGAGGCGGAAGCCAAGCTGGAAGGACGGAAGGACACACCTGGCGAGGAGGTGTGTCGCGGCGACAATGAAAATGATGAAACTGCCTGAGTACACGATGCGATGACGACGGTGAGTAAAACGGGCGGATTGTTGCTCCAAATTTGAGTGTGGCAGTAATTTGGCGACAGGCGGCGCCAAAGCGGCTGTGGCACTTCAGCCTGTGGCACCTCAGATCTTCAGAGTCACGAGTTCGTCAATTTTCACGACAGATGACAGGCATGAGGCAACATTTTTCTCCGACACTGAGTATACTCTCGTCTACGAGGTATCATGCATATATCATGCCCCATTGCTTGTCTACCATTATCCGTTCTCCATTTGTTGG
>Ga0307510_10003423_pt1 | contig 18505 bp, 19 predicted proteins | sample 12_EM_MG_FD_207224 | JGI IMG/M metagenome (GOLD analysis project Ga0307510, IMG submission 207224) | Populus trichocarpa ectomycorrhiza microbial communities from riparian zone in the Pacific Northwest, United States - 12_EM | ecosystem: Host-associated > Plants > Roots > Unclassified | place...
TCTGGCCCGTCGCGACGCCGTCGCGGCAGCGTCATCCCCGGTGATCATGGAAGGCCCGCTGGCGCACAGCGCGGCCTATCGCCTGGCGATGGCCAGCGCGGTGGCGCCGCGGCCCTTGTGGCGCTCGATCGATCTGCTCGAAGGCACAGCGCGCGGCGCATGGATGCTGGCGCATTGGGACGCCCTCAAGGCGCCTCCGCAAGGCGCACCCCTGCAGCCCGCGTCCGCGCCCGACGACGCGCTCGGACAGGCGTTGCGCGCGCATGCCCGGGAGTGGGGGATGCGCGCGGGGGACGCAGTTCAAAGTGAGCCGCCGAGACGTGTTTGAGCTAGGACTTGCCCCAGCCTGGAATTTCCGCCGCTTGTCGAAGCCACTCAAGCAACTGAGCCTCGTCAAAGTCTTCTTCGTGTATGTCGATCCAACGAGCCTCTTTGGCGCTGCCGCCGGGCGGGACGGGTTGCAGCGATGTGCCCTTGAAGAATGTGACCTTCACGTACTTGGAAAATACGTGAAAGCTCACAAACCAGCCGTGGCCCTTGATGCCGTACATCGCCGAGTTCCAGCGGATGGCCTTGTGGACGGCAGGTACGGCACTGCAAACCAGCGCGTCCAATCTGCGCCCGACATCTCGCTTCCACCCAGGGATTGCGGATATGTAGGCCTGCACCGGCGCGTCACCGTCACCTTTGGCCACTTGAGGATTGCCACCGGCCAGAAGGACGGGCTCCGACGACGGCGCAGTTGCCTTGGGCACGCTTCTTCCTGCGGCCTAACGCTTGACGCAAGCAGACCGCCGTAGGCGGGTCCGTTTGAAGGGAGAGTGGGGTGTCACGTCGGCGTGCCGAGCGGGCGTCATTTCTTCTGTGCGCCGTCCCAGTGCTCCGCTATCTTGCCGGCCTCAATGCGGAACATGTCGAACCAGGTCGTCGTGTATTTCTTCGTGGCGTCGGCTGGCTCGTTGTACTCTCGAACGAAGCTCAGAACGACCCGATCGCCTTCCGCAACGATAGAAACCACAGGGGCCTTCATCCTTGCCTCAATAGTTTTGGGCTTGGCGAATTTTGAGAAGAACTCAACGAACGCAGCCCGTCCCGTGGGCACAGTTGGGTTGTGCTGGATGTACGACTCAGCCATGTACTTCTCGGCGAGCTCCATGTGGCCACCCTCGAACACCTCGCGGTAGAAGTCGTAGACCAGGCGCTTGTTGGCGGCAAGGCGAGGGTCAACGCTTGCCAGCAATTCCTCATGGTTGAGACTGGCCTGGACAGGAATCTGAGCTCGTGCTGCGCCGCCGGCAAATGCGCAAGACGCGAGCAAGGCGATCAGGAGGATGTTGCGCATTTCTGTGGTCTCCAAAGAATGGCTTGCGACGCCCCACGTTTGACTTGAGCGGACCGCCGTAGGCGGGCCCGCTCGAAGGAGCGGTCAGTGCACATTGGGCTCAGATTCGCTGGCCGGACAGGACCAGCTTCAAGCCCAAAAGCATCATGACGCCCCCGGCCACCCGGTCGACGCCGGCCTTGTAGCGCAAGTACGCACGACGCGGACGCTCAGACGACAGCGCCAAGACCACGATGGCGTACCAGCCTGCCTCAATGGCAAACACAATGGTGACGAGTGCGAAATCGAAGCCGATCGACGGAGCGGCTGGAAGAAAGGCGGCAAAGACGCTGGCGTACACGATGGCTGTCTTGGGATTGCTCACTTGCGTGACAAAGCCGAGAGCAAGCGACCTCGGCAGCGAGGCGCCACCACCTGAGGGTTCGCCTTGAACAACGAGCGGATGCTTTGCCGAGCGCCAAATTCGGAACCCGAGATAGGCGAGATAGATTCCACCCGCGACTTTGAGGACCAAGTACAACGACGGGACGGCCAAGAGAATGGCCTGCAACCCGAGAAGAGCAGCCAGCGCGAAGACGACGCCACCGGCGCCCATGCCCAAGGCGGCAGCAAGTCCGTTCGATCGAGAGGCTGAGACAGCGGTACGAGCGACCATCACAAAGCTCGGCCCTGGGCTGATCACCCCAACAGTGAGTGCGGCGAGCACGCCGGCCAAGGCGGACAGTTCTTGCATCGGTTCACTTCGAGAAAATGGTGAGGGCGTGCGCGCTGACGTGTTGGCTCAAGCGGACCGCTGGAGGTGGGCCCACTTGAAGGAGCGGTTGGGCTGCATTGTCATAGGCCTGCACGAGATTGCAATGAGGTGGCTACGAGGCTCCAAACAATGAGCACAAGCTGGGCCAAGTTGGCCAATATTGCAGCGACGTGCATGCGGCGGAACTCCGGGATGGTATTGGTTTCGCTGGCCGGCATCTGGGCCCGAAGCGAGTCCATCTTTGGAATGATCGTCCGACGCAGAACGGCGGCCAACAGCGCGAGGGTGGCCGCACCAGCCGCAAGGGCCAACCGCCCAGACAACGTGAGGCTCACAGCCGTTGCACTTGCGGTGTACATCGCGGCCAGATAGTAGGTGTTGAAGAAGCCCCGAACGAAGCGCGCGTCCATGGGAGTGTCGTGCTTGAGAATCAGCAGCGGCACAGAGCCCAATAGGAAGTAGGCGTGGGTCACAAGCAGGGCCACCGTGAAGAACAGGGCCGCGATCAGGGCTGCAGACATAGACGAGGATTGTGGATCGAGTCGCGCTTCTTGTGCAGCCTGACGTGTGACTTAAGCGGACTGCCGTAGGCGGCCGCGCATCGATCTTCATTTCGAAAGCATGATGCTTCGAAGCTTGTCTCGGTCAACGTACTTTTCCGGTGTCGAGAAGGCTGCGGCGACGCTTGGATTCGACAGCAACTCTTGCATCGCAAGCCGGCCGAGCTGTTCGAAGGCGCTCTTGGCTGCGCTATCCCCCTCGTTCTGGACTGCAGCCCGGAATTCTTTACTGCAGGCTTCTGTGAGCAGACGGTTGTAGAGAAGACCGGCAGTCCTGTTCGTGGAATCTCGTACTTCTGCGGAGATGGCCGCCATGTCGGCCATGTCGGGATGTTGAGCCATTCCTGAGAATACCCAACGGGCCAAATCGGTTCGGTCTTTGCCCGTTGTCGAGTTGGCCAGGCAGCGACTCATGGCATCGGTGTAGGTTCCTGCGTAGGCAGGAACGACCACACACAAGGCCAGAGGAAAGAGGAGTAGCTTCTTGATCACGTTGGTTGTACTCAAAGTTTTTTGGAAATTCTGACACCTGGCGCTTGACTTAAACGGGCCGCCGTACGTGGGTTCGCTTGAAGGAAAGGCCAGGCGACTGGTGGATAGAGCAGAGAGAAGGGCGACTTTGCGCCGATGACTGAAAGCTCGTTGATTCCGACTCGCTGATGAAGCCTGCGCTTCCATCGTGTGAAAAACGTTAGCAGTGGCAGCACAAACTGAAAACTGACGATACCCCATCAACTGAATTCAAATGGGTGGCGACCCGCAAGGCAACGGGCTCTGCGTGCTGTATTGCCCATCTCGACTGAACGAGACTGCTCGCGAGACAGCTTGGACTGACGGTTTTAACTTTCCAGTTTGAGAGTGATTTACCTAACGTTTGATTTGAGCGGACCACCGCAGGCGAGTCCGCCTGAAAGAAGCGTTTGAGCGCATTCGTCGCAACGCACTACTTGGCTTTGGCTGGAATTTCTTGCGCGTGGCGCGCAAGGGAGCGGTTGTAACGGGGCGATTACTTGGACAACGCCGTGAGGCTGACCGAAACTGCTTGTCGCCCGCGCCCAAGATCGACAAACATCAAGTGCTGCCCGATACAGAGGAACCGCGTCCATCCGCTCGAGTCACCGCAAGAGGCCGCCTTCAGCCTTCTTTCTCAGAGTGCGGCCAGACCGCTTCCAGTGAGCGGATGGACGCACGACCGGGATCCCCATGCCGATGGTGGCGGTCCAGCAGCAAGGCCTTCAGACCCGCCTTCAGCGCCGCGTCGTAGTCCAGTTCGGGTGAATCCCCCACCATGAGCGCGTCCGAGTTGACGAGGGAGAAGCGCTCGACCACCGAGTGGAATGCCAAGGGCGACGGCTTGCTGAACCCGATTTCCTCACCGATCGCCACATGGTCCACGCAGTCCCCGAGTCCGGTGGCCTTGAGCTTGCGGCGCTGCCCGTCGGACGGGCCATTGGTCAGAATCGCGGTTCGGATGTCGAGCGAACGCAAGCGCTGAAGCAGGGGCAGGACATCGTCGAAGAGCAAGGGGGCGTCGTTGACACAATCCATGAAAATCCTGTTGAGCTGCTCCACGAGCGCGTTCTCCGGTACGACCCCGATCGCCGCCAGTGGCTCGCTGAAGCGCCTGAGCCGGTATTCGGTTCGACTCAAGTGGCCTTGTTCGAAACGAGCGAACAACTGTCGGTCCATCGCCGGGCAGACCTGGCCGAACGCGACCGAATCGACGCCCTGCGCATCGAGGTGCTCCGCCAGGCGGCGGTAGGCAATCTCCCGTGTGGCGGCGAAGTTGATGAGTGTGTCGTCGAGGTCGAATATCGCGAGCTTCATCAATCATCCCAAACCGGTCTGAACCCTATCGTGGTCGTTCCGAGCCGTTCCCATTTGCCGCGGGTCGTCGCGATCTCGAGATGGTGGGCATCCTTGCTCCAGGCCCCGCCCTTCACGACCCTCTCCCACGATGTTCTCTGACCACCGGCCGTTTCAAAATGATCGTGACACCACTCGCTGAGATTGCCGGCAAGGTCATACAAACCCAATTCTGACGCGGGAAAGCTGCCGACGGCACTGGGCCCGCCGAAGTGCTCCCCGAAATTGGCCAGCGAGCGCGTCGGCTCAGCGTCCCCCCATGGATATGTCTTGGCAGGATCATTGTTCGATGCGAAGCCCTCCCATTCCTGCTGGGAAGGCAGGCGCCCCCCCATGTGCCGGCAGATCAGGTCGGCACCTGCCCAGTTGATGCCCCACACGGGATGGCTTTCCAGGTCGGCCAGACATGCCCATGCATCCTCCTCGACCGAAAAGAACAGAGGACTGCGCGGGTTGTGCACGTTGACACGTCGATACGCGGATGGCGGTTCCGGCGGCACGCCAATTTGATTCAGTACCCGCGCGGCCATCCCGCATGTCACCAAGGTCCTGGCCACGCGAATGGATGGGTTCCGGCACCGGCGGCGGGGCTGCACGGCAAAGCTGACCGCGTCGTCCCGATACTGTTGCGGGTCGAGACTCATGAGCATTCCATGACGTCCTCGATGACCCGGATCTGCGCCGAACTCAGATGGCGCTCCCACCCGTGACGCACGTCGTTCTGCACGCGGAAGGAAGAAAACACGCCACCGCGGCTCACCGCCTGTCTTTCTTTCAGAAACGAAAGCGGTCCTTCATGTGCCGGAACACCCAGGAACTCCGCGATCGCCTCGAGCCGCACCGCCGGCTCTCGCATCAACTCGTCGAGATGAATCTCGCAGTGATCGAAGTTCCGAATCGCGCGCCCGGCAAATTCATAGCGCGTGACGACACTCATCGCGACGAGCTCCGCCATGGCCACGGCCTTGTCGGTTGGGTCGATCCGGCTCGCATAGTGCGGGCGGATCTTCCTGAACGCCGGTGGAACCAGGCGGGCGTAGTCCCAGAAGTCCAGCAGATTGGTGCGCAGGACAGACGACACGATGGACCGCGGATCGCGCTTGAGAAAGAGAATCTTCAGCGAGGGGATGAACTCCTTCAGCCACTCGAGCTTCTCGAAGAGGATCGTGTCCTTGAACCCGATGACACGCATGTCGCTGGACTGGGAAAGATATGCTCTCAAGTCGAAGAGGTAGGCGCGCAAGCAGTCGTGCGAGGCCAACGACGGGTGCAGCAGGATGGGATCGAAGTCCTCCCTGGCCCAAGGCACGAGGTCGCATCGCCGGAAATACGCTGTGTGCATCGAAAAGGGTTCGTTGACGCACTCGATCTGAGGGTGAGCTTGAAGCAGATCGTTCAGGAAGTTCGATCCCGATCGGTGGTGAGCCATGATGAAGTACGGGGCTCGTGGACTCGGCGTCATCAAATCACAGCTCAGACTGCCGTTGAACACAGGTTCGACACCCGGAGATCACCCTCTTGTCCGATCTGGCGTGCACAGGCCGCACGAACACGTTCAAGCTCTCACTGAGCGGCATCGTTGCTCCCACACCCGTCGAGGGGCACGACGCTACCAGTCGATCGGGCGCACGAACAGCTGTCAAGTCTTACAGGTTGCCAGCTGAGCGTACTGCCCGTAAGGTTGCGTAACCGGATGAGGGCGGTTGTTCCAGTTGCGCTCGTCACGTGTGGGAGAACAATAGTTGACCAGCGAAGTGCACAGTCGCCGAGTCCGGGCGTCCGTTGTCGTAGCGATCACGCTGGTGGTCGCCGTGGTGCTCGCGTTCGGCTATGCCAGCGGGCGAGGTCTGTTTCCGGCGCCGCCACCGGCCGCACCGGCCGAGACCTTGCGCATCGCACTGGCCTTGACGCCGGATGCGGCCCTGCTGCACATCGCTGCGGCCAAGGGCTATTTCACCGAGGAAGGGCTGGCGGTCACCCTCAGGCCCGTGAGCCACGGCAAGGTGGCGCTGGACCTGTTGGCGCAGGACAAGGCCGACCTGGCGTCGGCGGCGGATGTGCCCTTTGTCATCTCGGTTTTGAAGGGTGAGCCTCTCGCGATCGCCGCGGCCGTGGTCAGCGTGCCGAACGAGATGGCGGTCGTCGCGCGACGTGATCGAGGCATCGCCGCGCCACACGACCTGCAGGGCAAGAGAGTCGGCGTCACCTTCGGCACCAATGGAGAATACTTTCTGTGGGCCTTCCTCATCCGGCACCGACTCGCACCCGACTCGGTGACGCTGGTGGACGTGCCGCCCGGCAAGATGGCCCAGGAACTGAAGAGCGGAACGATCGACGCCGTTTCGACCTGGGAGCCGATCAGGTCCGAGGTGGACGCTGCACTGGGCGACAACGCGCGATCCTTCGTCGGGCCCGATGCCTACACCGCCACGCAAGTGGTGATCGGCCGCAGCGAGTTTCTGAAGGCTCGCCCGAACGCGAGCGCGCGGCTCATGCGCGCACTGCTGAAGGCCGAAGCCTTCAACCGAGCCGAGCCGGAACAGGCTTTGGCGCTTGTCGCCTACCAACTCAAGCTCGATGCCGGGGCGCTGCTGGCGTCGGGCTGGAAGGACTTCCAGCTGAAGGTCGACTTGCGTCAATCGCAGCTCGTCACGTTGGAAGACGAAGCGCGCTGGGCCATGGCGCGTGGCTACGCCAACAAGGGCCCGGTTCCGAACTTTCTGCCCCACCTGTACCTCGACGCGCTGCTGGCCGTGCAGGCCGAGCGCGTGACGGTGGTGCACTAGGCCCAGCATGAAGATCAGCACGAAGGGACGGTTGGCGACGACGACGGCACTGGCGACGATAGGCCTCATCGCGGGAATGATCTGGTGGGCGAACCAAGAGGTCGAGGATGCCAGCAGCAGGCGCCGGCAGACGACGGAGCTCGCACGCGGGCTGACCGAGCTGAGGTTGGTGACCTTCGAGTACATGCTGCACCGTCATGAGCGTCCGCGCGAGCAAGAACGCCAAGTCTCCAGCCGACTGGCTCGGCTGATCGAGGCCACCCCGTTCACCGGGGCTGCACAGGGCGAAGTCGTGGCCCATCTCCGCGAACAAAGCGCGGCCGCCCATCGCGTCTTCGAGGAACTGGTGGCCGCTCCCGTCGCGGACGGCGTGAACGAGGCGAACGACGAGTCGATCCGGCGCTTCGAGGCGCAGTTGTCCAGCCGTTTGCTGATCCTCCAGCAGGAGAGCCTCGCCGACGCGTTCCGCCTGACCGATTTCTCTACCGAGCGCATCGACGCTGCCCAGCGGCGGGTGGCGATCGTGACGCTGGCCGGGCTGGTCCTGATCGCCCTGACCACGAGCGGCGCCGCATGGCTCATCCATCGCAAGGTGCTGGCCCCGATCGCCAAGCTCGAACAGGCCACGCGAGAGGTCGCCGCGGGAAACTGGAACTACAAGCTGGCCATTGCCAGCAATGACGAGATCGGCGAGATGTCCAGGAACTTCGATGCGATGACGCACTCGCTGCGGATGTCGTTTGCCCAGATTGAACGCAGCAACCAGGAGCTCGCCGCGTTGAACCAGGAGATCGAGGCATTCAGCTACTCCGTCTCACACGACTTGCGCGGACCGCTGCGCAGCATGGACGGGTTCTCGCAAGCCTTGCTCGAAGACTACGGCGACAAGCTGGACGAGGAGGCCAAGGATTCTCTGCAGCGCATTCGTGCCGCCAGCCAGCGCATGGGGCGGCTCATCGACGAGCTGCTCGGGCTGTCGCGCGTGACACGGGCCGAGTTGACGCTCAAGCCGGTCAACCTCAGCGAGGTTGCGCGCGAGATCGCCGAATCGCTTGCCCAACAACAGCCCACGCGGGCTGTGCAGTGGAAGATCGAAGAAGGCCTCACGGTTCACGCCGACAAGGCGCTGATTCAGATTGCCATGCAAAACCTGTTGGAGAACGCCTGGAAGTTCACCAGCAAGACCGATCAGCCGGTCATACGGGTCGGAGCGCTCGAACGCGACGGCAAGAAGGAGTGCTTCGTCGCGGACAACGGCGTGGGCTTCGACATGGCGTATGCGGACCGGCTGTTCGGTGCCTTTCAGCGCCTGCATCACGAGAGCGAATTTCCGGGAACAGGGATCGGCCTGGCGATCGTGCAGCGCATCTTCCGCCGGCACGCGGGAAGGATCTGGGTCCAGGCAAAGCCTGGCCTCGGCGCGACATTTTTCTTCCAGTTGAAGGAGCAAGGTCATGAGTGACGTGAGCAAAGTCATCCTGCTGGTGGAGGACAGCCCCGACGATGTGGCGCTGACTTTGCGCGCATTCAAGCGCAGCCATGTCATGAACACGATCGCCGTGGCGCGCGACGGAATCGAGGCGCTGGACTTTCTGTTCGCGCGCGGCACTCACGCTGATCGCGCAGGCGTGCCCCTGCCCACGCTCATCATCCTCGACCTGAAGCTTCCCAAGCTCGATGGCCTGGGGGTTCTGAAGGCGATCCGTGCGGACGACCGGACCCGCTTCCTCCCGGTCGTGATCCTGACCTCGTCCAAGGAGGAGCAAGACCTGATCTCGGGCTACTCGCTCGGGGCCAACAGCTACGTGCGCAAGCCCGTCGACTTCGTCGAGTTCACCGAAGCGGTGAGGGTGCTGGGCATCTATTGGCTCATGATGAACCAGAGCCCCCCGGAGAACAGCCCGTGAGAAAGGCCATCAAGATCCTGGTCGTCGAGGATTCAGAAGACGACGCCAAGCTGGCGATGCGCGCGCTCAGGCACGGGGGCTTCATCCCGACCTATCTGCGCGTCGAGAATGTCGAGGCGCTGCGGGCCGCGTTCGAGCACGAGCGTTGGGACGCCGTGCTGTCGGATTTTCGGCTGCCCGGGTTCTCCGGCGTGGACGCGCTGAATGTCTTTCGCGGCACCGGCCTGGACATACCGTTCATCTTCTTCTCCGGCACCATCGGCGAGGAGACTGCGGTTGCCGCGATGAAGGCAGGCGCCAGCGACTACGTGATGAAGCAGAACATGGCGCGGCTCGCACCGGTGCTGGAGCGTGAACTGGGGCAGGCCATGATCCGTGCCGAGCACCGCAAGGGACAGATCGACTTGGCGGTCTCTCGCGATCGTTACGTGGATCTCTACGATTTCGCGCCGGTCGGGTACCTGACGCTGTCGGCCGATGGACGGATTGCCCAAGTCAACCTGACGGCCGCGGACATGTTGTGTCAGCGGCGCGACCAACTGCTCCTCGCGCGTTTTGCGCGATTCGTGCTTGCGTCGGATGCAGACCGTTGGCACGAGCATTTCCGGCACGCGCTGCGGCACGGCGACAAACAGAGGTTCGAGCTGACCCTGAACAGCAGCGATGGAAGTCGACTGCACGTTCAGCTCGACTGCATGCGCGTGGAGGTCGACTCGGAATCGCCAACGGTGCGCATCGCGATGACCGACATCAGCGCCCGCCGGGAGGCCGAGGCCGATTTGCGCAAGTTCGAGGCGCAACTGCGCGATGTCCAGAAGATGGAGTCCATCGGCACGTTGGCCGGTGGCATCGCACACGACTTCAACAACATCCTGGGGGCGATCCTCGGCAACGTCGCACTGGCGCGCACGGACCTGGGCGCCGACCATCCAGCGCTGGTCAGCCTCGAGGAAATTCACAAGGCGAGCGTTCGCGCACGCAACCTGGTCCAGCAAATCCTGACCTTCAGTCGACGGGAGCCGCAGGAACTGGTGACGCAGCCGCTCCAGCCGGTGGTCGAGGAAACCCACAAGTTGCTGCGCGCCACCTTGCCGGCGGGCGTGGAACTCGACGTCGTGCTCACCGACCGGCCACTGCATGCGCTGGTCGATGCCACGCAGGTGCAGCAGGTGCTGATGAACCTGTGTACGAACGCCTGGCACGCGTTGCCGGACGGCGCGGGCCGGATCGGGGTCGGCCTCGACGCCGTCATCCTCGATCACGGCGCTGCGCAACGCCTGGGTGGTGTTCCCCAGGGTTCCTATGCGCACCTGTGGGTGAGCGACACCGGCGTCGGCATGAACGCCGCCACGCGTGCTCGCATTTTCGAACCCTTCTTCACCACGAAGCCCGTGGGCCAGGGAACCGGCCTGGGTTTGTCGGTGGTGCACGGGATCTTGAGCGCGCATCACGGGGCCGTGTCGGTGGACAGTGCGCCCGGGCAGGGCAGCACGTTTCATCTGTACATCCCGCTCGCGGGGTCGACCGAACCTGCCGAGGTCTTGGACGAAGCTGTGGCGCCGCCGCGGGTTCTGGGACACGGCGAGCATGTGCTGTACGTGGACGATGACGAAACCATGGTCGTCATGGTCGAGCGCATCCTCGTGCGCTCAGGCTATCGCGTCAGCGGGTACCACGACCCGCAGGAGGCCGTCGCCGCGGTGCGTGAGCATCCCGGTGCCTTCGACTTTGTGGTCACCGACTTCAACATGCCGGAGTTTTCGGGGCTGGACGTGGCCCGCGCGTTGGCGCACATCACCCCTCGACTGCCCGTGGTGATCAGCTCGGGATACATCACCGAAGAGCTGCGTGATGAAGCCAAGCTCGTGGGTGTGCGCAGCCTCTTGGAAAAGCAGAACACCTTCCAGGAGCTGAGCGATCTGGTCGGACGCATCCTGTCTCAGGACGACAGGAAGAAGGAAAAGTGAACGCTCCATCTGAGCTGGAGCAGCTGCCTCGCATCACCAGACGAGCGCGCGAAGCCCTGAACGGGCACCGCGGCGGCGTGATCTACATGACGGGGCTGTCCGGGGCGGGCAAGTCGACGATCGCCGCGCTGTTCGAGTGCCGCCTGCATGCCTTGGACGTGAGGACCTGCGTGCTGGACGGTGACGTGCTGCGGGGAGGCCTCAGCCGCGACCTTGGCTTCTCCGACGAGGACCGAGTCGAGAATGTACGCCGGGTCATCGAGGTGGCTCGCTTGATGGTGGACGCCGGGCTCGTGGTGATTGCAGCTTTGATTTCGCCCTTCAGGGCCGACCGCCAAGCCGCGAGAGACCGATTCGCCCCACGAGAATTCATGGAAGTGTTTGTCGACGCACCGCTTGCCGTGTGCGAGCAGCGCGATCCGAAGGGGCTCTACAAGAGAGCGCGGCGCGGTGAGATCCCCGCATTCACCGGCATCGACTCACGTTACGAGCCTCCCGTGCATCCCGATTTGCGCATCGACTCCGCCGCGTCGACGCCGCAGCAGGCTGTCGAAGCCTTGCTCGCCGCGGTGATGACGTCCGGCTTGGTCAGATCAGCGCCCAGTGACTACAAGCGTTGAGGGGTGGTCGCCAAGACGTGTCCATCAAGTGCTGTGGCATCGAGCGCAAGGTCACGACCGCACTCGACGACAACGGCAAGACCGCTGGTACGCCCTTGTTGCCTTTGTCACGAAGCCGGGACGGAACGGAGATGGTTCTGGATTCGATATCCACCCAATCCCAACGAAGTTGGAACAACATGTCTTGACGCAATGACGTCTCGATCGTGAGGTCGAAAGCGGGGCGCGTCCACACGTTCTCGGACGATGCCAGGGCGTTCGCCAACCTCTTGAAACACTGGCGGAGATGACGCTGCGCGCGGGTCGTGCCGAAGAGTCCGGCACTGGCTTGCAAGCGCCGAACCTCGGCCAGACGCGCTGTGATGCCATCGATTAACGGGCCGCCACACCGGGACCTGAGCAAGAGGTCGTTGGCACCGGGCGCGGTGCCTGTGAACAACCAGTGGCGGTGCGCTCGACCACGGCCGTCGGGGCAACCGATCCTGCACGTCACCCGGGTCGCCGGGCCGTTCGCTTCGAGCCTTTGGCCTCGACTTGCCTGGATTTCGTCTCGGCAATGAACCAGCGTACGAAATCGTCGCCGAGCCTGGGCCGATCTCGCCGCGTCATGATCACATAGCCCTTGTCATCGTTCGTCGCGACTTCGGACACCACGACAAGATCGCCGCGCCGGATTTCCGCCGAGAACACGTTGATCGGACACAACCCGATGCCGTGCCCCGCAATGACGGCCGTCGCCAGCAGATTGAAGTCCTGGTAGATGGGTCCGCTCAGTGCTTTCGTCAGCTTGAGTCCCGCGGCGGTTGACCATTCCTTCCAGCCCTCGCGAGAGGCGTCGTGCAAGAGATCGGACGCAATGATTTGCTCCGGTCCGTTGAACGGCCCGCGTTGAGCCATGAAGTGGGGGCTGCACACCGGCTTGTTGATCCTCGAGAACAGCTGCTCGGTCAGCACGTCCTTCGAGTGGTCTTCGCCGTAAGTGATCAGGACATCGAGATTCGAACTCGCCAACTTCTCGTCGGCATGCGCATAGACCACTCGAATGTCCACATCGGGATACTGGCTGGAGAACTTGCCGAGGTTGGGGACGAGCCAGCGTGTCGCGATCGACGGGATGCACCCGACGCTGAGGCTGGCGCCGGTGCAGGTCTTCTTCACAGCGCCGCAGGCGTCCGTGATACCGGACAACAGTGGGGAGATCCGCGCGAACAACTGTTCGCCGGTGGGGGTCAGGCGCACGCCGCGCCCGTGCCGCTGGAACAGAGGCGTGCCGAACCAGTCTTCGAGATTGCGCATCTGGTGGCTGACCGCCGCGTGGGTCACGTGGAGCTCGTCTCCCGCCCGCGAAAGACTCATATGGCGTGCTGCAGCTTCGAACGCGCGAAGTGCACCGAGTGGTGGGGCTGTCATGTGAGGAATTCTTACATGAGGTCGCAGAAATGATCAATTGTCCGGCCGTGCCTCCGACTCGACACTGGCGTTGTGTGCGCTGGGGATCAATCGGTTCGGCTCTACGGACCAGGCTCTGCCACCGAAAGCATAAGTCGTGAACAATATTGAAGAGTAGGAGGTGTCGTGTTTGTCAGATCTTTGAAGGACGTGGAGCCCACGGAACGCTTCGTCAACTGGGGCAACGGTACCAGTCATCGGCTCTTGACCGCTGTCGACGAGATGGGGTTCACCGTCTGCCACACGGTCGTGCGCGCCGGCACGGAGTCGCTGCTGGAGTACCGTAACCACCTGGAAGCTTGCTACTGCATAGGCGGCGAAGGCGAGGTGGAAGACATGCATGGGAACGTCTACCCCATCGCCGTTGGCGACATCTATGTGCTGAACAAGAACGACAAGCATTACCTGCGCGGCGGCAAACACATTGACCTTGTCCTGGTCAGCGTCTTCAATCCTCCGTTGCAGGGCACCGAGAGACACAGCTTGGACAGCGCCAACGGCTCTGCATACTGAGCGATTGCCACGAAACCACTCGGAGAAAACTGAATGAACAGCTTCCACACGAAGACGTTTGCGGCTGCAGCCGTGGCCACGTTGGTGGCGACGGCCGCGCCCGCTTGGGCGCAGGGCACGATCGACAAGGGTATTTTGAAAGTCGGCTCCGACCTGACCTACCCGCCGTACAACTACATGGCCGATGGCAACAAACCCGCCGGTTTCGACGTGGAACTGATGGCAGCGCTGTCCAAGGCCGCGGGCCTGAAGGTCGAGGTCCTGGACACCCGTTTCGAGAATCTCATCATCGGCGTGCGCGGTGGGCAGTTCGACGTCATCGCCTCCACCCTGTATGTCAAGCCGGAACGCGCCAAGCAGATCGACTACATCGCCTACATGAAGACAGGCGTGTCGATCGCGGTGGCCACGGCGAGCAAGAAGAACTTTGCCAAGCCCGAAGACCTGTGCGGCCAGAAGGTCGGCTCGATCAAGGGTGCAGCCTGGCTTGAGAAAATCGCGGCAATGAATCAGGGGGTGTGCAAGGCCAACCCGATCGATTCGCGCGAGTTTCCGACCTCTCCGGAAACCACGCAGGCCATGCTGTCGGGCGGTGTGGACGCGCAGATCGAAGACTCTGCCGTGTTGCAGGATGCTGCGACCAAGCTGGGTGGTCGGATCCAGATCACCACCAAGGAGAACTTCTATCCGGTGATCGTGGGCCTGGGCGTGCGCAAGGGCAACGACGATCTGGCTGGCGCACTTCGCAAGGCGCTGGCAACCCTGCAGGCCAACGGAAGCTATGACGCGCTGACGAAGAAGTACAACGTGTCCAAGCCCAGTGAAGCGGAGTTCAAGGCTGCGGTCGGCAGCTAGCGTTCCATACTGTCAAATTCGTGGCATATGTCTTGCGTTGGCGTTCGGATCTTTGGCCGGGACGTCGGTCCTCGGCCTTGGTTTGGAATGAGCGATTGCGGACATGAACCTGGACCTGACCTACCTCGCCAGCCTGGCCACCAACCGCGACTTCTGGAACGCCTCGGCGCTGGTCGCCTGGCTCAGCGCGCTCACCTGGACCCTGGGCACCGGCCTGGGATTCCTGGTGGCGATGGCCCGCTTGAATGGCCCGGTCTGGCTGCGGCAGGTGTCGAGAACCTATGTCTGGTTTTTTCGCAGCCTGCCGCTGATGGTCCTGCTGATCTTTGTGTACAACCTGCCGCAGGCGCTCCCCAGCCTGCGTCCGTTGTTGTCGAATCCGTTCTGGGCCGGCCTGATCGCGCTGGTGGCTAGCGAAACCGCGTACCTGGCGGAGATTCATCGCGGCGGCCTGCTGGCCGTTGACATCGGGCAGCACGAGGCCGCGCGGGCACTGGGCATCCGCGCCTTCGGGAAATACTGGCACATCGTCATCCCGCAGTCGACGCGCGTGGCCTTGCCGTCGCTGGGCAACGAGTTCATCACGATCGTCAAGCTGACCTCACTGGTCTCGGTGATCTCGCTGGCCGAGGTGCTGCTCGTCGGGCAGCGCCTGTACACCCGCAACTTCATGGTCATCGAGACGCTGCTGGCGGTGTCGTGCTACTACGTGTTCATCGTCACCGTCTTCAGCAGCGTGCTCGGTCAGATCGAGCGCCGCCTCGATGTGACGCGCCGCGGTGGCGCCGAGACCGCAGCGACTGCCGGTGACCCTGGCAAAGGGCCGCCGAGAGCCGAACGTGATCGGGTCATCGGCGAGCCGGTGATCGAGCTGCGCGCCGTCAGCAAGTCGTTCGGAACCAAGGCCGTTCTGAAGGGCATAGCCCTGACGGTGCGATCGGGCGAGGTGGTGAGCATCATCGGCCCTTCCGGCTCCGGCAAGACGACGCTGATCCGCACCATCAACTCGCTGCAAGACATCGACGCGGGCGAGATCCGGTTCAAGGGCGCGCCGTGGATCAGCCACCAGGGCAGGTACACCGTGTCGCCGAACTTCTCCGAAGAGGTCACCGGCGTTGGCATGGTGTTCCAGTCGTTCAACCTCTTCCCGCATCTCACGGTCTTGGGCAATGTGACTCTCGGACCGCGCTACCACGGGCTGGGTACCGACGCGCAGACCAAGGAGACGGCGCTGCGCAATCTCGAGAAGGTTGGCATGGCCGCGCATGCGATGAAGTACCCGCACCAGCTGTCCGGTGGGCAGAAGCAGCGCGTGGCCATTGCGCGCGCCCTGGCCATGCAACCCAAGGTGATGCTGTTCGACGAACCCACGTCGGCACTCGACCCCGAGCTGGTCGGTGAGGTGCTGCAGTCCATCGAGCTGTTGGCCTCCGAGGGCATGACGATGATCATCGTCACACATGAAATGCGATTCGCCACCCGCATCAGTGATCGCATCGTGATGATGCAAGACGGTGAGGTGATTGCAGACGTGAGCAGGCAGGAGCTTGAAGCAGCTCCTGGCAGCAGCCGCATTCGAGCCTTCATCGCGAAGGCCGAAGGCGGCGATTGAGGTTGGACTCGCGCGACGGGATGGTGCGGAGAGCCAAGAGTGACTACCACCTATAGAGGCAGGATTCGCAATGAACCACTACCAGGTGCTGCGCGTGAGACCGGACGCAAGCACTGCCGAGATTGAAGAAGCGTTCCGCGTGGTGATCCAGCGCCGCGGCTCGGGGAGATCTTTGGCCTGGTGGAGCGAAGCGCTGTTCGGGCGTACAGAGGCAAGCATCAGACTGGCCTTCGACGTGCTGAGTGATCCTGATCGGCGAGCCGAATACGCGAAGTCTCTTGACTCTCATAGCGCGGGCGAGTGGGTCTCCCCCGGCCACTGAGAAGCTGCTTTTGTGCCGGGAGTAGGCGCCGGGGAGGCTGCGAGCAAGTCGCAAAGTTGACCGCCGCAAGGTCGACAGCAGCGGAATTCCTGCCTCGCTACCTCGCGCCGGCCACGAGCCAGCCCTTCGTCATCGGCATCGGTGCGGACGAGGACGAAGGCACCTCTGCGGGCTGTTGGCGATAGTCGAGGGCATGGTGCTGGTGATCGCTCCAGCCTTGCCGTGCGGTTGGTCCGAACGCCGGGCCGACGCCTGGCCGCATGCTGCGTCGCAGCACGCCGATTGCCGAGCGGCGGCCGCGGCAAAAAGCACGATTCGCAGTGTTCGCAAGCGGCAGCGGGCCGGTTCGGACCGCCACATGCCTCAATTTCGGGCGCGTTGGCCGATATCCGGGGGAGAGTCCCATCCGCAAGACCCAGCGTGCCGCACCGCGTGCGTGCTCGCCTGGGCAGGTGGAGGCGCTCAGACCCACCATGAAGCTGCCTCCACTCAACCTGCGCATCGGCCATCGACTGGGCCTGTGCTTCTCGCTCATCCTTGTGCTGATGTTCGCCGGCGCGTGGCTGATGGTGACCAGCGCCCGTGATTCGCGCGAGACGCTGGTGCGCATGGTCGAGCACTCCAACAAGCGCATGTCCGACATCGGCGCGATGCGCGAACTGCTGGAGGACCAGGATCGGCTGGCGCAGCGCCTTGGCCTGGCTACCGGCATCGAGGCCGCCACCAGCGACATGAAGGAGATCGACGCCGACATCGCGGCCTACCGGGCGATTGCCGCAGGCTTCGACTTCCGATCCGGCGGCTTGGAGGAACAGGTCCTGGCGGACCAGGTCAAGGCCTACGACCATTCCGTCGACGAAGCGATCGCCAGCGCGCGCGCCAGCGTCGTGGGCTACAACCCCGGCATGGCCGCGCGCACGCTGGGCGGCGAGGTGGCGCCTGTGCACGTCACCTGGCTGCAGGCGCTCGACCGGTTGGCGGCGCTGCAGCAGGAACGCATCTCCGCCGAGATCCACGCCCTCAATGCCCGCTCGGAGCGTATCGACCGCATCGTGGAAGGGGTGGCGGCGCTTGTCACGTTGCTGACCGGGCTCGCGGCCTGGCGTCTCACCGCCAGCATCACGCGTCCGTTGCGCCAGGCCGTTGCCTTCGCCGCCGCGGTAGGCGGCGGCCAGCTCGACGCGCCGTTGCCGCGCAGTTCGGATGATGAATGCGGCATGTTGCTGCTGGCCTTGCAAAACATGGCGGTGCAGCTGGGTGCCGCGGATGCCCGGATGAAGCAGCAGGCGATCGAGGACGGGCTCACCGGCGCGTACAACCGGCGCCACTTCGACGCCGTGCTCGCGGCGGAGCACGAGCGCGCCAGCCGCGCGGCGCAGCGCGGCGGCGACGAGGCGGCGCACCTGGCCCTGCTGATGATCGACGTCGACCACTTCAAGCGCTACAACGATCACCACGGCCACCTGGCCGGCGATGCCTGCCTGGTGGCCGTGGTGGAAGCGATTCGTGCCGCGGGCCTTCGGCCGGGCGACCTCGTGGCGCGCTACGGCGGCGAGGAGTTCGTCGTGGTGCTTCCGGCCTGCGACGTCGAGGGTGCCGCCCACGTGGCGGAGCGCGTGCGCGCCTGCGTGTCCGTGCTGCACCTGCGCGCCGACGCCGCCACGCTGGCGCCGGTGACCGTCAGCGTGGGCGTTGCGGCGGTGTGCGACGCGCGGCGGTCGACACCGGCCGGACTGATCAGCGCGGCGGACAGGGCGATGTACGAAGCCAAGCACGGCGGACGAGACCAGGTGCGCAGGCAGCCCACGGTGGCGTCGTGCGACGATGTGCCGGTGACCGCCTAGCCCCGAATCGTCCGCGACTCGCGCTGCCGACCCGTTGCTGTCCTTCGACATCTGAAATTCGCCGCCAACAACCGGACGTACGGTTTCGACGCCGAGGCGCTGCAGCCT
>Ga0307510_10003424_pt1 | contig 18504 bp, 10 predicted proteins | sample 12_EM_MG_FD_207224 | JGI IMG/M metagenome (GOLD analysis project Ga0307510, IMG submission 207224) | Populus trichocarpa ectomycorrhiza microbial communities from riparian zone in the Pacific Northwest, United States - 12_EM | ecosystem: Host-associated > Plants > Roots > Unclassified | place...
GTATTAAATTGTATTTACATTATTGGGATCTCTTATTTCGTCCTAAACTAGATATCATATGTTGTTGCATCATGAGATTTGGGTATCGTGAGATTCCGGCATGAGCACAATTACATCTCCTCCGCCGATATACTTCTTCACGGGTCACGTGACCAATGACTAATTCCGGCGAGGTGAGTAGATGACAGGTCTCAAAAACAACGACCCGTGGCGAATATTTGTGAAAATCTTACCCCTAAAGGCTACTCCCTGTTCAAGGAGGCTCGTGTATTTCGCCACACTTTCTTTTGACCTCTTAGCGCGAAAACGAGCTGCTTAACCAGATAAAGCGGTACCACTTTGCGTCTCCTATTACCGTAGCGACTATACCAGCTCTGAGACTCTAGACGCAGTGTACGGGTACTGCCAAACACCACTCCTGTTGCCTGCCAAGAATAGGGCGGAGGGGTAGCGATGCTGCTGTTAGGGAGAGAAGATATTAACCCCAAGAATTTGAGTAAATCCAACCCAACACCACTCATTATAATGCCACTGCAACCCGACTCTTTCAGATTGTATTGCCGCCACATGCCCGGCATTTCCAACGTATCCGGTAATTGGGTCACCACTTGCTTACCCGGACTCTATGGCTTCTCCTCACAGAAATCGCCGTTTGTTAGTAACGGTAGTGTGGTGAATATGAGTTTTGTTTGGGGCGGCCTGTGGTGTTTATTAGTTTTTGCTTTCGGTCCTTCTTCTGGAGTTTTCAGGGATTAAGTGTGAGGTTTGTTGTGTAAGTTAGCCCTTCTCCCACTCCTAGGCAATCTCATTCTTTTACTCAATGGTGGAACAGATTTAGGTTTCGGTAAAGGATATATCTTAAAATATATTTTTGGACAGAGCGTGTTTTAGTCCCATACAATAACTCTTTTTTTTTCCTTCCCCTCATTTGAATATAAAGGGATATCATACGTAGGATACTTAGATACGTTGTTAGCGCACTCGGGAGTGAATGGAAGAGTGTGACATTTCGTGGATTGGAGACACAAGTGAAGATGGCCGCGTCAGATAGTGAGGGGCGCTTGAGATAGAACGGCGCAACGATAGAACTTCTTTCTGGAGTCACCTCATATCTTGCGTTTCTGAATAAAACACATAATCTGTCTTTTAATTCTCATATGCTATGATACTACAAATAGGGGACATTGCAGATATACCAAGCGGAAACAGAGGATGAAAATGAGAAAATATATACTTGGTGAGGACCACTACGCGCAAGCGTGGTTAGGTGCAGGAGGGTTGCTACTGCCCAAGGAGTAGCGAAGATATCAGAGAGGCGCTCGCTGGGAAGGGTCGAAAAATATTCTTTTTTTACCTCACCTTCTCCTGCTCCAAGTCGATGGGGTTCAAGTTGAGAACTACAAAATACCAGTTCAGGGGTGGGCAATAGATTTTATAAAAAGGGATCGGCAGATTGGAAGGGTGGAGCGGGGGACGACTTGGAGGTTGACAATTGGGAACAACCGTAGAAGTGTAAGATAAGAGTGATACTATGCGCTGAAACAGGCTTTTGGGTCTAATATTTCCAAATTCTTGCATGAGAATCCTAATGCTTTCCCGCCTCTAAGTACCCCTGCTCCCCCCCGCATCCCTTACCTCGATACCATACAACCTGGTATGGATTTTGGCGAGCTCCAGATTCCTCTATTTTCCAATCTGATCCATGATCCCGGATAGCCACCTATGCCAGACATTTTTTTTGAATTTTGGCAGCCCGGAATCGCTGGGTGTGACTATATGCGGACCTTCTTGCAGGTATACTCGTATCAACAAGAAAAGCCCAAGAGCTAAGTGACCAATGGCCATAGTTGAAAGAGGTAGCAGAGGTGATAGGGACATTTAACTATATGAACCGAACCACTATTGCTAGTCTAAAAGTGATGCTTCCATTCAATAGATGAAACTATTTTCACTCACCCGAAAGAAGCAAATTTTATTTAGATTTAGGCCGTCTAAATAAATTTGAATGCGTCGCCCGGAGGGTAGCATAGTGTGCACAGGAATTAAATAAGCACCTATTAAGTAAACACTTTAAACCTAAGGACAATTCCCTTCATTCTCTTTCGACTGGCCCCATTATCCAGATCTTATAAAGAAAAGGACACTACCACGCATCTAAGCACCATATCACCTTCCACTGTCCCGTAGCCTCCCTCCATCCTAACGGGGATACACCCGTTTATTACCAGCGGACATGGAGAATCCAATATCATGGAATATCACTCGTTGCCTCGAGGTTCCAACAAGTTTACTTCTCTCTTCCCCCCAAACTTATGGTATGGTCTTAGGCATATGACAAGCACTTCCATAGGATGGAGCTGCTGCAATTGGGTATTATCTCATGGCAAATAAAACCTCAAGGCAAACAGAAACAAAATAAATTACCTTGGATGTTGGGCAGGAAGTGTTGTTCCTGGTTGGCCAGAACCAATTGTAGTCAGAGCTTATTTTAATCCAAAGACATTACCTAGGTGGGTAGCCGTATCTCTACACATATCCAATGTAATACCCTTAATACAAATTATTTACCATTGACATGCCTTTGTCCTACGTCTCTAACACTCCAGACCGCGCCTTTTTCCAACCTTTTTCAGTTTTTGTATCCTCAGTTGTTTTTAAGTATAACAATAGGAATAGGATTTACTGAAAAGTAAATAAAAGACGGCTATACCTTGAGAAATGAACGTGCAAAGTGTTCCCACCCGTCCAGCCTGTCCGCCCTTGGGGTAGGAAGGACGGGACGGACCGCGACCCATAATCCGCCTTTTTGGGGGTGCTAGGGCAGACTATGCCTAGGAAGATGAGGACTAGACAGATTCTAGGGGGCTATAGTCCTAGCGCTTAGAGCTCCGGGACTTGCCGAGCCGAAATCATACGCCTCCAAACGAATCATTATTGAATCATGAGACATCACTCGTGACATCCCCCGGCCGTCCCCTGCCCTGAACTAACAGGTCTCCCCCTGTGGGGCCCGCCGTCTGGCCCAGGGACGGCCGCCCTGCAGTTTGGCCTCCCCGGACGGACTCCAGATTGCGATCCCGTCCCTTTTGGCAGTCCCCCCCCCGAAGGTTGGGAATAACGAATGACCAGAAGATGGGGGGATGCGGTTGTGACTCCTCGTGTTAACCTCTTTCTAACGTCAGTGGATATTAGGGAGCTTGACAATGTCCAGTTATGAGGAGACCCGGGAAGTGCTTTCTTGGCCTGTTCAAGGAAGCTAGGAGAATGCATCATGTTTGCTACAGGGGTGGTTGTGTACTCGGGTTGCGATTGATCGTGATATGATACAGTCACTAGACAAAAGTCTTGGTGATCGCTTAGTCAGCGAGGACTAAGCGAGATAATCCAAGTCCGACACCCCCCAGCCCCACCACAGTGGAAAATCACGTATGGTATCATACTACATGCATTCTTACAGCTTTACTACTAAACTAATATTTTATGTTTAATTCTTCGCTTTGTTCTACCATCGAAATGCCATTATCAGCCTTTTGCTAAATACCCCTTGGATACACGGGCGTGTCTCACTATTCCGCAATCACCAAGACTTATGTCTAGTGACTGACTGTAGATATTATAGCTATCATAGTGGCCTCATCCATCTCCGGGGGTGAAGTATCTTAGTACCCCCCTGGAGTTGATCTTTATTACGCTCCTTATATAGCATGATGCCATGGTTATAATTCTTGGACAAAAGCCATCGTTGGTGAGCCCAAGTACTGCTGAAACCTCACCAATACAACTGAAATCCGTAGTCCCTGAAATGCCGATTTGTACCCTCACCTCTTAATAAATAAAGGAAACATCAATAGAGATCTAAGGATCTGGAAAAACAAAAATTCACACGTCTCCCAGAAATTCTTTTGTTTTGGGGGCAGCACTTGCCATCTGGCATGCCCCAGCCTCAAATGAGAGTTGTGTGACTAGAATCCGCATCTGCTCCCATTGAAAAAGATCACTGTTAAGATGGCAGCCACAGTTCATTCAATATCACACCATATGCTCCAATACTAAAATATCACGATCAGAATACCCAGAACCACTATTTTACCAAGAATTGACTTACTTTCCAGGTAGGTGGTTGAGTTCTAGTGCTCCGAAAACCATCATTTTTAGTGTGAAAGTAGCCATCAACGATGACTTTTGTCTGAGCACTGTACAGTACATATATTAGATCTTAATTTCCAACTAAATTAGAAAGTGAAAAATCTAGTTAGTTTGATTCATCATTCTATTTTCAAATAAATCTAGCACACAAATACCAGGGCAATGTCAATCTCGGCCCAGAATCGAAAAAACTCTGGCCCAAATGTTGCTTTCCACGAACTAGGATAATAAATGCCTGATATAAAACGAAACTAAGAAACCTTCAGCATTAAAAGCGAGCGATATCCGGCCAATACCCTTAGGCAGCTTAAAGGCTTTCCAGTTGATAACCCTTGGTAGAATCGGGCAGGCATACCGGCCACTTACCTAGTGGTTGTCGCCCGCCTCCCCTTTTTGACTTACTAGACTGCAGAATCCTCGTTGATATGGAGTCAAGACATCAAGAGAATTTCATGCGTCCTCTATAACACAACTTATCCCAGGAAATGGACAATGAATGAAAGTAATTTACAGAATTTAGCCAAAGGATTCAAGGGTAGTGAGTCTGTCTGCTCAATAGAGAGAATAGCAAATATGGCCCAAGAGTGAGCGTTAGAAAGGCTTGCGGATCTGTCTCCACCCGTTTTCGAGAAGGTCTCAAAGGAGGCATACAAAGAACGTATCATATTACCAAACCTCCTTGTTCCACTTTGGGGGAGGGTGTTTTTTCTGCAAGGTTTTTGTGGAGCGATAATGCCGAGAAATGATTGAAAATAACCATATTCTAATAGGGCTTAGAACATGCCTCGGCGGGTGCTCCTATTCTCTCTCGTACATAGAAATCTCAATGGCCCCTGATATTCAATGGCAAGGCCGGCAGCTTAGGAGATCATGTTCAATTGCAAGCATAATTAGGAAATATCTTCTATAATTCGAATATTCATTCGTATAGTTGTAATGCCAATGGACGAATCAAGCCGTTAAGCACAAGCCCCATCTATAGCCCACTGTCGCAGTGCTCCAGCAGCCGCACTGAGCTAGTCTCCGGTTTTTCCTCCCGCTAGTATAAAACACCTGCATCCCTCCTCCTCCTCTTTCTTCCCCCCAACCTTTACTCTCAACAACTTTCATCAAGCATCCATCCGGACCAAAGGGAGAAGACAACTCCTTCAGTTTTTCACCCCGATCCTTTCATCATAACCACCCACCATGAACAACAATATCCAAGACTCCACCCCCAAGAACAAGGGTGAGATCGAGGCCATGCTCTTGAGAGCAATAACGAGTTACTTATGCCAGGCCACCGAAACCAGCCCTCAAATCATCGGCGCCCTCCAAGACTGTCGCCTCTCCATTATTGGTGGCAACTCCGACACCATCTCGGGCGCCATTGTCAGGCTCATTGAGGCCATCAAGGGAAAAGGGAATGCGAGAGATCTCGCCCCCGCCACCGCTCCGTTGGCCCCTATTGCCCCCGTCGGCCCGGTACCTCGTCGCACCTCTCCCGAAGACCCGGATTTTGGGACAAACGTCATACTTGCACTCGCCACCCCTGGGAAAACCGCCCCCCCGGGTCAAATCTCTAAGACCTCGGGTGCAATGGGTCCCCCCCCGACCCCCGCAGACCCCCAGCGCTTGAGCGTGCGCATCCTAGACTCAGCGCGAGACCGCGCGCAGGGCAAGCTCATCGCTGTGTTTTCTGCACCTAAGCAGGGGAAACCTGCTGCGGTTGCCCCGCCGGCGAAGAAGACTACCGCGGAGGGATCAATGGGCCAGACTGTCTCGAAGCCGACCATCGAGGGAAAGTCCTCGATTCTGAAACCCAAATCTGGTGCCGGAGTTACCAAGAAAACTGGTTCCGGGTGCGTGAAATGTCAGGCTGCCGGTAAGGTTGAGACCAAGAAAGCCCCGCGCACTAGGACTCCTCGCGAGATGCCGCAAGGCCCCCGCCGCCAGAGCGAGCGCATTATCGATTTGGAGCAAGGGCCCGCGCAAGGTCAGATCGTTGCTGGCTCTGCCGCACAGGAGGAAGGAGGGCTTGCTGCGGCCGCCCCGCCCGCGGAGAAAACAGCTAAGGAGAAGGCTACGGTTAAGGCCATGCCCCCAGTTTCGAAGTCCAATGGTGGTGCGGGGGATCCAAAGAAGGGAGGTAAAGGAGGCCCACGTGGTAGCGGTGGCCGCCGCAGTGCTAGAGAGTGGCGTCATTAAAGGGGACCCATGGGATAGTTATTTACTCTCAACTTGTCAGCAAAGGGGACCCATGGGATAGTTATGTACTGAAGTTGGTATACTCAGTTTTATAAAAACCTTTTTTTTGTCAAATAAAATAGACCACCCGGCAGATTGTCCGGTGGTATGATGTCATAACCCAAGGATATCAGGGATCCGTAGCGACCGCATAACCCATTTTGCTTAGTAGATGCCCCACCAGGTAAGCGATCATATTAACTAGGTTCAAAAGACAGTGCCGGTAGAACCAGAGCCACAGTTTTTTGAACTTTACAAACATATAGATTATCGCCCTTGCCACCCGTCCAAGGCAATTTTTCACCTTATTTCAAAAATCTCCCCTTATGGAAGCATAAGCTGTAGGGGAAATGGGTATAGTAATGAGGTGTTTTTCTTTTTTCGTTTAAAAAATTATGATTTCCGGTACTTCATCTAAGTGTATTATTGATATCATAGAGAATCGCTCCACCAGCAATACGGGAGCCCGTTTTATACCCGAGCAGTTCTAACCGACAGGCTTGAGGCTTGTGTAGGCGGGATCACCGTTCCACAACCAAAAAACAGGAGATCACACTCAACCAGACCCCCCCACCGAACAACTAAACCCGAATAAGAAACTTTCAAATGGTTTACCGCAAAAGCTCAGTACTCGTACAGTAGATCCACTATCGGGGATCTTGACATGAGTCACTGTCTAAACCACAATTGGTTTAGCAGAATGGATTAGCCAAATCACTAATACAGTTTAATGAGATCCAGAAAGCTCAGTCTCCCAACCAATACCACGTCTGCAAACACTACGGTATTCCTTCTTAGAGTGTTTTGTCTCTAATCGGTGTGATCCCAGGCCGATGGGCGATAGTGGATCTACAAGTACTGAGTTTTTGCGGTACTTGAATTAACTGTTACTACTGTGCTGATCGCCGGTCGTTCTCTCATACAAAACCCACCAATCACCATTTGTTCTGGTGGGGGCGCCTGTTCGGGTGGACTGTGATCCGCTATCTATACTATTGATCATGGACTCGTATCAGCATTGGATCGCCATGATCATAAGTGTGCTGTACGATAAGAGCTTGAATAATCGAACCTCGCGTTAAGACTTCCTAAGCTCCCTCTCTTAGACAAGGGGGCGAAATCACAGCGAAAACTGACTGCCGGAGCCCCGGCTTGTGGATTAAAAAATAAAAAGCGCCGGACCTTACCAGCAATCGCAACTCCAACGTCCCAGCGCGAGGTTCAAATATCCAAGTTCTTACAGTGCTTAAATCGGTTCCTTTTTATGAAGTTGATCGCTCACCTGATGTGATCGTGTACCAGGGGAAACATGTTATATAAATCGCAGTTAATACAACAGCTCACATAAGGCGTTATAGGATATCCAATGGCAAATTCAACACAGCACAATAACAGTACTACTCCAGCAACCCCCCCCCCCCTCTCGAGACCTCGCGTTCCTGTTCTGGATCGTTCACGAAGATCGCTTATCAGCGAATATTCGTTAATACCAGAACTGGAGGAATATTCCCACCGCAAGAACTCCAATAATTAGACCCGAACCTAAGACGTCCGAAACTCCCTCTCTTGGATAGGGGGCGAGCGCACAGCGAAAACTGATCCCCTCAGACCGAGCTTGAGACAAAATAAAAAGAAAAAAGAGCCAGACCTTACCAGCAAAGACAACTCCAACGTCCTAACCTCGGGTCCAATTATTCGAGTTCTTACTGTATCCTACAGGTGTGGCAAGCGAGTAACTTGTCCCTCCTAGCGGTCGGTCCACGGAGGGAGCTTTCTGGCTTAGCGGCACATGAGCAAGGAGAACTGAAATCGGACAGAGTGTGAACGATATATCATAGTATATGCTAATATTAATAGGTTACCTATTAGGTCCATCTACGGACTATGCCTATCAAAAGCACTGAAATATTGATCCTCCGAACCTCACTGCCGAAGATTTCAGCGCAAATTGTTTCAAGAAATTAGGAGGTTCTGGGGTGTCTCAAAAAACCTGTCAAGTACTCGGGCTTAAAGCATCATCCAGCGTAAACGATCGGCGATAGTGATCGAATACCGCCCCTCGAGTGTCCAGAATAAAATTTCTAAAATTTCTAGGACTCTATCCACCCCAAGAGGAGTTGCTATTGGAAGTGGACTAACAAATATTGCTCCCTTACATCGGAAATGGTCACTCTGGTTTTGAAATGTGATCAAATCACAGAGCGCTCTCTCATAGGCGACGGAAATCTAGTGAGTGGGGATTTGGGCCTACGAGAGGTCATTCATTCAGGGGGTAACTACACTTTAAAATCCCATCCCGGCCAGGTTGACTTATCTTAGTTCACAGGCCATTAAGCCTAAAAACCCATCCGCCGGAGGGACTCTTAGGAGAGCTAAGCTTGTCACGCTTGTGGGCAGAAATATTCCGATACCGCCCTTTTATTAACTAATACTCGCAAGACCATATCTGTTGATGACATATAGTATGTCTGCTCTCATCAACCGAGGAAGCGTGTCGGAGACTTGCGCTCGCAGGTCCCGCGGCATTTTCGGATAATCCAGACATAGTACCTGTCTTGAAAGACACCACAAAGAGATATTGGACCATAACCAGAGTCACGACCACAGACCCAAAAACATGTTGCATGTTTCAAGAAGTAACTGTGCTGGGTTTATTCAAAGAATTTTATCAAACAGCCCCTCGGGGGTGCTGCCCACTAAACCAGTAATCGGTCCCACCGCTGCAAACGTTTTACAAATTAACAAAGACAGGGGGCGTAGCACAAGAGGCGGAAAACTGCTTGCTGTCAGCCCGGCCCCACCTCCAAGATGGACTGACTTGACATTTCTGAATTCTGGTTTATGGGTTGGGAGGTTTATCAGGAGTGAGCTAGAATATTCAAGACTATAGCCGACATGAGAAGGTTCTAGGTGAGAAAGGGGTCTTGTTTTCACTATTTTTAAGAACATAATATTATTATACATAAGGATGTATAATAGTAGCGACAGGACTAGGCGCCGGATGGCGCGGAAAGGGGATCACCGATGATCACTCGTACCTTTCCCAGCAGCACTGTTCATCGGTTTTCCCCCCCCCGCAAAGCACTAACTTACCCCGGCCTCTTGCGCAGCAGCCAAGTACCGCCTCTGTCGTCATCCGTCGCCCCTTAGAGTTCCCCCATATTCTCATACTCTATTCTTCGGCATCATAAGTATTTTCCTCACCCCGAGTCCCCCACAACCCTCCATTCCCAATAGCCACTGCCGCTGACAATGTCCATTGTGCAGGATCTGGCCACCGAAGTGAAGCCAACCATCCGCCGCGCAATTCTCCCTACTAAATGCGGGGCTCACCAGCTTTGTTCAGTCTTGTTCCCTCGGAAGTGCCTTACCGCCCGCTTAAGAACCCCAAACTCTTCAAAAGACTACCACCAATGATTCATTCAGACACATCCAGGAGACAACCATACATCCGCTCCTCATATCGCTTTAAAAACCATTACCTAGCCACCTTTGTGCTGCGCGCCGTCAAATTCTGTGCAGCATAATGAGGTTCTTGCCAAAGCGTCAATGGAAACAATTCCACTATCCGAATACCTCGTCGAGCGATCGCCATTCCAATGTCCCCCGATACAGTGAATATTTATAACAGAGAGGCTGCTGACGTGAAGCTTGAGTTTGTGGAGAAAATGACGGAGGTGCAATACAGGGCGAATAGAAACGGAAAAAAATTGGTTTCTGTCCTATATAACGAAGCCTAGCAGAGAAATCTATCACAACTAGTAAGCCTCTCTGATCCTCCCCTCTTTCGCTCTTAAAAACACCAAGCCTTTTTGGAAAGATGAAACAGGCCCTCAGCAATTATGCAACCCACCCGGGGACTTGCAAGCCCAATCGACCACCGATCCTCTCGAAACTCTCTCAAACCTCCTCCACCCGGCCTGATCCCCCAAGACCCCTATCACGGGATCAACTAACTTTACGCTCTTTACGATTCTTGTGGCTCGGTAGTCTATAGACATGTCACCCCCCGCATTAAGCAATTCCCCCACCGCGCCTACACTGCAGGAGACCGGAGAATCAAGCGAAGACCCTATGAAGCTACTCCCACTCGGCAGTCACCCTTCCGCGCCTCAACGTGAGAACGAACTAGGAAATTAAATGAGTGCTGGGAGACATAACATCTGAAAAACAGTATTACTGAGTGTGGCTTGGGTCGGAACTACTGTTGAGAAATGGTCCTTTGGCTTGAGGAATGAAGGACCGGTGTGAGCCGCCTGCTCACTATTGCGGATATGAGGGTGGGCGTAGAGATTGTAATTCCACTCAATCGCTTGCCTCATCAAGCTGGCGTATATATACATTGTTAGTGTATCCTGTAGTTAGGTAAAGAACTTAACCAGCAATCTTCTGCTACAAGACAAAGCGTTCAATCCCTGATAGCTACCTCTCTGAAAGCTCCGAGTGGGAAGAATTAATTTTCATCACCGTGCCTAATTCATTCTACTAGATCGCCACACTTTACTGTATGTCCTATGGATTTCTGACATGCCCAATTTTTTCTCTCGGTCGCCCCCCGCGAAATTCAAGCAGCGATAAAAGCCCAGCGTAGCCAGCAAACGTGGCCAATAGCAACGGGTAGGAAAGCGCAGGAAAGCAGCAGGGAAGCCCACAAACACTAACACCAGCATACCAATAGCTTGGTGCTAGGAATTCTTAAGCTCCACCTAGAACAAGCAGAAGCCTCCGCATGCCACCGGGAGCCATGGGAAGCGAGAGACTCTACAAAAAAAACTATGTCAGTCTCGAGTCAGTATGGGCAGTCCATTGGTGAATGGGTAACTCCCATACCGAACACTTCAAATCTGCCCTGATGTTGGCACTAGGATGGTAATTTCGGACATTGTTTCTTCCTCACTTGAGTCTTGTGTTTGCCGTTCTCATTTCCAGGAGGACCCAGGGAGATCCCTAAGATAGTTCGGCAGAGGGAGGATAGCCGGTGGATAGAATTATTGGGAGCTCAGGACTCTTGATGTCTCATACAAGTAGCTCCTGTCCAGTTTTCTGGATCGCAGCCAGCGGTTTCTTGGTTTTACTAGTCGCTCCCCCTCCCTGTTCATCGTTAGATACACTAAATAAAATAGATGATAAGGTGAAGAAACCTTTATTGCATCCAGAAAACTTTCATATGACTGGAAGCGTGATGCCACAAGGTGCCCACTGTCCTGCTGAAATAGAACACCCAGCTATTAGCTCGACTAGCGCCCCAGATAAATTTATTGCCATGAGCAACTTGAATCTGGAAACAAGAATCATGAATTCAAATCGATATCCCCCCGACCGAACCCTATCCTCGCCGCCTAGAGAGAACGTAGGGAACAACGAAATCCTGTAAAAAGAAGCGTACCCAGCATCCTTATTTCCACCGCCCAAAAGCACCGGATAATTCCATTGCTATTCTTCAGCTACACTACTCAACCCTGTGAGGCTTAAAGATGGCTCTGACAAGAGCCCTTTACAGGCTTTGTGAATTCGAAGGAATACGAAAGGGACCGATTCGTGCCAACTATCTCCGCAGCGCCGAATTTGCCACCGAAAAGTGCTGTTATAGAATAAAATATGGATGGACGAGCCTATAGCTAGAGTTAGGTAGCTTAACTCTCCAAAAGCATCCAATTCTCCACAAGGAGTTTAACCGCATTCGGGTTATCCACTTGACGTACTCGAATTCTGTGATCTGGATATATCCTCTAGCGGTCCTGCGCCAGGTAAGTTCCGTAAACATCCTTCAGTAGCTAGTTCGGTTAACGAGGCATTTAAGCTTGTTAGGCCCTTATAAAGACTCCCCTCCTTTTAAAAAGGGAATGAAAGGCTTTTGAGTATTAAACAGGAAGACCTTCTTGAGAAATCGGGAGTGATGCAGTAGGGGTAGCAGCAGAGTTATGGTATGGATGAGGAAGAATAAAATATCTGCAGGATGTGGACAAGGTAGAGGAAGTAGTGGCAAAAAGCAAGAAGTGAGGAAGGGCAAAAGAAAAAAGGTCTGTCCCAACTCATAAGCGCAAGAGTGATTGTATAATAGGCGGCCAGGTAATTGCACCAAAACAGAGACAAAGAGTGCTCATCTCTAATAAGAGAATTAGCCCATAATCTTATTAGTATTTTCCATGAGTTCTAGATAGCCAAACACGCAACCAGCTATGGAGAATAGAAAAACATGCAAGTGACACCGTATCAAACTACAAGCCCATATTATAGAAGAAAAGAAGAAATAAATCCAATAAATTAGACAAGCACAATCACCTCCAACATCACTTGGCATATTCATGCACTCTCACTCGACCTTTATGTTGGACTTAGTTTTATCCGCCGTACAGGAGCAGTTCTTCTTTATTACTCTTGTTCGCTTCCTTAGTCTTCCTTTTGCTTCCTCAATTTCTAAGCTGCGCATTGTTGAACTTATACTTTCGGATATGTACTCTCTATCTTCTTGAGTATGACAGTACTTCCTAGTTCATACTAGTTTCACTTCAATGCCGTCAGAGTTTAAGCTCCATTTATCTGTTTTGGATCTTTCATTTATTTTGCTGCTCAATCAGTCAATCATAGATGTAACTCTATGCGCATTAGATTTTTTTCTTTCGTCTTCTTTTGGTTTCTTAAAGTGGATATGTGTTCTTGTTGCGCAGCATAAATAGCATGCTCTCCGCTTCCTTAGAAAAATCAAGCTTCTTTTCTCTGGTCCCAGGGGAACACATACATCAACACTTTATGTCCAAGCCCTATACAAAAACAAAACCTACTTGACAACCTATTATACAAAGAATGGGGTTGGAGATTTTGAGGATACTAATTCCCTACAATAATATTATTCAAATTATTATTATTATTATTAAAAAAATGCTACAGAAGGCTCAATACGCCCTCAACCTGAAGGAGCCCAATATTAAAAAAATTCACTAAAAGAAAATCGGATTGTTCTCCCACCATCCAGAAATCTAGATGCATCTACCAAGAGGAGAGGCATTTAGGTTACCTTGCAACTAATTAAGGGGCTGTTTGAAGTAATATTTCTGTGAGATTTGGGTATCTACAAGTTATGGTTGCACGGCTACTAGTATCGTTGAGAGCACCTCATATGATACCCTCTATCAGTAACAGTCAAAAGATTGATGCTCATTGCTGTAAACCATGATTTGTAATTTAAATCTACCAAATAGTCCTGTGGTTATGATACAACAACAGTTTCAATGTCCAAACCGCTCATACCAAACAACATCTAATTCTTGTTCCAATATTCAATATTCTGGATTCGGTAATAGAAAATTGCTATAAAAATTGTGTATCTTCAAGTTATTTTCAAGATCTAGAATATAGAAAAATATGTTAAATACCTCAAATTCTCAGCAAGTTCTCCCCTGCAATACCGATAGTAGTAACAAACCATTACCCTAACAGGAATAGCTTACGTAATATTTAAGAGAAGAGGTATATGGCTTCATACGATAACCATATATCTGAACCTATGCTTCCAAAGTTATGAGCTTCATAGAGGCATCTGGAAGATGACTTGGACTACTGGATGAGAGCACGTTTCAAGATCTGTTTGACTGATTGGAACGATGTTTAGAGAACACTACTCCTCTTATTTTCTAGTTGCATATGCATACGCCTGCATAATGCTTTGATAGCTGGATATCAGAACTGATCACTCCATATTCCATATTACTATTGGTATGTAGGCATTTGGACCGCATATTCATACATAGTCTATCATGACAAAGAGATCAAAGACTGTCTACTGGTGAAGTGGGGACACCCTCAGATGAAATAGCAGTTTGGGAGATTCTCTGAGTTGAGCTATGGAAGTTTTCAGGGTCAAACGGTGTTCGCACTTTGTTCTGACAAACTGAATTGTTAAGAAGATACTTCTTAACTAAAGAAGTCGAAGTAGCATGAACATTAGTATAAATAGTAGGCCTCTGCCCCAGTGGTTGAAGAATCATCAAGCAACGGAGAAGAGACCTGAACAATATATGAAGTTAATCGAGTTAGTCTTTAACTCTTTGATATTTGACTACACTTTACTTTACCTTTACCGAACAATTACCTACTAGCCTTCCTGACTATTATTCTGTTGTCTTGAATATCCTCTGCCTAGTTAGCTCGGAATCCTACCATGTTAGCTACCCCGTAACACAAACTTCTCTTCATTGCACTAACACAAGATGTGCATTAAAAAGCTAGTGTTGCACTTTCACAGAAATGGCAATCAAGTACCATAAGAACTTGGAATAATTGAACCTGACGCTGGAATGTTGGAATAGTTTTTGTTAGTATGGTCTGACTCTTTTTTCTTTTTTTTCTATCTTAAGCTCGGTCTGAGGAGGTCACTTTTCGCTGTATGCTAACACACCCTATCCAAGGGAGGGAATTTCTAACGTCTTAGTGCGAGGTACAATTATTCTTTGTAATCTCAAAGGCATTTTAAACAAATGTATAATATAAGCGTTTCTCTAACATGAGACTGAGTGCTGGGCCAATTATGAGAAAGATATTTGTTCTGAAGTAAATTACACGTGTAGGGCATGGTCTGTCATGGGGTAGTTTGGCGGTCACAGGGAGAATTTTCTCCTACTGTGACTTGCCCACTTTGTATCTAGCTCATTCTGCATCCTTCTCACTTTCTTACTTAAACAACAACATCAGCAAAAATATTACACTGCGTTCTGTGCGTTCTGTGCATCTGACGCACCTGACGCTGGAACGCCAATCGCGAATCAGGATGCAACCACCCTACCACACAATGCACCTGACGCAACCTGATGCAACACCTAATCCTCAGGACGCACCAGACACAGCACCTAGTACTCAGGACGCACCGAACACAGCACCAAATACTCAGGACGCCGTCTGACAGAGCACCTAATACTTAGGACCGTGACGCCATCTGATGCCAGACTACATCTTCCTGAGATAAGCGAAGGGTCCCCCCTTTACTTCTTTCTAACCTTGGTCACCCGGGTCACAATGCATTTCATTCTGTCAAACTATTAAATTTACTACAAGAAGGCTTCTATTGTTCTAATAAACAGGCAAATTCACATCCAAGGCTGAGACCTGCCTCCCCTGCCCGAGCCACCCCCCTTCCTGGGACCCTATAGCTCCATGGGGAATTGTTGCCTCAGGACATACCTTATACCTCTGTGTAGCCGGCGTCGAGCCTAACAATATCCCGCAATCAGATTCAAGATTGGAGCAGTGGTTGTGGAGGAATCTGCCATCGAGTTCTGAGATCGCCAGGGTATCTATAAAGACAACTCTTACAAGGGTCAGCAATTTCCTGAGTTTTGATGCGAGAGAGACGTCCTTTATACCGCTGCGTAGCTGGCGTCAAGCCCAACAATCTCCCGCAATCGGATCCAGGATCGGACCGGCGGTCGTGGAGGAATCTGCCATCGGGTTCTGAGATTGCCAGGGTATCTATAAAGACAACTCTCAAAAGGGTCGGCGATTTCCTGGGTTCTGATGTGACAGAGACAACCTTTATACTGCTGCGTAGCTGGCGTCGAGCCCAACAACCTCCCATAAACAGATCCAGGATCTGAGTAGTGGTTGTGGAGGAATCTGCTATCGAGCTCAGGGATCACCAGCATCTCACCCCTTGAGTCCTGTAACTTCATGAATAATAGTCCTCTGGGGATGAACCTTATACCGCTGGATAGCTGGCATCGAGCCCAGGAACCTCCATGTGTCAGATTCAGGATTGATTGTGTGGCTGTGGTGGAGTGTTGCAGCTGTGGCCCCAGAGTGTGGATGTTGAGTGTTGTGATGAAAAGAGGGTGTCGCGTCGCGTCCAGTTTGAGGCTAAGTGCTGAGAAACCACCAGGCAGTGTTATGGGCATCACTCGCTTTCAGACTGGAGTGAGCGGGCATTTTCGCTCATTCAAAGATGTTGTTCTGAAAATAGAACTCCAAGTGCCAGGGTTACTTGGCCTCGGGTTCTTTAGCGTAAATTTAAGATTAAGGGTACGATGGCTTTCTCACGTGGCGCCAGCACTAACTCTATTTTCTCTGCCAAGAAATACCCCTTCCTCACCCTAGGGCTGGGCCTCAGACTCCGAGAAGGCTGTGATTCTAGTTGTACTCAGGAGTAGTGGTAAATCCTGATGTGCAATGGTGTTGAGGTTGAAGTCTGCATGCATGGGAGGCACGGTTGCCTAGTAGCATGTGTCCGGACGGAACCCGGTACTAAGAAGGGTGTCCAGACGCGCCAGAGGCAACCAGATGTGCGACCTGCGTACAGGACGCACTTGACGCACCGGACACAGTGTCCACACTACGAGAGTCAGGACGCAACACTAATGTATCTGATGCAGAATGGCTTTTTGCTGATGAACAGCAACAACAACAGATGGACATCAACACCCAGGCAAACAACCAATAGACTGTAACAATCCTATTATTGAGCAGGTATGCAACAGGCAACGACAGTCGTCTCCTGCGTAAGCGAGTCTTGCTTTTCTGCACCAAGGCGTAGGGAAGTACTATCTCTTCAGATAGTACGAGACTGGCTTGCTTGTCTGGTGCGATCCGTCTAAGAATACTATCTCTTCAGATAGTAAGATGGGTGGATCATCGTGCTTGATAGAACTATCACAATAGTTCTATGTTCGGGCGGTCTGTCGAGACTATCGCAATAGTCTCCGGGTTCTTAGAGGGTATCTCGTAGAGGAGGAGTGTATGTAAAGAGAGTAAAGAATAATCGTATGGCAATATCTTGAGTATAGAAAAGTACTTAGATGGTTGCGTGAAGATCCTATCTCTTGGTCGGTTTTATTTTATTTTTATATTTTTTTTTGTAATCATGCGTGATTTGTTTTAAGGTACAAACAGCCTCATGCAGCGCTAGCTATGGAGAGAAAAAAACCTATAAACAAAAGCCACGACCCGCTTCACCTCTTCATGGCAAAAATCAAGCACCCCCACTCCACAGGAAAAGTCCCCCTCACCTAGCACCTAAGACAAAACCTCAGACGAATAGGGAAACAATACATAGAAACGTACAGGTAGAGAGACCCAAACCCTTCCGCAGGCCCACCAAAACAAAAGAAAAGACTCTAACGGCCAGAAACGCTGCCCGTGGGGAGAGGTTTGTTGATCAGCGACATAGGAAGACTCCAGTAGAGAGCCCACTGAAACCGTGATCTACGGTCAGGCAGGTCATTACATCGATCCAAGGCGTTGGACAATAGCCACGGAGGCAGTGCCATACCACGACTAGGCGTAACCGCGGAGGGGCCAACTGATCGGAAGGGTAGATGGCGAGCGGAGCCACCAGGCAGAGGGGATGCCAGCCAACAACGATGAGCAGTAGGGTGCCAGCCGGTGATTAGCAGTAGGGTGCCAGCCAGAGGGGAGCAGTAGGGTGCCAGCCGGAGGAGGAGTTTAAGTAGTAAGGTGCCAGCTTATGGGGCAGTACGGTGCCAGCGGACGGAACCAGGAGGAGGGTAGAGGAAGGATGGCCAGAGGGCTAGCCACAACCGACTAACGGGCCATAGCAAGGGCTTTTGGGGCGACAGCGAAACCGAGCGGGACCGCGATGTTACTAACCGAAGCTTTCCCCATCAGAGGTTCAAGCCCAGCAGAACCGAAGCCTTACTTCGACCGAGAGTCCGGACGCCATATCGCCGACGGTGAACGAAGCGAGAAGCTTTCCAACCGTGCAAAATGCTAAGTGAGGTGCAAAGCAAGTGCGGGGTAAGGGGGAGAACCGAACTTCATGAGCGGGTGTCAACGATGAACGGGAACAAGAACCCCAAGGAGGGGAGGCATACGTGCCTTAGGAGAGGAGGGAAGATGGCTTAACGTCAACCCCTAGGCAGTAGCCATGGTGGGGGAAGAGAGGTAGGTGGGGGAAAGTGACGATCATTTCCCGTGGTGTTGAGATTTCGATCGCCGGAGATGGAGGAGAGATGGTTCGTGTCCTATCTCTTGGTCGTTTTTTTCTTCTTTTTTTTTTGTAATCATGCGTTATTTGTTTTAGGTACAAAAAGCCTTATGCAGCGCTAGCTATAAAGAGAAAAAAACCTATAAGCCCAATAACAACCGCCCGCTTCACCTCATCATAGGAAAAATCAAACCCCCCGAGAC
>Ga0307510_10003425_pt1 | contig 18500 bp, 19 predicted proteins | sample 12_EM_MG_FD_207224 | JGI IMG/M metagenome (GOLD analysis project Ga0307510, IMG submission 207224) | Populus trichocarpa ectomycorrhiza microbial communities from riparian zone in the Pacific Northwest, United States - 12_EM | ecosystem: Host-associated > Plants > Roots > Unclassified | place...
GTGTCATGCCAGCGTGAGCCCAAATGCTGATTTACGTCACTGCAACCTACCTGGTAATACCCCACAACTCGTGCGCATCTTTGCGCATACATACAGTACATTGCTGCGCAATATACTGCGGACCCAAAGCGAAAAACAAAACAAAAACGTTTCATCTGCTAGGCACCAAAACCGTATTTGCCAAACCCATTATCATATACCACTACACTTTTTACTACTGTAGTGTACCCTAATCCCATACAGCTAATTCATGTTCAACTCGCACCTGGCCTACTAGATCTGCAACATGGATTGGGACTGTAGTGGGACTGTCATGTCTGCGTCGTGCCCAATGTGGAAGCGATCGGTTGATACCACACTTCCCGAAGGCGATGCCGGATATGACTGAGCCGACCGTGCTTGTACTGTGCGTCATGTTCAACATGCAACGAAGTTGACTCCTGGTCGTCGTGGGCTGTCACGTCCGCTCCATGCTCGATGAGCAAGTGTACGAGATCCTCTCTTCCCTCCTCCACTGCGCAACGCAACGGAGTCCACCCGTTCTTATCCGTGGCTGTCGCGTCCGCGCCATGCTCAAGGAGCACACGTGCGATAGCCTCTTTTCCACTCCCCATCGCCCGGTGCAACAACGTCGACCCGTACTTGTCCTTGGCTGTCGCGTCCGCGCCGTGTTCGAAGAGCAAGCGCGCAAGAGCTTCTGTTCCATTCCACGTCACCCAATGCAACGGAGTCCACCCGTCCTTGTCCCTGGCTGTCGCATCAGCACCATGGTTGAGAAGCAAGCACGCAAAGTCCTCTCTTCCTTGTTGTACCGCCAAACCCGACGGAGTCCATCCATACTTCGACTTAACTGCTGCGTCCGTGTCTGGGAGGCCGTGGTACGGAACGGTCAAACTTTCGGGACCATCGCTTTCTTGCCACAACGCATAATGCAACGGAGTCCACCCGTTCTTGTCTTTTGCCGTCGTGACCGCGCCGTGCTTGAGGAGTAAGTATGCGATATCCTCTCTTTGATTTCTCACAGCCAAATGCAACGGAGTCCGCCTGGCCCAGTCTCTGGCTTTCACATTCGCGCCATTCTCCAGGAGCAACCGTGAGATATCATCGTTTTCCTTCTCCACCGCATGATGCAACGGAGTCCACTTGTGAGTGTCCTTGGCCATTGTGCCAGCGCCGTGTTCGATGAGAAAACGTGCGATTTCTACATGTCCCCATTTTGATGCCAGGTGTAACGGTGTTGACCTATCTTCAAAGTCCCGAGAACGTATATCTTTGGGGTTCTCGATAGCCAATGACTTGACAATGGCGTAGAAGCCAAAAAAAGTGGCCCAATGCAAGCAGCTTCCACGGGCGGGCCGCAACGAGTCGGATCGGTTCTCTTGCCTCCAGGGGTGTACTATCCTCATTGGGTCATATATCCAGAACCAAACCGTGAGATGTCGCTTCCTTCGGTCAAACAGTTGTTTCATCCCTTCCTCTGCATTTTCTGACACACCCTCGAAATGGGCATGCCTGACCAAGTGTTCGGCAGCATATTCGGTGAGAGGAAATTCCTTTAGGACATCTTCGGTAACATTTCCATCCAAGTGCAGTAAAGTACTCAGACACGCTTGCGCAACGAGGGTATGGGAAGGTGTCATCGAAACATGGTAACGGCAAGAGATATTGTCACGTTTTTCGGCAAAGCGGGTAGATGTTAGGAACTCTTTGACCGAGAATTCGAGAATTGTATGACTGGGGAATCGTCGGCATCGACGAGGGCAAGCAATGTGGAGCATGTGGACAGCACAGCTTCTAATGAATCTTCCAGGCGCCATTCCTCGCGGAATATCGGAATTGGCTCCGCCTTGAAATCAAATGCTAGAAACTCTGCCAGCTCCTGGGCCCGCAGTGGGCGGGAAGCCACCGCGACACATTGAAACAGCCGTCGCGCGATTTCCCAGTCTGTGCTTTTGATCCTCCGCAACGTGCGTTCATATGTCCCATCGAGTGTCCCAGGTAATTCACCCAGAGCACGCCGGATACGCCCTGGGATGCAGTCACCAAGGTATTCGAGCTGGCAATACACCCATCGGAACCTACAGTGGAGCTTTGAGTGAGTGTTGTGGTGGAATAAGGTGCTTGTGCCTTACATCCCATCAGATAGACTTGTCAGGACGTCGATGACAAGTTGCCTGTCCTCCGATTTCCATCTTCGCATTTTTCTGTTCGTCTTAACGACCGACTTGATATAATTCTCGATGTCCTCCAGTTGTCCGATTTCGTCGTGTATAGAAACGGAATAGAAAGCCAAGGGTTGGAGGCTAACCTTCATATCATCTTCGGGGCGGCTAGTGATGCAGATACGTAGGTTTGGGTGTTTGGAATTGACAAGGTCCTCCATGAGCATGAGGACTTTGCTGCGGGCGGAAGACAGAACAGATGCATTTCGACATTCGTCCAAGGCATCCACAATCAGATAAACCGGAGTTCGTCCTGAGAGTTGCAATAACTCCTTTAAACATAACGTAAGTTCATCATCACTGGGCCTTTGTTTACCATGACCATGTGTTGAATAGAATGTGGAAAGGATATCGTGGTAGGCATCAGACTGGTCGCAAAGCTGGAATAACACGGACGACAGGAGCCCGCGCAGGCTCTTCTTTTGGTCATCTCTGAAGTCATGGTAGTAGAATGCGAGGCATGCAAGCCCAGATTTGCGCATGGCATCGATCTCCTCGATGATGGTGGAACTGGCCAACACCGTCAATTCTCAAGGTGAATGTGTCGAAAAAAGTTTAACTGACCAGATTATACTCTTCCCGGCGCCGGCTACGAAAGTGGAAACCATCAATCTCCAGAAAAGTGTCTGGGCTGGGGGACGACTTACGCTTCCCGTGTATCCATAGAAGACAATTCTGTCCAGGTTCTTTCCATTCCGAGAACATATCGCCTTTAATGAACCATGTCGCGGTCCCTTCGTGATGCGATCCACAGGCAATGCGATGGTTTTTCCATGGATCAGGGGGAGAGAGCCATTCTCGAATATTGCTCTGCAACTCGTCACCTGAAAGGTAATCTCAGTACTTCCTATGGGTAATGACAGAATTGGTTGGTATTGCAAACAAAACATACTGGTACCGTCGCCCGATGGTTTATCTAGGGAGAAGGACGTTGAACGAATAGTGAGTGACGAGCTGAACGCGCTCGCTCACCGTCCATGACCACATCCACATTCTGGACGCCGTGAACTGCTTCGGGAGTCTCTGTTTCAGTCGTCCGGGACTCGCCCGATGTGGTTCGGTCCAAACTCTGTGGTACCACCTTGACGCCCTCATCTCCAGAGTCGTTCTTTATAAATCTCACTGCATTGCATTGAGCAAGGTAACAAGTCAACTAGAATAGACTCACTCAATCGCCCCTGCGTAAGCCGTTTGGTCGCCAGCTCGAGGATGGAGAGCAACTCCAGCACCATCTTGACCACCATTTCGTCCAAGGCGGGCGAATGGGGAATCTGGGTATACATATCGAGGTGTCTGAAAACGCGTTCGACCGACTCGAGCACGTCGACGAACGCATTGTCGCTGGATTCCATGCCCTTTGTGGCCCGATGTACATGGATGTCACAAGGATACCCATATAGCAAGTAACGGAGCGCACATACCGCAAGGAGGATAGCGAGACCAGCGTGTATTGCATTTTCAGGGGAGAATGTCTTAAAAAGCCGTCAGAGATGTAGAACACGTCATCAGCCACCTGACGTACCAGGTCGATGGCCCAGTCGAGGGCGGTGGTGGCAGAAAGGGTTGAAAGGGTTGATATAATACTCTTGATGGACTTTATGGTTCTATCGTCTCCTCGGAAAGCACTGGAGGCTCGTATGTGGTCTTGCAGGAGGGTAGTGACGGATTCAACGGAGCAGCAATTCTGGACTTTTATGGCGAGTGGATGTCTAGCCAAGGTTACGCCCGTGTTGCTCTCGTACGCCTGCAAGGCAGACTTGAAAAGCGCCCGTAAACGAGTGGACCCCGACTGGTCACCCATATTCCAAGTAGGGAAGAATATGGTCTTAAGAAGGGGAGTTGGTTGGTTGTGAGGAAAAGATCGAGGCGTCCGAAGAAAGCGCTCGTCTCCGTGTCGGACTCGGCCGTTGGAGACGGCCGCGACGTGAATATAACGCGTCGAGGCAACGAATTGATTTGGAACTACTGTACAGCACTTTCACCCGATCCCGAATCCCGATGGGTCTCTCATTCACCTCGGACCCTTCAGCTCACCAGTCTCCGTCCGATCACGACAGACTATGAATCCACTGGTGGGCTGTAACCTCATGGGGAACCCGTCATATTCACCACTTTTCTTCATCCCTTCTCTCGGAAATACCAGGGATCCCTGCTACCCGTCAAGGTCGAGGCACCAAGCTGAGAGATGTAATGGTTGCAGAGGGAAGGCGGCATAACGAGGAGTGGGTAAGGAAGACACAACGGCCATCTCTTTGCCCTCACTCTACTACCTTTTGGGCTTTGCGCCCTGTCGTGTCGTAAATCGTTCATTCGCCCACAATATCTCGTGACCGCGATCACACCCTCTCCATCCATCGTCCATCGTGCGGATTCCCTTGTCTTACCGGGATTCAGAAGACGACACGCCCTGCCTCACCCGCCCACGTCACATCGTCCGGCATCCTGCTCCATAATCTCCGAGCATACCAACGACCATTTGATGCCGGGACCGATGCCCTCGAGATCCTCAGGCCCGTCTTCCTTGAACCAGTTGAGATCATTGCCCCCCCAGGGGCCACCTCCAACATTCCCTCTGCTGGCCGGGACCCTCCATCCCGGACGCATGGGCGGGCAACACGATCTCGCTTGGCAATTAACCCCTCGGCATGTGAGTTGAAATGGTGTGCGCATTCCCGCTTCCTTGACCCCCCCTTCCCTCCAGAGGCATGGACGCCGCATCCCCGTACGCGCTTGTCATTAAACGCCCAGACATCATTTTCACCGCCTCTGGCGTCCTTCTCGCTGTGACCCCCTTCGCGGGTTGCGCGCTTTAACTGGACAACCTTTTGCAGACCCGCCGTCGGAAGGCCATGATCACGGGTGGCGGAGGAAGTCCAAGAAGGCCCATGTATTGATACTGCGGCACCACACGCCATGTGTCGTGCCAGTTCAAATGTTGGTTTATGTCACTGAAATTAACCCGGAAATACCTACAACTCGCGCGCATTTTTGCGCATACATACATTGCTGTGCGATATACTGCGGATCCAAAGCGGGAAACAGCGTTCCATCTGCTAGGTCCCAAAACCATAATTACTAAACTCACTATTTCCTTAGACCCGTCACCTCAGTGTATCTTCGATCAGATTTCGTACACCCTGGCCCCACATAGACAATTCACGCTCAACACGCGCTACGGTCTGACGCATCTCACATCCAACTTCCCCCCGTCGTTACATCCCCCAATACTAATCAAGACCTCGTTGCGAGTATGGACCAACCAGTCTAGTGAATCCTGCGTCAGCTTAGAGGAGAACGTGGCACTAAAGGGCATTGGCGGAGGTGAGTAAGGGCGATTTGTAACTGTACAGTACCACCCAATTACCTGACCCGTTCGAATCTCAGTCGAGGAAGGTAGATTTTCAAACTGTTCCACCGAAAGATCGTCGACTACCGCGGGGAGGGTTTGGCTTGTACGCGGGTAAGGATTGGATATGGGACTTTGCTTCCTTCGCTTGTCTCCTAGCGCGAATTTCTGCAAAAGACATTCTCCTCTCAGCTTACTGACAGTACTGTAACAGGACTATAGCTCGAGAGCTCACCTTGGCTGACGGCTTATGGACTGTCCATTTGTGGGCACGGGCCCCGAACCAGCCGTGCTACGTCGCAGCCATGCAAAATCAATATTTAGTTCATCTATTAGCATCATCCTCAGGCCGCATTCCCTGAGCGCTCCCAAGTGTGACATTGCGGCAGCAACCGGGGGTTCAGAAAACACGCGTTGCAGGCTGGCCATGTCAATATCGTCGACCTATATGCTACCCAGAGAAGTGCGTCGCTGCTAGCCTGAGAACAAAGCGTTGTGCAGCGGGTACCAGGCCACTCTTCATTTAGAGGGGTTATCAACGTACCAGATTGGATAGTCCACGCCGTTGGTGCCACTGTCGTAGGTAATCATGAATGGCCAAGCCGTAAGTTGTAATAGTCGCGGAGTGGAGGAAGGTGGCACCAAGAGAAAGGAGAGGAAAACAAACCATGAAGTATGTCTTGGTGATCTTAGCCCGTTCATAACTTAACTTACCCCTTGTGCTCAGTCGTCCGTCATAGTACGCCTTCCGCCCGTGAATCATAATCAACAAACGATGTTCCACTCGATGCGTTAGATTTATGTGCGACAACCACCTCAAATAGTACAAAATAAAATTCCGTGCCCATCATAGCTCGTATCGCTTAAGAGTAACCGTACAGTAGAACGATATCGTCCCACGAATGCTACATTGGGCTGCCAAATCTACACCCATAGGGCTGTCATGATTACGTCATGCTTTGCTGCCCCATTTTCAAAGAGCGTGACGGAAGAGTAGACTTTTGCCGAGATTTCTTCCCAACCCGCCCACACCGTCGGCTGTAGCGTCTGCACCACCGTAATCGACGAGTAGGCGTACAAGATCCATCCTTCCTTTCCTCACCGCCTGACGTAATGGTGTGGACCCGTTCATGCTCTTGGCCGTCGCGTCGGCGCCATGCTCGAGGAATAAACGTACGAGATCCTTTCTTTCATACTCCACCGCATAATGCAGCACAGTCCATTTGTCCTTATCCTTGGCCGCCACGTCGGCACCATGCTCGAGGAACAAGCGAGCAAAATCTTCTCTTCCATCCTCCACTGCCCGAAACAACATAGTTGCCCCGCTCATGTGCTCGGCTGTGATATCTGCCCCATGCTCGAAGAGCAAGCGTGCGAGGTCCTCGCTTCCATTCTCCACTGCACGATGCAGCAGAGTCGATCCGTCCTCATTCTTGGCTGTCACGTCGGCACCATGCTCGAGGAATAAGCGAGCAAAATCCTCTCTTCCATCCTCCACTGCCCGAAACAACATAGTTGCCCCGCTCATGTGCTCGGCTGTGATGTCTGCCCCATGCTCGAGGAGTAAGCGTGCGAAATTCTCTCTTCCATTTTCCACTGCCCAACGCAACAGACTCAGCCCCTTATCTATCCTGGTTGTCGCATCGGCACCGTGCTCGAGGAGTAAGCGTGCGAGGCCCTCACTGCCATAAAGCGCCGCGAGGAGCAACGGGGTCGAGCCGTTCTCCTTCCGTGCTTCTACGTTTGCGCCATGCTCGAGGAGCAAGCGTGCGAGGCCCAAGCTTCCCCTGTCCACCGCCCGATGCAACAGGGTCTGTCCGTGTCCGTATTTGGCTGCCAGCCCGGAGCCATACTCAGTGAGCGAGCGTACGAGATCCCATCTCCGCTTGTGTGCTGCCACGTGTAACGGAGTCAACCCGCTCTTGTCCATGGCGATTGCATCGGCGCCGTGTTCGACGAGTAAACGTGCAATTTCTACATGTCCCAATTCTGACGCCAGATGTAACGGTGTGTATTTGTGGTCACAGTCTCGAGAATGCACGTCTTTGGGGCTCTCGATGACCAAGGACTCTACAATGGAGAGCAAGCCACAGAGAACGGCGTAATGTAAGGGGCTTCCGCGGGGTGGAACTGGCTTCTCCGGTCGGTTGTATCGCATCAAGGGCATCCTTGGATCGAATATCCAGACCCAAACTGCGAAATGACGCTTGCTTCGGTCAAACAGATGTTTCATACCTTCTTCTGTGATTTCTGAGACACCCTCAAAACGGGCATGCTCAACCCAGTACTGGGCTGCATATTCGGCGAGAGGAAATTTCTTCAGGACACTTTTTGTAATATTTCCATCCAGATGCAGTAACATACCCAGACATGCTTGGGCGACGAGCGTATGGGCGGGTGTCATCGAAACATGGTAACGGCACGAGATAGTATCACATTTCTCGGCAAAGCGGGTTGACGTCAAGAACTCCTTGACCGAGAAGTGTGAAAATTGTATGACTGGAGAGTCGTTGACATTGACAAGGGCAAGCAATGTGGAGCATGTAGACAGCACAGCCCCTAACGGATCTTCCAGGCGCCAATCCCCGCGGAATTTCGGAATCGGTCCCGCCTTAACATCAAATGCTAGAAACTCTGCCAGCTCCTCGGCACGAAGTGGACGGGAAGCCACCGTGACGCATTGGAACAGCCGTCGCACAAATTCCCAGTCTGTGCCTTTGATTCCCCGTAACGTGCGTTCGTATGTCCCATCGAGTGTCCCTGGTATTTCATCCAGAGCATGCCGGATACGCCCCGGGATGCAGTCACTGAGGTAGTCGAGCTGGCAATACACCCAGCGGAACCTAGAGTTGGGCTGTGAGTGAGTAGGGTGATGAAACATAGTATTGATGCCTTACATCCCGTCGGCTCTATCTGTCAGGGCATTGTACGATGGACGAATGGTCCACGCGTGAGTTCGGGGAATGGGAAGGCGAGAACGCGGTTAGAACCAATGCACGTCGATCCGAGATCGTGCAATGGAGCAAAAGATAAAGCGGGCCGCGATTGTTAGTCGCTCTACCGCTGCAGAAGAGGGAAAGGAAAGGAAAGGAAAGAGAGAGAGAGAGAGAGAGTGTGTGTGTGTGTGTGTGTGTGTGATGGCTCCGCGTGAGCCACTTCAATGATAGCAAAACGGGAACAGAAGGGGGGAAAGCGCAACGCAAAAGCACAGCGGAGGCACTACTCGCCTGTCGCTCACGGTGCTGCGTGCGGGTCTTTATATTCGGTTCGTAGCTACTTACAGACTAGACTACTTGTCCATAACGATGAAAAGATGGTGGTAAGGAAGGGGAATGACAGGAGCGCGCGCGCGCTGCCCTGTGGCGTCGGTCGAGTCGGGCGATGGTCGAGTTTGGGGCAATCCGAGCCCAGCACGCATGCACGCGCTACAGCATCTATGACAAGTTGCTTGTCCTCCGCTTTCCACTTTTGCATCTTTGTATTCGCGTTCACGGTCTTCTTGATATAGTTCTCAATGTCCTCCAATTGCCCGATCTCGTCATGTATGGAAACGGAGCGAAAGGTTAAGGGTTGGACGACAACTTTGATGTCTAACTCTGGTCGACTAGTGACACATATGTGCAAATTCGGGAACCTTGAATTGACAAGGTCCTCCACGAGCATTAGAACTTTCTCGCGGGCAGAAAACGGAGCAGTAGTGTTTCGACCGTTTCGATATTCATCCAAGGCATCTACAACCAAATAAACCGGAACTTGTCCTGGGAGTTCCAACAATTCCTTCAAACACCGGGAAAGTTCATCGTCGCTAGGAATTTGTGCACCATGGTCGTGTGTTGAATAGAAAGTGGAAAGAATATCGTAGTAGGAGTCGGACTGATCGCAGAGCTGGAATAGCACAGATGAGAGGAGTCCGCGCAGGTCCTTCTTTTGATCGTCCCTGAAGTCATAGTAGTAGAATGCGGTTGATGCGAGCCCAGATCTGCGCATCGCCTCGATCTCCTCGATGATTGTGGAACTGACCAACATTATAAGTTCTCAAGACAAACTATCGAAGGTTTAACACACCAAAGCACGCTCTTGCCTGCGCCGGCTACGAAAGGACAAAGCTATGAATCTCTGCGAAAGTGTGAGCGCTGGATAGGGACTCGCGTTTCCCATGTATCCAAAGAAGAGAATTTTGTCCAGATGCCTTCCATTCTGAGAACATCTCGCCTTGAATGAACCACGCCGCGGTTCCTTCATAGTGCGATTCACAGGCAATCTGGTGGTTTTTCCGGGGATCAGGGGGAGAGAGCCATTCTCGAATATTGCTTTGTAACCCATCACCTGAAAAGTAACTTTAGTACCTCCTCGGCAACGACAACATTGGAAAAAAAAACTGACGTTTCAAGTTGTTCTTGTCGCTGGCTATTTGATGTAGGGCCTCTGGCACTCAGTCAGACATAAAACTAACTTGATATTGCTAACGAAACTTACTGCCAGGTTCCCGAACACCAATGGCACCATCGACTGGTGGCTTACCGTCTAGATAGAAGGATGCTCAACAGATGGTGGGTGACAAGCTGAACGTGTCCGCTCACTGTCCGTGACCACATTGATATTCTCGGTGAGTGTGTGAACGGCTGAGGGCGTCTCTGCTGCGGTCGTCCGCGCTTCCTCTGGTTTGGGTATGTCCAGCATCTGCGGTACCACCTTGACTCCTTCCTCCTCAAAATGGTTCTTTACAGACCCCCCTGCGTTGCGATGAGGAAAGTTACGCGTTAACGAGAACGAGCTCACCCATTCGTCCCTGCGTAAGCTGTTTGGTTGCCAGCGCGAGTGTGATGAGCAACTCCAGCACAATCTTGACCACCATCTCGTCTAAGGCGGGTGAATGGGGAAGATGGGTGTATATATCGATGTGCCTAAAAAAGCGTTCGACGGACTCGAGCACGTCAACGACTGCATCATTACTGGCTTCTATGCTCTTGGCCGCCTGATACACATGTATGTTACAAGGATAGGCACGGAGGAAGTAAAGAAAGCCACATACAACAAGTAGGATAGCGATACCAGCGTATATTGCACTTTCAAGTGAGAATGTCTTGAAAAAGCCGTCAGAGATGTGTAACTCACCATCGACTGCTTCTAACGTACCAGGTCGACAGCCCAGTCAAGGGCAGTGGTGGTGGAGAGGGTAGAAAGGGTTGATATAGTACTCTTGACAGAATTTATGAGTCGATCATTTCGCCCGAATTCACTAGACGATCCTATTTGGTCTTGCAGAAGGGAAGTGACGGATTTGATGGAGCGGCAATTCTGAATTTGTATGGCAAGTGGATGTTGGGCCAAGGTTATGCCCGTGTTCTTCTCATACCCCTGCAAAGTAGTCCCGAAAAGTGCCCGAAAATGAGTAGATCCTAACTGTTCACCCATATCACATAGGACGGAAGAAATATGGGAATCGTTTCGCTGTGGGGAATGATAGCGAGGCAAAGGAATGTGGGCTGGGGAAAGGAGCAGTGCACCGCCTCAGCCCTGCCTCACCCGTCTATTACGTACCGTATTTGCACGGGCGCAAGGCAGATTCCTAACACAGACAAGCGCAAATTGAGTTGAGTGATGAAGTGTGACACGAGAACGAGAGTATTGAATATTGGAGTTGGTACAAGGGAGAGAAGTCGGTCGTCCTGAGCATAATTGAGGACCGTTGAGAAGTGTGAGACGCGGAGTCAGAGAAACAAAAACCCGGTTAGTCAGACGCTCAGTGTGTCTGAAGAAAGGAATGAAAAACATACCTCGATAAGGATAGGACAATCAGAGCATCGTAACATACGAGCCAGGTTTGGTCTACGGACAAAAGCTGCATACGTCACGTGACTGCGACCTGCATTGCTTGGCCGTGAATCATCATTTGAGACTGGCGTCATGGTATAGTCTCTCGCGTACTAAGCAAGCTTAGGCAACTTATCAATCTCTGTCTACAGTAACAGGCGGTATAAGTAGGAATGCAAACAATGAAGCACCCGCCTTCACCATTTTTCACCTAGTTGTTCGTCACACTGTCAAACTCAATAACTCTTTCGAATCTGCCAGACTACGCCGTAAGAAGACGAGACGTCGCTGTTGTAGAGTAGAGTCGGCGTCTACGTGTTGAGTTCGAGGATAATCCCCAGGGTGAGATAGAGGGTGAGATGGGGGGAAACGCGACGCAAAACCGGTGGCACTCGTTGCCTACCCGGGAGACACGCGCAGCCTTCTTCTCAGGCTCACGGTGCTGCGTTCGTATTTATATATAAAATTTCTACCTATTTACAATGTAGCTACGTGTCCCTAGTAACAAGGAAAAAGGGTGACATTAGAGAATGGAGAGGGCAGCAACGCATGCGCGCTGCCCTGTGGCGTCGGAGGTGTCGGGGGAAGTGTCGGAGGTGTCGGCAATGAGGAAAATAGGCCAGTTGCAAGGCCAGCGTGCACGCAGGCCTTACACTGTCACAAGAAAGGAACGTCCAGTCTGTGGCTGTGGGAGCTAGAGACTATATCGGAGCACTAGTGCTTAACCTGTTACAGGTTACAAGAAGGGAACGTTAGGTAGACATGGCATGAAAGCGGATAGAAAGTAAGCGCTGCTGGCCTCAGTCACAACTTGAACAAGGGACTGAGGTACTTGATGTAGGGAAACTGCATGCGTCTACGTGCGCATGAAGACGGAAAGAACTGTCCAGACAGAGTCAAAGATGAGCGCCGGTGAGCTACTGTCCTTGTAACTTACAGAATGCCTTCACACGCATACATATGATTTTCACCTCGTTATTACAGGAAGGCCCTAGCGGTGCCCGTTTGTGTTGGAGCTGGTCGACTGGACAGTTGAACGTGTGGGTGTGGGCATTCACACATTCAAGTACCCAGTCGACCATCTCCTGAACCTCAGCGGCACATCTTGGCGCAACCCATGAGCGAGCCTGCTGGGCGAGCTCTAGTTGTCAAGATCGATGACGTTGTAACACCACCGCTAACGGGCTGTCGCCAGATAGTCCTCCCCCTGGCTTGTCACGCGCTCTAACTGGTCATTTCGTGCTGTCCACCAGCCCGACATTCACTGTCTACTATATCTTTTAACCAGTATTTTGTTTTGGAAATTTGCCGTTCGAGTGGCTCTCTTAAGGCCCCACCTGAGGCAGACGTCACAGCTACAGGCGCTTTGAAGAGATCAAATGTGAGTCTCATCGGCAATGTGATCTGGCGCATGAATCATCATCGAGCAGCGACACCGGCGGAGGTTCGCTTCGAGAGCAGTGGTCTGTCTGGTCTTGAGTAGGATATTATCAACATCAACGGACGCAACCATGGTAGATTTCCTCAAGTAACTACAGTAAAGTACTACTACGCCTCCTTTAGAATATCCCTACATCCTCCTGCCTTTCGTTACCGTCCAGTCTTTCAGTGTGCTTACAAAATAAAGTACTTTCTTCTTACTGCTGAGCTACGCTCATCAGGCTACCCACGAACGTCAAGATCTACCGCGGGCCCACATGAATATACGGTTTGCTTATTGTGAACAGACAGAAACGTACCAAGCGCGGACGAACGTCAACGATATCCTCCGGCACAAGGAAGATCAACGCGTTCATCTTTCTCGCGATTGAGATAGCCAATTTCGCTGTAGGCAGGTCGCGTGGGCGTTAGTCTATCTTCGAGTTCCCCATAAGCGGGTGTGACCGTACCATTCTGTCGTCTCTCCTCATAGTCGCCTTGCTCGTTGACCTCGTACACAAGAGATGGATCCACGATCCCTGGTTTTATTCCTTCCAAGACATTCAAGAAGAAGATACCGGTCTTTATGCTTGGATCCTTGAACGAGCGAATCGTCTTGGTGCCAGGCTTGCCTTTCTGTGCCGTCGTGTTGGCCCACTTGAGCATCTCGGTATCGCTGATCGGCCGGCCTTGGCCGGTTTTTGACAACGAAGTGAGTGTCTTTGTAATGCTCATCCTGCGCCAAAGGTTCAATTGATCCGAAATTCCCATGGAGGAGATTGTGGTAAAATGACGCACCTCATCAATTGCCATACGTAACCCAGGACCAAAGTTTTGTTCCTGTCGACGACATCGGCACCCTGAATGCCCACGAGGGACATGCCGTTCTGCTTCCCGAGCTCGATACAGTAGTTGGTGTTTTCGACTTGCTTGAACCGAGATAGCGTGCTCTGGTTCGGCGTGACGCCGATCTCGACCTCTTCCTCTTCGCCGTTCTCGTTGACGTAGAAAGCCGGTTGGGTCGGGGACGTGGGGCCGCCCTTGGGCTTGGAGACGCGACGCCAGGACACGACGCCGGGGTAGACCCTGTCGAACGCTTGGAGGAGGACGAGGCCGTCGCGCAGGTTCTCGAACAAGTTGAAGACGGCGGGATCGACGCCAAGCGAGTTGAGCCAGAGAGTGAACACGCGCGCCTCGCGCTCGCCCTCGGCGTCGAAGTCCTCGACCGCACCGTAATCCTTCGCCTCCTGCTCGTCGAGAGGCTCGAGGCCGGGATGCGTATTGAAGAGGTTCGCTACGAACGCGAGGTTCAGCCGCGGGTTTCCGGCCACGAGGGACGCAGGCGTGAGGTATTTGCGGCAGCCGATCTTTGCCGCATTTTGCAAGACCTGCTCTGCGCGCTGACGGAGGTCGCGCGTTTGGAGCGGGGCGCGCGAGCAGTCGTCGGGCTTGAGTTGGTTCAGCAGAATCGTGTAGTTTTCGCCATCGGAGACATCTTTGCTGAAGTTGTTAACCCTGAAAACCAGGGTTAGTGGTCGCCCTTCACCCTGTAATGGCTCATCCCATACCTCCTGTGCCACCCCGCTTGCTTCAAGTGATAGTTGAACCATCGCAGGAGGATTTGATCAGGCGTCAACCGCAGCAGATCGTCGATGGTTTCCCCATCCTCACAAAGACGGTACAGCTCGGGGTGCAGCTTGATGTCGACCTGCGCAAGCAAGCCGCGGCGGATAATCTGCCAGATCAGACCGAGGATCAGATGTTCGGTGCCAGTAGCGATATCTGAGGAGCCGATGTTGACAACCGAGCAGCCGATGGCTTTGGCGGATGTGATGACGATGTTGTTGTTCTCCGTGATTTGGAACGCATTCAAGGGTTTCCGCGGCGTAGGCTTGTTCAGCACGCGCATATCAATGGTGTCTGGCACGGAATCGTTGATCAGTTTGCACATGATCAGACCGTCGCGAGCCTCATCGAAGAGCTGCATCGTGTCGGTGGGGATCGGGATGCGTGAGCCAACGTCTGGATCGCCTTCGAGAATCTACAAGAAGTCGAGACCGTCATCGGTGCCGGGTGTGGTCTCTGAAACAAGTTATACTCACTCCATTGATGTGATTTGTAAACTCCCGCCGCTCGTCTTCATTGATGGTGTGGCTGACGTTCGCGTTGGAGCCTTGTACTGTGACCTTTCCGGCCTTGGTGGTGATGGAAGAAGTCTGAGAGCGGAGCTTGACGTTGAGCTGTCCGATGAGGACCGCGTGAAACGTTGTGGATGAGAAATCGGAGACAGGGGATGACAATGGCGAGCGGACACACCTCGACCCAATCCTCCAATTCGACCTTGCCACTGGCGTCCACTGAGACGTGCTTGAGAGTCTCTCGCGCACGATCGTACGATTCGCCGCGGCTCTGAAGGGCTTGCAACACGGTAGCCTTGTCAACGCGCCCCGGGACGTCGGTGTGGAGAGCGCTGGAGCGGCGCGGACGTCATTTATCGCACCGGACCCACGGTGAAGGCGGACGCACTTAAAGCGGCTTATGAAATCGAACATCTCATCCTGGGAGACGTCTGGATACTTCTTTTGCAGGCGGATAGCTTGCATCGTGAAGAGGAGGAAGGGAGATCAAGTGATTATGTGGCAGGGTTGTGGAGTGGATATCGCGGGTTCAGGACTCAGGGTTTTAATAATAGCACTTGCTCCCTCCCGGCTGCGCTAGTCTTTCCGTTCCGTACCGAGAATGAGATGCTTGGTAACTGCTGCGCGCTGACGCGGTGCTCATCGCCTGCTCTTACTCGCCAACCGGTATTATTGCAGCGTACAGCCTTGTCCGCAGTTCCTCCCAAAGGCTGATCAACAAAAAAAAATGAATTAATGGCAAAAGGCGGTGACTCAACACAGCCCTGGTAAGGCCATGTCATCCGCGTTGCTGATTTATCAACGCCCGACCAGAAAAACGTTCTGCGCAGCTTCCAAGTATACATATGGCTGACTCGATCTGTTCAAATCACTTGCGATGCTGATACCCTCACGCCAGTGGTGATCTCTAACAAGCACAATCGGTGAAATGCGGCAGAGCTGAGACGTGGCGAGTTGATGTGAACAAGATCAGCTATTCCAAGGTCGCTCTCCCTTGTATACAGCAAAGACTAAAATGCTCTGCACTTTAGAAAGTACTTCAGTGCTTGGGCCTTGAGAGCGCCAGCCCGACAATTGCCCTACCCCTACGCCTCGCTTTGGCTATGACGTCATTCACGTCTTGCCAGTGGCGCTTTCAAAGTGACTTGCTCCTTCTACCTCTCACCTGCGCACTGTTTGTTCTCAATAGAGACTGAACCTTTTTCTCAACACCAGGTTGACATAGCCCTTCTTTTCATTCAGTCCAGGGAGCTCATTGAGGCGTCTGCAACGGGCTCAATTAGAATTGACCCGTATATCTCGTTTCAAGGGCGTGACAACAGGGAGGGTCCAATAGAAGTGCTGACAATTAGATCGCGTTCAGTTTCACCAGCTCTTGTTTCCCAACTGGATTGCAACGACCTTTGGGAACTGGGAGTCCATGCACAGTGCCCACTCCCGCCAAGCCTAGTGGCTTGAAATCGGCCAAAGGTGTAGAGCGCCATAGGATGATCCCCTCACCACATTGGTTAATCCACGTGCAGGCCCTCCCAATACCCGGTGTTCATTTGTTCGCGTAAAAAGTGGAAGGGTTGAAGCCTAATCTGTCATGTCCAGGACTCGTTGGACTGTACTGTAGTTGGTGCGACAAACTCAGACTTGACCTTGTTCCGGAATTACCGGAACCGAGTTACAGCCATTAATTCAGGCTTCGGCTAGGTGAAGCGCCGGAACACGCTTGTGAGATTTGTGAGTTCAACCCTCCACAATCACGCTGCAGTCTAATAGCCTTGAAGCGACAGTTCCGATACAGCTTAACCCAAAGTACTGGCATGAACCCACGCCTCTAATCGCCTGTTTCGACGTGCTTACTTACTGTATCAATTCTACGCAATCAGCCACGCCAACAGACACTCTCACAGTCGACTCGATGCGATTCGGACAAGTTCCGGTGTGAGAGGTTGGGCCTTCGATCCCCCCCTGCCAGTGTATGTATTTTCTGTCTGAATCAGTAAACTCACTACATTCCCATGCCCGTCGAGCCTCAACATTACCGCGATGGTGAGAATGTTCACCTCTACAGCTTGCCTGATTTTTCATGTGAAGCATATAGTAGTCCGGTGATCAACTTTCCCTGCCCAGCCTGATCGGGCACATTGGGACCTTCAAGTTGGTTGGAATGCCTTACTCAGGTGCGGTGGACCGAAGTCCATGGTTCTTCGTACATAGGTTTTTCCTTTCAATGGAACGTTCGAATTCATTTATCATATGCATTTTGGTGACACGTCGAATCGTAGTTAAGGTTTGGTACGTTGAAAGCCGAAGACTTTGTCACCTCCATTACTGGTTTGACTCGTAGGGCATTCCACGGGCCATAATCGCTGTTTGACACCTTTGACTATTTCTTTCTTGAATAATACCTGATTCCCCATCCTACCATTTAGAAGCTAAAGCTAACAATCGATGGCGCTGTGCAACCTGCCAACCTCGTGCCAGTGGAGTCGGGAGAATAATAGAAGCTTGTATGACAGCGTTATATTTGGTATATGTACATCAGAGCGAAATGAAATGAGATCGAATATTATTTCACTGTGAATTGCACATGGGATACCGTACGTACGTACCTCGGTGAGATCGAGCAGAGCCTGTCGCGTCGCGAGAATGTTCTCAACCGCGTTCCACCAGGGTACGTTCGGCTTCTTCCGGCCCAGGCAATCCGTTCCTCTCCTACGAACAGCTAGCAGCGCCCAATTTACGATATGCACTCTCTTCATCTGTGAGTGTTCTTGTGGGTTCTCACGGTTTGATGTAGGGTCGGTATGGGTCACATTAGTATTCAAAACAAATATTGACAATTGCACCCGACGATGTCGTTTTTCCTATTCGGCCCCGACGGACGCCCGAGATGTGGGGCTACCCGTTGCCAACCCCAAAAAACGACTTCATATCCCTGTTGATCTGCCATTGTAGGTTTACTTGATGAAGGACAAAATATGAAGGGTCTCTAATATTGTCGGTGATTGGCGGCGGTCTGAAAGGCAAACTTGAAGGAGCGTGGCGTGAGCTGTCCCGATAGGGTTATGCGGACCCACAGCCCGACTTGTGACCGCGCGTTGGGGCAAACAGCTGCGCGAAACCAGGGCAAGCATCTCCTCTTCCATGCTGTTTTCTTTTGACAAGCCCTTTCCTCGGGGTCGCTCTGAGTCGTTCCTCCCTCTATTCCCGTTCGTCGGTACACAAAATCCGGGTCTGAAGCGTGGCCTGTCATGACTGGCTCGCTTCTCTCTCGTACTACAGTGTTCCCTGCATTCATCCTAGGAGTCCCGAAGACGTACGTGCGGGGAAGCTGCGACGCGGCAGAAGCTATTAAACTTCAATTTGTGGGTAGGGTTTGAATTCCTGACATTCTCAACCCCCAGCTTCCAATAATCCTTGACATGAAACATGCTACGAAGAGGCACTTGTGTCCCGCCCGAACTCCCGAACATATGGCGATTTTTTTGCGGGGTTCGGTTCGCGCCGCGCTCGGGTAACGGTCATGGCCTAACAGTTTCGAGCCTCCCGGATGTTAAAAGGTAAATC
>Ga0307510_10003426_pt1 | contig 18499 bp, 21 predicted proteins | sample 12_EM_MG_FD_207224 | JGI IMG/M metagenome (GOLD analysis project Ga0307510, IMG submission 207224) | Populus trichocarpa ectomycorrhiza microbial communities from riparian zone in the Pacific Northwest, United States - 12_EM | ecosystem: Host-associated > Plants > Roots > Unclassified | place...
ACCCTCATTTTTCAAGAGCAGACAAAACTCGGACGGAGCATGCGGGTCAATCAAAAAAAGTGGCATTATACCGTCATAGTATATGTGCGATACAGACATCAAATAAGGGGCTTACCCCGGAAGCTAGAACAACCCACCGCTCTATGCATAGGATCGGTGAAACCCACAGAAGTGCGGCGGTAGAGAGGCAAATTCGTGGAGAAAAATCTCGACGCGGAGAATGGAAAGGGTTAGCTTTAAGGCTGAGGCGGATACGACCCAGTCTGTGCCCCTCCCTGTGCCTGAGCTTGAGCTTGTGCTTGCGCCTGGGCTTGTGCCACTTGCGCCGCCTGCGCCGCCAATACTTGTTGAGCATGGTGGACCGCCGCCGCTTGTTGGGCATAGCCCTGCTTCATCGAAGGCCGTCATTGTTGTGCTCGCTTTGGGCCTACGGCGTAGACGAAGAACTACCACTCACCATGAGTTGGAGGCGCATCGCGTGTTCCATCTGCTCTGGCGTAAACTGTGGCCCCTGCAATGACGAGAAGTACATCCCTGGAATGGGGTTTTGTCGCGTGACAACCGCGTGGGGCATGTTTGGCGAGGGCTGGGCGTGACCTTGATGTTGCGAGGCCGACGGTGGGCGAGGAGGATTCGGCGTTGTCGATGTCCGCGGTGGAGAGGAGTGGGATACGACAGGGGACGATACCGGAGCTCGCTGAGCAAATCCCGGCGAGAGGTGCGGTGTGCCGATATTAGGAACGGCGGCGGCCAGATTCGCATTTGCGGCAGCTAAGACCCGTTGCTGCGCAGCTTGCACTTGCAACATCTGGGCAGAAACGCGGGGAGTGTTGGCCGTCGGTATCCGCTGTTGTTGTGAAATGTTGACCTGTGAGCGTATTGGCGGTACCGCCTGACCGTTTAATTGAGGCCTCGGGGCACTATTATTTTGCCCTGACTGTGATGTGGGTTGTCCCTGCCCCTGCCCTTGACCTTGCGCCTGACCCTGAACGATCGGGACCTGCGTCTGACCCTGGAAACGGTGCTCATTAGCGTACCAATGATGCGAAGGATGTTACACACATGGGTTTGACCTGGTGTGCCATTTCCCATGCGTTGGAGTATCTGTTGTCGCTGAGTTTCCTCCGCCCTTCGCCGGGAGAGCATTTCTTGGGTCTCTTTCTCCGCTTTCATGCGGCTCAGCTCTGCAGGACCAAGTCTAGGTAATTTGGAGAACTGCCCGTGAGTATCGTGAATATTTGAGGCCTTCCGAGAATTGGCTGCGTGGGCGTCAGGCAGCAGAAACGAGCCAACAAATGGCGGATACATACCAGCAGCTTTCTGAGTGGCTTCCCGCTTCCTAGCGCATTTTCGCATAGTTTCGAATATCAGAACATGTCTACGCCGCTTTCTTGACTCGAAGGTGGCAGCAGGTATCGACGCGGCATTCGCCGTCGAAGAGCTGACACTGGCCATTCGCTTTCTTGTGGTTATTTGCGACTGTGAAGCCCGAGCAGAGGTGGACGACGAGGGCCCATCTTGGGGAGGTGGCACGGCCGGGGTAAAGTCCCTCTCGCTCCGATCTTTGCCCAACCAACGTGATCTGTAGCGTTCCTTACATTCCCAGTCAGCACGCTGTTCCAGCGCGATAGTTCCGCGCAAGGAATTGAACTGGTCTGCAACCAGACCCCAGTTTTTAGGGTATTTTTCTACCAAACTCTTGAGCAGAAGGTCGTCTTGATTGGTCCACAATGCCTCAGCCGTCGCACGTCGTGCTGGATCCCGTGGCGTGCTTGGTAAAATGACATCGTCGTCCGGGATGAGCAGGGTCGGTTTTCCGCCCTCAAATAAGTCTTGAAAGGGGTCAAAAATAATCATCATAGCACATAAAATGAAACGCACTGCTGGTAGGCTCGTCAAGAAACTTGCACGGTGCATCAAAGTCGGGTATGATGGGAGCATCGTCGAAGTTTGCCCAATGGTCATTTTCCCAACGCACAGCGGGGTTCAGAGCCGCTAACAATGTAGGTCGCGAGCGCATAAACGAGCCCACAGCCGTCATTTTATTGTGTGTGGTAGGGTCACTGCGTCGATGGGGATCATCGCGGTCTCGCCTTTCCGATTTCTTCTTTCCCGCGGACTGCGATGTCGATTGCTCAGACAAAGGAGGAGGGTCGGTGAAAACGAATGGTAGGTCAGGGAAGACCTGAAGAACGTCGGAGGGGAGTGGATGGGTGTCATGGACCGCATCGTCAGAAGTAGCGTCGCGAGTTCTGTAAATATAAAGGTCGTCAAAATCAAGAACGAGTGTATCGTAGTCGAGGTGTGCTATATGACCACGAAGTGGCGAGTAGACGCTCGACTTCAGGTGTTGTTTTGGTGTTGATATCGGCCGTTCGGTCGTTGTGTCCAGAGACGTATCTGCACCAAGGACGGGGTCATCTGAGGTCTGTTTTAGGCCTGGGTGAGAATCAAGTTGGGTCGGTTCGCCAGAGGGAGTCACGTTGTCAGCCAAGTTTCCCGACGTCTCATCCTGCTTGGGATGAACATCCATCGTGATTGCAGGATGTTGCATATCTCGCAGCATTGACGAGTCATCCAAGTCTTCTTCCTTGGGCCGAATCTCGTTCTCTGGCTGAGTTGACTCACTGCGCTCCGCGTGTCCGAGGGCTTCTTCTAGAACAGCGCGCGGTTCAAGCGCATCGGCCACTTCTTGTTTCTCCAGCTCCTGTTCATCATCGCTGTCATCAGAGCCATAATCCCCAGAGATGAGGGCCGTTGAAAATGGTCTCTCGTCCGTATCATCCTGCATCTCTTCATCTGCACCCTGACCAGGTTCTATGATCATTTCCACGTCATCGATGTCTCGAGACTCGTCGTGGACTGGCCGTCTCCAGTCCACGACAATACCTCTGTCCTTTCTTGTCTGTCGGTCACCAGCATTGTGCCATTCGACCACAGCACCAGCGAGTTTGTACGCAACGGAAATTTTCCACCGACGCTCCTCTCGGAAGTCAGTGCGCATCCAAACCTTCAAAAAGAACGCTTTAGGAACGTGATTTTTGGTATGACTAAAAGAGCACCTCACCATTTCATCTAAAAGATAGTCCCAGTGTGTCTTGGATACATTTCCAACTCCACGCTGCTTCTTCGGTTGGCGATAACTCCATTTGCCGGCTTCCTTGAGCTGTTCTATGCGCTCGAGCACTCGGAGGAGGCGCAGTTCGGTAAAAGCAACCTGGGCGACTTTTGGTACCTCAGTTACGAGGATAGATGGTATACTTACGTTCCAATCCCGAGTAGTCATGGTTTTCGTCGCACGGGACACCCTCTTCCACAAAGGGTTTGCCTTGATCGTCACCCCCCATTTATTGATACCCAATGGCATCCAGTCGTCCGTACCATCTTTACGGCTTTCAAACCCCTTATCCTTCCTGCGCTGACTCTTCCCAAGCTTCAACCTCCTTTGCTGGTCCGGAGGGAGAGACTTTGCCGGAGGAAGCGTGTAATTACGATTCAGTGAGAACTCAGGGTTGAGCCATTCGCTCGTTGTTAAAGATCGGGGCTCTACGGTGGCGAGTTCTAGAGCGTATTGGGGAGATTCCCCGACGGGAGCAAGCGTAGCTGGAATAAAGACTTCGGTAGACGGCTTGGGAGGAAGTATAAACGCGGAGGGAGGCAAGGCAAGGATGGGAGCGGGAACGAGTGTTGGTGGTGGTGGCGGGGGCGAGGACGGAGGCGACGGCGACGGCGATGGGGATGGTGACAGTTGAACTTCTGGCTGAGAAGCCTGTGGTGTCAGAGGCAACGCACTCTGGCTCCTTTCGGGAGAGAGAACGGGAGGTTCATCAGCTTCGGCGTCAGGTTCTCCAACAACATCGACGTCCATATCCTCCTCTAAGGCGATTATTTCGCTCATCACAGGGGACGCCAACTCCTCAGACTTGGAATCTTCGTCCGATTGAACAGCTGGCTGGACAGGTGCAGCCTCTGAAGGAGCAACTGAAGCCATCGTTTCAGCATCGTCAAGGGTGTCGCTCAGAATCTCGACCTGCGGTGTCTCCGCACGAGTCTCCGCAAGACCGACCTCAGACGACGAGGATTGTAGTGGCGTAGGTGCATCCACAGGAGGATCGGAATCGACTACCGGTGGTGGAAGCGGCTCTTCGTCGGGGACTTCAAAGGATACATCTTCGGTCACTTCCATCGAAGCATCTGGCGACGGAGGGCGCGAATCCTTCGGGTCTGGCGAGTAGTCATCTGCCGGTGCGACGGTGTCCATCTCCTCGTCCACCGGCAGTGGCGAGGGAGGAGACAGCGCGTCAGACATGGGTGAGCCGTAAGGAAGTGCTGACGGCGTGTCGTGACTCATGTCGGAGACGGGTGTTGCGGGCGGACTGCTGAGCTGCGAGGGAGAAGGAACGAATTCGCTGTCGGCGAGTTGCGCGATGCTAACCCCTTGGCTTGAAAGAGAGCAGAATGAGTTGGGGGAACGGAATGATAAAGAAGGGTCGCGCACTCTTCAGAGATGTTGAATCGATCCATGAAGGCTTCGAGAGCGGGATCATTTTGGCCTTCCACGGTCAGAACCAATCCGACATCGTTGCGCCTTTGTAGCAAGACGAACATTTCGCGCAAGTAATCATCTCTGCGTCTCGTAATTTCACTATATGCGAGAGCTCAGCATTGAGGCCAAGGGCAGGAATAAGTGCAGTCCTCACTCGAGTTGTGCCAGGCGCTCCTCGAGAAGGTTATTGGCTAAAGGTGGGGAAGACATGAGGGGCTGAGATTGACACGCTCGGTCGCGCGGTCACCAGTCAGCACTCAGCTGCCCGTTCCATTTCACACGCGATTATGTAACACACAACACAACCACCAGAGCGGGCAAAAATGCAATTACGGGTATAGGAAAAAAGTGAAAAGCGTACATGGGCTTGGGTCGTAAGAGATGGATGATTAGCATGCAATGTACTAGTCAATGATCGGACAAATAAATAGTGTCCAGCACATGGGATCACGAGAGTAATGTCAATTGCACCCCACTCAGAACTGCCTCCTTCAATTCGCGGATTGCCCTCCTCGTAGGCTGCGCACCGACGTCGTTTTCCTGTAGGAATCCCTACTGGCAGGTAGAGAGGCCTCATCCGAAGACGAAGAATAAGTTGCACTGGATGGAGCTTCAGCTTGCACAAGACTGTCGCCAGCCTCGTCGGATTGTCCTTGACCATCCTCAAATCTAATGTCACCTCCGCTTCCCACTAATCTGACAGTGGCAGTCACCTCTCCACCTTCCGAGTCGGTGTCGTCGCCTTCTATTGGTATCCTTTCATCGGGGAGCGCGAGGGGAGGTGGTATAACTCGCGGCGACCGTCTTGCGGATGGTGAAGGGTTCGTTGGTGATGCAGAAAACGCTGGCGCTGAATCGCCAAGTAGATCGGCGACCCCAGACAGAGACGTAGTTGGAGCATTCGGAGGGGCCGTACCCGCAGATACTGAAGTCTGAGGTAATTTTGGAGCACTTGATAGGTCCCGTTGGTGACCAGGATTTGAAAACTCAGATGCTGTTCTTGAATGATGGCCAATTTCTTGCATCAAAGACCCTGTGCTCTCTACGTCACCCGAGTGCACCTCAAAATCGGGACCGACAGGGGTGATCTCGTCGTGAGTAGGAAGGTCTACCGGGCGAGGAGCGGGAGGTTTCGTGATGGAGATGGTAGGGACGGATCCTTTTTGCGAAGTTTCCACGGAGTCGACAGCACCTTGCCCGCTAGATTGGGAAGGCGCTGTGTTACTGACATCTACAAAGACGGGGATTGGCACCTCGGCACCAGAGGTTGCAGCGGTATTAGCAAGGTCCAAGACGCCCAGGCCGACCTTCTCTGGTGCCTATAAAACAAGATTGGAAAAGTACGGGCCAAAGGGGCCAGGATAAGGTCGCACATACCTTGCCCTTCTTTTTCTCCACTGGAGGTTCTGGAACTAGGCCCATTTGTTGCCATTTACGCACACTTTTATCCGCCCAAGCTTCCAGCGTTGTCCAGCCCCGGTACTCCCCGCTAAGGCGTATACCGCCCGCCGATATCCCACCAGTTCCTTCACCAGCTCCTCGCCCAGTCCCGTCAAAGAAATAGCCCTCGTAGCCAACATCGTCCTCACTTCCCTCGCTCTCATTCGAGACGCCGAGCTCGAACCCTTCTCCAGATTCAAGCACCTCCGCGAAGCTAGCCAACCAGCAAGCCCATCCGGCAGGACCATCTCCTTTCCAAAGGACAACCTTGGTGTCGAAGTCACGGCCGAAAATGATGACCTGGCCCACAGAGCCACCTTCCCCAGGGTTAAGATCGATCCCGACATAATTGCCCGTCTTGTCCGAGATGAGTGGTATCCATCCGCGTTGAGAGTATTCCTTGCGAATCCACCCCGGTGGCATAGACTGCATAAATTCGCGCAATTGGGGATGCGCCCCAGTGTTGGGGTCGTCATCAACTTCGCGCCAAAACCTCCATTCTTCCAACACATCGTCGAGGGGGAGTAAGTGCAACCCGAAAAAGAGGCCCTCGGAACAGCCAGCTGACGACTCGGGTTCTTGGCCGTCGACTACTAGGTAAGATTCACGGATGGCCTGAGGAAGCGAGAAACCGAATTGCATTTCGATATTCGCAAAGTCTTGCGGAAGAATGCCATAGTTGAGCGTGTCACCCAATTCGGGATACTCGGCGGATAACCAGCTTCGGATACGGTTCCATGTCTTCTCAAGGGGTGGGTATTGAGGGGGGGGAGAGAGTGGGGTATTATGGAGGGGTAACAGGGATGTGGGTTGCGAACCAGAGGACTTTCTGCTGAGTGGCAGAAGGTTAGCGAAGCCTAGAAAGGGTTTGAGAATCAACGCACCCGGTTGATACCGATTTGTACTGAGCCCCGTTTGACGGTGGAGGGTATGTATATGAGGGAGTGACAGCTGATCCTGGATCCGGTGAGCCGAGCGAGGAATCTGCGGTGAAGAGACCGTTTTGCGCGAATACGGGGGAGGGAAGGGAGAAAGCCTCTTGGGTTGAGGAGAGGACTTTGCGCCTTCCCTGCACGGAGGATTTTGAAGAGGAAAAGAGGGAGTCGAACCAGCCCATGGTACGGAGGATTGCGGGGGGTGTACAAGGCGAGACAAGGTAACTTAGCTGGGTTGGCTCAAGCGCCAAACCAAATTAACTTTTACATTTCACCTGTCCCGTCCGCTTTATGGCTCTCCTCTTCCTTATTCTACTATTTGCTCATGAAATTTACTCGTACATGTAGGATAATAAGAATGACGTTTGTAAGTGCACTCGACAGATAGCAGGAAGACACAAAGGTAAGAATGAGTAACACAAACTGACACGCCTCGCCCTATGATCTCATTTACTTCAACATGTGGCCAGCCCTCATATCATCACAAATGAACCTTGGATTGAAGCTCTCGGCCACCAATACCTGTGCGTGGCATCCAATGACAAGAACCGGACGAGGAAAATATTGGGATGGACGATGATGTCTTTTCGTACCCGATTACTTGAATAGAAATGAGGACGCTGACTGGGAAATGATACGGTGATACGAGACTTTTGTCAGTGTTCGTTTGGAAAAAAGTAGCGCCACTACCCCCAACATCCTGTGCTCAAAGCAAGCCCTACTGTAAGTGTGTGAGCGCCTTGGGTCCCGATCACCCGATCAATTTTGGGGACAACAGCCTTCTTTTCTTTAGTACCTTGTCGTGGACGCATATGGTGGTGTGTGAGATAAGCCTGTATCCACTCGAGACTCTTCCTAATGAAGACGGCGTGACTGGAAACGGGGCTAGTAGTATTTCGCTTTTCTGAAGTTAAGATAGGCTTTAGGTTTACGGAAGGAATGACATGTATTGAATGACATCCCATTCAATTCCCCCTCTCCCTGCATACAGTACTTCATCGGTGCGGCTGTCAAACCAAATTTACCAATCGCACTTCAAACGGTGATCTCGCCAAGCCCAACACTAACGAAATATGTGTCAAACTCACAGTGATAATGGAATGTCATTGGTGACTGGCTTATGCCCATGGAGAATATCAACACTAGCGCTAGGTTGGCCCTGCGAAATTGTTGGCTTTTCAGGGGTTCTGACGACTGGTTACAACAGAGGTGCTGCAGTGATGGTTGGGTTGTCTCCGTTCTCAGCTCTTGGACAAGATTCGTCGTATAAAACATGGGAACTGAGCGATAGGTGTAAGGGGGATGAAAAAGGTGTGCGGCCCTGCATCGCCGCCGCGTGCCGACACCGAGACGGCTGGGCCACAGATCACCTAGATTTCGACAAGAATCACATTTCACACACTCGCGTGCAGTACGGTACACTGTCAGTAATCATAGCCGACCCAGCTGGCTCCTGACATGAAATTGGCAGCCCGTCTTTGCAGCCACTTCCTCTGTGCTGACACCATCCGCCAGATCGGTCAATGTGAGTTCACCCTTCTGGCGATCTACGTCGAACGCGCCAAGCTCTGTGATGACCTGGCTGACTGCCCGGGCGCCAGTCAGGGGGAGCGTACACTCCTTCAGAATCTTTGGGCTACCATCCTTCGCACAGTGCTCCATCACGACGATGACTTTTGTGTTGTCAGGATTCGAGACCAAATCCATGGCACCGCCGATGCCTGTCGTAACCTGTGAGAGACGCTCAACGTTTCATAAAGGAACAATAGTCACCTTTAACGAGCTTTCCTGGTATCATAAAATTCGCAATGTCTCCGGCCTGCGAGACCTGCATCGCCTGGGGTGTACTTTCAGGAGCTGTCATGCGGGCTTATCTGACATGTAGACTCACCCCGAGGATGGCGACATCGATATGTCCACCCCGTATCATCGCAAATGACTCGCTGGTATCTGCAAACCTTCTGTTCAACGACTTGCCTGTCATCAATCCTTGCACCTCCTCTCACCAAATACGGATGCTCCAGGTAATAATGTGACAGCTTCTTTTCCTGCGTTGATAATGTCCCTAAGGAGACATGATCAGCCCATGCAAAATGATCTTAGGGAACGTTCGTACGCATCGAGTTGCTCTTTGGTAGGATATGGACCCATACCCAGGATCCCATTTTCGCTCTGCAGCCACACTTTCACACCAGGCGGGAGGTGCTCTGGGACGAGTGTCGGCATGCCGATTCCCAGGTTCACGTGGAAGCCATTCTTGAACTCCTTTGCTGCGCGTCGCGCGATCCTGTCGCGGATATCCAAGACGGGGGGCTTACGTTCTCCCCCACTATCCGACGTGGGCTGAGCAAGAGTCGCAAATTCTATTTGCTTCTCTGTGGTAGCCTGTACAATGCGATCGACATAGATGCCGGGTAGATGGATCGCATTTGGGGAAATCGAGCCAACGGGAACGATATTCTCGGCCTAGCACGATGGGAGCCATCAGGTCGATTGCAAAACGCTTTTGACGCTACTCACCTCGACAATGGTAAGTTTCGCATTCTTTGCCATGACGCTACTGAAGTTGTTCGCTGCATATCTGTGGAAAGCTTCATCGAAGGCGTAGCAAGTGGGTACCGTGGTCAAACGAACCTAAACACCGTATTTCCTACCTCATCCACTTTCCATGCTCTCACAAATGCAACATCTCCTGCAATGGCGTGTTCGAGCACGTATCTTCGCCCATTGAACTCACGATGCTCCTTGGCGATCCCGGGGATCTTAACTCCATTGGATACGCCGCCTTCGTGGTAACGAATAGGTATTGTGCCTTTCTCCACCGCAGTAGATGCACCGGTGGGTGTAAAAATTGCGGGTATTCCCGCGGCATGAGCGCGTAGACGTTCGGCAAGGGTGCCCTGTGGTACGAGTTCCAGGGATATCTTCCCTTGAAGATAAAGTTGTTCGAAATATTTATTTCTAAAAAGAAGGGAATCAGGGATTTTATTCGGAGGGGATGGCAGAATAGTATGAACCCTCCGATATATGAAGATATCATCTTGTCTATCTGCCCCGTATGGAGTAATTTTCCTACGAACCATGTTTCACAGCTATAGCGTGAATAGATTAAGCAAGTTGCACGTACCAAGTCCAAACTGTCCAGAACCTGCATTGTTTGATACGGCAGTCAAATTTCGTACATCCCCTCTTGCGGCAAGTGCGCCGATCAAGGTGTCTGGGCCAGGAGTTCGGCATTCAACACAGTTCCATCAGGCCTCACGCGGGCAGCCCACCTGGTGTCCCGCAGAGGCCAAAACCTGGGGGATGTTTAACATCTCACGGTTGATACGAACCCTGATGGCATACCCCCACTGAGTAGTACGTCTCCAGACTTGACTACCCCGACCGCCGCATGGACCGAATCCCACACCTTTTTCTTCGGAACTTGCTGACCAGCCGGAACAGAGTACGCACGAACAAAGTGAACGGCTAGGAAAGTTGAGTTGGGACGAGTGAACAAGGTTGCGGATAGCATGTCCCGTGTCCGAAGGGGAAGTGTGACGAGTTCCAGCAAAAGACAGTGGTATTTATTTATTATGTACGGTTGAGTTGACACGCGCGCCAACCTGGAACACCCGAGCCTGCGAACCGCGTCGGATCATGATTTTGGAGTGCGAGGTCACGTTACAGTACAAGTGTAAGTACAGATTGGTTGCCGCCCTGACCCTTTCTGACTTCCATTCAGCGCCTCTTAGGCGGTCCCGGCCTAGCGAAAGCTACTCCCGACAGTCCTGTATTGTTCGGTGTGCCAACCCGACTAGACTCTTTGCTCTGCCCGAGCTCTGCGCGCAAGAACGATGCACCCAACTCATGAGGATCGGACGTCTCGACCTTGCGCGGTGCAAGCACGAGCGTCGGGAGTAGGGATTTTGCTGTCTGATATACGGAGGATGATCCGGATGAATACAACATCCGATGCTTCACCGGTGATGTAGATGGGCAAGAATAAATGAAAACTGCTCGCAGTCAGATACTATAAGATTCGTGAAAGGGGAGTGACACACTGATACGTCCTCCGGTAGCAGCCTCAGACCAGAAGAAGAACGCAAAAGCTACGGCAACTGTCAGCGGCTGGTAACCAAGGATGTCCCATACAGGGCCATACTCACATGGGTCGGATGGAGGTATCTTGTTCTTGAGCTCATCTACTTTAGTAGCGGTCGTCTCGTTGAGTATCAGGGTCTCACTAGAAGGGTCAATGGACTACAAAATGATGTGTTTAACGCTGAGAGATAACCGGGTGGATAATCAAAGGCTTGCCATGGTTATTAGATGGTCTTCAGTCGCCTCGGCGAGATTGCGAACAGCAACTTCCGCAGCATCCGACCACTTCAAGCCAACGCCAGCCCCGAAGGGACTGTTCCTGGCGGCGTTGGCACTGTAGGGTGCACTCCCAGCTTCTCGCTCAGCTACTCTGATGTCTGCCAGCTCTCTCTCCCTGGCACTCATCGGCTTCGGGGCGGCGAGATGGCGTTTGTGTGCGGCATAACCCTGAGGGGTCAGCTCCTCCTTGGACGTAGCGAAGATAGTGTCCACGAAATTTGCCGCCCCCAAGCTCTTCGTCACAGAATTACGGGTTGAGGCATAAATCATCTGACAGGATATAAGGGGACGCAATTCGGTGCTTTTCGGTAGGTCGTACCTTGTCTCTAACGTTAGCTGTATCGGGGACATAGTGGACTGCAAGCCACGCAGATGGTGGGCCATCGAGACGGACGAGGACATATGCTGGGACGTTATCATCTAGCAGCGATTGAAGGCGAATTAGATCGGTTTCGAATGTTGAAGACGTGGGAATGGTCGCATCGATGACGAGTGCCTCTACGAGACTAGATGTAAGATGGAACTGAGGTCATAGGATAATTAGCTGTCATGCAAACCATTTTGAATGGATATCTTGAGAAAGCGAACATTCTTCGAAGAGATGGCGTCTGCAAATGTGGAAGCCAATTCTGGTGATACGGTGATACCAGACGTTGCAGACATGGTGGAAACGATTCCAGTCAGTAATTACTTGCCAACTCAAGCTTGATTGCGACCCTGATGAACACGCCTCCTCACATTCCCTACCAGGCCTACAAGGTACGCCCATATATCGTCTTCTACCCATATGACTGAATCCATTGGGAAAAAATAGCCAAAGAGACATTCACATACATTCTCCAACAATAGACTGTCTGTCTCGCCTGGTCCCTCCACGCCAACCTCGGCTTCCCCGCATGACACTCTTCCCGTTCAGCCTACACCACAGGTTCAGCAACGCCCTCTTGAAACTACCAACATTATACCCAATGGATTGCACGTCACGACTACATCTGCAGCCTCGGTTTTGTTTCCTTCGACCCCAGAGCCGACAACAGCCACATCCGGTCCCGCGGAAGAAGTACCACCACCGCCAGAGAAACACGCCTCTTCTTCTCGACCCCTCAGCTCGCCCACGACATCCTTGACCACTACCTCTTCTCCTGTGTTGGCATCAGATGTGAGACCTGCGGCGTCCTCGAGCGCCAGCTCATCCCCGACTTCAATACGTACTCGAAAGACCTCGACATTTCGCCACGTCCCCGCACGCTCAACACAAGCACCTATTGTCTCCTCTCCTCTTAGCCCAGCAAGGGATTACCCTCGAGCAACCTCCCTGTCATCACACACCCTTGATTCAAACAAGCCGCATAGACCCCACAGTCGCCTGTCGCCTATCTCCCTCCTAAGTGATTCATCTCAGGCACCACCTTCCCATGACGTGCCTGTTGGCATCCCCACGACGATCGGTCAACCTCATAGGAATGGAACTCAACCCGACCACCGGCGTACCGCGACCGAGATAGCCAACGACCCATCACCCACGGTGTTGTTGCCTGTGCCCGTGCAGAAGACACCGTCGTCATCGCCATCCCATACTCCCACTGCTTCCATCTCACCCGTTCCATCACCTTCACCATCATCAACACGTACCAGTACCCCTGTGCGACCCCCAGCACCTTACCGCCCAGGGTTTCAGCCCAAAGGTGTCTACCGACCTCTTACGGATGAGTTCCTTGAAGTTCGCCGATCTCGACGTGACATTGGTCGTGTAGAGCAGACGCGCTTGGAACGCCGCTTAGAGAAGTTGATAAATCTGCACTTTGGAGAAGATCCAGACAGGAAACCAACTTCCCGCCCGAGACAAGCGAAGAAGAAGCCCTCAATATGGGAATTAGACATCAGAAGCATGGGGCCAAGCGATCTCTGGCGAGGTGTGGTTCAGAGTCAAGTCGCGGCTGGAGGCAAGGGGGATTTACGAGGTTGGTTCTGCACGTTTACGTTGCGCAAACCTTGCTTAAACCTTCGGATAGCTGCGGAACAGGATATCACACCCTGGCAGAATGATGCAGACGCCTCGCAATGTCCCTTGTGCGGGTACGTTGTTCATTTTGGACACTCCCTCCCACTTAACCACGTTTGTTAGGGCATCGTTCCATCCAATAACAAATCGCAAGCACCACTGCCGCCTATGCGGCCAGATTATATGCTCCTTGCCAGTCAAACACCCACAGCGGCCCGTCACTTGCTCCCTTCTTTTTATCTCTGACCTAAAGTCGGGCCAAATTGAAGAGGTTAAGGAAGGAGTAGACTACGGTGTTCGGCGACGGACTTTTAGTTCTGCAGGACATGGCGCAAGTAAAGACGGGATCAATCCTGATGAGAAATTCCTGAGGGGCATTCGGATTTGTCGTACCTGCCGCCCCGCGTTGTTGTCAGGCATTTTATCCTCATGCGACGACTTGCGCTGATATTTTCTTGTCCAGACGCAAGCAGTATGCTCAGGACAGCGCACGCTTGCCGACATTTTCCAAACTCTACGATGTATTCATGAATTTGGAGACAGAGATCGAAGACGCTCTGCCCCAATTTCAAGAGCTCCTGCTGACCCTCAAGTAGGTCTCTCAGCTATGCCTCTAACGGCCCACTTGACCAATCACTTCAGCTCCGATGAACGCCCCACGGCAGAAGCGTCGGCGGCAAGGAAGAGATTACTGGATGCGTTCGCCCAGTATGACGCTCTCGCTAAACGAATTCGAGCACTTCCTACCTCAGGTCCAGGCACTTCTCAGGACAGGGTCCTGGCTGCTGTGCAGACTAGGGCTAACATATTTCTACAAAAGCACATGTTCCCATTACAAGTGAGTATCAGAAGTGATGCATGAACTCCTATGTTAATTAATCTGTAACGACGTAGTCCCTGCCGAAGCCTTCAAAATCTTCATCCCAACAAACTACACCGGTCGATGTCCCAGTCATCGACCCAGACTCTGAATTTGCGCATGCCCTCCAACCTCTACTCGAGCAAGAAGCTCTTCTGGAGTCCTTCGTTGAAGAAGCCAAGGCGCACCGCAAATTTGAGGACGCAAAGACGTTGAAAAGTAACTTGCACGAGATCCGGGCAGAGATCGATAAAATCGTCGCGAATGCGCACGGCGGACTCATGTCCCCGCGAGCGGACAGTAAGTCAAAAAAGTCGGCGAACTGAAGTGCTGTTATCGTCCCATGTCCCTATCTCATACATCGCGCCTGCATGATCTTTGTTCCTTGCTTCCATTTTGCATATATTTGCATATTTTCCAATCGCACATTGCCATGACACATTGTCGTCTAGCCTTCCTTTCCATTGTGCTGCGAAGTGGAACCATGTTCGGATGGAAACTGTCGGGATCCCATAATCCCAACAAGATGGAACGGGACGAGCAGGGACAAAGTTAAGTGCGTGAGGTGGATAATCAAGTGTGTAATAGGGACGTCAGGGTGGTTGCTGGTTGTAAGATTCGGCACTCGATCGGAGAGTGGCTATGCCACGGCATCAAGACTAGGTTCTACGGTTGTCCTGGCTTGATGTGGGATTGGTGGGATTCGAAACGTCTGCTGCGGTAAAGCGCTATGCGGCATCTCTCGAGGCAAAGTGGTCATAATTTTTGGTGTACCAGCTTGTGCGCTACGCGAGCGCGTTAGATGTGGGCCAAGATGCGAGTCGTCAGGGACAGCCCCGATCACAGCACTGTTGCTAGAGAGGCCATTGACCAGAGGTGTATATGGTCGAGGAGTTGGTGTGTTGGCAAAGGACGATACGTGGAGTAAAATGACGAATTCTTCGGTGGCGTTAGTGAGCTTGACCATGTTTGCCCGTAAGGCCGCAGACAAGGGGTGAGAATCGACGTATGACTTCACGTTAGTTGAGAGGTGGACCACCAGCTGAAACAAGCACCAGGTGAGGAACTTGGGAAATACAAGCATACGAATGCTCGAGAAAAACCCACCTTGACAAAGAGGTGTGCGTCGTTTCGAAGTGACTTCCTGTCAACATTCATACCGTCTTGTAGTAGTGGGATGTCTGTTTTCAGCTGTTGTGTCACGTTCTGTGCCCTGGCGAGGGTCTCTTGAATGTCCACCCGCTTTTCCGGTAGGTCAGCAAGGATACTGTCCATCATAGCCCAGACGGGCGGCGCAGCCGCCACCGCCTGGCTCATGGCATCAATCGCCTCTTTATCCACCAGACTATGGAGTGTAGTCGGGATATCCACCGCTAATCGTCCCGCAGTGGAGGGCGAATAGCTCACCGATGATTCCAATAAAGAGGTCAAGGATCCCTGCCTTGAATGAGTATCATAAGATTGTGAACCTTTTCGAAGAGGAGCTACTGGTGAGGAGCCACCAAGTAGGGGTAGTACACCTGGGTGGCGTCGAGTGACGCGAGGTATAGGTCTTTCCGCGGCAGTCCCCGACACAACGCCTTTTTGCTTGATCGTTGATTCATCAGAAGAAGCCATGAATCGACCAATCTCGACGTCCTTGGAGCTGAAAGAGCCTGCATGCCTCCGAGCGATGTGAGTCCTTCCAATAGGGTCGGGACTGTCCGGAGGGGCGAGAACAGGACGAGAAGGGGTGGATGAGAAGGGCAACATGGGGCTCGGTATGATGTTCAATGATGGAGGATGAGGGTAAGTTTGGCCACCTGGACGTGTCTTTGTTGTTGTTGGTGGTCGATGATCCCGGAGAAGGGGCTCAATGGCTTCAAGACGTGGGACCATTGATTGCCACGCATTGGATATTTCCGCGGTAGCACCGTAGAGTACTAGTAGCATCTGTCTCGTGTAGCGAACGTCGTCTTGGGTGGCGAGCACTTTCAGCTGCAGGGCAAAGACTCCGACTGCTTTACCGAAAATCGCTAGGTTATCCTTACAGCTTTCAACCACGCCTCTACAGATCGAGGGTGTCGGTAATGCTCGACGACTCATCGAGTCGAATCGGTCCAATGCGTTGATCAGCTGGGTGATATAGCCGCTCGCAGGATCAAGTACCTTCAACAGTACTGATGCCAGCCGCTCGTCGATGGCATATACCGTATAGTGGTGAAGTGCCTGGTAAATTTGTGATACTGCAAACAATATTCCGCGCGCCGCGTCTACAAGTCGAAGGAGAGACTCGGGGACGGTCTTAGAGATGGAGGATGACTGCAATACGGAAAAGCGCCGGAAGTATGAATGCCTTTCACCGTCCATTGTAGGAGCCGGGCGATTGGGGGTGATGGGTGAGGAGGCAACGTCTCCGTTGACGAAGATCTGGTCCTGGCGGGAACTGATGGGTGCACCCTCGGAGGAGCTCGAGGAGTCTTGTCGGGAAGAAAGGAGCTGATCAACAGACCGGTTGACGGTGAGGGCATTTCCTAATGGAGCAGTTGGTGACCTAGTAATCGCCTCCGGGCTTGGGGGAAACTTAGTTCGCCTCAGATCCGGCAGACTCTTCTTCGAGAGAAGGTTTGGTCGCTTGGAAGTTCGACTCGATCCGGCATAGGAAGCGTTGCGGACGTGGGCAAGAACATCATTAATAGGCTTCAACATATCGTCATCAGTGGACGAATCAACGAATTCGTCGGGAACAGGTTGGGATGTGTCCGGTGACCGAGGAGGTGGGGAAACCCGGCCACTGAGAGAAGGAGAACCCAGAGAAACTGGAGAGGGCACAGCGGAATGAGAGTCCGATGGATAACCCATGAAGTTCTCAAAATGGGTCGAAGTCGTTGACGAATTTGAGGAGGTTCTTGCATGGAGAATCGGCACGTTGTGGAAGCCGTTTTCAGTTCTGAAAGAGGTGAACATCGGTTGCGCTCGCGGTAAGAACGGACCTCACCGCCGTGGATCTAGTCCCGAATCTTCGCGTGAGGTGGGGTCAGTTGTTAAACTACGATGTTCAGAAGGTGTATTATCCTCGATCCAATGTTGAATTGTAAGGATGAAGTCCTTCGTGGGAGATTGTGTTTCCATGAGCCTCTTGGGGGGCCAGTCCCAAGGATTCTGCTCAGCTCGAAGAATAGAAAGTTGGGTGAACTTTGCCAGGTAAGGAGGTAATCTGGTGATCTTGTTTCGATAAAACGAGAACACCTGAAAGGTCAAGAGGAAGTAAGCGTAAGTGTCGAGCGATGAAGGAGTCCTTACACGAAGGTTGACCAAGGACCCGGGTTGCGTGGGTAGTCTCTTGACCTTATTACGACCAATATCCAAAATCTCAAGCGAGGGCATGATGGTGAGCTTGATAATATGTGGTGTCAGTCATGGGTAGATTACATCCCATGTGAATAGTTGTTGAGCTCACCACGTCAGGAAACACGGTAAGACTGTTGTTTTTTAAGTTGAGGTATCGAAGGCGAGACAGTAACGCAAAGGCCATGGGTAGAGTGGCGAGACGATTAGATGCCAATGTAAGCCTGGGAGGGGTCTGTGAGATATTTTATCAACCTGTAGGTAAAAGCAATGCGCACCTCAGCACAGAACTCTCATCTTCCATCGAAACTTCTCGTCCGATAGTAGCAAGTTGTTCCGCCCCGTACTCACCGACGTCTGTCAAGCCCTTGTGACTGAAGTCTAAGGTCGTGCCATTGTCCTCGGACCTGAGCAAAGCCTCAGAGATATGCACGTGGTTGAGGGAGGTCGCAGAGGTGGATGACGAGGGTCCTCGATGATGCAACGAGAAGCCATTAGATATCTGAGCGCCTACGACGCCGGAGTCCATACCAACTCACGGACGCCAGGGGAGGGACGACGAGTGGGTGACTGAATATCTCGTTGATGTCTGATGACGACGATAATATTGCGCCCGCGCCTGTTTTTCCCGGCCCGGTGACGCTCGCCCGGTTCTCAGTCCCTTCATGTCACATTCGATCGCGCCTGCCTACGCTGGATCATGGCCCTCCTTGCCTATACCCTTGTCAGAATGGGTGTAAGTAATCCTATCTTCTCAATAAATATCATTTTATATCCCCTTGACTGTTATCCTCTCAGTCTCGACGTGATTCAGTCCATGGGACATACACAAATGACTCCTGTTCAAGCCTCTACCATTCCCTTGTTCTTGCAGAACAAGGACGTGGTGGTAGAGGCCATCACAGGATCAGGGAAGACCCTGGCGTTTGTCATCCCAATTCTTGAGCGCATCTTCAGGAGAGAGAGCCGATTCAAACGGAATGAAATCGGAGCCTTGGTCATTAGTCCAACAAGGTGACTCTCCA
>Ga0307510_10003427_pt1 | contig 18495 bp, 18 predicted proteins | sample 12_EM_MG_FD_207224 | JGI IMG/M metagenome (GOLD analysis project Ga0307510, IMG submission 207224) | Populus trichocarpa ectomycorrhiza microbial communities from riparian zone in the Pacific Northwest, United States - 12_EM | ecosystem: Host-associated > Plants > Roots > Unclassified | place...
TCGAAGGTGAGGGTGAGCGGGCGTCGTACGCCCTTTCCGTGGATGCGCAGCCGCCAGGTCGTCGCGTCCACCTTGGGCACCACCAGGGCGGTGTCGACGCGGTAGAAGTCGGCGTTGGCGGTGAGGAAAGGGCTGACGCCGGGGACGCGCAGTTGGGCGCCCTTCGGTACGGCGCGGGCCCGGGAGCCCGGCGTCGGCAGGACCAGGTTGCGGCGGGAGGCGACCGCGTCCCGGCCGTCGGCACCGCTCAGCGAACGGCCGAGCAGTCCAGCACCGGCGGAGCCGGCGGCGACGGCACTCGCCGCGATCACGAAACCGCGCCGGTCCCATCCCGCACCGGGTGGCGCTACGGCCTCCGCGGCCGATCCCCGGGGCCGGAGCCGGCCGACCAGGACGTACAGCACCGCGGCCCCGACGACGGCGCCGGCCACGGAGGGCAGCGCGTCGGTGATCCTGGTGGAGTCCGGGCGGCCGGTCGCCGCGAGGGCGCCGACGACTCCGAACAGCAGCACACCGGCCGCCCCCGTACGCCGGAATCGCAGCGCGACAATTCCCAGGGCCAGCGCGAAAAGCGCCAGTACCGCGAGAATTCCCAGCTGGAGAAAGAGTTTGTCGTCGGTGCCGAAATGGCGGATCGCCCAGTCCTTCACGGCGGCGGGCGTACGGTCGATCGCCGCGCCCCCGACCGCGACGACCGGCCCGGCCTGCGGACGCGTCCCACCCGCCACGGCCTCGGCGACCGCGAGCGCGGCGAAACCCGCCAGCGCGCCGCTGAGCGCGGCGAGCGGCAGCAGTGCTTTGGTGGGTTTCTTCTCGGGCGCGGTCTCGGGCTTGGTCACGGGGGGAATCCGGCCCCGAAAGGCGCACGGATTGGTCGGCCCCACGATCGGATGAATTTCCCTTTCCGGCCAATCCGCGCACGCTTCGGCTCCGGAAGAAAAACAAGAAGAAAAACAAGAGGGCGTACGCGCGTCACAGCCACCGAGCGGCCGTGTCCAACCCTCGGACAGACCGCACCCTCAGACAGACCGGACGAGAGGAGTCGCCCAGTGGTGGCGGATACGGACGACGCCCTGTTCGCGGTCCGGGCCGCGGAGGGGGACGAGGACGCCTTCGCCGTGCTCGTGCAACGGCACGCACCGGCGCTGCTCCGGCTCGCCACGAGCCTGCTCGGCACCGCGGCGGAGGCGGAGGACGCCGTACAGGACGCCTTCCTCAGCGCCTGGCGCAGGCTCCCGGAGTTCCAGGGCCGCTCCGCCTTCGGCACCTGGATGTACCGGATCGTCACCAACCGCTGCCTGAACGTGCTGCGTTCGCGCAGACCCGTGGCCTCCCTGGAGGCGGCGGACGACGTCCCGGCGGCCGAACACACCACCTCCCCGGCCCGGATCGCCGAGGGCCGCGACGCGGTCCGCGAGCTGCGGGAGGCCCTTGACCTGCTGTCGGCCGAACAGCGCGCCTGCTGGGTGCTGCGCGAACTGGACGGCCGTTCCTACGAGTTCATCGCGGACGCGGTCGGCATCAGCCAGGAGGCCGTCCGCGCCCGTGTCTTCCGCGCCCGCCGATCTCTGACCCAAGCACTGGGGGCCTGGCGATGACCGACCGCACCGACCGCACCGACCCGCCGAACAACGCGTCCGCCCAGGCCGACGACGAACTCCTGCCGTGCGGAAGGCTGTTGTCGCGGACCTGGGACGACTGGGAGCGGCAGACCGACGATCCCCACCTCCGGTCCTGCCCCCACTGCCGACAGGCCGTCCACGGACTCGACGACCTGGAGTCCGTCGTGCGCGGCCTCCAGGCGGAGACGGACACCTCCGCCTCCGCCTACGACACCGAGCCGCTGACCCGGCGGATCATGGACGTCGTACGCCTCGAACTGCGTCCGGGCCGTCCCCTGCCCCTCGGTGAACCCGCCGAGGACCTGTGGATCATGGAGGCGGTCGCGGCGCGCGCGCTGCGTGCGGCGGCCGAGACGGTCCCGGGTGTCCGGGCCGGTTCCTGCCGTCTCCTCTACGGCGGTGACGACGGCGGTGACGGCAGGGATGACGCCGGCACGGTCGAGGTCCGTCTCGACATCCACGCCCCGGCCGACGCGCCCCTGCCCGACCTCGCCGCCCAGGTGCGCGAACGGGTGTGGGAGGCGGCGGACCGTGAACTGGGCATGGGGGTCACGGCAGTTGACATCCGCGTGACGGACCTCGTGTCCACCCCGATGTCCGACGACGACGATGACGATGACGATCAGGAAGGCGGTACGGCATGACCGCGCAGCACTCCGAGGATTCCGCGCCGTACGGCCACCCCGCGCACGCGACGCTCGCCGCGGAGGTCGCCACGGCAGTCGAGGGCGTCCCGGGCGTCGCCTTTCTCCGGCCGGGGCTGACCGACCGGCTCCGGTCGATGGTGTCGCGGCCCGGGGCGGCGCCCGCCGGGGTCCGGATGACCCCGCCGGACGGTGACGGTCCCTGGCGGGTCGAGATCCACGTCGTCGCGCTACGGCGGGCCAGGACCGTCGACGTGGCGCGCGGCGTCCGGGACACGGTAGAGCGCCGCCTGGGCGCCGTGGCCCCGGCGGGGTCCGTGCCGTGGGTCACGGTGACGGTCACTGGGCTTGTCTGACGGGTCGCGGCCGGTGCTGCGAGGTGGGCCTGGCTCGGCTGGGGAGGGGCATCGGGGTGAGCGGCGCCTGGGCGCCGTGGCCCCGGCGGGGTCCGTGCCGTGGGTCACCGTGACGCTCACGGGCCTCGCCCACCGGCCCGCCTCAGCTCGGGAAGGTCATCAGGGCGACCGGGGCGGAGGTGGGGTGCTGGGAGCCGCCGTCGGGTTCGACGGTGATGCCCATGCCCGACGCGCTGTCGACGCCGCCCCGCAGCAGGACGGCCTGGTCGGCGCGGTCGGGGTTCATCAGGCCGGCCGGGCGCATGGTCCCGGCGTCGTCGAACCACAGCTGGTAGACCTTCCCGCCCGGCGGACGGGCCATCCCGGAGACGACGAACACGGCCCGGTCCCGGTCACGCGAGACGACGACGGTCCCCGTGGCACCCCCGGCCAGCCCGGCGGCGCGCGTCCTGGCGTCCGGCGCGGCCAGTACGGCGGCGATCTCGTCCGCCGCCTGTGCGGCGCGCTGCGCCTGGTCGCGGGCGTCCTCGGCCCGCTGGTGCTGCCAGATCGCCGTACCACCGAGGGCCGTGGCCGCCGCGAGACAGGCGGCGAGCGCCCAGCGGGACAGCGCGCGGGTGCGCGGGCCGACCCGTGCGATGCGGCTCTGGAGCTGCCTGCCGGGGGTCTCCTGGCGGACGGCCGTGATCCGGTGGAGCACCTGCTCGCGCAGTGCGGCCGGGGGTGTCGAGGCGACGGCGAGTCCCAGGCGGGCGGCGGTCGCGCTCAGCTCGGCGGTCTCCTGCGCGCAGGGTTCGCAGCCCGCCAGGTGCCGCTCGAAGGCGGTGCTCTCCTCCTCGGGCAGCGCGTGCAGGGCGTAGGCACCCGTCAGCCGGTGCAGATCGACGGTTGTCACGCGGTCACCCCCGGGCGGTCGGGCTGCGTGTGTGCGGCGTACGGGCCGGTCGGCCGGTGGGGGTCGGTGGTCGTCACGCGGTCAGTCTCCGGGCGGTTGGGCTGCGTGTGTGCGGTGTACGGGTCGCTCTGCCGGCCAGGGTCGGTGGTCGTCACGCGGTCACCCCCAGGCAGTCGCGCAGGCGGATCAGGCCGTCGCGCAGGCGGGTCTTGACGGTGCCCAGGGGAAGCGCCAGTGCCTCCGCCACCTCGCGATAGGTCAGGCCCCGGTAGTACGCCAACGTGACGGACTGGCGCTGGAGTTCGGTCAGGGTGCGCAGGCAGCGCCGTACCTGTTCCCGCTCCAGCCGGGCCTCGACGCGCTCGGCCACCTCGTCGTACTCGGGGAGCCGGTCCAACAGTGCGGCCTTGTGGTCGCGGGCCGCCGCGGCGTCCACCGAGCGCACCCGGTCCACCGCCCGGCGGTGCGCCAGGGTGAGGATCCAGTTGACGGCACTTCCACGGTCGCGCCGGTAGCGGGGAGCGGTCCGCCACACCTCCACCAGCACCTCCTGTGTCACCTCCTCCGACTGCGCCTGGTCGCGCAGCACGGCCCGCACGACGCCCAGCACCGGGGCCGCCACGGCGTCGTAGACACCGGCGAAGGCGTCCTCGTCCCCGAGTGCCACCTGGCCGACCAGCTCCTCCAGGTCGGGCCCTGGGGCCGGGTTCCTGCCGATATGCACTGCTTCTTTCACCGAGGGCCTCCGCGGTCGGGACATGTCCGGACGTAATCCGTTCCCGCTGGGACCTTGGATTGGATGCGGTGCCGACGAAAACACCGGGAGGGGGTACGGGTCCGGGGCCCGCCGCTGTGCGGGGGCCCCGGTGCCTGTCCTGCCGTAGTCGGTGAAGGTGTCGCTGCCGGTGTCGGTCAGCCCGCGACGATGCCCTCGCCGCCGACCGCACCCGGTACCTCGACCGAGCCGATCGCGGTGAGCGAACCGTTCGCGCCGACCCGGAACTCGTCCACCACGCCCTTGACGCCGGTCTGGACGTACAGGTACCGGCCGTCCGACGAGGCGGCCGCGTCGACCGTGCCGGCGTCGGTGGCCGTGTTGCCCAGTGCGGTCAACTCGCCCCGGGTACCGACCCGGTAGCCGGACAGGGTGCCGCTGGCGGCGTTGGAGACGTAGAGGTGATCGCCGGCGGTCACCGCCCAGCAGGTGGCGGTCTGGCCCGTCGGGACGGTCCCCTTGGCCGTGAGTCTGCCGTCGCGGCCGACCGTGAAGGTGCCCACCGAGTTGGTCCCGGCCTCCGTCACGCGGATCCGCCCGGCGGAGTCGAAGGCGAAACCGAACGGCACGGCACCCGGCGTCGAGGTCACCACGGGACGCGCGGACGGACCGCCGTGCGCGCCGACCGGGAAGACGTCGATGCTCTGCCCCGAGGCCTTGGTGGTGACGACGAGCTTCGAGCCGTCCGGGGTGAAGGAGATCTGCCCGACGGCCGAAGTCGCCTTGTCCAGGCCGAGGTCGCGGTTCCAGGAGGGGACCTTCACCAGCCGTTCGCCGGTCCGTACGAAGCCCTGGACGGAACCGCCGCCGAGCGTGTTGGCGACGTAGACCCGGTTGCCGTGGAACGTGACGCTGACCGGGAAACTCCCGCCGCTGGAGATCTCCTGGACCCGCCGGAGGTGGGTGCCGTGCACGGCGAAGACGGTCACGGTGTCGCTGCCCGCGTTCACGGCGTAGAGGAGGTGGTTGTGGCGGTCGTAGGCGAGCGAACCCTGCGAGGCCAGGTGGTCGGCGACGGTGCCGGGCAGTATGCCGCCCTTGCCGCCGGTCGTGTAGACGCCCTTGCGGGTGAGGGTGCCGTCGGCGGCGCGGGCGTAGGCGACGACGGTGTTCGCGGTCGTGTCGTCGCTCTGCACGAACACCGCCGAACTGCCTTTCGGCTGAGGGGAGTTGGCGGCGACGGCGGCGGGCGCGGCGAAGAGGGCCGCCGCGGCGATGGCGGCGCCTGTGGCGATGGCGCGGGTGATCCGGGAGGTGCGGGCCTTGGCGAGGGTCATGCGTGCGTACTCCTCTTGCGGGAAGGGGAATGGGGGCCCGGCGGGGCGCTCACGCTCGGCGCCGGACGATTCGCAACGCTAGACCGAGATCAGGGGGACGAAAGAAACATAAGGGGCATTTTGGGTCGATGTCCCGGGTTCGTAAGAATCATGTCCAACTCGGCGCGGGGGGCGTCGAGTTGGACATGGCCCAGGTTCTGCCCGGGTTCGGCCCAGGTTCTGACCAGGCTCTGCTCAGGCTTTGTCGGCGGGCCTGCCGAAGTCCGCTTCCTCGGGCAGGATCTCCATGTCGATGTCCTCGCGTCCGAGGAGCGGGCCCAGCGCCATGCCGCGCTCCGGCGGCCAGAACTCGGGCCGCTTGCCGGGGACGGGGTCGTCCCCGCCCTCCAGCCACAGTCCCTCGCCGCCGCCGGGGGTGAAGAAGGACACCATGTGCGCCTGTTCGTCGGTGAGGTTGCGGAACCGGTGCCGGGTGCCTCTCGGTACGAAGACGAAGTCGCCGGTGTTCGCCACGAAGGTCCGGTCGCCGTTCAGGAATTCCAGCTCACCCGAGATGACGTAGAAGGATTCGTCGGCGCTCCTGTGGACGTGCGCCACCGGTCCGCCGCCCGGGGGCACCCAGCAGACGGTGAAGCCGACCGCGCCGCCGGTGGAGTCGGCCGTGGCCAGGGTCTCGTAGACGTCACCGGACATCCACTTGACGACGCCCTTCTCGGCGGGGACGTGCAGGATGCGGGGGGTGTAGTAACTCAAGTCGTTTCCCGGGGAGTTGGAAGTGGTCGGGGGTCAGTGGGCGCCGAACCGCCGTGCCTGTCGGGTGGCGGTCCGGACGTCTCCGGCGAAGGGCTCGCCGTGACCGGGCAGGAGCAGCTCCGACATCCGTTCCGACGTCCGGTCCGCCGTCTGTTCCGCGGCCGGTTCCGCCGCGAGTTCGTCGAGGCGGTCTAGGGCGGCGAGCGCGGCCGCGCTGTCATGGGTGAAACAGCGGCTCACGATCGTGGGCCCGGTACGGTCGCTGAAGGCGTCGGCGGTGACCAGGGCGTCGCCGGTGAAGAGCAGTCCGCGGTCGGTGAAGGAGTACGCGGCGCTGCCGGGCGTGTGACCGGGCAGGGCAACGGCCAGCGGTGCGCCGGGAACGTCCTTCAGCACCTGGTCGCCGTAGAACACCCGGGCGCCGGGCACCGCGGGAGCCGTGAACGCCCCGTCGCGGGCCAGCCGTAGCGGAACGGCGAGAGCGGACGGCCTGCGCAGCAGGTAGGGGAGCATCGAACGCTCGGGCTTGGCGTGGCGCATCGAACTCCGCGGGCCGTCGCGCAGGATCGCCGCGTCCGGCTCGTGGATCCAGAGGTCGGCGCCGGCCTCCCGGAGGGCGTGGGCCAGCCCGGTGTGGTCGGCGTGGCCGTGGGTCAGCAGGACGGCGCGGACGTCGGCCAGGGAGCGGTCGAGACCGGCCAGCAGATTGGTCAGCTGCTTCAGGTGCGCGGGCGTTCCCGCGTCGACCAGGACGAGACCGTCCGGATCCTCGATCAGGTAGAAGTTGACGACATGGTCGCCGAGGCGATGGACGCCGGGTGCGACCTGCGTGGGCGCGGGACGGGACATACGAGCCTCCGGCAACCGGGCGATATTCGACACAACGGGCTGTATTCGACACAGTGGGCCGCATTCGATGCGGCGGACTGTATTCGATACAGTCGACTGTAACAGAATGGGAGAGTGCACCGATGCCGGACGGGACGCCTCGTCGGTCCTACAACTCCGAGGGCCGCCGCGAGGCCGCGCGCCGCAACCGGGCCGCGGTCCTCGCGGCCTGCCGTGAGCTGCTGTTCCAGGACGGCTACCACGCCACGACGGTGCGGGCCGTGGCCGAGCGCGCGGGTGTCTCCCCCGAGACGGTCTACAAGTCGTTCGGCGGCAAACCGGGCCTGGTCAAGGCCCTGTGGGACATCACCCTTGCCGGGGACGACGAACCGGTTCCCATGGGCGACCGCCCCCAGATCCAGGAGATCCTGCGGACCGCCGAGCTGAGCACCAAGCTCCGGCTCTACGGCGCGTACGTCCGGGGAATCCACGAACGGATCACCCCGCTGTTCGCCCTGCTCACCCAGGCGGGCCCGGACGTCGGAGAGGTCCTGGAACTCGGCGAGGGGGAGCGGCTGACCGGAGTCACCGCCTTCGTCACCCACCTCGACGAGACCGGCGCGCTCGGCCCGGACGCGGATGCGGCCCACGTGGCGGACGCCGTCTGGGCCCTGACCGGCCCACAGCTGTACACCCAGCTCACGGCGGGACGGGGCTGGTCCGCCGACACGTATGAGGCGTGGCTGGCGGACACCCTCACGGCCACGCTCAGACCGTAGGACGAGGGGTAGGGGCAGGTGCAGGGGCCGCGTCGGTGGCGCGCTCGTGCTCGTGCTCCTGCTCGGGGTCGTCCCCGGCGCCCGTGCCGCTGTCCTTGCCGAAGAAGAAGCTCAGCACGACGGTGACGGTGGAGGTGACGGCGAGCCGCAGCGCCCACGCGGCGGCGGAACCGTCCTCGATGGCGGAGGTGAAGGCGGGCCCGTGGAGCAGCGCACTGCTCAGCGGGAGCGACCCCGCGCAGCTCAACAGGTAGACCCACAGCGGCGGTTCATTGGAGGCGATGAGGACCGTGGCCGCGACGACCACGATCACACTGAGTACGACGGCGAGCGAAGTGATGTCCATGGCCGTAAGCATTCCGTCGCCCGGCCACCGAGTCGTCGACGCAACGGAGGAACGAGGCCTCTATCCAGAGATAGAGAAGCCCGTGCTGTGAAGCCCGTGCCGTGAAGTCCCCGTTCCGCGCGGCGAGTTCTACGCTCGTCCCGACATGGAGACGACGACACGACACTGGGCGCTACCGCTGCTGCTCGTCGCCGTGCAGCTGGCGGCGCTCGGCCCCGCGGCCGCCTACCTGGACGTCCGGACACCGGGCCCGGTGGGTGCCGCGGGCCTGCTCGTCGCCGTCACGGTGGAGACCGTCGCCCTGAGCCGACGCCAACGCACGCCCGTGCGGGCCCTGTTGTGGACCCTGGGCGCATCGGCACTCGGCCAGACGACGGCCTACGACGCCTACGCGGACCTGGGTCTGCCGGTCGCCCTGTACTCGGTCGCGGTCCGCTGCCCGGCCGCGGTCACCTTGCGGGCCCTTGCCGCGACCGTAGGTGTGTCCTGGTTTCCGGCGGCCGTGCGGTTCGGGTTCCGCCCGGCGCTCGCCACCCAACTGGCCATCGTGGCGGGCACGTACGTCGTCTGCGCGGGCCTCGGGCTGGCGCGCAGGCAGTGGCTGGCGAGGAGGCTGGCGGCGGCCCGTCTGCTGGCCGGCGCGGAGGAGAGCCGACAGCGGGCCGGTGAGGACGAACGTGCCCGGCTCGCCCGCGAGTTGCACGACGTCAGCGCACACCATCTGACCTCGGTCGTGGTAACCGTCGACGTGGCCCGCAGACTTGGCGACCGCAGACCGGAACTCGTCGCCGAAGCACTGGAGTTCGCCGAACGGACCGGCCGCGAGACGCTGACGGCGATCCACCGTCTGGTCGCGGTGATGCGGGACACGCGCCACGCCGAAGCCCGCCCGATGACCGACCGCATCCATGAACTCATCGCCGGATTCAGCCGGTTGGGCCGCCCGATCGCCACCGAGTTGCCCGACGACCTCGCCGGCCCCGCCGCCGAGGCGGTCCACGGCATCGTCCGCGAGGCCCTCACCAACGCCCTGCGCCACGCACCCGGAGCGGCCGTACGGGTCGAGGTGCAACGCGTGGGCGGAACGCTGGAGTTGACCGTGGACAACACCGCCGCGCGGGGCCCTGCCGACTACACGGGCATGGGGTCGGGCCGGGGCGTCACGGGCATGCGGGAGCGCGCGGCGGCGGTGGGCGGAGTGCTGACCGCGGGGCCTGGTCCTGGATTCGGTTCGGGTTCCGGTTCGCGCTCCGGCTTCGGCTTCGGTTCGGGTCCCGGCGTCGGCTCGGGTCCCGGTTCTGGTACCAGCTCGGGATCCGAATTCGCTTCCGCATCGGGTTCCGATTCCGGCCCCGGCCCCGGCCCTTGCCCTGGCCCCGGATCGGGCTCGGGCTCCGGCCCCAGTTCCGAGGGAGGTTGGCGTGTCCGTGCCCAACTTCCCGATGTCATGGGCCCGTTGCGGTCCGTCGCGCGCCCTCGCCGTCGTGACCACCCGCGAGAGCAGCGCCTTACGGACAGCGCGCTCACGTTCACGGCGACCGTACTTCCGCTGGTCGTCCTGCTGACGGCGGCGGAGGACTGGGCCGAGGGCCCGACCGGTGCCGGGGCCGTCGCCCTGGTGTCCGCGCTGCTCGCCCTGCACGCACTGCCACTGCTGTGGCGCCGACGCGCGCCTTGGCTGGTTCTGACCGCCGTACTGGTCACGTCATGGCTGTGGCCGCCTGTCTGCGCATTCGCCCCGCTGTCGGGCCAGGTGTCCCCGTATCTCGCGGGCGGCCTGCTGGCCGAGACGCTGGCCGTCTACACCCTCGGTGCCTCCGGCCGCGGCGCCACCCGTACCTGGCCCGCACCGCTCGTGACCGCGGGCGCGAGCGCCGGCGCACTGACCGTGACGGCCGCCGCCGACGGCGAGTTGGCCGGCGAGCCCGCGTCCGCACTCACCGGGGCGCTGATCGCCGTACCACTGGGAATGCTGCTGTGCCTGTTGTCCGCCCTGGCCTGGGGCGCGGGCCTGATCGTCCGCGCCCGACGACTGCGAGCCGTGGCCCGCGACGACTTCGCCCTCGGCAACTCCCTGTGGGAGGCACGAACGGCAGCGGGCGCGGAACGGAACCGACTGGCGGCACGGCTGCGGGAAGCGGTACTCCACCGCACGTCGACGCTCGTCCAACTCGCCCACCAGGGACGGCTGGAGAGCCACGCGGTACGGCTGGAGAGTCTCGGCGCACGCCTGGAGGAGGTGGCCGCGGAGGCCCGCGCGACGCTCGCCGCGATGCGGGAACTGCTGCACGAGATGAGCGACGCGGACGTAGACGCGGAGGCGTCCGCGGACGCACAGGGCAGTGAACACTCACGCCTGACACAACCGACCGCCGCCGACCTCGCCGCCCTGTGCCGGACCGCGGGCCCCGCCGGCCGAAAGGTGACCGTGCGCGGTGTCCCCAAGTCGACCGCAGGTCTGCCGGAACCGGTGATCCTGACGACGTACCGACTGTTGGAAACGGCACTCGGCGCGGGGGACCGAGGGCCGATCCGGATACGACTGCGCCGACGCCGGCGCCGAAGCGCGCTGCACCTGACCATCACCGGCGTACGCCTGGCGGTGAACGGCCCGGTCACGGACCGCCTACGCGCGCAGGCCACCGTGGCCGAAGCCCGCATCGCCTTCGAACAGCCCGGTACCGTACGGGTGTTGCTGCCGCTGCCGGCCGGCCCGAGTCGGGCACCGGTCCCCGCCGAGGAGGTGTCCCCGTCGCCACACGTGTGATGGTCGTGGACGACCAGGCGGTGGTCCGCGCGGGGTTCGCCGCCATCGTCGACGCGGAACCCGACATGACCGTGGTCGGTGAGGCAGGGGACGGCGCGAGTGCCGTGGAACTGGCCGCCCGGGAGGCACCCGACCTGGTCCTGATGGACATCCGGATGCCCGGCATGGACGGTCTGACGGCGACCCGTTTCATCACCGCGCTGGAGACGGCCCCGCGTGTCCTGGTCCTGACGACCTTCGACCTGGACGCCTACGTCTACGAGGCCCTGCGCGCGGGCGCCTCGGGCTTCCTCCTCAAGGACGCCCAGCCCGAGGAACTCCTGAACGCCCTGCGCGTCGTGGCATCCGGCGAGGGCATCCTCGCCCCGGCCGTCGCCCGCCGCCTGATCGACACCTTCGCCCAGGGCGCACCCCCACCACCCGCGGTCACCGGCGCCCTCGCGGCCCTCACCCCACGCGAACGAGAAGTCCTCCTCCACATCGCCTCGGGCCTGGCCAACGCGGAGATCGCAACGGCCCTGGGCGTGACCACGGGGACCGTGAAAACCCACGTCAACGCCCTGCTGACCAAGCTGGGGCTACGGGATCGGGTGCAGGCGACGATCTTGGCGTACGAGAGCGGTCTGATACGGCCGGGCGGCGGCGGGGGGCCTGCGGATTGACCGGCGCCTATCCCGTCCCCCGGGTCGCCAGCCGCCAGATCTGTGCCGCCGTCTCCTCCGCGGACTCGACCGGTGACGGATCGTTCGGGAGTTGGGCGGGCGCGGTGGTGTTCTTCTTCTTGCCGGGGTGGTCGGCGAAGAGGGCGAGTGTCAGGGTGAGTTGGGGGTCCAGGGTGGTGGACCAGATGGTTCGGCGGGTGATTCCGCCGCCCGCTCCGGCGGTGAAGGAGGTCTGAGGAGTCTTCTGGGCGGCGGGGGTTGAAGGGATCGCCTCCGCGGACGTATTCGATGCCTTGGACATCTGCGCGTTCACCATGAACGCTTCCTTCTCGTCCAGCGCGCGCCGCGTCTCAGGGTGCGCGGTGTACACCTGCCGGCCGTCCCGGGTGATTTTCGTGACCGTGTACGGGGTCGCGTACAGGCCGTTCGCTGCAACGGTCGCGTAGGCCGAGGCCAGCTTGAGGGGGGTGGGGGCGGGGGTCTTCCGCAGGTCGGCCAACGGGGCGTCGAGGAGGACCTTGCCGAAGGGGTCCAGTGCCGTTCCCGCCTCGACCGCGCCGCCCACCGCGTCGTTGAACGGTTGCCGCGCGTAGTCCGACCCTCCGTACAGCAGCCGGACCGCCCCGTCGCCGGGCTTGATCGCCACGACGGCCGTGTGCAGCGTGACGCCCTTGCCGTCCTTGTCGCCCTGACTGTCCTTGCTGACCTGACTGTCCTTGCTGTCCTTGCTGTCCTTGAGGCTGTTGCGGTTCTTCACCGCCTCCGTGGTGGCGTCCTGGAGGGCCAGGTCGAACGTCGTGTGCACGGTGTAGCCGCCGCGGGCCAACTGGTCCTCGGTGATGCCGAGCCGGTTCGCGGCCTCCTGTGCGGCCACGTCGATCATGTACTGCCGCTGCCCCTCAGTCGTGCCCGGCGGATAGAAACGGAAAGCGGGGAAGGTGGCATCGGCGCGTTGTTCTGGCGTGATGCCGCCGCTTGCCGCCATCGCGTCGAGTACCCATGCCCAGCGGGATTTTAGTGTCGCGGTCACCTCGGGGTCGGAGCCCGCCTTCTCGTAGTACGACGGGATGTTGACGATCGATGCCAGCGCGGCGCCCTGGGAGACGGTCAGGTTCCGGGTGTCCACGCCGAAGTAGTTGCGCGCGGCCGCCTGGATGCCGGCCGAACCCCGGCCGAAGTAGACCGTGTTGAGATAGCCCGCCAGGATGTCGTCCTTGGACCGGGTGCGGTCGAGTTTGATCGCGATCAGGGCCTCGCGTGCCTTGCGGGACAGGGACTGTTCGGGGCTCAGGAGGGCGTTCTTCACGTACTGCTGGGTGATGGTGGAACCACCCTGCCGTTCGCCGCCGGTCAGTGAGGCGAGCACCGCGCGGGCGATGGCTCGTGGCGAGACGCCGTCGTCCGTGCGGAACGAGCGGTTCTCGGCCGCGATCACCGCGTCCTGGACATATCGCGGGACCTGCGAGAGCGGTACCTCCTGGCGGTCGACGGGGCCGCGTCGGCCCAGGTAGGAGCCCTTGTCGTCGACGAACACCGTGCTCTGCGTGACGGTCTCCGGGTGCGGCTCGGGGATGTCCGTCAGGCGGTACGCGACGACCGCGGCCGTGCAGAGTGTCGCGATCAGTACGAGAAGGGCCGTGATCAGCCGGCGCAGCAGGCGGCCCCGGGTGCGGCGGAGGCGCAGACGGAGCGGGATGCGCCGCAGGTGGGAGTGGGCGCGGACATGGGCGCGGACGTGGAGGCGGGGTGAGACGGCCGGGCGTTTCGCACCTGGAGACCGGCTCATGTCGGGCCGGTTCCAGGGCATCGTGGGGCGCTTCACTCGTCGGCCCCGCCTCGTACGACGACCTTGCCGGCCGCGTCGTAGACCGTGACGGTCGGGCCACCGTCGGCGGAGCTGGACTTCATCTCCTCCGGCGTCAGCGGTGCGCGTGCGTACCAGACGCCCCAGCCCGGACTGCCCGCCAGCGTGAGGACCGTACCGGTGATCCTTCGGTCGTCGACGGTGACCTCGACACGAGCCGGGTCGGCGGACAGGCCGCGGTACAGGCCCGACACGAAATACCCGCTGTTCACGGGCTCGGGCTGAGCCGAGACACCCGGATTCTTCTTCTTGTCGTCACTGTCGCCGGTCAGGCCCCGGAACTGGTTGGGCCGCTCCGGAGTCGACCAGTGCTTGCCGTCCGCGGTCAGCCAGACCTGCACTCCCGGTACGGCGTCGACGCGTTCGCCGGGGGCGACGATCCGGATCGGGCTCTGCGCCACGTCGGCCGCCCCGCCGCCCGCCCCGCCCGTGGAGCCGCCGCCCACGAACCGGCCCGCGCCGAACACGACCCCCGGCACGAGCAACAGCCCACAGGCGGCCGCGATCACGCCGCCCCGGCGCCGCCGTAGCGCCCTGCCCCGCTGTTCTACGGCATCGAGCGGAACGTCGAACAGGGCCTCGGACGACGGGACGACCTCGGCGGCGGCCTCCGCAAGGGCCCCGCGCAGCCGCTCCTCGTCACCTCCGTACACCGTCAACCCGCGCCGAGACCGGCTCCTGACCGCACCCGCCGACCAGCCGAGCAACTGGGCGATCTCCGCCTCGCGCAGGCCCTCCCAGTGCAGCAACACGAGCACGACCCGTTGTCGCGCGGTCAGGTCTGCCAACACGCCTTGTGGAAGGGCCTTTTGGCGGTGCTCCCGTCTCCGAGTCCGTGTCCGCGTCCGCCTCCGCGCCCCGCGCAGACACTCCTCGACCAGGAACCGTCGTACATAGAAGTCCACGTCGTCCCGAGGTATCCGACGCCACCGCGCGCACACCCGCACCAGGGTTCTCCGCGCCAACTCGGTCGCCTCACGGGGGTCGTTCGGGCCGCCCGGGATGCCGGAGAGCAGGTGGGCGGTGGTGACCAACTGGGGCAGGCCCGCGTGGGCGTACGCGGCGAAGTCGTCGTGGGAGTGCGGCACTTCGGGGGTCCTCCGGTACGGCTGTGGGGGAAGTGGATCCAGGGACGCGTGTTTGTCGTCTTTCCTGTGGGGCGTGTCGTGACGGACGCGGCCATCGGGACCTGTACGCACGGCGAGGGCGGTCAGGTTGCACGGGAATTCCAAGACTCCGGTGAGGTCATGACCGAGGACGAGTTCGACGCTTTCTACGCGGCCACGTTTCCCCGTCTTACCGGCCAGCTCTCGGCGTTCACCGGCGACAGGGAGGAGGCGCAGGACGTGGTCCAGGAGGCGTTCGTACGAGCCTGGGACCGGCGCGGGGACTTCCTCGCGGACGAGGCACCCGAGGCGTGGATCCGTACGGTCGCCATGCGGCTGGCGGTCAGCCGCTGGCGCCGGGCCAGGCGCTGGCTGGAGCTGGTCCGCCGTACTCCACCGCCCGATTCCATACCTGGACCCGGCCCTGATCACACGGCACTTGTCGCCGCGCTGCGCCAACTGCCCAAGGCCCAGCGGATGGTGATCGTCCTGCACCATCTGTGTGACGTGAGTGTCGAGCAGATAGCCTCCGACACGGGTGCGCCCGTGGGGACGGTCAAGGCGAGGCTGTACCGGGGAAGAGCGGCACTGGCGAAGCAGCTGACTCTGGACGAGCCGGAGGACGGCCCGGTTCGGAAACGGAAGGAGAGCGGCCGTGTCGGATGAACTCTCCACCGAACCTTCCCCCGAACTCGCCATCGAGCTTTCCACCGAACTCTCCACTGAGCTGCGCGAGTTGGCCGCGCGACAGGAAAGCCGTCCGGTCCTCACCGGCGCCGAGATCCGCGGCCGTGCCGGGCGCCGGGCGCGCCGTCGTACGGCGGGGACACTGGGCGCGGGTGCGGTGGCCCTCGCGGTGGTGGCGTACGCGCTGACCGTGGGTTTCACGGACTCCGCGAGGGACGGGAACGAGCGTCAACTTCCGGCCGCCACCCACGCCGACCCTGTCCCGTCACCCCGCGTCACCTCCGGCAAGGCGTCAACTCCCGTACCGCGCGCGCCCGTCGCCGGCACGGTCGTCCTCGGCAAGCGCGCGCTGATCGTCGGGGACCGGGTCATGCCGCTGACCTACGGTCTTACCGACAGCCCCGAGATCGTGGGGCCGTTGACGGTGTACAAGAAGCACGAGACCAAGGTGGTGACCGTCACCGAACTGACCGGCGGAACCGCCTACATCACGCAGGTCTCCCTCGCGGTCGAACTGCGCGACGCCCACGACGAGCCGGTCTATGCCGGCGTCGCCTTCTCCTACAAAGAGAAGAGCACCGGCAAGCACGACACCGGCGGCAGCTGGATCGGTCTGGACTCGGCCGACGCCAAGTGGTTCTACGAGGACGCGAAGATCGGCAGCGTCCTCTCGGTCACCGGCACGATGTCCTGAACTCCTGAACTCCTGAACTCCTGAACTCCTGAACTCCTGAACTCCTGCCTCCGCCCCCCGTCGTACGTGCTGTCGCGGTCGGCGTCGTCGGGGCATGCTGGTGGTCCTACGCGCGGGCCGGGAGGTGCCGGGATGCGGTGGTGGGCCGGAGGATGGATGGTCGCCGTGACGGTTGTCCTGGCGGGGTGCCACGCGTCGGAAGGTGGTGGATCGGCGGGAGGGCCGTCGCGCGGCGGCGACTCGGCGGGGCCGTCGGCCAGTGCGTCGACGCGTACGCCCGCGGCGCCGTCCGCCGGTGAGACCGCGGAGAGCCCGTCGGTGTCGGCCACCGGCTCCTCCGCTTCGCCGGCGAGCTGTGCCGCCGGGCACGCGGAGGTCACCGTCGGTCCTGGCGACGCGGTCGTACAGCGGCTCTGCGTGCGGCCCGGGACCGTGGTGTCGCTCGCCCTGCGGCCTCGCCCGGACGACAAGAGGTGGACGGCCGTGCGGAGTTCCGCGCCGGTTCTCGTCCTCGCGTCCGGGTGGTGGGTGGACGCGGACGGTACGGCCCACGCCTCGCTGCGGTGCGCGGGGGCGAGGGGCGGTACGGCGGACGTCACCGCGTCGGCGAAGGCACCGGACGTGGCGGGTGCGGCGCGGGTCGCCTTCACCCTGCACGTGAGTGTGGTGCCGTACACGACGCAGGGGTGATCCCGGTGGACCCGGGATCACCCCTCCGACTGCCGCTGCGTCAGCGGCAGTTGCGCACGTCGATCGTGTAGATGCCGCGGCCGTGCGTGGCCGCGTACAGCGTCCTGCCGTCCGGGCCCAGCTTCAACTGGAGTACGGCGACGGCCGGGAGGTTCCCGACGCGCTCCCAGGTCGTACGGCCCGGGGCGCGGTAGACGACGCCGAGGTCGGTGGCGACGGCGAGGCCGCCGTTCGGTGTGACGACCGCGGAGTTGGTCGGTACGTCGGGGAGGTTCTTCGAGATGTCCTTCCAGGTGGTGCCGCCGTCGGTGGACTCGAAGACGTGGCCGACGCCGGCGCCGGGGCCTTCGGTCCAGTGCCGGGAGAAGCCGTTGACCGCGAGGTAGACGTGGTCGGCGTTCTTGGGGTCGACGGCGAAGCCGGCGAGGTAGCGGTTGGGTACGGTGCCGTCCGCGCCGCTGGCCGGGAGAGTGATGTCGTGCCAGCCGGTGCCGTCCGCGTTGCCGACGGAGATGCCGCGGGCGAAACCCTGGTTGTTGCAGGGACCGCACCACGCCGCGTACACCTTGCCGCCCGAAGCCGCGACGGCGGTCGCCGTACGGCCCTCGCCGAGGTCGTACACGCTGGTCCACTCGTCGCCGCTGCGGATGGCGTAGCCGTGGGTCTGGACCCAGATGTGGCGGCCGCCCGCGATCCAGGTCGAGCTGTTCTTCGCGTCGGCCGTGATCGGGGCGATGAAGCGGGCCTCGCCGGTGGCGTTGTCGGCGGGGGCCACGTTGTACGACGTGATCTTGCTGGGGTCGGTTACCCAACTCCCGTCGTTGATCGCGCAGTTCTGGGTCACCTGGATGGCGAGGTAGACGTACTCCTCTGCCATGTTGCAGCCGTTGGCCGGGTCGGTGAGGGTGTCTCCGCCGTCACCGCCGAAGTTGGAACCCATCACCGTGTCGTTGCTGCGCAGGATGGACTGGCCGTTGTCCTGGAGGCCGCCGGTGACGGACACCCCGCCGTAGGTCAGGTCCTTGCCGATACCCACCGAGTAGTACTGGAGGGTGTCGATGGTGCCGTCGTTGAGCGAGGTCCAGTCGGTGGCGTGGCCGGAGGCGTCCTGGGAGCCGTCGAGCGGGCGCTTGTAGACGCCGCCGTCGTTGCCGACGTAGACGAAGCTCTTGCCGTGGTAGCTGCCGATCGCTACGCCGTGCTGGTCGGAGTGGGTGGTCGGGTTGCAGTCGCCGGTCTGCTTGGTCGGGTCGATGCTCCAGCAGGGGAAGCCGAAGTTCCAGTACGGGCCGACCGTGGACCAGTTGGTGCCGCCGTCCTTGGTCTCGTAGACCTCCTCCAGGCCCGCGTACACGTGCTCCGCGTTCGCCGGGTCGACGGTCAGGAACTGGTTGTACCAGGCCTGCACGCCCGGCATGTAGCCGCTGGAGGTGAGTGCCGAACCGTCGGCGGCCAGGCCCTTGTAGTCGGCGATCTTCGTCCAAGGGCCGGTGGGAGAACCGGACTTGGAGACGTAGATGCCTTCCAGACCGCTGTCCGGGTTGGTGTTGAGCTGCTCAGGGGACTGGTCGATGGCGTAGTAGCGCGAGCCGTCGGCGGAGCGGGCGAAGGTGACGTTGCCGATGTCGTCCGCGTCGGCGGGCAGGTCGCCCAGGCCGCTGGTGATCCGCGTCCAGGTGCCGTCCGCGCCCTTGGTGTAGAAGCCGTTGTAGTCGTCACCGCTGCGCCAGCCGACCGCGAGGACCACCTT
>Ga0307510_10003428_pt1 | contig 18490 bp, 18 predicted proteins | sample 12_EM_MG_FD_207224 | JGI IMG/M metagenome (GOLD analysis project Ga0307510, IMG submission 207224) | Populus trichocarpa ectomycorrhiza microbial communities from riparian zone in the Pacific Northwest, United States - 12_EM | ecosystem: Host-associated > Plants > Roots > Unclassified | place...
GCGGCGCAATCGGTCCGCCAAACTACAGATACCGCTTCAGGTCCGCAGCGGCCTCTTCCGGCGTGCGCTTCAGGTTGAACGGCGAGACGAAGCGGCCGTCGCGGTCCATCAGATAGATCAGCGCGGTGTGGTCCATGGTGTAGTCACCGTCCTTCATCGGGACCTTCTTGGCATAAACCCGGTAGGAGGTGATCACCTTGGCGGTCTCGGCGGGATCGCCGCTGAGGCCTTCGAGATGCGGATCGAAGCTCGACAGATAGTCCTTCATCGTCGCCGGCGTGTCGCGCTCGGGATCGACCGAGATGAAAACAGCATTGACCTTGTCGGAATCCTTGCCCAGCGCACGCAGCACTTCCGAGATCTCGAACAGCGAAGTCGGGCAGACGTCGGGGCAATGGGTGTAGCCGAAGAAGATCAGGGTCGGCTTGCCCTTGAGGTTCTTCTCGGTGACGGCGTTGCCGTGCTGGTCGGTGAGCTGGAACGGGCCGCCGATCGCGGCCGGCTGGGCCACCTTGCTGACTCCGCCCATGGCCCAGAACACGATCAGGAGCCCGACGATGAGGCTTGCGGCGAAGGCGGTCGCGATCACCAGCGGACGGGCGGTGGAGCTCATGGGCGGAAAACTTCCTGTCGCGGGTCAGAAGCAGGCGGCAAAGCCGGTCCTGATCATTTCGAAGAACACCTGGCTGCCGTAGTGGAACCACAGCGCCAGCGCGCCAAGCACGACCAGACCGCCGATGCCCGCGCCTGCCAACAGCAGCATGAACGGCAGCCGGCCGGCAGTGGGCGAATTGTCCGATACAGGATGTGCCGGGTGCAGTGGTTGAGCCATCACAACGATCGGGGCGAAGGCCCCGGTTCCCGGGCCTCAGATAAGCTTTAGCCCGCCTGCGGGCAAGGCGCCGCTGGCGAGCTAAAACAATCCCGTCGTGCCGAGGATATCAGTGCAGGAGCTGGCCCCGGGCCGACTCGAGCTGGTCCGATTGCGGGAGAGACCGGCGCGACGGCTTGATCGCCGAGGCCTGCGCGTCCAGGTAGCAGGGCTTGTACATGGCCTGGAGCTGCTTGCCCTTCAGGAACAGCATGTGCGGGGTCAGGCCGCCGCGCTGCGAGATCCAGCGCTTCACCTGCGAGGGATACATCGCATAGAGCATCTGGGTCGCCTCGGTGTTGGTCACGGCGCGGCCGTTGGTGCCGAAATCCCAGGCGGCGTGGAAGCCGAGCGTCGCGCTCGAGGTTACGCAGATGCGGTCATGCGGGATGGCGCCGAGGACGATGGTGCAGGCGGAGGCGCAGAGGCCGTCGATGATGACGGTATCGCCCGACTGGCGCAGGTCCTGGTATTTGTCGACGTAGGTTCCGATCCGGCCGCCGCGGTCGTCCGCGATCCGAACCACTGCCTGAGAAGCCCCCATGCCCGCGATCAGGAGAACCGCCGCAAGCAACCCCGTCAGAAACTTCATTGTCCCCCGCCCCAGTCGAATTCGAATCTGCGTGTCAGGTGGTGATGCGCTGCTAGCGTCTGTCGTAACCGCGGTTTTGTCTAGGCAGGTCGGCTTACTCAAAACAAATTCAAATCCAGTGTTGCGTCCGCGCTGCACCCGGCCAGTCTCTATCCCAAAGTGGAACAAGTTAATGATGTCTTATGCGCCACACCCTTGATCTCAGTTACAACCGCTGGCTTCAATCCGGGCAACTACAGGGGGGAACTTATGGCTGAGCAGGCAGACGCCATTGTCGTCGGCGGAGGACTATCGGGCCTGGTGGCCGCAACCGAGATTGCGGATGCAGGCAAGCGCGTCATCGTGGTCGACCAGGAAGGCGAGCAGTCGCTCGGCGGCCAGGCGTTCTGGTCGTTCGGCGGATTGTTTCTGGTCAATTCGCCGGAGCAGCGCCGGCTCGGCATCAAGGACTCCTACGACCTCGCGATGCAGGACTGGCTCGGCACCGCCGGCTTCGACCGCGACGAGGACTTCTGGCCGCGCCAATGGGCCGAGGCCTATGTCGCGTTCGCCGCCGGCGAGAAGCGCGACTGGCTGCGCGCGATGGGCCATCGCATCTTCCCCGTGGTCGGCTGGGCCGAGCGCGGCGGCTATGATGCGATGGGGCACGGCAATTCAGTGCCGCGCTTCCACGTCACCTGGGGAACCGGCCCCGGCATCATCGAGCCGTTTGAGCGCCGCGCGCGCGAGGCCGTCAAAAGCGGCAGGCTGACCTTCAAGTTCCGCCATCGTGTCGACGCGCTCTCCATCACCAACGGCACGGTCGATGGCATCAGCGGCGCGATCCTCGCAGCCGACAATGTCGAGCGCGGCAAGAGTTCATCGCGCAACGTCGTCGGAGAATTTTCGCTGAAGGCGCAGGCCGTGATCGTGGCGTCCGGCGGCATCGGCGGCAATCACGAGCTGGTGCGGCAGAACTGGCCGAAGCGGCTCGGCGAGCCGCCAAAGTTCATGATCTCCGGCGTGCCCGAGCATGTCGACGGCCGCATGATCGGCATCACCGAGACATCAGGCGCGCGGCTGATCAACCGCGACCGCATGTGGCATTATGTCGAAGGCATCCAGAACTGGAATCCGATCTGGCCGCGCCACGGCATTCGCATCCTGCCCGGCCCGTCCTCGATGTGGTTCGATGCCACGGGCACGCGATTGCCCGCGCCGCTGTTTCCCGGCTCTGATACGCTGGGCCAGCTCCAATACATCATGTCCACGGGATACGATTATTCCTGGTTCGTCCTGACCCAGAGCATCATCAAGAAGGAGTTTGCGCTGTCGGGATCAGAGCAGAACCCTGATCTCACCGGCAAGAGCTGGCGCATGACCTTGCGCCGGGCCACCAACAAAGGCGCGCCGGCGCCGGTTGAAGCGTTCAAGCGCCACGGTGTCGACTTCATCGTGCGGGACAAGATCGAGGATCTCGTCGCCGCCATGAACAAGCTCGCCGGCAGCGACCTCCTCAAGCTCGAGCACGTCAGGATGCAGATCGAGGCGCGCGACCGCGAGATCGCCAACCCTTACGTCAAGGATGCGCAGGTGATGAACATCCACAATGCGCGGCGCTATATCGGCGACAGACTGATCCGCACCGCCTCGCCGCACCGCATCCTCGATCCCGCGCAGGGGCCGCTGATCGCGGTCAAGCTCAACATCCTCACCCGCAAGACGCTGGGCGGCTTCGAGACCGATCTCGACTCGCGCGTGTTTGGCAGCGAGGGCAGCGTCATTCCCGGCCTCTATGCGGTCGGCGAAGCCGCCGGCTTCGGTGGCGGTGGCGTGCACGGCTATCGCTCGCTGGAAGGCACGTTCCTCGGCGGCTGCCTGTTCTCGGGCCGCAATGCCGGCCGCGCGGCGGCGAAGGCCGTGGGATAAGACCATGCGACGATGGGTGCAGATCGGAGCGCTTCTTGCGGTATTGACTGCCGCTTCCGCTGCATCTGCCGATACGATCGACGTCGACGGCGCAAAACGCTCCTACACCGCGCAACTGCCGGCGAAGCGGCTGGTGCCGCTGGTGGTCGTGCTGCATGGCAAGACCCAGCGCGGCGCCGACATGGTCGCGCGGACGGCGTGGCCGCAGGTCGCGAAGCGTGAAGACTTTGCCGTGGTGTTTCCCGATGGCCTCAACCACGCCTGGGCCGATGCGCGGACGAAGGCGGGACCCGCGCTCCGCGGCCCGCCGGAGGGCACCGACGATGTCGCCTTCATCGCGAAGCTCGTCGAGAAGCTGGTGACGAATGGCACGGCCGATCCGAAGCGCGTCTATGTCGCCGGCATCTCCAATGGCGGCGCCATGGCGATGACGCTCGTTTGCGCGCGCGCCGATCTGTTCGCGGCGGGCGCGAGCGTGATCATGAACCTCAACGACGAGGCCGCGGTCACGTGCCATCCATCGCGGCCGCTGCCGATGCTGCTCATGAACGGCACGGCCGACCCGCTGGTCCCTTACGAAGGCGGACGCGGATCGAGCTATTTTGCCGCAGAAGGGTTCTGGTCGACCGAGGAGACGTTTGCCTTCTGGCGCAGGCTCAATGGCTGCGAGACCGATGATGCCGAGGTGACTGAGTTGCCCGATCGGGCCCCCGCAGACCAGTCCACGGTCACGCGGATCTCCTCGCGTTGCCCTAAAGGCCACGACGTCGTGCTCTATCGCGTCAACCATGGCGGCCACCGCATGCCCGGCTTTTCTCCAGATGCCCGCTTCCCGAGGGTCGCAACCGGTCTGCTCGGGCCGCAGAACAGCGACATCGACGGCGCCGAGACGATCTGGGCGTTCTTCAGTCAGTTTCCTTGAGGCGGCGCATGCATCGGCGGCAACGCATGCGTGCCCGGCAACGCATGCGTGCCTGGCAACGCATGCGTGCCCGGGGTGGCACAGCGCAAAGCGCTGGGCTAGACAGGGCCGCCATTCCAGCAGGAGATCCCCAATGAGCATTCAGCGTTTTGAAACCGGCCCGCGCATGAGCCAGGTCGTTGTGCACGGCAACACCGTCTATCTCGCCGGTGTGGTCGCCAGCAACGCGGCCGGCGAAAGCGTGACCAAGCAGACCCAGGACATCCTGAAGACCATCGACGGCCATCTCGCCAAGGCCGGCACCGACAAGTCGAAGCTGCTGTCGGCCACGATCTACATCACCGACATGAAGACCTTCAGCGAGATGAACGCGGTGTGGGACGCCTGGGTCTCCCCCGGCAACACCCCGGCCCGCGCCACCGTCGAAGCCAAGCTGGCCGCGGCGCAGTACACCGTCGAGATCATGGTCACGGCCGCGAAGTAGCTTTCGCAAAGATATTCGCGCGCGCTGATGACCTCCGAGGTAATCGATCAGCGCGCGTGAACCTTCGATAGTCAAGGACAGCCGAGCACGGCGCCATCGAAGGAGAAGACCATGACCGATCCCATCACCATCGCCCGCCGCTACATCGATCTCTGGAACGAGCGCACGACGAGCCGCCGGCGCGAGCTGCTCAACGAGAACTGGACGGCAGATGCGAGCTATGTCGATCCGCTGATGAAGGGCGACGGCCAGGACGGCATCGACGCGCTGATCGCCGGCGTGCAGCAGCGCTTTCCCGATTTCAAGTTCACGCTGATCGGCGAGCCCAATGGCTACGGCGACCATGTTCGCTTCAGCTGGGGCCTTGGCCCCGATGGCATCGACAGCCCGATCAAGGGGACGGATTTCGTCGTGCTGAAGGACGGGCGGATCAAGAGCATCACGGGCTTTCTCGATCAGGTGCCCGCGGGCGCGTGAGAGGCGTATTGCCTCCTCAAACTCTGCCGTCGTCCCGGCGAACGCCGGGACCCATACCGCGTGATCTATCGATTGCGACAGGTAGGAGTACCTAACGACTGATCTTCGTTAAACTGTTCCCTGGGGCTATGGGTCCCTGCTTTCGCAGGGACGACACCATTGGTGGACGCGAGCTTTGCGCCCATCACGGCATCATTTCGTCAGCCGATACGCGACCTTCGCATTCACCCCGAACGCCTTCTCCCGCACCTGCACACCAAGCCTCGCCAGACATGCCTCCAGCGCCCCCTTGATCTCGCCATAGCTTCCCGCAAGCAAGCACACCGGCCAGTCGGAGCCGAAGATCAGGCGATCCTCGCCGAAACAATTTGCGGCATGCGCGACGAACGGAAACAGCCGCTCCGCATCCCAATCATTCCAGACCGCTTCGGTCGCGAGGCCCGAGATCTTGCACCAGACTTTGCCGCAGGCAGCTAACGCCGCGATGCGGTCGGCCCACTCCGTGCTTCCGCCATCGGCGATCGGCGGTTTTGCAGCGTGATCCAGCACGAAGCGCGCCTGCGGGAAGGCCTGCGCCGTTGCGATCGCAGCGGGGAGCTCGCGGGTACGAACGAGGAAATCATAGGTGAGATCCCGGGCGAATATTGCAGTGAGGCCACGCTGGACGTCCTCCCGGAGCAACCAGTCGGGATCGGCCTCGTCGTGGACCTGGTGGCGGATGCCGAGGAGCTTGTCGCCGCCCGGCGCGGCACGCAGCCGATCGAGCGTGTCTCCGATCGCACCATCGGTCAGATCGACCCAGCCGACGACCCCGATGACGGACGGCGTCGCGTGCGCGATGCGCAAAAACTCCTCGGTCTCCGCCAGCGCCGAGCGGCACTGCACCACGATGCTCGCATCGATGCCGTTCGCTTTCAGCAATGGCGCAAGATCGGCGGGACCGAAGGCGCGGCGGATCGGCGCGAGCTCCGGCGCGTCCATCCAGGGATAGTCGGCGCGCGCGGGGTCCCAGAAGTGCTGGTGGCCGTCGATGATCATGCCTTACGCTCCGCCCGGCAGCGGCGATCGCGCATCAACGAGGTTTTGCGCGCGCAGCTCTTGCCAGAAGGCCTGCGGCACCGTCTTTTCCGACATCGCGATGTTGTCGGCGACCTCCGCGGCGTTGCGCGCGCCCATCACAGCGACCGTAACGGCCGGATGGGCCATGCAGAACTGGAGTGCAGCGGCCTTCAGCTCGGTGCCGTGCTTGCGGCAGAGCTCGTCGAGCGCGAGCGCGCGTGCGACCAGCGCCGCATCGGCATCCTCATAGTTGAACTTTGCGCCTGCCCCCGGGCTGGCGAGGATTCCACTGTTGTAGATGCCACCGAGCAGGATGCCGATGTTCTTCGCCTGGCAGATCGGAAACAACGCATCCAGCGCACCCTGGTCGAGCAGCGTGTAGCGTCCGGCGAGCAGGAAGCAATCGACCGGAACGGCTTCCGCAAAGCGAACCGGCATCTCCGACTGGTTCATGCCGGCGCCGATCGCCTTGACGGTGCCCTCGCTGCGCAGGCGCTGGAGCGCGCGGAAGGCGCCGGCGACGGCCTCGTCGTAGTGATCGTCGGGATCATGCACGAGCAGGACATCGACGCGGTCGAGCCCGAGGCGCGCCAGGCTCTCCTCGACCGACCGCATCACCCCGTCATAGGAGAAGTCGAACACCGGACGCTCGCGCTGCGAGCCCTTGTAGTGGTCGTCCTCGGCGGCAGCGCCATCGGGCGCGCGCAGCAGGCGACCGACCTTGGTCGAGATGACGTAGGAGTCGCGCTTCTGCTGCCGCAGGAATGCGCCCAGCCGCCGCTCGGCGAGGCCGAATCCGTAGAGCGGTGCGGTATCGTAGAAGCGGATGCCGGCTGACCATCCGCGTTCGAGCGTGGCGTACGCATCGACATCGCTGACGGGGCTGAACAATCCGCCCAGCGGGGCGGAACCGAGGCCGATTGAGGTGACGTCGAGGGTGCCGAGCCGCGATCGTTTCATTCCAAATCCTTCCAACAGTCCAAATCATCTCTCCCGCTTGCGGAAACCGCAAGCGGGAGAGGCACGCAGGAGCGCGGGGCTGGCGGCGCTCCTACTTCAACATCTGCGCGACGTTGTCCTTGGTGACGAGATCGAGACCGGTATAGACGATCTCCGGCACCTTCTCGCCTTTCTTGATGGCAAGCAGCGTGTCCATCGCCTTCTCGCCCATCTCGAACGGACGCTGGCCAACCAGCGCATTGGCATAGCCGTCGCGCAGCAGCTCGAGCTGCATCTTCAGCGTATCGGCGACGACGAGCGTGAACTTGCCGGAATCGATGTCCTTCTTGGACCTCGAGGCAAAGGCCTTGAAACCCTCGGGGGCGAACATCGGCCAGCCGCCAATGGGAACGATCGCGGCGAGGTCGGGCGTCGAAGTCCGCACGTCGGTCATCTGCTGGACCGCGAGCGCGGGATCGTCGTTGCAGAACGTCGGAGATCCCGCGACCTCGGTCCATTTCGATCCCTTCAGCGCCTCGCGGACGCCGTCGACGCGCTCCGCAAGGTTCTTGGCACCCGGACCGCCCGAGACCATCGCGTATTTGCCGCCATCAGGCCGCAATTTCAGCAATTGCTTGCCGAGCGCGACGCCGAATTCCTTGTTGTTGGTGCCGATATAGGCGATGCGCTTCGAGCCCGGCGCATCGGCGTCGAAGGTGATGACGGGGATGCCGGCTGCGGTCGCCGCCTCGATCGACTTGGTCATGGCCGCGACGTCGGCGACCGAGATGGCGAGGCCGTCGACCTTCTGGGTAACGAAGTCCTGGATGATCTGCGCCTGCGTCGCCGGCTCGTGCTCGACCGGCCCCTTGTAGATGCACTCGATATTGCCGAGCTCCTTGGCGCGCTTCTGGCAGCCGTCGCGCGCGAAGTCGAAGAACGGATTGTTCATCGCCTTGGGCACGATGACGAAGCGGTAGTTCGCGGCAAGCGCCGGCGTCGCCATCAGCGCGACGGCGATGCCCGCAAGAAGAAGTCTCCTCATTGCTTTCCTCCACCCTTGTTTGGCGCCCATCCTCTCAAAATCGTCCGGGAAGCGGACAGGCGGCATTTTCGTTACCTTCCCGACGACGTCACGTCAGATCATCCGCGAGCGGATCCGGTCGACCAGCACGGCCAGGATGATGATCACGCCGACCAGCGTCTGCTGCCAGTAGGAGCTGACCTGCGCCAGCACGAGTCCATTGCGGATCACCTCGAGCAGCACGCAGCCGACGATGGCCCCTAACGGGCCGCCGATGCCGCCGGCGAGGTTGGCGCCGCCGATCACGGCGGCCGCGATCACGTTGAGCTCGTAGGAGGTCGCCATATTGGCCGGCGCCGAGCCGAGCCAGCCGGAGATGATGATGCCCTGGAGCCCCGCGGCGAGCGCGCAGATCACATAGACTTCGATCTTCACCCGTACGACCGGGATGCCGGTCAGCTCGGCCGCCTTCTCGTTGCCGCCGAGCGCGAAGACGTGGCGGCCGAACGCGGTGTGGTGCAGCACCACGGCCATCGCCAGTGCGAGGATCACCAGATAGATGAAGGGCACGGGAACGCCGAGCACATCGCCCGAGGTCAGTGCGTAGAAATAATCGGCATCCGGCCCGCCCGGAAAACTGCCCCGGCCGTTGGACACGACATAGCCGAGCCCGCGCACGATCGAGAGCATGCCGAGCGTGGTGACGAAGGGTGACAGGCCGAGCACCGCAATGCAGAAGCCGTTGACGAGGCCGGCGATCAGCGCGACGCCGAGCCCCGCGAGGAGCGAGATCAGCAGGATCAGCCCGGGGACATTGGCGAGCACGGTCTTGCCGTCGGCCGCCATATGCACGAAGAGCGAGGCGCCGAGCCCGCCGGGCGTCGACAGCTCGGTCATGACCATCGAGGTGATCATGGCCGAGAAGCACATCATCGAGCCGACCGAGAGGTCGATGCCGCCGGTGATGATCACGAAGGTGATGCCGAGGGTGGCGATGGCGATGAAGGAAAAGTTCTTCGCCACGTTCTGCATGTTGCCTTCGGTGAAGAAATACGGGCTGGCGAAATGCATGATCACCAGCAGCACGGCGAGTGCGAGCAGCACGTAGCCGGTCTGCGAGGCGAAGATGCCGCGCTGCCACCATTTGATCTTGCCGACATTCGAGAAGGTGATCGGAGATTCCAGGGGCATGGCCATCACGCCGCCTCCTTCGCGCCGGTGATGAGGGCGGTGATTTCCTCGGGGCTGGTCTCGTGGATCGGCTTGTCGGCCCGTTTCTCGCCGCGGCGCATGACGATGACGCGGTCGCACACCGCGAACACGTCGGGCATGCGATGCGAGATCAGCATCACCGCGACGCCCTGCTCCTTCAGCCGGTGGATCAGGCCAAGCACCTGTTCGACCTGGCGGACCGAGATCGCGGCCGTCGGCTCGTCCATCATCACCAGCCTTGCATTGGAGAGCCGGGTCCGCGCGATGGCGACGGCCTGGCGCTGGCCGCCCGACATCTGCTTGACCAGATCATCAGGCCGCGTCTCCGAGCGCAGCTCGCCGAACAATTCCAGCGCACGCGCCGCCATCGCCTTGTGGTCGAGAAGAGCGAGCGGCCCGAATTTGCGCTTCAGTTCGCGGCCGAGGAAGACGTTGGCCGCCGCTGTCAGATTGTCGGCGAGCGCAAGGTCCTGATAGACGACTTCGATTCCGACCGCGCGGGCATCGATGGGCCGCGTGAAATGGACCGCGCTGCCGGCAAAGCGGACCTCGCCGTGCGTGGGGCGGAAATTGCCGGCGATGATCTTGACCAGCGTCGACTTGCCCGCGCCGTTGTCGCCCATTAGGCCGACCACCTCGCCCGGCAACACCTGCATGTCGACGCCGTGCAGCGCACGGATCGCGCCGAACTCCTTGCCGATGCCGGAGAGTTCGAGGACCGGTCTTGCTTCAGCACTAGTCATCAGCGGCCTTCCTCAGACATAGCGGTTGACCAGAGATTCCAGATATTCCTGCCGCCCCGAGCGCGGCTGCGGGTCGAAGCCGGGGCCGAGCGCACGATCGGCAAGATCAGCGAGCGAGCGCTGGCCGCCGAGAATGGCGCGGCCCTCGGGACCGGCCCACCCCTCATAACGCGTGGCGAGCGGCGCCGTGAGGACCCCGGCATCGAGCATGTCGGCGGCGGCGAGGAAGGCGCGCGCGCAAGCGTCCATCGAGCCGACATGGGCGTGAATGAGATCGTCGGGATCGATCGACTGGCGACGGATCTTGGCGTCGAAATTCAGCCCGCCCGAGGTAAAGCCGCCGCGGTTCAGGATCTCGTGGAACACCAGCGCCAGCTCGCCCACGTTCATCGCAAACTGGTCGGTGTCCCAGCCGAGCAGATCGTCGCCGCGGTTGATGTCGAGCGAACCGAACACGCCGAGCGCCTCGGCGAGCGCGACCTCGTGATGGAAGGAGTGGCCGGCGAGGATGGCGTGGTTCTGCTCGACGTTGAGCTTGACGTCGTTGAGGAGGTCGTAGCGTTCGAGGAAGCCGTAGCAGGTGGCGACGTCGAAATCATATTGATGCTTGGTCGGCTCCTTCGGCTTGGGCTCGATCAGGATCGGGCCCTTGAAGCCTATTCTGTGCTTGTGCTCGACGACGAGCGAGACGAAGCGGCCGAGCTGGTCGAGCTCGCGCTTGAGATCGGTGTTGAGCAGCGTCTCGTAGCCCTCGCGGCCACCCCACAGCACATAGTTCTGGCCGCCAAGCCGGTGCGTCACCTCCAGCGCGGCGCGGACCTGGCCGGCGGCATAGGTGAAGATCTCGGGGTCCGGGTTGGTCGCGGCGCCCGCCATGTAGCGGCGATGCGTGAACAAATTGGCGGTGCCCCAGAGCAGGCGGACCTTTGCCGAGGCCATCTTTTCTTCGAACAGATCGGCGATCGCGTTGAGATTGGCGACGGATTCGCGGAGCGAAGCGCCTTCCGGTGCCGCATCGACGTCGTGGAAGGTGAAGGAGGGCACGTCCAGCAGGCGGAACAACTCGAAGGCGACATCGGCCTTGGCCCGTGCCATCGCCATCGCATCTGAGCCGTGATGCCAGGGCCGCAAAAAGGTCTCGCCGCCGAAGGGATCGCCGCCCGGCCAGCACAGCGAATGCCAATAACAAGCCGCAAAGCGCAAATGATCCTCGAGCCTGCGGCCGTGCACGAGCCGGTCCTTGTCGTACCAGCGGAAGGCATGCGTGTTTGCCGCATCCTTGCCGGCAAAGGCGACAGGCGTGCTTGTATCGAAGAATTTGGCTGACGCGTTCACTTAAGCGGACTCCTTCAAGGCGGGATAAAGCGCACGCCAGCGGCGATAGGCCTCGTCGTAGGCTGCGGTCACGGATGCGCGGGGTGTAAAGGTCGCGAGCCGGCGCGGGCGGGTGCAGACATCAGCCGCATTTTCGCCAGTGGCGGCCAGCCGCCCGAGCCGCGCCGCGCCGAGTGCTGCCCCCATTTCGCCCTCCTCGACCCGGTGAACGGGAATGCCGAGCACATCGGCGCAGATCTGCGCCCACAGCGGCGAGCGCGAGCCGCCGCCGACGAGATCGACCTCGGCAATCGGCCCGCTCGCCGCGCTGAGTGCCGTCAGATTGTCGCGCGCGGCAAAGGCGACGCCTTCGAGCACGGCCTGCACGATCTGGGAGCGCCCGGTGGCGCCACGCAGGCCGACGAAGGCACCGCTGGCGGCGGCATCGTTGTGCGGCGTGCGTTCGCCGTCGAGATAGGGCAGGAATTTGATCGGGCTCGGCCCATCGACGCACTCGCCGAGTGGTGCGAGCAGCGCTGCGGCAGGCGTCTCCATCACGCCTGCGAGCCAGGCCAGCGAGGCTGCTGCCGACAGCATGACGCCCATCTGATGCCAGAGACCGGGCAGCGCATGACAGAAGGTATGCACGGCGGAAGCCGGTGCCGGCGCAAAGCGATCGGTGACGCGGAAAACGACGCCGGAGGTTCCCAGCGACAGGAAGGCATCGCCGGGGGCAATCGCGCCAAGCCCGATCGCGCTCGCAGCGTTGTCGCCGGCACCGCCCGCGACCACGACATCTCCCATCATACCCCAGCGCTGCGCGTATTCCGGCGCAAGCACCGCGCTCACCGCGCTGCCTTCGACGAGGCGCGGCATGTGGTGGAGATCGAGGCCGGTCGCATGCAGCAGCAGGGCCGACCAGCGACGCTGGCCGACATCGAGCCACAGCGTGCCGGCGGCGTCCGACATGTCCTCGACCATCTCGCCGGTGAGGCGATAGCGGACATAGGCCTTTGGCAGCAGCACTTTTGCCATGCGTTCGAAAACACGGGGCTCATGCCGCGCGATCCAGAGCAGCTTTGGCGCGGTGAAGCCTGGCATCGCCAGATTGCCTGCGATCGTGTGCAGCGACGGACAGCGCCGCTCCAGCGCGGCGCATTCGGCCTGCGAGCGGCCATCGTTCCAGAGAATGGCGGGGCGCAGCGGGCGGCCGTCCTCGCCCAGCAGCGTCGCGCCATGCATCTGGCCGGACAGCCCGATGCCGCGCACCTGCGCGACCTCGCGCGGATAATGGCTCGCAAGATTATCGACCGCACCGATCGCCGCATCGACCCAGGCGTCGGGATCCTGCTCGGACCACAGCGGCGCGGGATGCGACAGCGCAAGTTCGCGCGCCGCCGTCGCGACAATCGCGCCGGCCTCGCTCACGAGCACCGCCTTCACACCGGACGTGCCGATGTCCAGTCCGAGATACACGCCGTCCTCCCTTTTGCCTGTCGCGGTGCGCGAGCTTGAAGTCGCCTTTTCCGCAACGTGCCGTTCGAAGTTCCGCTGCCGCTAGGGCAGATTGTCCCGCATCACGATGTCGATCCTGATCTTCTCCTGTTCGCGCAGGATCGGCTCGCCGCGAGCGAGCGCGAGCAGCACGCGCACGGCCGCGCGTGCCTCGTGTCCCGGATTCTGCGAGATCGCGGCATCCATCACGCCCTGGAGCAACAGCCGGCGCGTCAACGCGGTGACGTCGTGCCCGACGAACACCACCTTGTCGCGGCCGGCTTCGCTCAACGCTTTGGCAACGCCTTGCGTGCCGGCGCCGACGTTATAAAGACCGACAATGTCAGCATGCTTGCCCAACAGCCGCGCCAGCAGCTGCTCGGAGCGTTCGTCCTCGTCGCGACCTTCCAGCACCGGCAACACGCTGAGACCAGGAAATTCCGAGGCCATCACCTGGTTGAAGCCGAAGATGCGCTCGGCGTGGTCGCGCAGGCCCTGCGATCCCGCGACGATCGCGACCTTGCCGGACCGCCCGCCGGCCAGCCGCCCGACCAGCGCGCCGGCGGTGCGGCCCGCGGCAATGTTGTCGATGCCGACATAATGGTGGCGACGCGAGGACGGCACGTCCGAGACCAGCGTCACGACCCTGGTCCCGGCGTCGACGAGATCGTTGATCGCGGCGCGGACCCCGGGATGGTCGAGCGCGACCACGGCGACGCCGTCGTAGTCGCCCGACAACGCCTCCAGCGAGGCTGCGAGCACGGACGGATCGAACACGTCAGTTGCAATCATCTCGACATTCAGGCGGCGCGCCGAGAGCCAGGCCGACATTTCGCCGAGATAGGCCTCGATCTGCTGCATGAACGGGTTCGGCCCCGACGGCATCACGAAGGCAAAGCGGCGGACCCGGCCGCGGGCGAGCTCCGCCGCAGCCACATGCGGCTGGAACGCGTTGCGCTCGATCGCCTCCCTGACGCGCCGGACCGTATCCGGCCGCACGCCCGGGCGGTTGTGCAGGACCCGGTCCACTGTGGCCAGGCTGACGCCCGCCTGACGGGCGATGTCCTTCAGCGTCAGCGCGGTCGCGGTCAGAGTATCGGCCATGGCTGAAGGCTATCAGAGGTGTTTTGAGGTGCGCAACTCATTTTGAGGGATGTCGGGCCATTTTCGAGCCCCGGTTGCGCCAGCCACGGCCTCAGCCGCCGCTCAGCTCCAGCGTCAGGAACAGGCTGTTGGGGTCCTCGGCATAACCCTCGAACGGGCCGCAATCGACAAAACCGTGTGCCCGGTAGAGCGCGTGCGCGGGCTTGAAATAATCCCACGAGCCGGTCTCGAGGCTGAGCCGCTTCAGGCCACGCGCGCGGGCTTCGGCGATGATGTGGCGGAGCATCTGGCCACCGAAGCCACGCCGCCGCGTCGTTTGCAGCGTGTGCATCGACTTCACCTCGCCATGGTCGGCCGAGAGCATCTTCAGTGCGCCGGTGGCGACCAGCGTCTCGCCGTCCCAGCCGGTCCAGAACGCGACATCGCTCGCACGAAGGCCTGCCAGGTCGAGCGCATGCGCGCTGCCCGGCGCGGTCTGCGCCCGCGCAGCCGTGACGTGATGGTCGAGCAGCGCGATCACGCGGGGATCGAAAGTGTCGCCGGTCCGGATCTGCATCGTCACGGCCTCACTCCGCTTGAAAGCCGCTTCTGCATGAAGACCATATCAAGCCAGCGGCCGAACTTGCAGCCGACCTCAGGCATCCGGCCGACCTCGGCAAAGCCGAACGACGCGTGCAGCGCGATCGAGCCGGCATTCGAGGCCTCGATCGCGGCAACCATCATGTGCTTGTTCAGCCCCGTGGCACGCTCGATCAGCGCAGCCATCAGGCTGCGGCCGATGCCCGCGCGATGATGCCGCTCGTCGACATAGACAGAATTCTCGACCGTGTGCCGATAGCCGGGCCAGGGACGGAAATCGCCGAAGGACGCAAAGCCAACCACATCCCTGCCCTTCATCGCGACAACCACGGGATAGCCGGCTTCCTGTCGCGCGCGCATCCACTCGCGCCGCGAAGCCAGATCGGCCGGGCCGTCGGTCCAGACCGCGGTGGTGTTGATCGCGGCATAATTGTAGATGGCCAAAATATCTTGGGCATCCTCCAGCGTAGCGTCCCGCACGATCAGCGACATCACATTTTCCCGTATGACGTTCCGCGCCGCGTGATGATGACGTAGCGCGCGTCCTGTTTGGTTTCGTTCTCGAAGGTCACCGCACGCATCACGTCGAAATCGAGACAATCGCCATCGCGCAGGCGCACCGTCTTGGCGTCGATATGCACGCAGACCGCGCCCTCCAGCATCAAGAGCTGCTGGGTGAACGCGCTGCGGCCCCAGGGGCTGTAGGAGACGCGCGCGCCGGCCGGCAGGTCGACGACGATGATCTCGATGCCGCTTGCCGCGTCCGGCGGCGAGGCATGACGCCGCCGATAGCCGCTGTCGGGATCACGCCAATGCGGCTGATCGGCAAGCCGCATCAGCCGCTCCGGGGGCTTCTCCGCGAGCGCGACGACGTCGCTCAGGGTGACATCGAGCGCCGCGCAGAGCTTGTTGAGCAGCGCAGCCGTCGCACTGCTCTGCGCCCGCTCCACCCGCCCGATCATGGCCCGGCTGACACCGGAGCGCGTTGCGAGTTCGTTCAACGTCATGCCCGCCTGCGTCCTCAGAGTCTTCAAGCGACGACCGATCGCACGGTCGAGTTTCTGCTGGTCCATGGTTGTCATCCGAACATTGCCCGACACGAGGACCGCACCTATCGGGGCGAACGGAGCTTAAGCCGAGCGAGGCGCACGTGCCCGGAGCGAGGGGCTAATATATTGGAATTTTCGCGAACCACACGGCTGGGCCATGCGCAACCCAACCGGGCCGAATTACCCAACAGATCAGATTGCTTCCGTGTCCGCATCCACCATTGCAGCGTGGTTCTCTGCACCAGATTGCAGGGCGTGTACCTCAACACTGGAGGCTGCAAACTAAGCGCGGAACTCTCTGCCAGTGGAAGGCAGCAGCGGCAGTCCAGTTTCTCTGGCCTTACCTTCGCGGAACAATGTCGGGCGGCAGCAGTGAGGCCGCCTTTTCAGAGACAAGCTCTTCAATTTCTTTTACTAGGGTAGTCTCGTTTTGTCGGACGCGCGCCTGACGAGCATTAAATTCAGCATCGGCCATCTCTCTCCTTCTTTTGCGATCTGCCTCCAGTCTTTGGCGCGTCTCGCGAAAGTTCAGCCCGAGCAATCCGCAAACAAATACAAAAGCAACGTCGGGGTTCAGATGGTCGCGAAGGCTTCCAAGCGAAGTCCGCTCTAAATTGGCGGCTTTCAAGAGATGATTTATCTCAAGTCCAAAGAGATAAACTTGCTCCTCGTTTTCTGGAAAGATCGCACTAAATCGCGAAAGAGCATTTTCGATATTTCTGGCAAGGTTTGCGACTTCGGCCGACGAAGCCCCCCGAAGCTCCTTTGCAAGAAGCTCACGCTCACTTTTACGGAGCTCCAGCAAATTCATATCTCTCGGAGCAGAGGTCATAGGGTCACCTCGAAGAATTCTGTTTCGACTGGTAGTCCATATCGTCGAAGCAAATCGGCAACGTTCTCCAAATGAACTCGTCTTCTCGTCGGATGCACGCCATAACGCCCTGACTTGTTATTTAAGACCCAAGTCAGGTCACCTTCAACAGTTTTGTCGATGTAGAGTTCGCCCGCGATTCGCCCTGGCGCACCATTGACCAGCAAAGGATGCCCCAGTGGCTTTACATTGCCATTGAGTGGCACTCCCTTCATTCGCGGCATCCGGGACGTTCCGTTAATTTCAATCGTTTCCTCAATAGCAAAGATCACATCTCCATTCGATGCCACAACCCAAATGAACGTGACCGCTGTGGCAACCCGATGACCAATGCTTCCCGCATTGGCCGCAGCTAGCAGATCGGCGAGCTGCTTTGCAGACGACTGATTTAGATCATAGCAAACTAAGCTTTCGTCCCTTTCCCAATTTTTCAGGCCACCGTTCTGCGCGGGAATAATCGGGCCAAATTGTTCATCAAGCTCGTTCACAATTCGGCCACGACCATAATGAGCCTCGGCATTTCAGAAAGTCAGCAATCCCACACCTATATCTTAGGTTGCGGGGGCAATAAAGTTGCGCTTAGCGCGATTTGGGGGGATGCACAGGCTTTTGGAGCGGGCGAAGGGAATCGAACCCTCGTATGCAGCTTGGGAAGCTGCCGTTCTACCATTGAACTACGCCCGCGGATGCGCTGGTCACGCCCGTTCTGATTAGCTGAGACGACGCGCCCCGCCAAGCGGTTTGGCGCGCCCGGCCGGACGCATCTTAACGTTTTGGTAAGATTTTGGGTGCGCCGGATTGTGGCGGTGTTATGATCGCGTGTCTGGGGAGACGTGCACTGAGTGGGGCGTGTGCATGGTGGGGCGTGGCTATACGATATTCGACACGGCGATAGGGCGCTGCGGCATCATCTGGAGCAGCACCGGCGTCGTGGCCGTGCAATTGCCGGAGGCGCGGGAGATCGACACCCGCCGCCGGATTTTCCAGTTCCATCCCGAGGCGCGCGAGCAGCAGCCTCCGCTCAATACCGAACTTGCGATCGAGGGCATCGTGGGCCTGCTGCAGGGTAGCGCTCCCGATTTTTCCGACGTCAGCCTGGATGCCGGCGGCGTGCTCGCCTTCAACCGGCGGGTCTACGAATACGCCTGCACCATCCCGCGCGGGGAGACGCGCACCTATCACGAGATCGCCAAGGCGCTGGGCGCCTCCGGCGCCGCGCATTCGGTGGCGCAGGCGATCGCGAAAAATCCCTACATGCTGATCGTGCCCTGCCACCGGGTGCTGGAGGCCGGCAATTACGCCGACCGGCTCTCGCCTTACGGCGGGGTGATCTCCAAGCGGCGATTGTTGTCTCTGGAGGGCGCCCATCCAGTCGCCAGCAAGACGCTGTTCGAGGTGCTGCTGCCCGTTGCCCCACCGAGGCCCTCCACCTAGATAGGTGGCATGGATGCAACCACGCTGCTGACGACACGCGCGATGACGGTCTCCGAGTTTCGCTGCGACGCGGGACCGGGCGACGAACCGTTTGCCGAGTGCCGCACCGGCCATTCCATCGCCTATGTCCGCTCCGGCAGCTTCGGCTGCCATTGCCGCGCCGGCTTCTTCGAGTTGGTGGCGGGCGCGATGCTGGTCGGCGCGCCCGGCGACGAATACACCTGCACGCATGAGCATGTCTCCGGCGATGTCTGCCTGTCGTTCTTCCTCAGCGAGGATCTCGTCGATACCCTCGGCGGACGGCGTGAGGCGTGGCAGGTCGGCGCGACGCCGCCGCTACCCGAACTGATGGTGCTGGGCGAGCTCGCCCAGACGGCAGCAGATGGCAACAGCGACCTCGGTCTCGACGAGATC
>Ga0307510_10003430_pt1 | contig 18484 bp, 20 predicted proteins | sample 12_EM_MG_FD_207224 | JGI IMG/M metagenome (GOLD analysis project Ga0307510, IMG submission 207224) | Populus trichocarpa ectomycorrhiza microbial communities from riparian zone in the Pacific Northwest, United States - 12_EM | ecosystem: Host-associated > Plants > Roots > Unclassified | place...
CCTTGTTTTGGGATCGGATGCGTCGAGATTGGGACTCTATGGATGACATATGGAGGCGATCATTGACGATCCGATGGTGGCTTGCTGAGGTGTGTTGTGTTTCTTGTGTGTGCGGAAAGGTTTTTTCGCCGGTGAAAGCTGGCATCATTGCACACCTACGCACCTCATTTGGAGACCGGTGTTTGACGACCATCAGGATGAGGATGGAGGATTGGATGTTTGGAGACGCGGATTAATTTGTTGGGATGCGAGATGGATGGTGGTCCATGTGTTGTGATTTGTTGGATTTATGTTTTGGGAGGAGGGATGCGAGACCGGTTTGCCGGAATGTAGACTTGGTTGTGGCTATGACCTTGCTTACGGTAGTGTTTGATGGATGGATATGGGAGGTGGTTTTACTTTGTTTGTACCCTAGTTGGGTGGTTTATTTTTTGTGATTCCCGTGTGCTGGCTGGATACTCGGACTTCCGTCTACGAATCGCGCGGGTGGTACTTTTCCAGATGTACTGCGGGCTAGGCAGGTTGGACTGGCGTACTCCTTGGAACGTACTGCCGTATGGTTGTGCAAGCCCGGATAGGTAGTCGCTCCATTAGCTGTTTAGTTATAAATGAAAAGATTGAAACCATTGTCAATGTTTCCTTTCTCTACTTTGATTGGGTCAAGCACTTCTCTCCCACTATCCTCTATCCGGTGAATTAAGCGGGTCATCATCGAGTCAATCCCCTACCCATTTATCTGACGGTTTAGAAGAAGGTCACGCCGCGGGCGACAGGAGTGGAATACTCGAGTACAGCTTGCGCGACACACCATCCCACACGAGGGCAGAAGTGAGAGAGCCCGACAGGGGTTATCGGAAGGTCTGTCGAACTCTTGGCAGAAAATCGCATACTAAACTCTGCCAAGAGTTCAAGTCAAAACTAGTTAAATAAAGCAGTAACACTTATTTAGCTAGGTTAACCTTAAATAACTGCTTTCTAACTTCCTGCGAGACATTTTAACCTTATACCTAAACTGGAATAATTTTTTCATAAGGTATCATATATCCTGTTTCTTAGATACACATATTAATTTCCTTCGCAAAGATAATAGGCTCAAGCGTAGTAGTGCGTGCGAACAAACCATGGTCCTCAGCCCAAATGCCGTGAGTCCTTGGCACTAAGGGACCAAGGAGTAGGTTCATAAGTTAGTGCCCAGGGGTGGATCAGCGATGCGCTCAGCTATGGTGTGATTGCAGGGTCTGGGGGAGGTGGTCATTTGCTCAAGGGGATCAATAAAAAGATCCCAAAACACCCGAAAGAGGCACCTAAGGCACCACTCTTGGACCGCCGTGATGAAATATCACTCGATTCTCCCCTTACCCTTGCCCAGCGAGGCAAGGGTTCCCGGCTTTGAGGCTCTTTCACCTTGCCAAGAACTGAATCTGCCCCTCCAAAAAAATTCATCCCACTATTCTAAGACACATCCTCCAGCCAGTTCCGATCACATAGATATGAAGCTCGACACACATGCGATACGATACCTCACGGGTGAGGACTGGCGCGTCCTTACCGCCGTAAGACTTCCTTCTTCTCCCCCCCAGCACCCGTCCACGGAGCAAGAGTTCTAACCTCTGATCAGGTAGAAATGGGTAGCAAGAATCACGAAGTCGTCCCTACACCATTGATCACACAAATATCTGGCTTGAGAGGTGAGAGTGGGGTCAACAAGTGCATATCGAGCCTGGCAAAGGTGGGACTTATTGCGAGGGTTAAAAACGCAAAATGTTTGTCTACCCCTACCCAATGTCTATCGAGGCCGCGGGAGAAACTGATGGGGAGGAGCAGACGACGGCTACCGATTGACGTACGGTGGACTGGATTACCTCGCACTAAACACGTTCTCGAAGAGGAAAAGCGTTTATTCCGTCGGGAATCAGATTGGTGTTGGGAAGGAGTCAGATATTTATGTTGTTGCCGACGAGACGGGCACCCAAAGAGTTCTCAAGATTCACCGGTGCGCCACATCCCCCTTCTCCATGTGGCCCAATAAAAAATGTATCGCTAACCTTTGAATTGGGTGGAATAGATTGGGCAGGATTTCCTTCCGCACCGTAAAAGCCAACCGCGACTACCTCCGCAACCGACATAGCGGTAGTTGGATGTACATGTCGCGCTTGGCAGCACTAAAAGAATACGCATTCATGAAGATCCTGCACGAGAACAACTTTCCGGTTCCAGTCCCACTAGACCAAGCCCGTCACTGCATAGTAATGACACTAATCGATGCTTTTCCCCTTCGTCAAATCTCAACATTAACATCGCCCTCAACGCTTTACGCAAAACTCATGGAACTCATCCTACGATTTGCCTCCCAAGGCCTTATCCATTGTGACTTTAACGAGTTCAATATTCTTGTCCACGAGGACACGCAGGAGCCTGTCGTTATCGACTTTCCTCAGATGGTCAGCGTGGATCATGCTAATGCCAAAGAATATTTCGAGCGGGATGTCAAGTGTATCAAGGACTTTTTCAAAAAGAGGTTCAGGTACACCGCTGACGATGACGGGCCGTTTTGGAGTGATGTTAAGAGGATTGGGAAGCTAGATGTGCTAGTTGAGGCGAGTGGGTTTTCGAAGAAGCAGGCAAAAGAGCTGGAGAAGTATAGGAAGGAAATAGTCCCACTGGCAGATAATCACGAAGAAAAGGGTGCTGCAGAGGGTGGTGAGGGTGTCGAGGATGACGACAGGGATGGGGGTGAGGAAGAAGAGGATGAAGAGGATGATGAAGGGGAGTTAGGAGGAGCAATTGAAGAGGCTAAAAGACCAATGATTGGTGAGGACGGGAAGGAGCTGCTGGATGCTCTGGGAAATACTCGCACATCATGATTACAGCAACATAGCCTGGCGCTACGGAACAAAGGTCTGGGTGGCGCCAACGATTGTGCAATAGCTTTACCTGTCGCTACCGAATCACAGCTTATGGAAAACTTGAGTACACCACAATCCGGAATTTAGTGATGAACAGTTCCTGCGTTAAGATACGGTAAGACGACAGCGATGACTCGCCGTGTGCACAATACTTCTAAGCTAGCCACCAAGTTCTTGAAATAGATATTTTGTTATACGAGCTATGTACCAGCGTAATCCGCTTATAATAAGGCAAGAAAGGTACCCTGGAAACATTAGACAAGTCATGATAAGAGCGCGATGGCTCCACCATCAAAGCATCGTGAGTAGCTTCCCAATCAAGACGCAAGACCGGCACCACAGTCTTTCCACAACTATCCCCAATCAAGGACCAGAAATTTCCCTCCCCCCCCGCCACACGCCTTTGATCCGAGCCTTCGCAAGCGACAGTGCCAGTGCGGAACCAAATCTATACTACCGGTAGAATAAAGGTCAGATTCTAACGGCCCCTTTCATTGCATTAAGGCATCAGCATTGAGGCTCGTGAAGTCCATTCGGCTTTCAAACTTCAAGGCAAGTGAAATTTCATGTGCCAAGTTAGGGTCCGTTATGTACTCGAAGCATTCCATCTCTCCATCCCTGCAAGCATAACGGCTCGTTTGTGTTGCCGCCCGTCGCTCCGCGGTTCCCGATTTCATGGCGGGGGGTGATGCCGCCAAGCCAAATTTACGTACGATACTGAACGGTACGGCACAACACAGCACTTTAAGTTACATGCCAGAGAGAACTGCCATGCCAAGGGCTAACTTACAATATCGTATCGTACACTTTCCCTTGTATTCCTCCCCTCTAACTATCTGTCAAAATCACTACCAGTGTGAGCTAGGTGATTTGATAAGGTAGTTAGCAGTCATATGGCCGTTTTGGGTTGACTGGAAAAACGCACACCAGCAGATAGCTCGGCTGTAGAGTTTTCTCATAAAAAGCCGCCTTTCATGTTTTCCTACTCGAGCAGACAGACAAGTACAACCACACCTCCCTTTCAAAGATATAGAACCTTTCAACGATCAACAGCAATTCGATCACCACTTCACCTCTATTGGACTTAGCTTATCCGTGATTTTTCTCTTTCCATATCGACTACCTTACACCGCAGCTATCCGAGGTCAATTCTATCCTCACAATCTCCCGGTATAGCGAGCAGGTCACGAGCGCATTTCTACCTCACAACCGTGCCCCGTCAGAACACCTAAGGGAAAGCCAATAAACACTCCCACACCGGTACTCGTATTCGCCGTTCACCCTTCAAAAGAATAAAATATCAAGAAACCGCAGTTACCATACCCCACCTTCACGACCCCCCCCCGAGATCATACGAGATGCAGCTCAAGTATATTATGGCTCTCCTCCTACCTGTTCTTGCTGCGGCTAAAAAGAGCGTCAACTACATTGTTACCTTCCAGCCGGACACTCCGGACAGTGTTATCCAACGGGCCATGGCTGCTGTAAAGGCAAACGTACGAAAACTTCTTTCACACTCTAGGGGGCACAGAGAAGGTTCTAAACAAGTCTTTAGGGAGGGCAAATCACTCATGAGTACAAAATTATCAGAGGGTTTTCTGTCTATGCCCCATATGAAGCCGTTAACCAGGTTTCAACTCTGGCAAGTGAATGGAGCCCCGTTATCGAGGAAGATAGTGTTGTAAGTTTTCCTTTTTTCTTCCCCAGACTTCCTTCGGAGGTTCTCATGGAGCTAATGCGAGTAATACAGGTTACCACGCAGTCGGGATAAGCCAAGCCAGTGCGGTGTCATCGTGCCGGATGAAGGCCTTGTGTGTTTGGGGTTCGATGGGTGGTTTGCTGAATCTATGGAATTACGAAATAAGAGTGCTAACCGTAAGACACTTCTGAACGGGTATTGGGGGGTTCTTTTCTTCTTCTTTTCTTCTTCTTTTTTCTTCTTTTCCTTTTCTATCGCTTCCCTTCCTTTCCTTCTTTTCTTTCGTGTGGATTACCGGTACTTCATTTGGAGGGTCATTGTGATTTGCTTTGGCATCAGGATTATAATAAGTGGTCTTGCTCAATACGGTCGAGTGGTGGTGATGAGCGTATGCGATGTCGTGATGTTTGGGATGACGTGTTACTCGATCGGTGTGAGCAACTACCATATATGATCAGAGCAGAGATGGAAGGAAGAAGTTGCAATTCTCGGTGCGATAGTCTATTTCTATGGTAAGATAATAGGACCGTAGAGTCTTGCGGAAAATGACCCCCACCACCCGCACCAGGACCCGGACGGAGAAATTCATTTTCCCCTGCACCTTCGGTTGGTCGGTTTGCTTTTTAGAGCCCGTCGCCCGTGTGGTTAGGCGGCTCTTCCCAACCCCCCAGACACCGACCACCTCCCGAATCCCTTTTTTTTTTGTGAGGCTGATTTCCTTCTCTTTCCTTTTTTGTCCCTGGCCAGTGGCAACAGCCAATCCTCCCTCCCCCCCAAAAAATAAATAAAAAATAAATAAATAAAAACATCAATCACCCTTTTTCCTTCTCTTTGATCAACTACAATACATCACCACTATCGTGCCTTCGCACAACAGAAGCGCGCGCTAGATATGGTGAGTACGTTGCTCTTTAATCGGAACCCAGCCTGTTGGGGTTGTGGCCAGAAACCCCCATCATTAGCAGGTGCTAGGAGAGCTCCGAACGGGAGTGTCCTGCACTTTGTCTGTCCCTCGTGCGGCAATCCGAATCATTTTGACGAGGTAGGTTTCTTCCATCTTTACTCATTCCTAACCCGACACAGCTCTGCTAACTTTACGAAGCGTGGTGAGATAAGAGATTTTGTCCCGAGCACCCCCGAGGGCCCAGCACCCCGATTCGCCCGAAAACGGTACTCACCCACGTCGAGAGCCGCCCATGAAACACCTCCCGCGTCGCCGGTCTTCTGTCGCAATTGTTTGAACAACCAGAAAATCGTGTCTACACGAATCGGAGATTATGAGTTGCCTCCGGACGACCACCCCGATCTCGATTACCACATCAATGTGCTCTTTCCACGGTTCCAGAAAGAACTAGAAGAGCGATTTCCTCTAGTTTGCGCGGACTGTGCGCCCAGAGTCAATGAGCAGATCCGTTTGAAGAACTATAAAGTCAAGGTGGAGAGTTTACGGCAGATGCTCGCTAGGAGTGGGGACCCATCTCGGACAAGGGAGGAGAAGGCGAATTCCTGGGGGTTGTTCGAGAGGCTTGTTTGGGTATTGAGGGGCGGCGTGTGGTGTTATTCTCATTTTGTTGTGGCAGCATGGGCAGGGACGGCAATGTTATTCCCAGACAGAGCGGCGGGAGTGATGTTGGCGAGTGATGAGGGAACTTGGGCTAGTTGTATCTCGCGCAGCTTGGAGGATGCAAAGTTTGTCCCGGATTGCTACGAGGTTGCCTCGAGACATGCGCTCAAATTCCTGCCCTGGAGTATTCTTGGATTCTTTTGGGTCTACTGGGAAAGCTCGCTGCAGAAGTATCCCGAGAAGAAACTGGTTGGCGCGAATGAGTATCTTTGGATGGAGATAGGGGTCTGGGCATTCAGAATGACGTGTTGGACAGCTCTTGCATATTTCAAGTTAACATTCTCGGAGGATATAATGTTGAGGGTATATCTGGGGATCTTTTTCTTCTCCATCATGGTAGGTTTTCCCTCCAATTTTGCTCCCGAACTGTCCTAATTTTCCACCCCAGTCGACGCTGGGCTCCCTCTCCTGTTTGAAGTTGGAGAACCCTCCATCGTTCTCGCTGCGTGAACCAATGCCAATTTCTGCGACTCCATCGCCTCCATCGTCGCCTCCGCGAGAGGTGATGGGAGGTAGTTACCAGCCGAGACCACCGAGCTACCAGTCCATGCAAGGAAGTCCTACAACTCCACGTCTACCACTCAAAAAAAAGTTAGTACCCCCTACAACCGGGGCAAGCACAATATATTCACCACAAACCGACTTCCGATCTACCCTCACAATGCGAAATGGTTCGGTTTCGCCATCACCCTCCCCTGCTCTTAACAAAAAGAAGGGATCTTGGTCTCCTGATGCGATGGACTGGAACCCGACTGACAGGGACGACGCGCTGTGGGGGAAACCAATCCCTCAGCCATCATTTACCTCCTTTAACCAGCGGTCATCTCAACCTCAGCCACAGCAACAGCAATATAAGTCACCATTTACCGGCACCCTCCCCCCAGCGCCAAAGCCCCCAGGCCACAAATACGTCAACTCCCTCATGCACCCAGCCCCGGTAAAGCCCACAGGATCAGGACTGGGAAAAGAGCAATTCTTCCTCCCCCGCCAAACCGGAACATCTCCCGAATTCGCCAAACTCTCCGACCCAGCCTACACCCCCACAAGTAGTTATCCGCCCCTAGCGAGCCAAAAGCTCTTTATGGAGGACGAGCAGACCGGCCTAGAAGGCCTCTTCGGCCCTGGCCTTAAACTTGACGACGAACCAGACATTCCAATCCACGCCCAGCCATACCCAGAATGGACCGGTGTCTTCTGGCGCGTCGGTCTACTAGCCGTGTGTCTAGCCGTGGTAACAAAACTCCGGGATACCGCCAATGTCCCTACCGCCGCGTTCCTAACCTCCGCAGGGTGCATCGCTCAGCGCGACAAGGCGAGCCGAAGCCTCGGCCGAACAGTCCTCGCCTGTGCCGGTGTACTCCTGTCCATTGCGACGGCCTTTCTACCAAGCGACCAGTTACTCAAGCGCACCCTGCTCGCGTTCGTTATCCTCGCGCTCGGCAGCGAGTTCTGGGGTATGCTGGTCCTCTTGCAGAAGGAGCGCGCGAGGAAGTTTTATGCACGCGAGAGGAGGAAGAAGCTCGAGGTTGAAGAGCGGATTAGAAGGGGGAGGAAAGGGTTGAATTCCTTTGCGAGTATGTCGTTGTAAAATAGTTTCTTTTAATCCCCACTGTTGTATTCGGTTACTTTTTGTGTTTTGCTTTGTTTGTTTGGTGTTTGGTACCGGATGTCTTTTTTCCCGATATTTTATGGCATTGGGAGGGAGCGAAGGAAGGCGGTGGGGGGGTGGTGATACAAGTGTAGTTTTTGAATTGGATGGTGAACGGTCAATGGTGGAGTAAACTTGTTTGTCAACCCTTTTTTTTTCATGCATGGTGGTAGGGATTGAGCAAATGGTTGGAAGAAATTTGTGCTAGTATGATAGCTCATTTGTAGCCCTGCTCCATGCACTCCAGTGAGGGAAATGAAAGATGCTTGTGGCCGAGTGACGGGTAGTGCCTTGTGGAGGTCGTGAATGCTGCATGGCCTCTGTCGTCGTGGGAACATTCCGAGAGGTTATGAAATTGGAGTCAACCTGGAGGTTATCTCCCTACTATACGGCATCTCGCTCGGGTGCTGGTATAATAGAAGAGGTCCAAAAACTGAGGATCTAGGAAGAATGTTCGAAGATGCCCCAGTTCTCTGCTCAATAGCTCCAGATCTCATGGCCGTCAGGCTCACCCATACCTCGCCAACTCGAGGCACTATACTAGTACATATGATATGCTCGAGCAGACAATAGACCTTGGCGGGGCCTTGCAACCTACTCTACCCATAACCTGTGAGGTATAATCGTGATTACGGGTATGCATACCCTGTGCGGCACCCTGCTCCCGCAGTCGAATTAATGAGGATCACCAGATCCCCCAAACTTATCATACGTGAACTTCCAATCAGGTTACCACCCACAGAATTAGGGGGTTGGGTCCCATTTGGGCTCTTTTTCTTCTCTATCACCCCTTAGGTACTGTATCACGCCGCGGGGCGAAATCATATCTGAGAGATTCCTTTATGCCGCTCTAAGTTTCTCTTGGTGATGGGACCGGTCGTATTCTCATAGGGATTTAAGTTACTAAAGTTATGGCGGGGCGCCATCGGACCTATGAGCATTTTGCAGATTGGCTTACCCGGCTTTGCGCTTGTAGGGCTCAACCCTAAGCAGTCCCCCCCCTCCACACAGGTAACCTTCCACTCGGTGGCACCCACACGAAATTTCCTTCCAGAGGAAGCACAGTACGGTAACGACGACAAACGACCAACGCCAAACGATACCACCCACTCAACTTCTACCTCTACGACAACCTCGAGAACCAAATGGCGCCAAAACCAGCTTCGAAGGGTAATTGATGCTCCCGACCCGATTCGCAATTCTACGGTGATGGTGGTGATAATGATGGTAATGGCGCAGAAGGAAAGTCAAAGCAGCTGATATGGGGATTTGAATGCTATAGGTCCAAAAACCCCCGCTGCCTCCAAGAAAGCCGCCGACGCCAAAAAGGCTACTCTGAAGGGAACCCACGGAAAAATCGCCCGCAAGGTCCGCACCAGCACTACTTTTCACCGCCCAAAGACCCTCTCCCTTCCGCGTGCGCCCAAGTACCCCCGCAAATCGATCCCTCATGCGCCCCGGCTCGACCAGTACAAGGTCATTGTCCACCCTCTCAACACCGAGAGTGCTATGAAGAAGATCGAGGAGAACAACACCCTAGTATTCATCGTGGATATCAAGGCCAACAAGAGGCAGATTAAGGATGCTATCAAGAAGTTGTACGATGTTGACACCGTTAAGGTCAACACTCTGATCAGGTGTGTTGGGCGAAATAGCTTTTCTACGAGGGATGGGCGATGCCTTTTTTCCTTCTTCAGAAACAGGAGCGGAACTGATGGTGGTATTCTAGACCCGATGGAACAAAGAAGGCCTTTGCCCGCCTGACTCCGGACGTCGACGCTCTCGATATCGCTGCTACCAAGCTGGCGATCGTATAGTTTTCCGTCTCTTTTTCTTTCGGGGAGTCTCCCAAAAAATTCTATATACATTTTTTTCTTTCATCGCGGGTTGGAACACATTCACATTTTCATGCACAACACCTATTTGTTGAATGGATTGGTGGGAGCTTCGGGTCGAGGGACCGAGAAATCGGTGCTATTTTGTAGCAGAAACAAAAAATGAAAATGGGTCTTGACCTTGGCGAAATTTTCTGTCTAATTGGGCGGTTCAATCGGGATTATTGTTAGCAGTGATGGTGGTAGCAGTTCGGTAGGGTATACCCCCCGAGCTGTGGGTGCCTTGATAGTTATGGAGGGCTGGATCGGAATTTTCTTTCCTACGGTTGCTACGTTGTCGGGACCTCGTCCGCCATCGGTTCCCTGCACGGGACGCCGGTGCTCCTGGGCTGCTGCGTTGGTTATCGTCGGTGCAATAGTACTATAGTAGGAAGGTGAAAAGATATAGCTGCACCATTCCTGTCCACTTACCCGTTCTAACAAAGTTCCATGCGGCCATGATACCGGTATTCGCCGGAAAGATTCAACATTCCTAAAGGAGTAGAAGTCCGGGAAAAAGCCAATACCCGACACCTGAACACCCATAAGTTAATTCTACTGGAGAAGCTCAATTCCCGGTGGAGGTAAGCAGTGTTCAACACCACCCAGCCAATCCATTCATAAAGTATTTGTGCCTGGTCTCGTGACACCTCCCCTGGCCAACCCCCGCGCCGCCCCCCCCACATCTCGGCTACGAGCGGCCCCGCATAGTTGTCGTCATGAAAGCCGGTAGAGCACAGACAAGGATGACAGGTTACCTACTTGCTGGTTCCCTTTATATAACCCCTTTTGCTCTCACTTCACCCCTTTCTCCTTTTCCATTGATCTCCTTGTCCATCATCCGTTGAAACAAGTCTTGTTGACCTATTAGATAAGCTAAGCATGTCAGTACCCCGGACATCCCAAGACATTTCACATTTCTTATCGATGGGCGGGAGACCAGTCGTAGTGCTAATGATAGTGGAAATGATAGGTACACCGCTTCGTTCGCCTTCTTCGAGGCGTTATGGGAGGCGGGGGTTACCCATTGCTTTGTGAACTTGGGATCTGATCATCCAAGTATGATTCTACTTTTACTTTTCATCTCTTGTTGGTAGTGGTGAGAGCATACGATTGATCAAGTATGGTGGTCATAGGCATTCTCGAGGCGATAGTAAAGGGAAAACGCGAGAGGCCACATAGTTTCCCAGAGCTTCTTACTTGCCCAAATGAGGTATCTATTTAGCTCTATGATTAGGTGATTGGGTGTCTAACCGAATAATTCTAGATGGTCGCTTTATCCGCAGCTCACGGAATGGCTCAAGTCACTGGAAAGCCTCAGGCTGTTATTGTGCATGTTGACGTCGGGACACAAGGTAGCCCCAGCCAACTCTATCATCTCTCTAGAGCGATGTCGTGTTGACGCCGCATTGAAGGTCTCGGAGCTGCCGTTCACAATGCCTCGTGCAGCCGTGTTCCTGTCCTCATCTTCGCTGGCCTCTCGCCCTTTACACAGGAGGGTGAGATGCGCGGTAGCAGGACAGAATTCATCCACTACATCCAAGATGTGCCAGATCAAAAGGCTATAGTAGCACAGTACTGCCGGTATTCTGCTGAGATCAAAACTGGAAAGAACATCAAGCAGATGGTCAATCGCGCATTGTCATTTGCCATGTCTGATCCTAAAGGCCCTGTGTACCTTACTGCCGCTAGGGAGGTTTTAGAAGAAGACATTGAGCCTTATAGCCTGAATCAGGCCGTCTGGGATCCTATTAGCCCCACAGCACTCACGGAGGATGCTGTGAGCAGGATCTCTGAGAGTTTATTGTCCGCTGAGAATCCATTAGTTATCACCGGCTACGCTGGGCGGAACAAAGATGCTGTGCATGAATTGATCACGCTGGCTGATTCCGTGCCTGGACTGAGGGTGTTGGATACATTGGGTAGTGATATGTGTTTCCCGGCGGATCACAGAAGCTCGCTGGGCGTCATGTATGGTGCCCATGAAAAGATCACCACGGCGGATGTGATCTTGGTAATTGATTGTGACGTTCCTTGGATTCCCACCCAGTAAGTTTTCCTTTACCATCACTCACGTTATTGAGCTAATATGAATTTGCTGGCAGGTGCAAGCCATCTCCCAGAGCAGCGGTTTACCACATTGATATAGACCCACTAAAGCAGCAAATGCCCCTCTTCTACATTGACGCAGACGCTCGCTACCGTGCCGATGCATACACAGCGCTAAAACAAATAAATTCTCATACAGCAGGAATGAGAATGGACGCAGCCACCCGCGATGCACGAACTCAGGTGCTAGACAATGAATACAAAGCGCGCATGACCAGGCTCGAGCAGCAGGCAAAGCCCCGCGACGACGGACTGCTATCCTGCGCACATGTGATGAAGGTCCTCCGAGGTGCTATTCCTCAAGACTCAGTGATCATATTAGAAGCGGTCACTCAAACTGTCACAGTGGTAGACCAAATGAAGTGCTCACTGCCAAAGACTATATTCAACTCCGGTGCCGGAGGGCGTACGCCCCCCCATCCAATATTACACGCAAAAGCTAACATTACCACCCCTAGTCGGTTGGTTCGGCGGCGCCGCTCTCGGCGCGAAGCTCGCCCTAGACAACGGCACCCCCAACTCTGGTCCGTTCGTCGTAGCAATAGTCGGTGATGGCACATTCCTATTCTCAGTCCCAGCATCGGTGTACTGGATCTCCCGCCGCTACAAGATCCCGTTCCTAACCATCGTCATCAACAACGAGGGCTGGAACGCCCCGCTACGATCCGCAAAACTGGTTCATCCGGACGGACTCAGTGCGCATGCCACGCACGAGGAGTTGAACATCAGCTTCAAGCCTAGTCCGGATTATGCCGGTATCGCGGTTGCAGCGGGCGGAGGGGAGATCTGGGGTGGAAAGGCAGAGAAGGTGGAGCAGTTGGCTGGTGTTCTAGAAGAGGCGGTTGGGGTTGTGAAGGGGGGGAGGAGCGCTGTTGTTGAGGTTGTTATCGTTTAAACATGGGATTGCGTGGGTAATAGTTTTGCACACATATATCTCTTGATGGATTAGCAAATAGGCAGCCCGAGCACTACGGCTGGGTTAGCTAATGCTGGGGGCAGAAGTCTGCCGGTAGTCTACGATTCTATCTAATGGCTCAGAGTGGGGAACGAAACCGCTCTAGCACTTATTGTACATACATTAGCACCCGAGCCTTCATAACTCAATCAAACTGTATAATAGCCCGAAAGTGCAACTAGCCCATGCCAGGGGAGCCCCGTTTGCCCCATCCCCGCTTCTCCGAGCCTAAATCTCTGATACACCCCAAGTTATGAGAGGTTGCGTTGGTATGATACGCCGGAGGAGTTCTTCATCTCTCAAATACTTCGTTCAGGTCTACTGTTTCTAATCTGGGCCTTAGTTCATCCTGATGCACGATAGTGGCTCCACTTCTTCCTATTCCTCTAGCTATTTTTACAAGTAGAGGTATTCAGAAGAATATGCGGACGGCGAGCTATCATTAGTTAGTTTACTTTCCTTTCTGTGTCTCACTTCCTTTACCCACCCAGCACTATTAATCCTGCCCGCTGTAGGGCGTCGAGTGTTACTACTCCCGAATGGCCTTTCAATTAGAACCCAATAATAATCCCTGACCACACAATGGAACATTCTGGATATACCATCAGGCATGAACAAAAAAAAGAAGAGAAAAATACCCCGCCGCCCACCCCGATTGATATGTGCTGCCTACTTTCAATGCTATCATCTAGTGGGCCCCTTCCCGGATAGTTCAACAGCCTCGTCACATATGATCACTCGCACGGGTATAAAGCAGGAAGGGTAGGTTTTGCCCCATGGTAGATATCATGGGTTGTAGACTAAGATGCACACGATGGAATGTGGTTGCTTAGTCATGGATCTGTCTTGGCTGTCATTGGTAGCGGGTCTCTTGCATCTTTTCAAATCTCCTCTCTCTTCACCTGACACGCAAGTCTTTTCTAGTAAACCAAATTGATCAAACAGGTCTCACCACAACTCTTATTTCGCCTTTCTTTTCTCTCTTGTTCTCACTCGCGGCAAAGCTACTCCTAGCACCTTCCGTACCCAATTAGCGGTTGTGCAAGCGCTCCGTTCTGTCTGCTTATCGGGCCCTGATCGCAGCCTATCATTTCTAACGCCCCAGACAGCGTGGAGTGCCGCAATCCACGAAAAATCACCCGCCGCCCAAAATTGGGCACACAGAAACGTTTTCGTCAAACCCCCACATAACGTGCCCAGCCTAGGCCTGAACCACACTTTGACTTCTTAACCAAGGAAATTATTGTCCGGCGTTTGATTTCCTAGAGCAGAAAGCCCCCTTTACTTCCTCCTGTACAGCTTCCTTAAACATCTGGTGTTATGTTGGACTATCGCGCCGGGGCACCAACCATGCACCTGTGCGAGCGAGATTTCACAAATGGGTTTTTCCAAGAACAAGTATAATTAATGTTACAAACTGCGGACAGCAAGAGAAGGAAAAGCTTTTTATTTATAATTCTTAAATCGAAGGAGAAGAAAAAAGAGAGGAAGCGAGGCACTATTCCAAGAAGTCGCACAAGGAAATCATCGGGGTGTAGGAATGCAAACGTGGCCAGCATGGGTGCATTCCTACTACGAGATTAGGCAACATAGCGCACTAGGAGTATCCGGAGGATGCAGTTAACAATGAATCAATGCAGCACCGGACTCACATTCTAACAAGTGACCCTCTTGGCACGTTTACCTCGGGCACTCACCTGCTGGCCAGGGGGGTGGGCTCTGAAAATGCTCCCGGATTCCTAGATATCTGAGTAATCGAGACCATCCCAACTCCCCCAAGAGGAAAGAAAGGAAGGAAGGGGAACCCTACAGCGACGAAAAAACAAACAAAGAAGGCTTGAAAAATTGGGAAGCCTCACATCCGGGTGGGGCTAAGTTTTTGTAAGGGGCCAGTTATGATATGTTTTGATTCACACGGGCCAAGAAGAAATCTCAAGTCGAACCGAAGATATGATAGTGGTATCGACGCAGAATTGGGTGGAAGAACATTGACAAGTCACGTAGTACAAGTCCAGCGCTAGTACCTGTACTGTACCATTCATGAACAAGTGGAACATCCCTTGCACTGGCGAGGCTTACCGTGGATATGCCCCTCTCACAGCAACTGCCGGCATTCTCTCTAAGAGGGCGGAAACGATTTTTTTTTTTGACTGGGCGTTTCCTAGCCAGTGGGGAACAGAGCTTTACGATTTTGGGATGCAGGGCTGCAATTGCATTCCGCCAGAATCTAGGCAGCCAGCCCTTTTTTTTGCTTATCTTCGCCTTGTGCAGGAGTGATTGTATCCATAAATTTTGTTCTGCTGTGCACGAGTGTGGGCTAAGTTGATGTTCGAGCATACCGGTACTTACAGAACCTACAAGCAGCCTTGCGGGTGACCCCTCTTAAACCTTCCCCCATCCCCTCTCTCGACACAGGAAGGCATCTACCGTAGAAACCCCCAGACAAACTCCGCGGACATATATACATATATATATAAAAGAAAGCATCATGTCGTTCTTCAGCCTCCCACCCGAGATAATCCTCCACATTTGCCAGTATCTCAGCCACGACCTTTGCCACCTAAATTCGCTCCTGAGGGTTAACTGGCGCTTGGCCATCCTCCTCAAGCCCGTTCTCCTAGACGCAGCATGCGACCCTTACCCCATCATACAGGGCACGAGAGCGTTCTACTCGGCGGTAGATCGCGGGGATGAAGCCTCTGTGCAAAGACTAGTTAAGAAAGGCATCCTCCGTCTTGCTGTTAACGGCAGGTTTCTCAACGACGCCATAGAAACCCAGAGCCAAAGGGTCGTACAAAGGCTTCTAGAATGTGGTGCTGAAGCTGGAGACATAGCCCCCGATGGCCAGACACCACTATTTGTCGCAGCGAAAGTCGGCAGAGCGCCAGTCGTGAAATTACTACTCTCCCACGCTGGAATAGATGTCAACACTCCGGACACCCTCGGTCGAACACCCCTGTACATCGCAGCGGTCAACGGTCACGAAGAAGCCGTCCGGCTCCTACTCTCCGATGCAAGGGTGTCGGTAAACACCAAGGAATACTCCAGCTCCCGGACACCCCTCATCATGGCGGCAAGGTATGGCCATGAAAAGGTCGTTCGGCTCCTTCTGGATCACCCTGAAATTAACGTCAACGCTCAAACAGCCTACGGCGAGACACCGCTGAATTTTGCGGCAGTGAACGGACGCGAGGTGGTCGTGAAGATGCTAATAGAGGATAAGCGGGTAGATATAAATTTGGAGAATTGCAATGGTTGGACACCATTGCGCTCTGCTGCTGAATCATCCCAGGAGGATGTAATGAGGCTGTTGCTAGATTGTGAGGGTATTGATATCTCCAGGGCGCAGAACGCAATTGATAGGCATGAATCTGAGTGGCCAGGGGCTGAGGAAACGCAAGCTATGGAGATACAGAAGAGCCGTCGAGGGTGGGCGAGGAGATCTTTGGCATGGATGAGGAGGTTGTTGGGCTAAACGGGTAGGGGGAGCTTAGGTTTTAATAAGGATTCCAGGAGAATCGCAAGAGAGTGGATCTTCCCTTCTACGAGGCCCCAGCGGCTTGTGTTTCCCTTCTATGAGATAGCTACAAGAGAATTAACTACATATTTACCTCTCACCAACCAAGTTTATCCATAGACACTAGACGTAATAGAGTAACCAGTAATACTTCAATCGGACTCCTATGAAGATAGCATTGACACCTAGCTATGCGTAAATATCTAGAAGAAACCACTCCTTAGCGCTGTTATACCGGAAGTGGGTTGTCCCAAGGGCCCTAGGCAGATAGCTATAATATCTATCACTCTACCACCTCAGGAAGGAAGCCCCCTACGAATAAAGCTGGTATCTCGAAAGGACAGTAAAGCGCAACGATATTTCTTTCTTTCTTTCACATCATACAAATCTAAATACTCCAGTGGCACCACGACGGTAGATGCCCTGACGGGCGCCCCCCCGGAGAGTAAGTCGCCACCATTCATACACATCACTCGATCCCTCACAGTTTTCCCACCCCGCTAGCCCCTACCCCCCTGACCAACCTAACCAACCAACCCACCGGCATGTACCCCAGGAGAGGGAGCTCCAGAGCGGACGGGCAACCTCTAGTCAAAAGGGAAAAGGAAAGGAAGGGAAAAAAAAATGAGAAAATGAGAAAATGAGAAAATGAATATAAACCCCTAACCCACCCGAGTGAGTTTCAATGACTCCTCTCCGGACAATTCAGAAAAGCCCATCCATCCAAAGTCCCTCCCGCTTGGCAACAATTCAGCAAGGCAAAGCATCCCCTGCGCCGCACCATCTACGAAGAGCCATTCACACAAGCATAGGTTATTGATACAGCGCACTGGATGACGGACTTAAGACGCGAGCTCGAGACAGTGTCACCACGAATCTGTCCGTGTATGATATGTCATGACCCTTTGGCATAATCCGTTGTTGGTTCTGGCAGGCATGATAGAGTATAATATCGTGCCTATCCTATCATGACAAAGAAAAGAATGCTACCAGAATTTGGAGAAAGGAAGGGAGGAGGGAGGGAGGGAAAAAGGAAAGGTTAAAAAAAACCGAATGTGGAATAGTTCATCTCCAGGGCTTCCCACCGAATTGCATGTTCAAGCAGGTGAGGATCTAGGAATATACCCCCCCATTTATGCTATCTAGGACATGGGAATCTCCGGCTGGGGTCTATCATTTGGAAGGGGGTCCGGCCTGAGCGACAGGAATTTCTACAAAGCCGATACAAAAATATGTAATAGAGGAATGCACATGCACAATCCACTATACAAAATCCATATTTCAAAAACTTTCCCATTTCAAAAAAAAAAGTTTCTCAAGTTGCAAAGTAAGTTAGCTATCCAGTATACCCCTCCCAAACTTTGACAACTTTCCATCGCGAATTTCAAATGCTTCCCCCAGCGAAGAAGAATAGCCGCGATGGGATATAACATATATCCTACATCAATAATAAAAAAGGTGGGGAAAAACTTTTTTCCCTCTCATGCACATAATATACATACGCATATATATTATATATTAATAGCTCCCGCGCAGAATGCCCAAGCAAGGATCAAATACAGCATGTCACCGCAAAGTATGATATAGTACAGTACATCGCATCGCATAATCCACCCGCTGCCGAAAGCAAGAGCAAGAAAGAAAGAAAGTCGGACATGCTTCCCTGAATTAGGCCCGCCCGGCCGCATATATTACTCATATCACTGCAAAGCACGTAGCACAGTACAGTAACTTGTCCAAAATGTGCATTTTCCACACGACGGACATCCCTACCCTACCCCACGGCCTCACAAGCGTGGAGTAGTAAGAGTAGTAATGCCTTCAACAAGTCCGTTGCACGAACTAGCAGGTATGATATATATATATATATATATATATAAACAGCTACTATATCCCGGGAGTCCATAACACCGGTACTCGTACAGTACAGCACTCATGTGAGCCGTTTTGACACCCCCCCCCCCGGCTCCGGCTCCGGAAGGGACCGCACACCCCGGTTGAGCGGGGAGTGCCCTACCCGAGCCCGTTGAAGTCCGTAGCAGCAGCACGTACAAGTACAGTACAACAAGGGTATTTGGAATGCGGCGGACATACCGATGTCATCGAGGCTGATGGCCAGTATAATATCGGTATCGTGTTGTGGAACCCCTGG
>Ga0307510_10003431_pt1 | contig 18483 bp, 21 predicted proteins | sample 12_EM_MG_FD_207224 | JGI IMG/M metagenome (GOLD analysis project Ga0307510, IMG submission 207224) | Populus trichocarpa ectomycorrhiza microbial communities from riparian zone in the Pacific Northwest, United States - 12_EM | ecosystem: Host-associated > Plants > Roots > Unclassified | place...
GGCACGGGCGGGTTCAAGCTCGGGTTGAACTACGCGCCCGGGTTCGTCGCGCAGCGCGCCGCGGCCGCGCTCGGCTATCAGCAGCTGTTGTGGTTGCTCGGCGAGACGGTCGCCGAGGCGGGCGCCATGAACGTCTTTGCCGTGTTCGAGCGTCCAGACGGCGGTGAGTGGTGGCCTCACCCGTTTCAGCCTCGTTTCGGCTCCCCCTCGTCTTCTTCCCCTACGCTTTAAAGAAAGCTCACTCTGTGTCTCCGCAGCGCTCGACATTGTGACGCCCCCGCTGGACGGGACGATCCTACCGGGCGTGACGCGCGCCTCGGTCCTCTCCCTCCTCTCTCACCGCCCACACACCGCCGCGCTCCCCACCCTCCCCCAAACGCTCGCCCTACACACCTCCGAGCGCGCTCTGACCATGTCCGAGCTCTTCGCAGCATCGGCGTCCGGCACCCTGCGCGAAGTCTTCTGCGTCGGCACGGCAGCCGTCGTCATCCCCGCCGCGCGCATCGGGTGGCAGCGCAGCAGCAGCAGCAGCAGTAGCGACAGCACTACTGGTGGCGATGCGGATGCAGGGGCGGAGACGAAGGCGGCGGTGCAGGACATCGTGTTACCGGTTGTTGGTGGAGAGGACAGCGTCGCGCACGCGCTTTGGGAGCGGCTCGTGGATATTCAGGAGGGGCGCGTCGAGTGGGACGGGTGGGGCGTACCGTGCGCGGTCGCTGACACTGACAATCCCTGAGCGTCCACAATTGCTCGGGAGATGTTGCTCTTTCGCCCTTTACCGAAACGACGCTGCTGCGGTCAGTGCTATGATCCATGGCAGCGGTGGGGGGACGAGGTATTGTATCAAATGTAAAATCTACATATAAGCATCACCTAGTGCCACTACTACCACTCCAATGCGTGACGCCGTCCTTCAAGGCCCAACTTTTTCATCCATACAGGTATTCTGTCTCGGTCACCTTTACCCCAGCGCGATTTCACCAAGAATGGTGCCTCGCATTGCACAATCGCATCGGTCTGTTGGGCGCTTCTAAGCGCGCTCGTTCTCGCGTTCGGCCAAAACAGAGTACTTGCAAAATTTGGTGATGATGCTTCTGGTTTAGCTAGATATCCGTACAGTAACGTACTACAAGAACGTAGAGTAAACGTGTCGAAAAGAGTTGGATCAATTACATTTTGAGTCTGACGCGTAAGGAAAGAAACAAAGAAAAAGTTATGGCGACAGGAATGGCACTGTTCACGACCGAAAAAGCGTACTAATATGCAGGCGACGAGTCCGACTTTGACCAATGAGCTGAGGAGGAAATAAAGACAAAAGAAGAATGGAAGAATGCGACTTTATAAAGATAGAAGGTGCACAGCGGGCCGCGGGCGACCCACAGGCATAATAATTAATGAAATGATCAAAGAAAAGAAAAGGAAAGGGTCATCTTCGTGTTGATCGCGTACTCCTCGACGCCTCGAACCGTGCGCGCACGTCTGCGTACCCAGCACGGTCGACGCGGTGCACGTAAAACTTGCCTGTGCCCGACGCCCACGAGACGTCCATCGAGTGGTAGTCGTGCGCGGACACGTCTAGGATGACGCTGATATCGTCTAAATTGCGTTCCGTCACGACGCGACAACCTGCTGGGACAAACGGCTCGAGTGAAACGACGAGTGCGCCCTCCTTCAAGTCGAGAAATTTCGGTCGAATCGCTTCGTTCACTATCCGCCGCGACAGCGCATATCAGTCAGTAATGACCGAGAGCAAAAGCGAAGGATGAGAGAAGACATACACTTCTCACCAAAGACTTTGTTGTTCACAAGAACCACGTCCGCACGAGACATTAGCTCGTTCACCCGAGCACTCTCGAGCATGTTCGCATGCTCTAGCTCGACATCACCCATACGCACGCCCCACATCCGCGCACGCATCATTATCTGGGCGCGCTGCTCGCGCGCCATCTCCCCAGGTTTCTCCATCACTTCAACTCCAAACGCGGTGCAGCCACTCTGCAGTGCGGCATGCAGGACGACGTTACCGACGCCACTGCCAAGGTCGACAAAGAGCGTGTCCGGGTTTGCGCGCGTAAGGAATAGCAAGCGCGAGACTAGCGAGGGCATGAGCTCCCCATATACGGTGTCAGAAAAGGCCTGATAATGATTGAGTTCGTGTGTGCGTGGGCCAACGGTGCGCTGATATGTCTCCTCAACGATTCGCAGGGCAACCGCGGGTGGTAGCCCAGTTGCGCTCCAGCCAGCCACCGCCGCACGGAGCGCGTTGGGTTGTGGCGGGGCAAATGCGTCAGATGGAAGGGGAGGATACTTGAGCATTCGCAAGAGTTTATTAATCTTATCAAGGGTGCGCAGAAAGAGCGGGCCATCGCAAAGAGTGACAGCACGACGTAGTGTTTGTAGATGGTTCGTCGCTGATGTCGTCTCGGTCTCAGTGGGGGCGATATCGTGAGGAAGCGTTCCAAAGAGAGACCGTTGTTCGGGCGTAAGGTAGTCTGCAGAGCATCAGCAAACGATAGAAGAATGATTCGAAAATCACTCACATTCTATGATGGTATATAGCGTCCTCTCTAGATCTAGAATAGGACTGTAATGGTCTTTGTCTCTTGGGGCGAGAAGGATGTAGCTAAATGCGCAGTTAGTACGGTATAATAAAGATGAATAAGTGCGTCCATGGCGTCTGGCGTGCAGATGAGGGGGGGGGGGGGTTGAGAAGAGAGGCACAAAGCATAAGAAACGAATGGGCTCTAGAGTGGAGAGAGCACCAAGGAGTATGAGTTTCCACCTCAAAGAGTAACACATAGAAAGATCTGACAGGGAAGGATAGAAGGACAGAAAACGTGAAGTCCACGAGCCTGTGGATGCGCCACGAACCGATGATGATCAAAGGCAAAGCAGAGAAGCAGAAAAATAGGGCAGTGGCGCAGAATTGGTGGTAGACACGGAAAAGGATACTAACTGGAGGCCGCCCCTCACACGTGGAAACTGCGTGGGATCATCAAACGTAGACGTGGAGGTGCGTAAAGAGTAAGTCGGCAGCACGGGCCGGAGGTATGTGAGCGGTGTGGCGAAAGAACGCGCAGAAGCAACGAGGAACAAGGGCGGTAACCGAGGAAGGGAGAATGAAAGGCGTGCCGTGTCAATGTGGAGCGTTGGATTGGTGATGTGGCTAAGAGTCTCGCAATGGAACCAGGGCAAAAACGAGGTGGAAACGGGTGAGCACGAGAGATTAAACGCCCGCTGCGGATGCAAGTCTGATCATGTTTCAGGGTGGTGCACGGCACGACACAGGCGTTGCAAAGGGGAGGGTGGAGTGTCTCTACGGAACAAGCGATGGAGGGAATTTCCAGACGCCATGGACGCACGGGAGCCAAAAAAAAAACATTGAGACACGCACCGTTCTGAGGCGCCTGAATTTGGGAACTCGAGTTCGCCAACAGGATAGTTTGTCGGGTGTGCATCAAATGACTTGTCGTCAGGATCGTCTGGGTTTTTGAAATCTGCATGTGAATAAGAATGGTAAGCAACGGTAAGCATAGCTGTAAGCGAAGACGGAGAAAAAGGGGCTATGACTGACATTGTACATAAGACTTCATGATCCCGAGTACGACGTTTTCGCTGCTCAGGAAGGTATCGTCGAGCACAGCGTCGTCATTAATGTGACACTCGCGCGGGATGGGCTCATCTATGATAGGGAGAACGGACGAGGAACGCGATCTGCTACGCGTGGAAGGTGGAAGCGATGTAGGTGGAGACGATCGATTACGCGTCGATGCGCGTGACGAAGATGCGGTGGAAGCGATCGATGACTCGCGTGAGTATGAGGAGGACGGTGGCGAGGTCGCGTCACTCGAGTCTGAGGAGCGAGAGCGCTTTGCACGACGGTTGTGTGTGTGTGGGTGAGGCGACTTTCTCTTGGTGGCGGGACGAGACGCGAATACATTAGTAAAAATAGCAGCCTGGGATGGTTTCTGCTCGTGGAGATCGTCCAACGGTCTTGGGGCGATGCGCGCAGCTTGTGGTGGCAGGGGGACGACGCGTGTTTTGACGACGACGGGGGGGATAAGGGATGGAGGAGTGGAAGACTTTGGGAAGAAATGGAAGGGGAGGTGTGGGGGATGGACGGGCGCGACTTGCATGATGGGGAGTCGAGAGGGAAAGAGAGAGAACAAGAGAAGGGGAAATAGCGCAGCCCAGAGGAGAGATTTCCAAGCCAAGGTGAAAAGTGTCGACGTCACGTGCACAGCTTGGAAAATAAAAATCTCAAGGCGATGACGCACCCGCGTCCAAAACCTCCGGACTTCCGAGGCCGGGTACACCGCCTTCTCCGGTCCCGGTCATCTCGCTCGACTCGTGTCGTGGCTTTACACACACACACATGGCCTTTGATCCATGCCTCGCTCACTCTGCCCCCACATGCATCTCCTTCCACTCATTTGATGACACGCCTGTCCATGCCAGTCAGAAGGGTGCAATGTTCCTAATGGGAACAATACTTGCTGATTTTCGGGTGACATTGATCCCGTTATCGGTAAATGTATACACAGCACAAGTACAATAACAGCTGCATTGGGATGTGGCACAGCGCTCCGCATATTTCACCTCGTTTTCGATTTCAAATCCACTTTAGCCCTATGAAACCTCTTCCTCTGATTAATCCCATCATGATGGCGACGGCTCCACACCCGGCGCCCAACGATGGTGTTGCACAGCTGATACAACACCAACCATGCACAGTGCGTGCAAGTGAACCAGTGACGGACGATGGACGGAAGGTTGATAAGTAGATGGATGGTACGGCATCATTTATGTCAACTCCACCACGCGCTGGATGAGTATGCGCAATGCTCCGTACATGACGAACCTGGCTGCGGAAACCTCTTTCCTTTTTCCTTGTTTGACATGTCGAGCGTAAGACAATAAAGCTTACGCCGGTAACACCACCACTGAATCCCGGACGGCGTGTGCGATCGTCATCAATGTAGGGGTTGAAACATAACCTATCCACATAACCAATTGTATCGCACTTACCCATGGCTGCTGTAGGTGGGGGAAACATCCTCTTGCTGTGTGTTGGTGGGAGGCACTGTCGACTGCTGGCAGGTCTGAGGTGGCCCGATTAATCATCGTAACACCTAACCTTAGACTGGTATCAATCACGTGACACGCGTCGCGTTGAGATTTCTCGGCGCGTGCGTGAGGGCCATCACCCAACAACACGACCAACACTCTCATCCTTTGACGCTCATCATGAGCTCTTCTGAAGAAAATTACGATCTCCATAATGTCTCTGGCGGTGAGTCCGAGGGTTATTCTCCCGTAGCCAAGAAGAAGGTAAGTCTTGACGCGTCGCCTCCTGGTTACTGCGCGTAACTCAGCGCCGGCGGCGATCAGACCAAGGCTGCGCCCAAGCCTCCCGTTAAACCCAAGGCAAAAGCCCCTGCGAAGTCGAAGCCTGCACCAAAGAGGGTCCTGGAAGATGTGGATGAAAACGCCGAGGAAAGCTTTATGGTGGACAACGACGATGACTCTGGTCCATCCGCTCCCCGCCCTGGACCCGCACCTAAGAATAAGAAGAGCGCATCGGAGACTTACACGAAGGTTCTTCGAGCTGAGCTATACAGTATGACTCGAAATGACCATGTGCCACAGCTCTCCCAACTGGAACATATCCTCAAACGACCAGACTCGTACATCGGCAGTGTAGAGTTCGTGACGCAGAACATTTGGACGTATGACTCAGATACCAAGCGCATGATACAACGGGACGTCAAGTACGTACCGGGCTTCTTCAAGATAGTAGATGAGATCCTTGTCAATGCGGCCGATAACAAGGTATTCTGCCCCGCGTGGTCCTGCTTGAGGTCGCTAATCACTGCCTTAGATCAATGATTCGGGTATGGACACGCTAAAGATTGAAATTGACGTGGAGAATGGGACAATATCAGTGTACAACAACGGTCGCGGTATTCCCATCGAGATCCATTCAAAGGAGAAGATGTACATCCCTGAGCTCATCTTCGGCCACCTCCTTTCCTCCTCAAATTACGACGACGACGAAAAGAAGCTGACTGGTGGTCGAAACGGTTATGGCGCCAAGCTTGCCAACATCTATTCGACCGAATTCATCATCGACACCGCGGATAAGAACACGAGTCAGAAGTACAAGCAAACCTGGACCGACAACATGGGCAAATGCGGCAAGGCAAAGATCACAAAGAACTCCCGAGGCGAGGAGTACACGCGCGTGACCTTCAAGCCCGACCTCAAGCGTTTTGGCATGTCATCCATCGACCCGGACACGGTCTCTCTGCTCAAGAAACGCGTGTACGACATGGCGGGGACCGTCAAGGACGTCAAGGTGTACTTGAACGACGAGAGGCTCAAGATCAAGGGTTTCAAGCAATACATCGAGATGTACCTCAATTCTGCTGCCGAGATAGCCGCGGAAAACTCGGGTGGGGCGGCGCAGGCCAAGCAGTCCGTCATCTATGAGCGCATCAGCGGCCGCTGGGAGGTCGGCTTCGCCGTCTCGGATGGCACCTTCCAGCACGTCTCCTTCGCCAACTCGATATCCACCATCAAGGGTGGCTCTCACGTCAACTACATCGCAGACCAAATCGCGAAGAACCTCATCACAGCCATCACAAAGAAGAACAAGGCGGCGGCGGTAAAGCTACCCAAGATCAAAGAACATATGTGGATCTTTGTCAACGCCCTCATCGAGAACCCGACGTTCGACAGCCAGACTAAGGAGACCATGACACTCTTAGCGTCCAAGTTTGGCTCAAAGCCCACGCTCTCGGAAGAGTTTATGAAGAAAGGTACGCTTGTTTCGTTTAGAGGGCGACGCGTGATCGTTAAAATCGGCATTAGTGTCCAAGTCCTCCATCGTGGAGAACGTGTTGAATTGGGCAAAGTTCAGGGCTGACCAGCAGATCAAGAAGACGGATGGCAGCAAGCGCAACCGGTGAGTGTCTTGCATCCGTTCTCCTTGCCTATCGTATTTCTCATCGTTGGCAGCCTAACTGGGATCACCAAGCTCGCGGACGCAAACAACGCCGGAACACGCAACGCATCCCGTTGCACGCTCATATTGACCGAAGGAGACTCCGCCAAGGCGCTCGCCGTGGCCGGGCTCGGTGTTGTCGGGCGTGATAACTTTGGCGTCTTCCCGTTGCGGGGCAAGCTCCTCAACGTGCGCGAGGCGAAGCACGACCAGATCATGAAGAACGAGGAGATCCAGAATATCAAGAAGATTATGGGCCTTCAGCACAACAAGGACTATTCGGATGTGGTCAGCCTGCGATATGGACAACTCATGATCATGACCGATCAGGCGAGTGACCCGCGTCACTGTAATAGGAAGCCGCTACTGACCGTGCGCCTTGTAGGATCACGACGGTTCGCACATCAAAGGACTTCTCATCAACTTTTTGGACCATTTCTTCCCGTCCTTGTTGAAGATCCCCAACTTCTTGGTTGAGTTTGTAACACCCATCGTCCGAGTGAGTCGCTGTACTCTTCTCCTTCGAAGAACGTTTTCCGACCCGCGTCCTGCAGGTCACAAAGGGCAAACAAAGGATCGACTTTTTCACCATCCCCGAGTATGAGCAGTGGCTCGAAGAGACACCGGACTCGCACAAGTGGGACTCAAAGTATTACAAGGTCCGCCATTTCCCAAGTGAGATCCATGCTTTTGACCTTCTCAGCTTTGCTCTTTAGGGTCTCGGAACGAGCAAAGATTCAGACGCCCGAGATTACTTCTCGCACATGACGAAGCATATGATCCCATTCAGCTCGACGCAGGACGGCGACCGCGAGCTCATCGACCTCGCATTTAGCAAGAAGAAGGCGGACGACCGTAAGGAGTGGCTGCGACACTTTAGGGTGCGTCCGTCCTCGCGACCCCGCGCGCCGCCGTCGCCGTGCGCGTCGCTCAGCTCATCGACCGATTTTTGCAGCCCGGTACCTATCTCAACCATGACACGGACGAGATTTCATACTCGGATTTCATCAACAGGGAGTTGATTCTCTTCTCAATGGCCGACAACGTCCGCTCCATCCCGTCTGTTGCGGACGGCCTCAAGCCTGGCCAGAGAAAGGTGATCTGGGCGTGCTTTAAACGAAAGCTGAAGAAAGAAATCAAGGTACAGTTGTCTATCCGTGATTCCCCGTTCGTCTTCTTCTACCACCCTCATCCTGCCGTCCCACAGGTCGCGCAACTCGTTGGATACATCTCCGAGCACGCGGCATATCATCACGGCGAACAGAGTCTGACGATGACCATCGTCAACCTTGCGCAAGACTACGTCGGAAGCAACAACTTGAACCTCTTGCTACCCAACGGCCAGTACGGGACTCGCGACCAGGGCGGAAAGGACCACGCCTCGGCGCGTTACATCTTCACCGAGCCGGCTCCGATCACGCGCACGATCTTCCACCCGGCGGACGACCCTCTACACAATTACCTGAGGGAAGACAACGACCCGATCGAACCCGAGTGGTACATGCCCGTCATCCCTCTTGTGCTCATCAACGGCGCAGAAGGCATCGGCACAGGTCTGTCTGTCCCTCCCTCCCCTTTCTCTAGCTCCCTCTAGCTTTGATTGATGACCTCTCGCCATGTAGGGTGGAGTACGTCGGTCCCGAGTTACAATCCGAGGGACGTCGTGTCGAACATCCAGAGGCTCATGGCCGGCGAGGAACAAGAACCGATGCTCCCCTGGTGGCGCGGCTTCAAAGGCACGATAAAGAAAACGGGCGAGCACAAGTACGACGTGACCGGAATCGCCTCCAAGCTCAACGATACCACGATCGAGGTCACGGAACTTCCCATCCACAAGTGGACGCAGACTTACAAGGCCGAGCTAGAAGCCATGATTAGTGAGAAGGGCGACGGCGTGATCAAGGTGCGTGGCACCGCCGTTTTAAAAGACAGCAGTGTTGAGTTCCGTTGCAGGACTATAAGGAACACCACGATAACGTTAACGTGCATTTCGTTATCAACATGGCGGCGAAGGACGTCGAAAAGGCGGAAGAGCAAGGCCTGATTGAGTTCTTCAAACTGACGAGCAAGATCAACACGAGCAACATGATCTGCTTCGACTTTGAGGGCAAGATCAAGAAGTACACCTCGCCAGAGGAGATCATCGAGGAATTCTATCCAAAGCGATTGGCGTACTACCAGAAGCGCAAGGCAAGCACCGCCTATTTTGAGCATGCATATATCGCAGCGATTCTAACGGGGTTTCGCGAAATATAGGACTTCCTCGCGAACGAACTGCAATCGCAGTTCGAGAAGTTGTCCAATCAAGCGCGCTTTGTGAAGATGATCATCAACAAGGAGTTGGTGGTGTCCAACCGCAAAAAGGCAGACATCGTCGACGAGCTGCGCCAGAAGAAGTTCCGGCCTTTCCCCAAGGCGGCAAAGGCAAAGGCGGCGGGAGAGACCGAGGACGTCGAGGAGAACGACGATGCCGAGGAGGCGGCATCTGGCACGTCGACCGACTACGACTACCTTCTGGGCATGGCGATATGGAGTCTCACGAAAGAAAAGGTGCGCGTGCCTCATTGGTGTATGACTTTAGCGCACACCGGTTGCTCACATCTTCGACTTGAACCGCAGATCGAGAAACTCCGTCAGCAGGCAGCGGACAAGGAGAAGGAACTGCTAGCCCTTCTCGAACTCACTCCAACCCAAATCTGGAACACCGATCTCGACCGCTTCCTCGAGGAATGGGAGGTGAGTGGACAACGCCCGTCGCGTTGTCTCTGTGCGTGCATGTCGTTGGAGGGATTACTTACGCCCGGACTCTCGCACGACGGTGTGACAGAAAGCGTGTCAAGAGTGGGACGAAAAGGGCGTGGTCGACTCGAGCGGCAAGAAGGTCAAGCGGAAACAAGCGACGCTCAAGACTCGCAAATCCATCGGCTCGGGCAAACGCGCCGGCGGTGGCCTCGGCGGCGACTCGGACGGCGACGACGACTTTATGCCGACCAAGAAGGCCGCCGCCGCCAAAGCGCGCAAGCCCATCGCCCCCGCCGGCGGCGCATCGCGCGCGAGGCCCAAAGCCACCACCACCAAGGGATCGGACGACGAAATGAGCCTCGATGACGAGGACGCGCCAGCAGCACGTCCGCCCCCGCCAAAGAAGCAGCGCGCCGCCCCAGCCCCAGCCCCAGCAACTAAACCTAAACCTAAACTTCCGCCGCCCTTGCCTTCGTCTGACTCGGATTTCGACATGGTGGACGAAGCTCCGCAGGCGCTACAGCCACAGCCGAAGAAAGCGTCGGCCGCGAAGGACGATGACGACGAGGACTCTGGGGACGACCTCGTGCGACGAGCGTTAGAAAAGGGCAAAGGCAAGGCTACACAAGCCAGCAAACGCAAGTCGTAAGTAAAACCCCCATACTTTCTCGTCTCCCAACGACAGGATCGTAACCTTTCTCCCCTACCACACAGCGTGGATAGCGACGAAGATGACAGCGACGCATACATAAAGCCCGCCAAGAAGACCAAGCCGACGGCCCAGTCCTCCATGACTGACTTCTTGGAGAAGAAGCCGGTGGCGTCCAAGGCGGCAGCTAAGCCGGCATCCAAGACCACAACCGCACGCAAAGCATCAGGTAAAACGAAAGCGCCCGTACCATCGAAGATGGTGAAAGGGACAGGGACGACAGCGCCCAGTGACGACGACATCTCGTGGGACGACGAACCCGAGTCGGCGCCTGTGGTGTCCCGCGCTGTGGCACCCCGACGGGCAGCAGCAGCCAAGACTGCATATATCGAGCTGTCGGACGACGATGACGACGACTGATCACTTATCGTTTATGCCTCTTTTTTATCTTCTGTTCGAATCGCGGTGTAATATGCAGTTCATTTTCTAACACAACATTAATAATCGTCGTCCACAATACCCCCCACAGTACATCTTTTAGTATAGAGGTATCATGACAAGATCATGGTCTAGCCTTGACGTTGCTGACAATCAAGCTCTGTAAAATTTTGAGGATATTTTAGTGCATTTCTTTGGGGCTTTTATGGGGACTAAACGCACCTTGTATGCTTCGACGTCGCCTTTGAATTTGTACACTGTACCATCTCCGCACACCCAGAGCTGTTTTAGAGCAGCGCGTCAGAGTGACATATACGAGAGAACGGCAAATCACGAACCTCTTGTGCGACCGATGTAATGAAGCGCTCGTCGTGCGAGATCACGATGACGCCACCATTCCAACTCCTCAGTGCCAGCATCAGGCCATCAAGACCCTCCAAATCCAGATGATTAGTAGGCTGGTCAGAGTCAGTCAGTCAGTTCAGTTGAAACTCGTGACAAAATGGGACAACACACGCCCACGCACCTCGTCCAGCAGTAAAATGTGCGGCCGCTGCAGCGACAAGAGCGAAAACGCGACGCGCGACTTTTGGCCTCCGCTCAGGGTCCCGATGGGCTGCAACCCCGTCATGCCGCTGATCTGGAAGTTGCCCAGGTGCTGGCGGTACTCCTGCTCCGTTCTCCCCGGGAATTTGTGCGCCAGGAACTGGACGGGGTTCATCGTCGGAATGAGCGTGTCCACGTGGTGCTGCGCAAAGTATCCCCTGCATCGGGTGGGTGGGTCGTGAGCGGCGGAAAGGTAAAGCGAGGGGTGCAAAGCGACGCTGAAAACAGCTTACACGCGTAACCGACCGTTGCGGTTGACCTGCCCCGACAACGGATTTAGTTCTCCAGTTAGGAGTTTGATTCTGGTTCTTCTTTAGCGACTTTGGATGGGAAGGGCTGTTGGGGAACATACAGGGTGGATTTTCCTGCACCATTTGATCCCACGATAGCGATACGAGATTCGAGGCCCACGTCGATATTGATGCGATTCAAGATGATTTTCGAGGAATCGTATCCGAATGTCACTTCCGAGAGCTGGAGCAAGGGCGGAGATATTTTCTCCGTCTCTGGGAACCTTGATGGTAACGAATATGAGGGTTTGAATGCACCCGTGACAATAGACCCACACACCGGAATTTCTCCGTTTCCTCTGCGACTGGTGGAGTGAGCTCTGGGAGCTGCGTTCGTCGCTTAAGATAAGAAAAAGTGGCGAAAATCAAACGTCTTTACCTTCTCAAGAATTTTGATTTTGGACTGCGCCTGGGCAGCACGGTTGGCATTGTATCGCCAACGGTCGATGAAGGCTTGCAGATGCTTGCGGTACTCCATCTGTGTATCGTATTCACGCCGCAGGTTTCGTTCCCGTTCGGATTTTGTTGAATAAAACTGGGTGAAATTGCTATCTTAGATGTCAGTAAGGGAACGTCGGGAGCAGTTCTGGAGGTACCCCTTGTAATAGTCAAGACGAACGGAATGTTGATGGATGATGTCTGTTGCGACTGCATCGAGGAACGCGCGATCATGGGACCTGGGTGTGGTGTGAGCGAAAACAGGCAACAAATACCACCAGCACTGACACGACGACGAGAGTTCCAGGCCATGTCTGGAGATAATCTTCTAGCCATGCCAACGCATTCAGGTCGACTAGACGCGAATCAGCGGAAGGTATAATATGACTCAAGGGACTGAAAACGTACTGTGATTAGACGGCTCGTCCAATAAAAGAAGTGCAGGCTGAGCAACACGAGTCAGTCTGATACTGGACAACAGCGGAAGAGGACATCAACATACTTTGACGAATAGAGCCCGTGCGAGCGCCAGTCGCATTCTTGACTGTGTATCAGCATCCGCACAACGAGAAGGAACAATCTCACGCACCGCCAACCTCCAGAGAAGGATCTTGTGGGCCTGCCTTGGTCTGCCTCGCTGAATCCAAGACCTAATTTAGATCAGAAACCCGCGATGGCTTCATAAAGCAGATCTAGTACCTACCTGCCAGGAGCGCCGCAGCCCTTGCAGGCCCACTCTCTGCCTCCATATCCGCCAGGCTTGCGTGAACCTCCGCCAGACGGCCGCTCACCTCGTCTCGTGCCTCTTCAAGCCGGGCATCCACTTCACCCGGAGGTGTGGCGTCAAGCTCCGTAAGGCGCGTGTTAAGACGCACCTCCTCGGCCAGGAGGTGATCTCGCCATACGTCAGCCTTGAGAACAGAGCTGAGAGCTGTGGTGTCGTCGCCAACAATCTGTATATTTGTTAGCTCAAGATTTTGGAAAGGCATAGAGGTGAAATGGATTGTACTTCTTGCTCGACGAAGAGGATAGTGATGTGTGCGGGGATAGGAACCTCGCGCAGGGCGATATGCCGAAGGAGGGTTGATTTTCCGACGCCATTGCGACCAATAATGCCATAACGCCTCCCGTATGCAAGGGTAAGCGATGCTCCGGAGCTGCGGGAAAATTAGCCGCAAGATACAGCAGTGATGACGACGTCCGCACAGAATACGGTTCGAGCCAAAGGAGACGTCGATGGAAGGGAGGTGAATGTCCTTGCTTTTGTTTTTCGAGGCCGCTGCGGATTGCAGGGGGTTGATCTACTCTACCGTGAATGAAAGATGAGCGGGAAGACATCCGATCACACCTTCATGAACATTTCTTCGTAGGATGATTGCTTTGGATCAAAAGATGTCAGAAACACGCAGAAAGTAGAAGATATTGCAGACGCACTTGTTTCTTTGCCTGTTCTAGCAACTTGGAGCCCTCGTACAAGTCCCTCCGTGCGCGTTTCTCGATCTTGGCCTTGAGCTTCGCCTCTTGCTTTTCAAGCTTCTTAACATCAACCCGAGAAGCTCTTCAGACACAGTACATCAGAATTGATGTTAGCTATAGCAGTCTCTGCGTACGCACTTTCCCTTGTTGATCGACTCGAGGTCCACCCCCTCCGAAAGCGCAATCGTATTCGACATTGAACCGGTCTTGCTCATATCGAGTACCTTGTCAAGTCGCTGCAATTTGGGACCAGATTGGGCTTTCTCCCTGCGTGTTAGCTGGTCCTGTAGGAGCGAGGTGAGGGTGCTCATGAGCTGCTCAAGGACGTCCGGCTTGTCCACGGCGACAGATTCGAGCATGTAACGAGCCACTTGCAGAATATCCTCATCCTCGCTTGCATCATCGACAAGATAACCAGAAAGGTATTGTACGAGGATCTCTTCTGTTCCGGGCAAAGACTCACGGATTTTTTCCGCGATATCGTAGGAAGACATAATCCGATGGATCTGAGGCCGCAACTTCCCGTACAGTGTGCTGACAGCAAGCGACACGGCCCGGATCCGGAAAACCGGTGACCCACCCGCGAGCTGAACAAAATTAAAAGTTATACTTGGGTCTACCATAAATGGATAATACTAATTGCTCCCTTTGGGGATGCATACGAAAAAATTGGAACGATACAGAGAAGATTAGCATGGCCCCTGCACAAGGATGACACGCTGTTTCAGAGTGGTAGACCTACGGGTCTCAATATTTATTTTGTTTTCCAGTCGTAGAGCCCATTCATCTCGGCCCTATAATCTTCTTCATCTATAGGTCAATATTTATTTTTCCAGTTTTTTGGCATCAACATTTGGAAGAAGATGCAGAAAAGGACGAAGCGGCCCAGCACTGTCACTAAGCCTTATTCTCTGACAGCAACGGTCGAGCTCAACAGTGACAACTAAATTGAACACAACCTCAAGCTCTGATTATTCACTCAAGAAAAGAAGGTGGGGAACGCTCAGAATTGTCCTTGCACACAGCCTGAAACAACGCGTCACAACTGCCTCTGTTCCCTTCTTCTAGACATGCACAGTGCATACTCAACAACAACCGCTAAATGATAGCCAAAACTAACGTTCTCTTTGTACCAACGCTGTGCCGTCCTACCTGGTCTTCCAGGGGAATCCCGGTCGGTCATGTTCAAGGGACACGCAGGCCCGGGGGCGCAAAATTTGCAGCGACGCTGCGATGCAACCATAGCGTAATACGGCAAGTGCTTCACGCATCACGCCCGAGACGAAGTTGCGAGAACGAGAATCAAACCGGGTGGCCCTCACTCCCACGAACGAGTTAGGTACCGAGCCTCACTTGGCATGACACACACATACAACCGAGGAGAGAAAGTCAGTTTCGGGGCTGTTTTGTTAAAAGCCGAGCCGGATGCAAGCTAAACACAACGTCTCATTCTAACTTTTCGCTCACGGCCAAGGCGAGGACCACGGTAGAACCGTCGGGCCTATTTTCATGGACCCAGAAAAACGGCCCAGAAAATCTGTCCTCGGCTAGTCCTGTTGCAGATACAGGTCGATATCACAGCTACAGCTGCCAGACAACCTCTATATGTCCAAAACCTCTTGGCCCTCGCACCATTCCGACCAACAGCGCCACGTTGCAGTTTTGCAGTGCCGCACCGGCCCAGGTGCGCTGGATGTCTGGCGCTGTTACTACCCCCCGCCCTAGTGACGATGTCCTGGAGTGTATCCAGCAGGTCAAATTCGAAGCACTCGTTAGTTACGGGCGCGGGCGCGTCGAATTTGTGACGATGTGTAAAACGCGGATGATTTGAGAGAAAGAGGAATTTCGCATTCCAGGTAGCCCACGTCCCGCGGGTGGCTCATCTTAGGCAGAGGTCGAGCTGGAATTTTGGAGTTGACTATCGTCAATGAACATGCATCTGTGTCTGGGCTTGACGCTTCAAGGAGCTCATTTCTATCCATGAATAAACCGGTCAGTGGGTGGTGTACGCTCCTGAAAAGAGACTCCTTTCGGATGAGTGGTACGGCATAGATGACGAGTGAAAACTGTGCATTGCAGTAGTCATATGGAACATAACGTCCTTAGACGCTAACCGGGATAAATCGGACCCACCGACATATACCTACTAGTAATTACTGAGATGATTACCGTCGCCTACATATGGTCCTCAATCTATATCATACACCGCTCGGGCGCTCTCCGTCTCCTTCACCTCGTCGGTACCCTTGACGGACCTGCAACGTTTAATTCATCCCTACAAAAAGAATCAGAAATGTACACAGTAAAAGGAGGACGACCACGGAAAAGTAACTGACAAATGCTCTGTCAAATCTTCAACCGGTGCTCCAGGCGCCGGGAGCATCTCGCCATCAGGCGAAAGCTTCGGTAGGATCTGTATCCTATTTCTGCCGCGCAAGTAGTCGACCCTGCACGGGCCCTGGGCTAACTCTTCTTCCGTGTTGCATCTCTCCCTGAACGCGTCGTCGACCGCCGCCCGATCTTCGGCGTTGAGTTTGGTCCATTCGCGTCTGCGCGAGAGCTTCCTCACGTCCTCGTGGATCGCCCTCAACACGTCTTGAACATTGACGCCGACTAGCGAATCATTGGACGCCTGAACGGTGATGATCTGTGGATATCCCTGATGGCTCTCCAGTCTTATCAATGGCATGGGTGGATGCACAGCGGGGGAAGTTAGTTCTTCATTCGGGAGGTCATAGTCGTGCTCGACTGTCTGAGTGGCGATATTGAGTTGGAGAAGGTACTTTGCTAGTACAGGGTGCAAGACGAGTGGGACCAACTCTCCCTGGGTTACGGTGGCAAGTTTAGTAGATCTTCCTAGCTCTAAGTAAAGATATCGCACCCCCAATTCAGCTTCAGCGTAAAAGATCAATTTCGCCTCGTCAAGTACTTTGGGTTCCTCATCTTCGTGTAAGAGTGCGGCTGGCAAACTAGCATTCAGCTCCTCCCGTCTTCTCGGTGGTGGCGCAGAACACATACCACCGTTCTCAACGAGCACGCCGATTTCGTTTTGTCGTAGAAAATCTTCCACTGAATCCGCAGTTAGGGTGTCCTATGCGTGGGTATTACCAGTTGCACCTGAGCCTACGAGACGGCAGTTTAATTTGGACTAAAGACTTACCACCTCTTCGATGAGCTGAAGGTCATCATCGTGGGCGATGGCTACAACATCGGTCGCGCATTGCTTTTGGAGGGTACTGAGTTGAGTCGAAGCCACCAAGAAAAGGTAAGGACACCAACCTCCGCGATATAGTCTAATACTCCGATAAGTGGGTCACGGTACTGGATGAAAGACCTCAGGGTCCGTCCTTCACCACATTACAGCAGGAAGGGTACTCACATCCGGAAGTTGCTTCGACTTCATCTTGCCATCTCGCTTGTTATCAGATTCGTCTGGGAGGGGTTCTGCTGCGGCCTGAAGGCTGGCCGATGTAAAGATGCGCCTCGCTCGGAAGCCTTTGATGAATATGCATTGATTCTGGCGTGGATTGCTCTTATGATATGACGAAAGAAGAATCAGCGAACGAAGTGGCGATATGGCGAAGCGGACGAACCGAGTCCTGGTTACTGTTCTGATACATCGCGCCTGGACGTACTTCGCGCCAATCAAAACTCCCACCACCTCCTTCGGACGCTTGGGACCTCAGGTAAACCTCCGCATCCAGGGTGTCGTCGGGGAATGCGGTGATCCCCCATGAGGAGACCAAAGTACACCCAGTGACGAGAATGAGGTCTTCCATACGCTCGACGTCCATTTTATGTCGCCGAGCAAAGGAGAACCAGCTCTCCACATGATCTCGGATATAATCCTCGAAGACCTTGGTGCGGATAACGTCTTCGCGGTGGCCATCGTGAGGAAGAGTCAGAACTGCTCCTCGTCTCTTGCATCGATAGGTGGTCGCAGTGAAACTACAACGAGAGACGCGTCGATCGCAGACATCTGAGACAGAAAGAATCACGTACTTGTCGGGTGCCGAGGCAGTCGATTCCGGGACGGGGGTCACAAAACGCGAGTGGTAATATCCTTTGGAAAAGCTTGAGTGAAGGATGTTTGCGAACGGACCCAAGTCCAAGCACGGGTAAGGCTCCGGTTCGCCGACCAAACGATTGGAGGGGTCGTCCGCGGGAAGGAGCACGTTGAAGATCCGAACGAAGTAGCCCTCTCTGACGTAACCGACGTCGCCGACCGAGACTTGTTGGTAGAGGTTGGCAGGATCTGGCTTCCAAATTGGATGTCCGTGACCCAGGGATCTGAGTTGCTCTTGGTAAACGTCGCAGGGTGACAACTGCATCATGAGATGTAAGTGGATATTGAGACTAGGAGAGTACTCCTAGTGGGCGTAATCGTCACGGCGCTCGAGTTTCTCACGTTCACTCAGCTCAGGGCGATAAGAAGTGTGATTCAGAGTGCCTGGGCCCTTATCGGGTGCCCACGAATGCCCAGTTGTAATCGATTCGCCTATGTAACCTAGCACATTGCTGGCACCACACCACAAAGTGCCCACTGCCCATCGGAACCAAAGCCGACAGTGGTGTGAAGAAGACCTCGTGTCATCAGGTGCATGTGACTACTCGGATCTTGATAAGATCAGATGATCTAATCAGCTACTTGATGGGTTGCCCGTTCGACAAGCTAGCTTGCTGATGCCAAGATACACAAAAAAAAACACAACCTTAACCCCAAGACTTGGACGACCAGTTGCAGCCCAAATTGATTGTCACTCACCAGTCGCTATCCTGCCTCCTTGAATCATGAAATTCAACCCCAGTGCCATTGCCAACTCCATCCTTTGACCTAT